>Ga0247810_10000484_pt1 | contig 42186 bp, 34 predicted proteins | sample UWRJL119311C1_FD_179918 | JGI IMG/M metagenome (GOLD analysis project Ga0247810, IMG submission 179918) | Plant litter microbial communities from Arlington Agricultural Research Station in Wisconsin, United States - UWRJ-L119-311C-1 | ecosystem: Environmental > Terrestrial > Plant litter >...
TCCCAGGCCATTCATGTCTTCTTTGAGATCGCGCAGAAAGTTGATCTTCTGAAAAGCGGATCCCAGCTTCATGGCAAAAGGAGTAAGCTGCGCGTAACACTCTTTATCGCCGTTTACAAACACCTTCAGGCACATCAGACCAACGGATTCTGCTGAGCCCAGGATGTATTCTCGGTAGTTATCGTCGTTGTATTCCACCTTGCTGAGGTCCATTTCCATGCTGTGGAAAAATTGCTCTACCAGTTTCAGATCGATGGCATATTTCCTGACGCAGGCCTGGAAAGAGTTCAGGATCGGATTGAGAGAAATGCCTCTTTCGATAGCTGTGAAGGTATCCTTGTGAAATTCGGCAAGCAAGGTCGCTTTATCGAAATCGTGAAAAGAATCCACGATCTCATCCGCAAAGCGGACAAATCCGTAAATGGCGTGAATATCGGCGCGGATGGAGTGGTCGAGCCTTCTGACACCCGCATAAAACGAAGTGCTGTAAGCTTTTGTAACGCCTGATGAAGCGTCCTGCGAGAATTTATCGAAGAGCTGTTTCATAAGTGGAAATAAAGTGTTTGGCGGCAATTTTGCCCGAGATCAGTGCCGGCGGAATTCCCGGTCCTGGAACGGTCAGCTGTCCGCAGAACAGCAGGTTGCTGAGCTTCGAAGTGATCTTCGGTTTCAGGTTTGCCGTCTGGCGTAAGGTATTGGCAAGACCGTAAGCGTTGCCTTTGAATGCGTTGTAATCCGCTTTGAAATCATTGATGCAGTAATCGCGCTTGTAAACAACAGAATCTTTGAGCTGCACGGAGCAGTGCTGTTCCATCCTGTCCATAACGGTGTGAAAATAACGGTCGCGGATTTCAGCGGTATCTTCCAGGTCGGGTGCCACGGGAATCAGGATAAACAAATTTTCGTTTCCTTCCGGAGCTACCGACTTGTCTGTTCTGGAGGGAGCACAAACATAAAAAAGCGGATTTTCAGGCCATTCTTTCGTTTCGTAGATCGTTTTTCCGTGGGCCATCAGGTCTTCGTCGAAAAACAGATTGTGGTGCTCCAGTCCGGGAACTGTCCGGGACAGACCGACGTAAAAGATCAGGCAGCTTGGCGCCATTTTGCGGCTGTTCCAGTATTTCGGTGAATACCTTCTGTAGGCCGGCGGAACAAGCTCCTGTTCTACAAACCGGTAATCTGCGCCGGCAATAACCTGCTCTGTGGGAAAGAGCTGTTCGCCGATTTCCAGCTGGATAATGCGGTGATTTTCGACCTGGAAACCGGTTACTTCGGAACCGGTGTGAAAAACCACGCCTTCCTTTTCTGCAATTGTTCTCAACGCGGTTGCCAAGACACCCATGCCTCCTTCCGGATACCAGGTTCCCAGCTCCAGGTCGGCAAAGTTCATCAGGGTGTAAAGCGAAGGAATGCGGTTGGGCATTTCCCCCAGGAAAAGAACGGGAAAGTTGAGAATAGCGCGTGCCTTTTCAGAAGAAAAGCGTTTGGAAACATCGCTGTCGACCGATTTCAGGATGTCGAGCTTAAAAGCATTTTTCAAGGCTTCCAGGTTCATCAGCTCACTCCATTTCAATCCCGGATTTTCCATGAAGTCCCTGGTCGCGATCTCGTATTTCACTTTCGCATCTTTGAGAAAAGCAGTTAATTTCGTTCCTCCGCCTGGCTCGAATCCATCGAATAAGCGAACAAGATCGCTGAAAGCTACCGGCATTTCCGTTGGCTCACTGTTTTTCCAGAAGATCTTGTAGGAAGGGTTTAAGCGTTGAAGGGAAAAGTAATCGCTGCGTTTTTCGCCGAGGTCTTCGAAGAGACTATCGACCATTTCCGGCATCCAGTACCAGGAAGGCCCCATATCGAACGTAAAGCCATCGGAAGTAAAGACCCTGGATCTGCCTCCGAGCGCGTCGTTTTTTTCGAATACCTCTACATGAAAACCTTTTTTCGCCAGGTAGCACGCAGCGTAAAGCCCCGATAATCCTCCGCCTATGATCGAAATGTTTGACATGCTGTTGCTTCCGGGTATTAGATGACCCCATACGGGTTCTGCAAAAATAAGAGAGTTCCTCCAATTAATGACATTTTGTTTAACTTATTTATTGAATCGTTAAACATTTTAAAGGTGCAGATCTTCAGGACCATTGATTTTATTGATCTCTTCGGGGATCAGCTCGGGGTAGTTGCGGAGCTGGTAGCCTCCCATAAAGATCTTTCCGGGTGGAAAGAACGCGCAAAGATCGGTGATCCAGCTTTCCAGGAATGCTTTGTTAACATCCGCGATCAGGCTGGTGAAGAGAAAATCAGGATTCAGGTCGTTTACAAATTGCTGGAGATCTTTCAGCGGTAAAGACTGCCCGAGGTAATAACAGGCATAATTCCGTGATTTCAGGTAATGGTAATAGAAGAGTAATCCGAGCTCATGCTTTTCATGTTCATGCAGGAAGAGAACGATGCGGCCTTTCGGGTTCACGGCTGTGGGCAGTTTCCCGATCTCCAGGATAAAGAACTCGCGCAGAATATTGGAGAAAAAGTGCTCGTGTGAAACGCTGATCGTATCTACCTGCCACAGATCCCCGATGCGTTTCAGCAGGGGAATCAGCACTTCGGTATACAGCTGTTCGATCCCGGTTTTTTCATTGAGATTTTGTAATTCACGGACAATTTCGGCTTCGTTCAACTCAATGATCCATCTCACAAACGCATCCACGAGCTCCGTTGCCTCACGGGTATCCGAAAACAGCAATCCTGCAGCCATTTCTGTGATTTGTTCCTCCGTCAGCAGCGCTATTTTCGAGATCTTCATCCCGTTGGTATAAAGCAGGTGAATGTTCAGGATCTTCTTCAGGTCTTTGTCCGAGTAATACCGGATATTCGTCTGGGTCCGTCCCGGTTCCAGCAAACCATAGCGCTGTTCCCAGATCCGCAGGGTATGCGCCTTGATGTTCGTGAAATTTTCCAGATCCCTGATCGAATATTCAGCCATAATTTCTGTCCGTGATAGAAACGAATGTAAAAATAAGCCTCCTGTTGGATTTAAGACGATAAGAAGTTAAAACATCAACATTTCGATGTCTTTCCGCCTAAAAAATAAGGGAGTCTTTTTCAGTTCTGATAAATTATGTTCTTTTGGGCCATAAACCTCTAAGTATGAAAAACAAATACCTGATAATGATGGGATTCGGATTGCTTTCCGGATTCTCGGTTAACGCACAAACCTATGCCCCGATCCCGGCAATCGGGTTTGATTACGATGTCATAGCGGAAACATCTCCGGCAATGAATTCTACGACTACCTTCCTGGATGGGAGCGATTATGTGTTGTATTCGGTTAATTACGGAGACGCAATGTCAACTGGTCTGGGGTTGCCCAATGACGGCCTGATCGTTAACGGATCCAGGAGTTACCAGCTGCAGCCGTTTAACCAGAATAATGTCGTTCTGCTCAATACCAGCCAGACGGATTCGATCGACCTGGTAACACCTGCGTCCTTTGCTTCCCTGAGCCTGCTTGTTTTTGCAACGGAAGGTCAGGGTGGAATGCTTGCAATCGTAAAATTCACGGACGGATCAGCGTCCGTTAACAACGTGGTCGTTCCCGACTGGTTCGACGAAAACAATACCATTATTTCCGGAATAGACCGCACGGGAAGAACCACAAACACTCCTGATTTTCTGAATTATGCGCCGAATCTGTTTGCGGTGGATATTCACTTTTCCTGTGCCGATCGTGCCAAGCTGGTGGAAGAAATTCTGCTCATCAATACCAATCCGCCGAGCATTCGCCTGGCTGTGTTCGCGCTTTCCGGCGTTGCTAACCTCAATGCAACTTCAGCTCCTGTAAACGTTAGCTGTAACGGCCTGGACGATGGAGAGATCACCATTGCCGGAACTGGTGGAACGCCTCCTTATACGTATTCCTGGAATACGACTCCTGCTCAGACAACAGGAACGGCTACAGGACTGGCACCGGGAACTTATACTGCAGTTGTTACAGACGACAGCCTTTGTACCTATACAACAGCTGCTATCACGATCACCGAGCCAACTGTGCTTACTGCTTCGGCAACAGCCACTCCCACGATCTGTGCCGGAAGCCACAGCGGTTCTGCAACGGCAACTGCTGCCGGTGGAACAACGCCTTATGATTATGCCTGGAATGCTACTCCTGTACAGACAGCAGCAATGGCTACGAATCTTCCTGCGGGAACTTACAGCGTGACGGTAACGGACGCCAATGATTGTGAGGTAACGACACTTCCGCTAACGATTGGCGAGTTTGCGCCTGTGAATGTCAATGTTACGGCAGCAGGCGCCTCTTTTACGGCCCAGGCTACCGGCTCGACTTTCCAATGGCTGAACTGCGATGCGGCTTACGCACCGATTGCAGGAGCAACTTCGGCAACTTATACCGCTACGGTTAGCGGACATTATGCTGTGAAAGTAACAACCGGTTCCTGCTCGGACACTTCGGTATGTCTTGCATATTCTACGTTGTCGGTGAATGAAAATGGCAAGCTTACTGTTTCCATGTACCCGAATCCGGCGAAAGAGCTTGTCACCATCCACGCGGAAGGAACGATCGTTTCAGTAGTTGTCACGGATCTTTCGGGTAAAATCTATGCGGCCGATCTTTCAGGAACGGAGCTGAACATCAAAACGCTGAGTGCAGGATCTTACCTGGTTCGCGTTACGGATGTAAAAGGAGCAAGCACGGTTCTACCGCTGGTGAAGCTTTAATCCGATCAGGAAGACTTTTTCTTATTGAGACGAATCCCTGTCTGCTTATTGCGGATGGGGATTTTTTCTTCGTAAACCTAGCGGTAACCGTCTGAATCTTTCTGATTGGTAAACCGGTAATTGATCCCGAAAGTCGGAACGAAATTCACTCTCGGTGTCCATTTGCTGTAAGCATACATAGCGCCCATTCCGGCATTTACATGTAAACTTACCCACCACGTATCGTCGCCTTTTGCCAGTGGAACGATGAATCCTGCGCTAAGAGAAAGATTTCCGGTAAAAATGTTCTGAGTTCCGGTCTTTTGGTCGCTTACTTCCGACACACGTCCTAAAGGAGCAGAAAAGCCGGCAAGGGAATCTTCTTCCGTATGCTGAAAGGAAGTACCGTAAAAAGTATTCATTTTAGCCATCCCGGCCGAAATCCGGAAACCGAACTCCATTTTTATACGTGATGCAGTCGGGATCTCGCGCAGCATTCCGAAGCTCACATAGCCGAATCCTCCTGATTCGTGAAGGCTGCGTGTGTTGTAATTGATGCTGTCGAGCAGATAAGTCGTCGTATCGTTGTTGTAGATAACAGTGTACGGAGTGTTGACATCGTAGCGGTAGTAATCCAGCGATTCCATTTTCTGCGTTTTGATTGAGCCAATGGAAAGGGAATAATTCCGGCTCCATTTGTACATGAATCTGGTAGAGTCAGTTGGTTTAACCCTGAAATTTGCTCCGACCATGAAAGAGGAACTCGCTGTTGCGGATGTTTTCTGGTAGGGGGAGCGGGCAGCGCTGTCGGCTGATAGATTGTCCGGATAGAAAGCCGCTGCATCTTTCCAGTTGTAGGCCGTTCCTTTGTTGTAATAGTACCCAATGGTCATTCCGATGGAAGTCTGGGTGAAAGCGCTTCCTGCCAGGAAACAGAAACAGGCAAAGATGAATGGTTTCATGACAAGCTGATTTTTTTCCCGGTAAAAATAACCTGTTCTGAGAACTGTCGGGTCTTTTTCACTATGAATTGGATCCTGGACCGATCGCCGGGTTAATAATCCACAAGAAAACGTACCTGTTTTTCACCCTTTCGGGGAAAAGTGTAACTTCAATTCCTGAATAGTTAATTTACTCCGTTTGACCAGTCCCATCATCATTATCCTTGTGCTTATAGGCGTCATTTACCGGCATGATGTAATGGCGAAACGCATTCCCGGCAAGCCTTTCTGGCATCCTTACCGCAAGATGCTCGCCTTGCTGGCACTGACGCTGCTGCCTGTTCTGGCTGTCAATTATTTCGTTCCGGAATACGTGATGAAAACACCCGACGATAAAGTTGAGCTGGGGCGAAAAAACCACAAGCCTTCACTGATGATAGAAGGTTATCAGGAGCTTGCCCGGTTGTATCCGGACAGCATCGAGATCCAGATGCAGCTCATCGATTACCGGATTCACTACAACGACGATAAATACGAGGATTTCGACCTCAGCTTCAAACGCTCGACACCGCTTACGAAGGCATTGCTGAGCGTTTACATAGAAATTGCTTCCGATTCGCCGAAAGTGAGGCTCACAAGACTGGATTCTGTTTCGCAGACAGCTCCGTTTGTGAATTATGTGCGCGGGCTGGCCTACAAAAGCTTCGATCCGAAAGACCTTGCGCGCACGCGGTATTACCTTCGTAAAGAAGTCATTCTTCACCCGGATTCCAAACGTGCGTGGGAATTTCTGTGGACGATCTTCCTGAAGAAAGGCTTCGAAAAAGAGCTCGACGCGCTGATGCAGAATGACGATGCGGAGCGCTTTATTCCGAACGGTTACCGGCAGGATTATTATTTCGAGCACCAACAGGTTGGCAATTATGTAGATACGATCATCGAAGCCCGCTTCCTGGATGTGAAGCTCATCACCTTCATTTCCGCCTTCCTGGTGTCGTTCGTTTGGCTCGTTTTTCTCCGGTCGATGGACGTTTTCAACCGCGAGCGCTGGATCAATATCCTGCTGGTTTTCATCGGTGGCGCATTGTTCACGCATTTCTGCCTTCCGATTTACGATTATGCGCACCTGGTGCTCGACTTCCGGATGAATGGTGAAGTGTGGAACGATTTCCTGTACTGCGTTACCGTGATCGGCGGGGGAGAAGAGCTGGTGAAGCTGCTGCCTTGGGTAATTTTTGCTTTGCTCACCCGAAGGCTGCGCGAACCTTACGATTACCTGCTTTACGCTTCCGTTGCCGCGCTCGGATTTTCATTCGCCGAAAACCTGATGTACCTCGAAGACAGCGGGAATATCGTCGTTCGCTCTATCATGTCAACCGTCGGGCACATGTTCGATGCTTCCGTAGTGGCCTATGCGGTGATCCTTGCGAAATACAAGTTCAAAAATCCGTTCTGGAAGCTCATTACGCCCATCCTCGGATTTGTATTTGCCGCGCTTTGCCACGGGTTCTACGATTTCTGGCTCATTAGTACCGCGGCCGAAGGCTATTATTTCGTAACCGTTCTGTTCTTCCTGGTCTCGCTTCATGTCTGGTTCTACTTCAAGAACAACGCAATGAACAATTCCGGTTTTTTCTCCAGCAGCTCTTTCTTCAATGCCGGTTTTCACCAGGACCTGCTCACGTTTTCCATCCTGGGGCTGCTCATGCTCGAATTCCTGTTCATCAGTCTCGAATTCGGAAGCATAGCCGGAAATGGCGTGATCGGCTCTCGGGCTATAATCGTGGTGATCTTCCTTGTCTACATTTCGGTGATCATTCACAAGATCGATCTGAAGAAAGGAGTCTGGAACAAATACCGGTTCAGGCTTCCGCAGTTTTCCCGTTTCCTGCGGCTTCCTTATGGTCGGGGAGAAGTGGAAGAGAATGCCGAAGAAAGGGATTTTATCGGTTTGCCGCTGCGGTTATTCGCTCCGAAAACCAATCGCTACATCGGCGACAAATTGCCGAAAAGCGGTGTCTGCATCCGCCGGATTACCGTGAGCGGAAATGAGAACTGGTATGTGTTCCAGCTGAACGACCCCATTCATTACAACAATTACGTGCCCACGCATATCATCCTGAAAGGGAAAAACGCCAGCGAGCCACTCGACCAGCCAAAGATCGAAATTTACTTCATGTTCATTCCCGATATTCACATTCTGCAATACGATCATATCGACGTGAAACAATTGCGCTACGCGGGAAGAGCTTATTCTATGCCCGTTGGAAATTGAAAATGATCAAATTGAAAATTGAAAAGGGGGTGCGCGATGAGAATTAGCAATTATCAATTCAGGCTTTTCAAAATGAACAACTTGTCTTAAATATCCCGACAGTGTTCCTCCAGCTGGTGGAGCGAATTTCAGTAATAGGAATGAAATTCGCTTTAAGCAGACCTTTTTCATCCTTTATAATTCCGAATTAATAATTCCCTCCTGCTTACTCCGTGATAATTCCTAATTGATAATTTCTCTTCCTTGCCTTTTCAATTACATTCTCCATTTTCAATTACTTTTACGCCATGCTCAATATCGTCCTCATAGAACCCGAAATCCCCAATAATACCGGAAATATTGGTCGTTTGTGTGTTGGAACGGGAAGTCGTCTTCACCTCGTAAAGCCTTACGGATTTAAGATCACCGACACCGCGGTAAAGCGGGCCGGGCTCGATTACTGGCCCAATCTGGATCTGCATGAATACGACAGCATTCCCGAATGGATGGAGCAGCTCGAAGATCATTCGCGGGTTTTCCTCTTCAGTGCGAGAAGCGAAGCTTCCTTTTTAACGGTGAAGTACCAACCGGGCGACTGGCTCGTTTTTGGAAAAGAATCGGTCGGATTATCTAATGAAGTGCAGGATTTATTTGAAAACCATCTCAGCATTCCGACAACCGGACTGATCCGGAGCCACAACCTGGCCAATGCCGTTACGTTCGCCCTGGGTGAATCGCTTCGGCAGATTAATGGGGTAGGGCTGGTGAAATAGCAGATCACTTTACCTATCGGATAAATCTAGCATAGATTTTTTATCGCTCTCATCCGACTGAACGATGATATATTTTCTCCCTTTTTCTTTGATGAGAAAATCACCCGGTTTAATTTCCGTTATCAGTTCTTCACGGTTATCGAACCAGGTTAAGTCCAATTCATTACTGGTTCCGTAGAAAATCTTCCAGGCATTATGATCTGCTCTATCCTGTGCAACAGCTGTTACCCTTCCGTTAAATTCGGATGCATTAAAGTCTTTGTTTAATTGTTCATAACGGTACTCATTACTACAGGAGCTACCTACGATCAATAGAAGAAAACTCGAATACAGGATCAAATGTGTTTGGATTTTCTTCATTGCTTTTTGTCCTTGCCCTATCGATAAACTCTTACGACTTCTTCCCGCGCACTTTCTGACCCCTCGTCTGTCGTTTTCCGTATTTCGCCATCATGACGTCTTTGTGGGCAACGCGAACATTTGTCTTCTTGTTCTTGTCTTTTTTCTCGTGGAAAGCAGGGCCAACGTCTTCTTTCTTCGGATTTTTGATCGGAACGTTGGGCATTTCGATGCGGGGCATTTCCATTGGAAGCAGTACGTCGGAAACTTCGACTTCAGCAGGAAATTCCACCATTGGAATGTCCATGCGCATGAACAGCTGGATCTCTGCCACTTTTTTCGCATCGTTCTCCGTAATGAAAGAAAAGGCGGTTCCTTCTTTATCCGCGCGGCCCGTACGACCAATGCGGTGAATGTAATTCTCCGTAACATCAGGAATGTCGAAGTTGATCACGTGTGAAACATCTTCGATATCGAGTCCGCGGGAAATAAGGTCGGTGGCGATCAGCATTCGGTAAGCGCCGCTCTGGAAATGATTTACCGAGTTGAAACGCGCGTTCTGTGCTTTATTCGAGTGAATAACGCCGACTTCAACGCCCATCACCGGCTCCATTTCTGCAAACAGCAGGTCGGCCAGTGTTTTGGAACCGACGAAGCACAGGACTTTGTTCATGTCTTTATTGGTGGAAAGCAAATGCTTCAGCAGATTGACCTTTGTGTGGAAATTAGCCACCGGGAAAGCGCTCTGCATGATCTTTTCAAGCGGTGTTCCGGCCGGAGCAGCTTCCACTTTCACCGGGTGATTGAAATGTTCTTCGATAAAAGCTTCCACCTCTTCCGAAAGTGTTGCGGAGAACAGTAAATTCTGGCGTTTCTTCGGAAGGTATTCGAAAATACGTGTCAGCTGCGGACGGAAGCCTAGGCTCAGCGTTTCATCGACTTCATCCACGATGAATTTCTTAACTGCCTTCAGCTTCAGTGTTCCTTTCAATGCGAGGTCGAGCAAACGTCCCGGAGTTCCGACAATAATGTCAAGACCGGCATTTACCATCGCTCCCTGGGTATTGATATTCGCACCGCCGTAAACTCCGCCGATCACCACATTCATATACTCGGTCAGCTTTTCGGCTTCTCGAACGACCTGCACAACCAGCTCACGAGTCGGAACGATCACCACGATCTGCGGAAACGGCTCTTTCGAAAACTGCCATTGCGCAAGGCTAGGAAGCAGGTAAGCAAGAGTTTTTCCTGTTCCTGTCTGAGCGATCCCGATCACATCCTGGCCGGACATCATCACGTTAAAGCTCTTGGCCTGGATAGACGTCGGGGTTTCATACCCAAGTTCGTCCAATGCGTTCCAGATTGGTTTTTTGAGGTTTAAATCGTGAAATGTCATGAGATTTTTTTTGCAAAGATACGGTTTTACCTTCAGTAAGAAGCAAGATCGTACCGACAGGATGCATCGCGCTATGTTCGGTCGCCTTAAACCTTTCTTCTATCCTGCTATCTTAACCGGACTAAAACTACAAAATGAAAAAAATCCTACTCTTAGGAACAGCACTGATCGCTGTTTCCGCAAATGCCCAGTCTCCTGAGCTTTCTTCCTGGATCGTTAACAGCCTTATTCAAACCGGTTATGGTGGCATAGAAACCAATGTGCAGCAGGTCGATTATTCGGCAACGAATGTTTACGTGGCCTGTACGTGTATTCCCGGCTACGACATCGGCCCGTGGACATCCAATCCGAATACGCCGGCCAACCAGAATTTTGTTTTTAAGATCACCCGCAATCCGGTTGAAAATACAGGAACAAAAACGGCCACTCCCATGGGGCACATCGGGGTGTGGTCAAACGGAGTGTCTATTTTCAACGCGCTGGACGGCATGTCTTATAACAACCAGGGAGTCTGGCACCAGGATGCGATTCCGAATGAAGGCGTTTCTTTCGACGATTGCCTCGGGCATCCTGCCCCGAACGGAGAATACCATACACATCTCAATCCGACCTGCCTGTACGACGACGATAACTTCACTGTTCATTCCAATCTTATCGGCTATGCTTTCGATGGCTTTCCGGTGTATGGAGCGTATGGTTACACAAACCCCGATGGAACGGGCGGAATTTTGCGCATGACTTCCAGCTACCAGCTCCGGACTATGACAACGCGCACAACACTTCCCAATGGGTCCGCAGCTTCCTCTGCCGGACCCACAGTGGCTGCAACGCCACTTGGTAAATACATAGAGGATTACGAATACGTTTCCGGTTTAGGAACATTGGATGAATACAACGGAAGATTCTGCGTTACGCCCGATTATCCTGCCGGAACATATGCCTACTTCGTAACGATCGACGGTAGCGGAAACGGCGTTTACCCTTATGTTGTTGGCCCGAAATACTATGGAACGGTTCAATCCGGAAATACCGGCCCGGCTTCCGGTCACAATACAATCTCGGAAACTGTTGCCAATTTTTCAACCGCCGGTATTCAGACACTGGAGGAATTGCAGCTGGAAATTTATCCGAACCCGGTAGCAGAACAGTTGTTTTTATCCGCAGGACGCGAGGTACTGATCGAAAGCTGCAAAGTCGTTTCAGCCAATGGAAAAGTAATGGCTGAGGAACTGCCTGTTGCCTTCGTCATGACTAACGGGATCGATGTTTACGCATTGCCGGCAGGGGCTTACTTCTTAATAGTAGCTGTTTCGGGAGTCGATTATACGTTGCGATTTGTAAAATAGAATTATTTGTAGGCTCGGCATGCATCCTGAGCCTACAAAAATCAAACAAGTCTGGAAATTCATCCCGGTCATAACGAATAATACATGGGTTGTGAAATGCATTGGATATAGATATCAAAGAATTTTGAAGGATTCATACCGCATACATAATCAAACAGGTGTTAATAAAAAATCCCTTTCCGCATGGCGAAAAGGGATTTCCCTGTTATTGGTTGTTTGTTAATGGTCATGGTGTGCTTCCCCCAAAGCAACTATGTCCACTGTCTTAAGTATCTCTTTCGCTTTCTTGTTGGAAAGCTGTCTTTTGAAAATATCGAAGATCAGGTATACACAAGGAACTACGATCAGCGTAAGGAGCATCGAGCTCGTTAATCCACCGATGAGTACCCAGGCAAGTCCTGCTTTCCATTCGGCTCCTGCTCCGTGAGCAAAGGCAATTGGCATCATCCCAAGAACCATTGCCAGCGTCGTCATAAGGATAGGACGCAAACGCGCCTGGCCTGAAATAATGAGCGCTTCTACCGAGTTATAGCCCTGTGCTTTTTTCTGGTTGGCAAAGTCGACGATCAAGATCGCATTCTTGGCTACCAGACCGATCAGCATGATCATACCGAGCATCGAGAAGATGTTGATGGTATTTGCTGTAAGTGCCAGCGCAAGGAAGGCTCCAACAACCGCCATCGGGATGGAGAACAGTACGACGAACGGATAAGCGAACGAGTCATAAAGCGCTACCATGATCAGGTAAACGAAGAGGATCGAAGCAAGGATCGCCAGCAAAAGGTTGGAGAATGCTTCCGCCATGTTCTTGGCATCTCCCTCGAAGCTGTAGGATACATTTTTCGGAAGACCTTGTTTCTCTACCTGCTCGGTAAATTCGGTTGTTACCTGCTGTGCCGATGATCCAAGTACCTGCGAGTTAACTGTTACTGAAGGCACACGATTCTTACGCTCCAGCTTCGATGGCCCGCTTCCTTTTGTAATGGTAGCGAACTGGCTCAGCGAGATCTCGTTTCCTGCGTCGTTGATAAAGTAAACTTCTTTCACGTCTTCGGTGCTCCGACGGTTGAAATCGTCGTAGTTCACACGGATGTTAAAGTCTTTCCCTTTTTCAGTGTATTTCGCGTTGTCGTCTCCGTTAAAGGACATCTGTAAGGTCGAGCCTACTACCTGCATGTTCAGACCAAGCTCTGCCATTTTCTCGCGGTCGATGTTCACCACGACTTCCGGGTTACCAGTTTCGACAGATAATTTCACTTCCGTTGTTCCTTTAATGGATTTCAGGATGTTCATTGCTTTTTCTGCGGCTGCGAAATTGGAGTCCAGTGAGTTTCCTGAGATCAGGATCTGGATAGGGGCATCATCTGCTCCACCAACGATTCCGATCTGCGCCGAGTTCACTTTCACGTCGGGAAGCATTTTCTCAAGATCCTGCTTCATGTACTGGGCAATAATGCTCGCCGATTGTGTTCGCTGGTCTTTCGGTACAACCTTAACCGTAAGCTCTGCTTTGTTGTTCACGCTGCTGCTTGATCCCATGTTACCGCTGCTTGTACCAACATTGGTAAAGACATTCACAACACGCTTGTCGCTGAAGAGGTATTTCTCTGCACGCTGGGCAACGGCATCCGTTTGCTGAAGGGTTGCATCCTGCGGCAATTCCAGTTTGATAAGGAATTCTCCGCGGTCGCCCTGGGCAACGAACTCTCCGCCGATGTATCCTCCTGTGAACAGGCTGAATGAGCTGAAGAGAATGATGATCGCACCGATAATGATGTAGCGTTTACGTCGCAGAGCACCGCGAAGCAGGTTTCCGTAACCAAGCGTTGCTTTTTTCAGGAAGCGCTCGAAAGCAAGGATGATCTTTCCTGTAAACAGTTTCGGATTGATCTTTTCAACCTTCGCCAGGCGGGAAGCCAGGAGCGGAGTTAATGTAAAGGAAACGAACAAGCTCATCAGGGTCGAGATCACGATCACGAGCGAGAACTGTGAAAGGAGGTTGGAGATCAGACCACCGACCAATGTCAGCGGAAGGAACACCACAACGTCCACCAGCGTAATTCCCATCGCGGTAAATCCGATCTCGTTACGACCTTCGAGTGCGGCAGCTCTTCGCTCTTTACCCATTTCGAGGTGGCGGTAGATGTTCTCCAGTACCACGATCGAGTCATCCACGAGAATTCCGACTACCAATGAGATCGCAAGAAGCGTCATCAGGTTGAGCGTAAACCCGAGGAGGTACATCGCAATGAATACCGAGATCAGTGAGGCCGGGATGGAAATCATAATGATCAGCGAGTTCCGGATACTGTGAAGGAACAGGAGCATTACCATCGCTACGATGAGAATCGCCAGTCCGAGGTCGGTTACAACCGCGTCTGCCGCAGCTAATGTAAAGTCGGAAGAATCGGATGCGATCTCGAATTTCAGTCCTTTGTCTTTGTATTGCTGTTCGAGGCGTTTCATTTCGGCCTGTATCAGCTTGCTCAGCTCTACGGTGTTGGCGTCTGTTTGTTTCTGAATGGAAAGTCCGAGCGAGTTGATCCCATTGATCCTGTTCAGTGTTTTGATCTCCGTGGAAACGTCACGAACGGATGCTACTTCATACAGGTGAACCGGAGATCCTGTTTTCGGATCGGTCGTGATCACCAGGTCTCTCAGCTCTGTGAGGTCTTTGTATTTTCCGCGCAAACGCACCAGGGCTTGTCCTGCATCGCTTTTGATCTTACCGGTAGGCAGCTCCATGTTGGCATTGCGCACGGCGCTGGTGATCTGAAGAATAGAGATCCCGTATTGTTTGGTCGCCTCGCGGTTTACCTGTACGATGATCTCGCGCTCTTCACCACCGATGAGGTTGACCTGTGCCGCACCTTCCATTTTGGAAAGTAAAGGCTTGATCTCGTCTTTGACCAGTGAGTAAAGCTCTGTCGGAGCCATGTTTGCCGTTACCCCGATGTTCATGATCGGGAATTCGGAGAAGGAGAATTTTCCCAGTGACGGTGAAAGGATCTCTTCAGGTAGTGTCGATAAGATACTGTTGATCTTGCGTTGTGCGTCCTGCAGGGCCTTATCTGCATCTGCATCGCTTTTCAGCTGGATGATCACCACCGACATTCCTTCTGCGGAAGTGGATTGGATCTGGTCGAGGTTCTCAACGCTGGCAAGGGCGTCTTCGACTTTTTTGGTGACCGAGTTCTCTACCTCCGCCGGAGAAGCTCCCGGGTAAACAGTCGTAACGGAAACGACCGGGAACGACATGTCGGGCATGAGCTCGTAGTTCAGCTTGGAATAACTCAATATTCCCAGGAACCCGAGGACCGAAAAGATCACGATGATCAGTGACGGCCTTTTTATGGCTAATTCTGTAATTGACATAACTGTCTTGTATTTTGAATGAATGCTTACTGTTGGATAAGGCTGACCTGTGAACCTGTTGTGATGTTCAACTGGCCGGTCTGAACCACTTTCATGTCAGTCGTTAATCCGGAAATGATTTCCAGCTTGTCGTCGTCAACTGCGCCGATCTCGATTTTTACCAGTCTTGCTTTGTTGCCTTCGATCACGTAAACACCCGGTTTCTGGATACTTCCAACGAGGCATTTCAATGGAATGGTCAGCGCTTGTTTTGTTCCACCGAATTTGAACTGCACTTTTCCGGTCATACCTGATTTCAAAGGTGTTTTCGAAGGATTTACAAATTTGATCTCCGTGTCGAACTTACGCGAGCCGTCAGCCTGCGGAGAGATCGAAGCAATGGATCCGGTGATTGAAGTCGTGTTGTAAAGATCCGGAACGATGCTCACTTTCTGGCCCGTTTTGATGCGAACTACCTGGTTGTCGAGCAGTTTCACGCTCATTTTAAGCGATTTGATGTCAACGATCTCCGCGATAGCTGTTCCCGGTGCCAGGTAGCTTCCTTTTTCGATCGATACGTTGGAAACAATTCCCGAGATCGGTGAAACGATGGTCGACAGCTTCAACTGGCGTTGCAATGTCTGAACGTTTGATTCGGAGGTTCTTACGGTCATTTTCATGTCTTCTACCTGCTGCTTGTTCACGGCATTGCTCTGAAGCATGATCTCATATTTTCCAAGATCGGATTTCGCTTTTTCCAGGTTGGCTTTAGCCAGCTGAAGGTCTATCCGGATCTGTTCGTTGTCGAGTGTTGCGATCACTTTTCCCTGTGTTACGTAGTCGCCGTTCCCAATGTTGAGTGTTTTAACACGACCTGCTACTTCTGAAACGAAGCTCAGGCTGTGATCCGGGATAAAGCTACCGTTGAGCTCGAAATCCTGGGTAATCGTTTCCATTGTCGGCTGAATGACCGAAACCGGGAAAACGGTCATTTTTGTATTACTGATGGCTGCCGTAGCTTCCATTTTCTCTTTGTTGCTTCCGAGTTTGGTTACCACAAAGATTACCAGTAGAAGAACTACCAGGATTGGCAGGATAATGCGTCTGAATACTTTTTTAGTCTTTTCCATATTGTGTAATCTTAGTTGAGTGTTTGGATGTTTCCGGTTGTTTTAATTAGGTCGAGCTCTGTCAGTTTCACCTGTACCAGCGCCGATAAGAAATTGGTTTGTGCTTCTTTCAAAGCGTTCTCGGCATTCACGAGGTCCGTCATCGAAACAATTCCACCCATGTACTGAGCGCGTGTCGTTTCGTAAACTTCGTTGGCCAGGTCGATGTTGCGTTGCTGACTTTCCAGTGACGCGAGGTTGATATTCAGCTTGTTTTTGGCATTGGCGCGCATCATTTTCACGTTTTCCGTGAGGTACTGCTCATCCAGCTCGCTTTGTTTGATCTGGATCTTCATCTGGCTTGAACGCGAGTACTTCGAAAGTCCGTCGAAAATCGGAATGCTCAGGCTTAGTCCTACGTAAGAGCTCGGGAACCAGTTGGCATCCGGGCTGAATACTCGAAAATCGTTCTGCTGGAACTGGTAAGCGAAGCGGAAATTAGCCGAAAGCGTTGGGATGTATCCTGCTTTGATCTGTTTCAGGTTCAGTCCGTACAATTCACGCTGCGCCTGAACGAGGTGAATATCTACCATATTCATGGTTTCGCTGTTTACCAGTGAAGTGCTGGAAGCTGCATTTTCAGGCGTAATAACCGGAAGCGTTACCGGGTTTTCAAGCGGCATGCCCATATAGTACTTCAGTAGCATCAGCTGCTGCTGGTAGTTCATTTCGCTCGTTGCCAGCTCTGTTTGCAAATTGGTCTGGTTCACCAGCAGTCGGTCAACGTCCAGTTTTTTCGCAAAACCGTTGTCAAACTGGATACGTGTGAGCTTCAGCAATGTGTCGATCTTGCTCAGGTTGGCTTCCACCAGTGTTTTCTGCGTTAGCGTTACCTGCGCCGAATAATAAGCAGTAGCGATATCGTAAACCAGCTGGTCTTTCGTTTTTTGCGTATTGAGCTCTGTCACCTTCGTGTTCTGTTTGGTGATCTGCATAGAGTAGATCTGCGACTGGTCAAAGATGGTTTGAGTCGCATTCAGGGCTGCAGTAGCATTGTAGCGCGTACCGAACTGAACCGGGATCGAAGTTCCGGGCTGTCCGAAAAATTCTCCCGGAAGGATCTGGGTCTGCAGCTTGAGGTTGTTCACCACCTCTACATTCCCGCTCACCTGCGGCAGGTAAGAAGAAAGCGTTTCCTTTCTCTTGAACTCGTTTTTTTCAGCTTCCAGCGACGTTTTCTGAATGGTCGGGTTGTGACTGAGCCCGTATTCAATGCACTGCTGAAGTGTTAGCGGCGCTTCCTGACTGAAGAGGCTGCTTCCAATGAACACGGCGATCATTGAAAGGAGACTTTTGAGTCCGGAAGGATGTTTGTATCTGATCATATATCTGGTTATTAATTGTTCTTATTAAAATCCGCAGAAAGACTGCCGGATTAGTTACTTTTTCCTGTTTTTCCACTTTTCGAAAAGCTGTGGAAGCTCTGCGTTCATAAACTCCATGAATTCAATCAGGCTGCGCAGTCCTTCATTGAATTCCGGTGTGTCGGGCGTTCGTTCATCCAGAATCTCCTGGAGCAGCTTTTTAACTCCCAGCAATTTTCTGAATCCGACCGTAGCGTTGTCTTCCCAGTTTAAAAGATTACTGGAGAAATAGCGCTTTCTGTCACCCGGTCGTGTTGTGTAAGTGATCTTCTGCGTAGCCAGCAGGGTGTTTAAGCAGGTACTTGCGGCACTTTTACTGATATTGAGCAGCTCGCGGATCTGATCAAAAGTCAGCTGAACTTCATCGGCAACGAGCAGCAGCGCCATGATACGCGCTTCTGCAGGAGGCGCACCTTCCTGTTCGGAAAACACTCCCAAACGCTCGATCAGTTCCCGCTGCTTATCTGTTAATGACTGTGACATAATTTTATCCTTCATTTAATTGCGGCAAAAGTACTAAGTTTTTTTAGTTCTGAAATAAAAGAACCAAATTATTTTAGATTTAATAACGCAATCTGGTCCAAAAGTAGAAGCACAGTTTGGGGATACCAATAATTAATCGGCGAGTGGTGGTTGGGAATAGGTGAAGGGTGAAAATACAGCAGGCGGAAAGAAGTTTTAAATCCGCGAAATCCAATGATCGGCTTCGGACTGATAATCCCGACTACAAACTACTGACTTTTACTACAGACTACCGACTAGTTGGTTTTCGTACCTTTGCCGCATGAATTTTCCCGAACACATTACGAGCGCTTTAAAAAATCTTGGTATTGCCGAGATGAATGAAATGCAGCAGGCGGCCCTGGAAGCAAGCGAGCAGCCAAAAGATCTCATCCTGCTTTCGCCGACCGGTTCGGGGAAAACGCTCGGATTCCTGCTTCCTTTGCTGAATGCGCTGGATCCTGAAAAAAAGGCGGTTCAGGCATTGATCATTACGCCAACGCGCGAGCTGGCCATCCAGATCGAAAGTGTTTTCCGCGGCATGGGAACGAATTTCAAGGTGAATGCTACGTATGGCGGGCACTCGATCAGGGTGGAAGAGAACAATTTCTCCCAGGCTCCGGCTGTGCTGGTAGGAACTCCAGGAAGGATCGTTGATCATTTGAACCGTCGCAATCTCGACTTGAGCTATGTGCGAACGCTTGTGCTGGACGAATTCGACAAATCGCTCGAAATGGGATTCCAGGAAGATATGGGAGCGATCGTTCAGCGACTGGGAAGCGTTAAGAAGCGCATGCTGATCTCGGCTACCGACCTGGAAATGATTCCCGAGTTTACCGGGATAACGGATCCTCTGAAGCTCAGTTTTCTTACCGGCGTGAATGCCCAGCTCACACTGAAAAAAGTACTATCCCCGGATACCGATAAATTGTACACGCTGCGAACGCTGCTATGCAATCTGTCCAGCGAGCCAACGCTCATTTTCTGCAATCACCGCGAAAGTGTGGAGCGCATCAGTGATTTTCTCAGTGAATCGGGGATTACGAATGTGTTTTTTCACGGCGGACTGGAACAGGACCAGCGGGAGCGTACCCTGATCAAATTCAGGAACGGAAGCGCCAATTACATGGTTACAACCGATCTTGCCGCCCGCGGACTCGATATTCCCGATATTCAGCATGTGATCCATTACCAGATGCCGCTCACCGAAGATGCGTTCATTCACCGCAACGGAAGAACGGCGCGCCAGGAAGCTTCGGGAACGGCTTACCTGCTGCTTTCCCAGAACGAAGAAGAACCGGAATACCTCGAAGAAAGTCCGCAGCTCGTAAAGCTCAACGATGACAAGCCTTTGCCTCATAATCCGAATTGGACGACTTTCTATTTCAGCGGTGGAAAAAAAGACAAGATCAATAAAATAGACCTGGTTGGCTTTTTGTCAAAAGTCGGTGAGCTGGAAAAGCACGATATCGGCCTCATCATTGTCCAGGATTACACCAGCTTCGCCGCAGTGAGCCGTCATAAGGCCACCAGCCTGCTGGCTAAGATCCGCGACCAGAAAGTGAAAGGAAAGAAACTGAAAATCGCTATTGCCCGGTAACTGTTGCAAAAACAGCATAACAAAAAACGCAGGTGCCGAAGTACCTGCGTTTTTTTGGGGCGATTTTGATGGATTAAAGCTGTGAAACGATTTTACCCGATTGAACAGTCCGACCATTCATGAGGATTTCATAGTAATAGATCCCCGAAGAAAGCTCCGGTTCGATGACGGTCGTTTGCTCGCTGATCGTCTTCCTGATCATTTCTTTCCCGGTAACCGTGAAAATTCGCAATTCGGTTTGGTCCGAACTGGTTTCTTTTAGCCTGATCACCAGTGAAGAAGTGAATGGATTGGGATAAACAGCGGCCGTTTCAGAGTTGTTCTCACCGATTCCGGCCATTGCGCAGGCTGGTCCCATATCCGCAGTTACCGAAGCGGTGGTGAGAGCGCCATTTGTTGTGAGTGCCCGACCGTCGAGGATCGTTCCTGCGCTGAGTCCGCTTATTGCTCCGTTGTTGCTGATAATGGTTCCGGCAAATTCAGAATAATCGGCCAGGTTAACCGCCCCTTCCACTTTCCAGTAAACATTCGTGGATTGAGTGCCGTTGATCAGTTTCACTTTCGCATAGGTTCCGCTCGACAACATGCCGTTGATCTTAATAATGAAGATCGCATTCACATTTCCTTCTGCGTTTAAGAAAACAGTATCCGTAAATGTTGCCGCTCCGTTCATCAGGTAAGTGTGCGGAGTAAGTACGAGGCCGTTCCCGAATTGTGCCGGGTAAAGCAGCTCAATATCATGGGGAAGTGTATTGATGTAATTGTAAGCACCCAGGAGATCTGTTGCTGCCATGGCGGTCGAACCATCGGGAATCGGATGAATGGTTCCCGTTACATTCAGCTGATCATAACCGGTAACGGATCCCGTATTTGTTCCGATATCGCCGGTAACGAAAGTACTGCCCGTATTGGAAACGGAACCGTTCGATGAGAACAGGGCGTAACAGGCTGCTGAACCGAGATTGGGCGTGTACGGTCCCGTTAAGAGTGGACTTCCGCAACCCGTAGGAAGATAGGCCAATGCGCCGCTGATTGTAATTGCTCCAGTTGTTGAAAGCGCTCTTCCTTCCAGGGTGATTCCTGATCCCATATTGATCGCAGCGTTGTTGGCGATAATGGTTCCGCGCACCGTGCTCCCGGGAGCAAGTGTTACAAGTCCTTCTGCTTTCCAGAATACGTTACAGGCTTTGGCCCCGTTTATAAGTGTGACCTTTGCAGCCGGTCCTACCGAAAAAGAACCTTCGATCTGGAAAATAAACACCGCTTCAGGATTGTTTTCTGCGTCGAGGATGAGCTCGAGGTTCAGAGTAGCGCTTTGGGCTATGCTGTAAATTCCTGCGTCGAGCGTTTGTCCGTTACCAAGTAACGGGGCAGGGAATAAAGTAGGCGTCGCATTATTCAGCTGGCCGTAAGCAACCAGCAGATCGGCCATGCAGGCAGCGCTGGCGCCGTCATTGTCGTGCATAACGCCGTTCACATTTCCGAAGGCCGTGCTTGAACCGTTATTGGTTCCTACATTACCGGTTACCTGGGAACTGCCGGAATTACTCACTGCACCATCGGAGGAGAAAAGAACAAACGTAGCTGCCGAGCCGAGATCGGGGGCCTGCGCATAAGTGGTTTTAGAAAAAGAAAAGAGGGAAATGGTGGTTACGAGTACTAGCGTTTTTTTTATCAAAATACATGATTGAAGTGTGAAAGTATATTCACAACGGACAAACGTACTTCTCTAACTGACTTTAAACGTTATACAATTAGCCGCAAGTGTTGCTTAATTCGACTATTATGAATAACTCATTCTCTACCAGCGCTAAGCTGGCGGATCAATTCGAGCGATTCCGGTGTGTTCATCCGCTTAAGCTCCTCGATCATTCTTTTTTGAAATTTAGGATCGGTCGATTGCTTCTGCGGAGATTGGAACTGCTCTTCGGAAGCCATTGAAAAGAAAAGCCGGTCGGTCCATTCATTGCGGTTTCCGTCTATCACCAGGTGAATACGATCTTTTGTCCCGCGGTTCGCTACGGAATGTTCTTTGTTCGCATCGATGTACCAGCAGCTTCCTTCTTCCATGATGATGCGTTCTCCGTCGAGTATAAATTCCACATCCGGATTGGTGACGATGGGAATATGAATTCTGAAAACCCCGTCTTCGTAGCCGAGGCAATAATCTTTGTGAGGCTTGATCTCGGCTCCGACATCCAGCTTAAGCAAACGCGCAGTCGTTTTCGGGCATTCGAAGCTGTTGAGCACTTCCCGGAAATAATCGCAGCCTTCCATGACTTCTGTTTCGGTTACAGGCTCTTTTTCGTTGGGAAGTGCGTTGATGTTGGAAGATTTTCCGCCGGCGGCAAGCAATGAAACGGATGTCCAGTTGCCCGAATAAGCTCCGGAATTGTAGTGAGCCGTCCAGTTTTTCCCAAGGATCTTTTCGAGATCGGCTTTCAGCAGTGAACGGTCGAATGTAAAAGGAAATTGAATGTGGTTGATGTGTTCCATATCAGTTGCGAAGCCATTTTAACATGTGAGGAAAAGGTTTTACGCCCAGTTCTTCCGCTCTTTTTTCTCCGGCGGTGAGTCCGGCCCACTCGAGGAAAGGAAGTCCGATGTAGTTTCCTTCTCCAAAGTTTTCGATGAGCCAGGAAGACTCGTTTTTATAACCGTTCTCGTGAAAAACGATTTCCGGCGGTAATTCCAGGTACTGAGCAGCGGCATACGACCAGAGCACTGCTGCAATTTCTTCTCCGTCTGTTGGAAAGGGCAATTCCAGTTTTTCCGTTCCTATTGCAAATCGCTGTTCGGGGGTTGTAACCGCCAGGTGACCTGCTTCGTGGAGGAGATCTCCCGGGTATTTCAGTTTTTCGGAATGAAGATACAAACAGCCGGGGCCAAGGTCGAGCCCTGGAAGAAAAGTGTCTGCCGGAAGCTCTTTTTCTTCCACGCGGATTCCTGTTTCTTCCAGGAAAGCAACAATCTTTGAGATCAGCTCTGGCTGGTTCACGACTTCACCATTGTTTCGGGGTGCATCGGATCGTTCAGCTTCGGAGCATGGAATTCTTTCTCGCTTTTGGAGATCACGATCGTTGCCACGGTGTTCCCGATGAGGTTGGTGATCGCACGGGCTTCGCTCATGAATTTATCCACACCCACCATAACGGCGATTCCTTCGATAGGAATTTTATGGATGGCAGTTAATGTGGAAGCCAGGATGATCAAACCACTTCCCGCAACACCTGCCGCGCCTTTGGAAGTCAGCATCAGCACGCCGATTATTCCCGCCATTTCACCGAAATTCAGCTCCACTCCGTAAAACTGGGCCAGGAAGATCACGGCCATCGACAGGTAGATCGAGGTTCCATCGAGGTTGAAGGAATAGCCCGTTGGAACAACCAGTCCGACAACCGGTTTGCTGCACCCCAGCCGTTCGAGCTTCTGCATTATGGATGGCAGCGCTGCTTCGGAGGACGAAGTTCCCAGAACGATGAGCAATTCTTCTTTGATGTATTTCAGCAGGTTCCAGATCCTCATTTTGAAGAACCACAGGATCGCGCCGAGGATGCAGAAAATGAAGAGGAACATTGTTAAGTAAACGGTTCCCATCAGCTTGGCGAGCGGAACAAGCGTGTGCAATCCGAATTTCCCAACTGCAAAGGCCATTCCCCCGAAAGCACCGACCGGCGCCAGGTACATAACGTATTTCAGTCCTGTGAAAACGATTTTCGAAGCAATGCTCAGCTTTTCAACTGCTTTTTCACGGTGTTTGGAGAAGCTCAGTGTAATTCCCGTAATGATGGAGATCGAAAGCACGGTCAGCGTGAGGTAATCTGTAAAAAGCTTCACCCAGGTAAAGGGTTCTTTTACAAAGAATTTAGCTGTGTCCGGAGCTTTCATAACATCGTGGTTGATGTCGCCCGGCCGCGCAAAATGAGCAACAGCAATCCCGATCACCAAGGCGAAAGTGGTCACGATCTCGAAGTATACCAGGGATTTCAATCCTATGCGGCCAACTTTTTTCAGATCGCCCATTCCACTGATCCCTAGAACGATCGTTAAAAAGATAATAGGCGGAATAAATACTTTGATGATCGCAATAAAGCCCGTTCCGATGACTTCCATGCTTTCCCCCGTTTTGGGAAAATAATGTCCGAGAAGCGCACCGGCTATAATGGCTATCAGTACCCAGAACGTCAGGTTTGTACCAATGCGGTAACCGAGACTGCGCTTAACTGCGGGCTTATCCGCGGAAGGAAATTCGTGCATACTGCTGATTATAGTTTAAGCGGCAATGTAAGAAATAATGGGATAGAGGAGTCCTGACTTGTGATCCTTCTCTGGCAAAAGATGTTAACGCTTTCCTGTGAATATGAAAAAGCATTTACCCGGCGCTTCATGCAGCTGCTTTCTCAGCGGATATTGTTTTTTAATAGGGTTCGTGATTTTCGGAGAGTTGTGTAGCTGGTCAGCAAATCGATAGAAAAATGTAAGCTAGCCTTATATTTTCAATTTTCAACACATTTTTCTTTTTTTGTTATTTTTAATAGAACTGTACTTCTGGGTGACTAAAAGCTTTTCCGGATCGATAATTTAACTGCTAATCGATTTAGCTGTTAAAAAAATAAAAAGAAAGAATTGGTAAATCATTAAATTAAATTTAAGTTTATAGCCTACACTTTGACGACAAGAAACTACTTCTATGAAAAAAATTCTCCTCTTTTTCCTGGTAGCTGGCAATGGCATTTACGGTTATTCGCAATGTTCCGTTACAGCACCTCCCGATCAGACGATTGCCTGCGGGTCATTAACCTCGCTTACCGCTCCCTCCAACCAGGTGATCTATTCACTCACTGCAACGACCTGCGCACCGATTGCCATTTCAGGAACAACTGCTTTTCCGGTAGCATGCGATGACTGTGTAACCGGTCAGATCCCTATAGGTTTTCCCTTCAGTTTTTACGGAAATGTTTATACGGATGCAGTGATTAGTTCTAATGGTATCGTAGGATTCGGAGCTGGCTTCGCCTATACGGGATACAGTCCGTTCGCGATTCCGGCCGGTGGAGCACCTAACAACTACATCGCAGGATTCTTTGCAGATATCGATATCCGCTACGGAGGAACGATCACTTATGCGACTGTTGGTACGGCCCCGAACAGAAAATTTGTTGTAAGCTACGCTAACGTTGTGCCCTACAATGTGGGTACAGGAGCAGGAACAGGTACAGCTTCTTTCCAGATCATTCTGAACGAGAACGGATCTTTTAACGTAGAGATCTCACAGCTTTCGGCTAACTGGAATGCTTCCACTTCAGGAGCGCTTGCAACTTCGGGAGCAGAAAACATAGATGGTACTTACGCATTCCCCGTACCGGGAAGAAACTCCACGGACTGGCCGGGAATTGCTCCTGCAGCCCAGGATTGCTACTTGTTTAACCCGGCCCCCTGTACGTTCGTAAGATGGGATGTCGGAGCGACTACCATTTCAACCAATGCAACGATCTCTGTCTCTCCTACAACAAATACCACTTATACCGCAGTCTGGAACTGTAACGGAACTACCTGTACGGATGTAACGGTTATATCCGTGACTCCGGCTACGCTAACTCTTGGAAGTACGATCAATAACACTTCCTGTACAACGCCGAACGGAGCGATCAATTTTTCAACAAACCTTGGAAACGGAACCTATACTTTAAATTACACGCTGAACGGTACGGCGGCTTCGTCAACGGTAACAGTTTCCGGTGGTGTTTTAACACTTTCAGGCCTTTCGGGAGGAACCTATACGGGATTTGTAATTCCAGGGACTTGTTCTCCAACAGCATCCGGAACAGTGACTATTACCAGCCCGACTCCACCCGTTACTACCAACTATACTGTTTGCCAGGGTGGAGCTGCAGGAACACTTACAGCTACCAGCTGCGGAAACCCGGGTACGCCTACAAGTGCCGGCGCAACGTTTAACAGCGGAGCGCTTGCAGCAACAGATCCTACATGGGCCAGGGGAACAACCGGAACGGTTTGTAATTCCTCTGCCGGAACAACGCACTATTACGATGTCTTTCCATTAACTGTTTCCGTTGCAGGATCTTATACATTCAGCGGATGTTTCCCTGCTATAGATGGTTACGGATTCATTTATCAGAATGCATTTAACGGAGCTAATCCATGCGGAGTTCCTGCGAATTACCTTGCAGGTGACGATGATTCTGCACCGGCCTGTACTTCCGATCCGATGTTTACCGTGACACTTTCTCCGGGAGTGACTTACTATATTGTTTCGACCAGCTTTACGGCAACAACGACAGGAGCTTACTCCTGGACGTTCACAGGACCTGCCGGCGCAGTTGTAAATGCAGGTGCTACAGGAAGCACACAGGAATGGTATACAGCCGCAACCGGCGGAACTTCTATCAGCTCTGCCAATCCGTTCAATCCAGTAGGAGTCGCAGGATCAGGTGTTGCTAACATGACTACACCTGGAGTCTACACGTATTATGCTGCATGTTCCGCATCTTCAACCTGTCGTACAGCAGCAACGTTTACAATTACTGCCTCTTCGGTAACACCCACATCTGTCAGCGGTACAGGAACTATTTGTAACGGAACAACTGCGACACTCGGACTTACCGGGGGAACACTTGCCGGAGGTGCAACATGGGAATGGCACACAGGCTCATGCGCGGGTCCGGTTGTAGGAACAGGAACAACGCTAACAGTTACACCGGCAACAACAACGACTTATTATGTAAACGCTACTGCCGGCGGGGGATGTCCTGCAACAGCATGTGCGAGCGGAACTCTGACACTGCCGGTGGCGGGAACCACACTTGCAAATAACAACGAAAGTGCGACGTGCCTGGTAAACCAAAACGGTTATATCCACTTCTACCACTCAAGCGGACGTTTGCTGGTGTCGATCAATTCACACGGTCAGAACCTTGGAAATGTGACGGCAACAGCTTATACCGGAGCTCCTCTTAATGTGAATGCCTGTCTGGCACCTGCTTATTTGGTAACGGCAATGGGGCGCCACTGGGTGATCAATCCGCAGTTTCAGCCTGCATCGCCTGTTGATGTCGTGCTTCACTACGACCAGACGGAATTTACGGCACTGATGGCCGCTGCCAATGTGAATATCAATCCCTACGACAACGTGGCAACAACTGCCGATCTGAAGCTGAGCAAGTATTCAGGCCCGTTGAATGTTGACAACCTGGCTACTAACAACTGTATCTCTACAGGCGGTAACGGTGGTACAACTATTCACAACCAGGCCGCATCCGGAGCGATTACTTCTATGCTCGCAGGATTCAGCGCTACAGGACAGTTTACTCGTTTCGCCATACCGAGCTTCTCCGAATTCTGGCTTCACGGATCAACGAATTCCAGCCCGCTTCCGGTAGAGCTGCTTTCATTCAATGCTTCCTGCCAGCCGGGAAATACTGCGAAGATCAGCTGGACAACAGCCAGTGAGACCAACTGTGCCAAATACAGCGTTGAGCGCAACGCCGGAACAGCTGAATGGAGCACGATTGCAGAAGTCGATTGTTCACAGAATCCGCAGGAAATAAATTCGTATACGATTACAGATCCTGACAGGATCAACGGAACATCTTACTACCGCCTGAGACAAACCGATCTCAATGGCACGGAAAGAGTCTACGATGCGATTTCAGTGACTTGTGAATCGGATGATCTGAGCGTGATCGCTTATCCGAATCCGGCAACCGATAACGTATCCGTTGAGATCAGCAGCAAATTCAATCTCGGAACAACAGTTGTTGAATTCACGGATGTTTCCGGGAAGATCATCTTCTCAAAAAGCCTGGATCTTGAAAAAGGACAAACACTCATTCCTTTTTCAACAGGCGAGCTCAGCGCAGGTCCTTATTTTATCAAAGTGAAAAATGCGCAGGAGAAATTCAGTACCATTAAAGTTATCGTTCAAAAATAAGCCTCATGAAACAATTCTTTTTATTCCTATTACTGTTCGCCGCTCCTTTTGCTGCAAGCAGCCAGACACAAACAGAGAAACAGCTTACGCCCCGGGAGTTCGCAAAAGTGCAGACAATGGAGCTGGTTAATTATTACAAGCTCGATGCAGCAATGCAGGAAAAAATAATGGCTATAAACATGAACTGCGCCGTTAAGACCGAAGCATTGAAAGCAGATGTTCAAATGGCACAGGCTTCGCCTAATGCAATTTCCGAGGGAATTGCTTACAATGAAGATCTGCGTAATTCATCCATCGAAAAGCTGCTCACCGAAAAGCAGCTGGATACCTACAAGGTTTTCCGTGAAAATTCGGTTTACAGCAAGAGCAAGTCTCCCGAAAAGAAATGATTATAAAAGCCTTGGCAATCGTGTCAGGGCTTTTTATTATTCCCCTGCCAACGCTTTCACAATGGCCAGGTTGCTGATCAGCTTCCAGTTGCCGTCTTCATCCAGCAGCAGCTGGTTCCACGAAACGAAATCGTTCTCACCACTTTTCAGCCGTAGCTTAACAGCAGCAATAGATTCATCTGCATCGATGTGTTCGATGGTCATTTCTCTCGGCAAACCTCCAAACACCTTTTCCCTGATCTTCGATAAATAGCCTTCTTTGTCAATGATCGTTACTCCGGGAGCTCCCATGAAATTAGAGCTAAGCACCCGAAAATCCCTGTGAAGGACCTGATCAAGCAATTCCGTATTGCTGGTATCTTCGCCCCGTACAAAATTCGTGATGGCAAGGGTAACCTTTTCTGTAGCTGTCATGCTGATTGTTTTGAGTTGAACAGTGATCGTTTAAATTACAATTTAAAACGCTTGATCTTTTCGATGATTTCCAGCTGCTTTTCGATATGGTGCGTGGTAATGGTATCGCTAAGCTCGACAGATCGCATCAGCTCTTTTACCTGTTCGGGCGTCAGGTCCTTTGAGACCCTCAGCTGCTCGATAGCGATCAGTCCGATCCTGTTGCGGAAGCTCATGTATTCTTTCCAGCGGGGAAGATGCTTTTTCAGGAGCCGGGTCCTGTTCAGGCTGTCGAGGTGTTTGATCGCTGCTATTGCCGTGGATTGCTCGAAATACAATTCGGGTTGTCCGAGGTAATAATCGAGGTAAGCTTCCAGGTATTTGACAGATTGCCGGGTATTGAATGCCGCGAGCGTCCTTATGTACTGAGGTCCGGCGCCGGTAAATTCACTTTTAAGAAGGTGGACGCCAATAATATCCGTGTGTCTTCTTGCACCTTTGATCGCGGCAAAAAAAGCGCCTGTTTCCCGCGAGTCCGCATCCTTACCGCCAAGAGTGGTTCGAATGATCTTGTCGGTAACTTCTTCCCGCACGGAAACAGCAGACATGATCCAGTTCCAGCTGGTCTTGTTCAGATTCGGATAATAAGGAGAGATCCAGGTTTTCCTGAATTCTTCTGATTGCTCTTTTCTGATCGAATAAGCTTTGAGCTCTTCAAACCTGCCGGAATGCAGAGAACCTGCTTTAGGCTCGTGCGATGTCATGTTGCTTCGATCGTGATTTAATTTTAACTAGGTGTAATGATACTGAAAATCCAAACTAGTTGTGCCTTGATTCATCAACTTGTCAAAAGACGATCGCAAAAACGGGCGGCATTGGAGAGCAATTACTATTTTTCGGCATTCTGAACCAATGATTTAGAATTTCAAATGATTACGATAGCTCCAACATCCGATTTTACGTTGATCGCAGAATTGAACGAAGAAGTTCAGAATCTGCACGCCGAAATGCATCCCTCGATCTTCAAACGCTTTGACCGGGAAGCGGCGATCGAAGCCATTCGTACATTCATGGCCGATCCGCAATGCAGGGCATACGTTGCTAAGCTAGGCGATGAACCAGTGGGCTATGTGCTTTGTTTTATCCGGGAGGCGAAAGAAAATGCTTTCCATTACACACTGCGTTCGGTATATATTGACAGATCTGCGTTTTGAAATCCAAACAGCGTTCCGGGGCCGGTCAATTGCTGCTGGAAGCGGTCGAACAGCTGGCGAACAAATTATCCATTCATCGCATAGAGCTGGATCATTGGACCTCCAACACACTAGCAGCCGGTTATTTCAGAAAACAGGGCTATCAGCTCATTAAAGAACGACTTTTAAAGCAGCTTTAGTCTTTGCTGCATTTCTCCGTGCAATGATGATCAGGTCGGTCGTGATTGTTCCGTCCTTTTCCGGAAAATCCTGGCGTGTCACCTGGATAATTTCAAACCCGTTTTCTTCCAAAGCTGCCGTGAGGTAATCGGCCCGGTGGTAGTGCATGAAGATCACGAAACCCGAAGAAGAGGTTTTGAAGGTTGATTTTTCGTAATCGTCTTCCATCGTGCTGAGGTACAGGATACCTCCCGGGTTCAGTTTTTCCGAAGCATCTGCGATCAGTTGCAGTGCTTCGTCCTTTGACAGGTAAGGAAGTCCGAATCCGCAGATGATACCGTCGCAGCTTTTCTCCAGGCTGCCAAGATCCTTACAGTTCAGTAGCTGGAATTCAGCCGTCGGATTATTGATCCGGGCAAGCTCCAGCATATTCGGGGCGAGGTCCGTAGCAAGAATCCGAAAGTCGGGGCGTTTATCCAGCAGGTACTTTGTAATATTTCCAGGTCCGCAGGTCAGTTCCAGGATCTCCGCCTGATCGGTTAAAATACCTTCGCAGAAAACATCGAACGTAGCGTGATACAGGCTCAGGTCCATGAATTTATCCTGGTATTCCTTTGCCAGAGAGTTGAAGACGTCAACAGCCAGATCAGTTTTGTTCATGGTCGGGATTTGGGATAAAGCTAAGAAAAATCGCCTTTGATCAATTCTGCACGGATTTTTGCGAATGGCCTTGTAAAATTGATTTTATTCCCTATTTTTGCACCCGTTCCGATGAAAATCGAAACAACGTCTGGTACAATGCTCGAGTGGCGGAACTGGTAGACGCGCTGGATTCAAAATCCTGTACTTTCGGGTGTGCCGGTTCGATTCCGGCCTCGAGTACCAAAACAGTAAAGAGTGTGAGAGCGAGAGCGGTCACACTCTTTTTGTTTTGCCCTGTTCGCTCGTGCTCAAACTCACACTGACATTTTAGACGCGCTGCCCGCTAACCGGCGGACTGTTCTTTCGGGAGTGCCGGTTCTACCGAAAAGAAGATTTCTTTCCCCGAACCGCGTTTTCAATATCATCGAAGATCTTTTCAAACCTGCAATGACAGCACAGAAGCGAATTGGAAGCAAAGTCATAATCGACAGCAGCGTGTCCTTAGTAAGTGAAGAGGGCAAACCGACCCTGGTCGCGCTTGTTATGGAATTGCTTTTGGCTGATGGAATTTTGGGAGATCAGGAACAGGAAGTTGCGGAATACCTAAGTGAATCCCTCAGGTGGGAGTCGACCCTCGCACATAGAATTGTAGAAGTTATGTTGATCAAAAACAAAGGGAACGTGGTAATTGTGGACTAAATCAGGATACATTGTTCTTGAAGATAACCATAAGAATCGAACAGATCAGAGCTTAAACAGTTCGATTTCTTTCCGGCCTGGGGGTACCCAAAAAAAGCTGATGTGTAACATCGGCTTTTTATTGCCCTCTTCTCTCGCGCTCTTGCTCCACTGTAATCATTGAGAAAGTTAAAGTAGAGCCGAACTATCGAAGCAACGTCACAAATCCACTACTACTATACATTCCCCCAACCGGTTTTTCCAACTGCACCCTCCAGAAATACACGCCATCTGCGCACAATTCTCCTCCGGAAGTTCCGTCCCAGCTCGCTGCCGGATCATTGGTTTTGAAAACAGGATCTCCCCAGCGGTTCAGCACGGTTAGTACATAGCTGGAAGAAGGAGGCAACTGCAATGCAACGAAAAAATCGTTCAGTCCGTCGCTGTTCGGTGAAAATACATTTGGCATCACTGCCGTTTCCGGTAAAGCCGGTTCTGTGAAGGTTAATGTATCCTGGCCAAAACGCCAGAGATCATTCTGGTAACCGAATTCCTGCTGCGGAGAGCCCGGGAATCCGTTTCCTCCGAACAGCCATAGCCCGCGATCGTTCGACCAGGACATGAAATCGCTGCGTGCCCCGGGTGTATTTGCCGGGTCGGGAATCAACAGCTCGCCATAAGTACTGAGCGAATTGTAGGTGTCGGAGCCCTTCATCCATGTCCATATATTGGTCACAGGATCGTATTTCCAGAGATCGTTCAGGCGCTCTACTCCAAAGCCGGTGCCGGTTGCCGCAAATCCCATTCCTCCGAATGCCCATACATTGCCGACAGAATCCACCCAGCCGCTCACATGTATACGTCCGCCGGGCATCGTTCCGGGATCGCCCGATCCTTGTGTTCCGTAGGTTCCCGGCTGATTGATCATCGCCGTGCCCTGCATCCATGCCCACTGGTTCAGCACAGGATCGAATTTCCAGAGATCGTTGAGGTGTCCCGGACCACCACCGGCATTAAAACCGTAGCCGCCGAAGAGCCAGAAGTTATTGTCTTTGTCTTTGAAACAAAAGGTCTCGATCCGGGCTCCCGGTTTGTTCGCGGGATCGGGAACGCCCGGCATGCCGTAAACGCCCTGTGCTTCCGTGAGATCGCTGCCGTGCATCCATGTCCACTGGTTGGTAGAAGGTGTGTATTTCCACAGGTCTGATTTAAAATTGACAGAAGTACCGCCGCCGAACAGCCATAAATTGCCGGAAAGATCTGTCCAGCTGGTACTGCCGATCCGTTCGCCGGGTGTGTTTGCCGGACCGGGAGTGGTGATTGTTCCGTAATTCGCCGCCTCGTTCCATGTTCCGCCCATCCATGCCCAGTTCCCTGAGGTGGGGTCGTATTGCCATAGATCGCTGAACGTTAAGGCAATTCCTCCGGCGAAGCCTAGTCCACCATAAAGCCACAGTTTTCCGGAAGGATCTGTCCAGGAAATGGCCCTTGCCCGGGCTCCGGGAGTCGATAATGGTGAAAAGCTGCCCTGGTTGGTATAGGATCCGCCCTGGTTGATGCCATTACTGCCGCTGATCCGTTTCCAGCAATTGGTCTGCGGATTGTACTTCCAGAGATCGTTCAGATGACCCATCTGGCCGCTGGCAGAATAACCGAGACCGCCGAACAACCAGAGATTGCCAGCGTTATCTGTCCAGGTCGTTCCATGGATCATGGCTCCGGGGCGCGTGATCTTCGGATCGTTTGATGCGTAAATGCCTTGCTGGCCGGTCATACTGTCGCCATGTACCCACGTCCAATCTTGGGCGGAAATAGTAGAAGCTAAAAGAAACGAAGTGCTTAACAGCAGTGATTTCAATAAGTATTTCGGGTGCGGCATGTGGTATGTAAAAAGTGTCCGGTATAAATATAGGATTCTACTGATGATGTAACGATCCAAATGACTGAACGGTTGGCGCTTTTGACTATAGTGAGGCTGCCGTGAAAAAGAAAGGCTGTGAAGTTCTCTCCGCAGCCTTTTAAATCAAGTTGAATCCTCTTCATTCCACCATAACCGGCGCAGTATAATATTCTCCGTTAAAACGGTTGTGAATAAAATATCCCTGGTAACCGATCGGCTTCGCAGATGCAAAAAACACCCGGAAAATAACCGAATGCGTAATAGCCGTTTCTTCCGAAGTAAGCTGGAACGGAATGGCGAGCGAGTCGGTAAATTCCTGCACTACGTAATCGTGCTTCCGGTACCTGAAGACGGGATCCAGTGTTTCGCGGTAAGGCTGCACATACACTCCTTTGGTATCATAGTCTTTCAGTGGCTTCAATACGATTTCGGATAAGCTGAATTTTTCCAGGAGCGCTTCCGTTGATTCGAATTCGTTGAGCATGTGTGCACGAAGTACAAAATCCGACCAGTGACCGGCGCTTTGATCGCTTCGTTTCCCGTTGAGATAAGTCAGCAGGTCTTTTGTGCCGAACAGTCCGCCGGTGGGATTCGGAAAAAAAACTTCCGGATGGTTGCTCCAAAGTCGTGTCAGCTGCTCAAACTCGCCGGGATTTCCTTCCCACACAAATGGAATAACGAGATTGATAAAAGCTCCGAAAGCCTTACCGTTGGATTCGCATCCGGTTGGTGTCACGATCAGCTCGCTGGTCTGGACAACAGTTGTGTCCAAGCCGGCTTTGTTCAGCTGTTCGGAAAAATAACGATAATGAGGCTGGTGTTTTTCGCTGGCGGGTAAATGGCTCACGATAATAGCTATTGGAAGCTCCGCTGGGATTGCTTCGCGTATCGTGGCAATAAGTTGTTGGTTGAAATCAGCATTCGCCCAGTCTGCTTGCGGATCTCCCAAATGTGTGCGGGACGTTTCACCAAGAAGTTGCATCAAACCGACTTTTCCCGGAAGGTTGATGTTCATTTCGATGAGCTTTGCGCCTGTTCCGGTCAAAAGGAAATCAGCGCAGCCTGTGAAATCGGTTGGTTTCATCGCCCGAACCGGGAGCAACCAGTTTCCCCGTGTCATGCAGTGCCTGGAATAGTCCGGTTGGGCAAGAAGGCCGAGCAATGCCGGAACGGCGGTGTTTAATCGCTGGAACAAGTCCCTGCCAATCACGAGCGGAGTCGGCGTGAACAAATAGCCGGCGCAACCCGTTTCTTCCACCAGCTGGTGGAAAAATTCGCTGGTATCGGTCTTAACTGTTGTGATCATGCTTCCTGTAGTTGTGAAATGAGTAATTCGGCAAGTTGCTTCCGGTTCACTTTTCCCAGCTCGTTAGCCGGGATCTGATCGATGAGCTCTATAACAATGGGTTGCTTGAAGGTTTCGAGCCGCATTTTACAATGGGCCTGTACCAGTTCCCTGAAGTTGGCCGGCACTTCCCCGTTTCCGGTCACGATTGCTGCCCCGACAACCTGGAACTTATTCGGATCCGGAAGCGCGCAAACGGTTACTTGCTTCACAAAAGACAGTTCCATAATCACGTTTTCCACTTCTGCCGGCTGACATTTCATCCCGTCTACGCTGATCTGGTCATTGATACGCCCGATCACTTTTACATAACCGTCAGCATCCATAACGCCCAGATCGCCGGAACGGATCCAGCCGTCTGCGGTCATTGTTTTTGCCGTTGCTTCAGCATTGTTCCAGTAGCCCGACATGACATTGGGGCCTTTCATACAGATCTCCCCGATCCCCGATGCATCCGGATCATCGATTTTCAGCGCAACGTCAAGACATGCTTTCCCGGTATAGTCGAGGCGACCGCGATTACTGTTGTAGTGAATGTACCCGCAGCGACTGGCCTCGGTCATACCGTAATACATGTAGATCTGCGTCTGTGGCAGCAATTCCAGCAACCGGGCCGTAAGCGATGGCTCCATCGGCGTACAGTTCACAACGAGGTAACGAAGATTGGCTCCGCAGGCTATCAGCTTTTCACGGTGATGGACCGTCAGTTCGCGGAGCATAGCCGGTGAAGCCAGGAAACCGGTCGCTTTGCGTTCCTGGATAGCATCGGCCAGGTAATCCATTTCGTAGCGACGGTTAGTCAGAAATGCTTCGCCGCCAACGATGATCAATGCATGAATGTGCCCGAGGCCGAAGGTAAAGGAAAGCGGCAGGCTGATCAGCTCGCGGTCTTCACTTGTTGGACTGGCAAAATCGATGATGCTCATAGCCGTTGCGATGGTATTCTCATGCGATGTCATAACGGCTTTCGGAATTCCGGTCGTACCGCTGGTGAACATCATATAAGCAGTAGCGCAGGACGCAGCATCGGGCATACTTCCATCGGAAATGATCTCCGAAAAGGGCAGAATCTTCAGGCCAAGGTCGGTAAGATCTTCGGAATAACCCTGCTCTATGCAGTATCCGGTCGAGGTGATCGCTGCCGCCTGCGCAATCCCGCTTTTGGTTTTAGCCAGGTTGAGATGAACAGGAATGGCACCGATGTAAATGCAGGCGAAATAGCTTACGAGGTGATCGATCCCGTGCTCGATAACAAGCAGCACGCGTTCTCCCTGCGTAACGCCGGCTGTTTGCAGACCTGCTGCCTTTCCCAGCACTTGCGTATAAAAAGAACCATAAGTAACAGACCGGTACTGGTCTGCTACGAAGGTTTTCCCCGGATCCGAAAGACTGCGGTTCCGTAAATGGTCGATAATGCGAAGCTTTTCGGGCATATTACATGATTTTCTGGTCGAGCGCTTCAAATACGTCAGCCAGTTTCGACAGGTAATTTTCGAATGTCTGCTGAGCCAGCTCGTAATTAATAGCTGCGTCAGTTGCCTTTGTGTAATACTCCAGCGCATCGATCACAACGGTAAAATGATTCAGCTCTGTTTCGTCTTCAATGTGAGCGAAGATGTAAGTAGTGGCTTTTTCTTTTTGCTCCGGGGTAAAGGAGTAATGCGTATCGATCAGCCGGTTGAATGCCGTGATAGCGATGGAATATTCCGCGTGATTGTAGATCTCGGAGAACATGTTGGTGAACAATCCGGTCTGGATATCCGGTTCAACGACCATGTTGCGGTAAACGTGCGTTTTAAAAGCTCTGGCTTCCGGAAGTGAATAAGCTGAAAGCATCCAGCTGTCATCGGAAACAAACGATTCTGCCAGGTTATGATAGAGTGTCGTATGCGTTTCCCCGTTGTAATCCAATCCCAGGTCCTCGTAGCTGGTCTCTGCATTTTTTGCTCCTGCCATCAGCAATGCTTTTTGCTGTTCCGGACTAAGACCTTCTGTCTCCAGTGCTATTCGCTGCATGCGGCAGGACAGCCCGTAAATCGCCAGCATTTTGAGGTGTGTTTCCTTCCAGGCATTGAAAATAAGCTTGAAAGAAGTTTCTGTCCAGTCGGAAGATCCGATCTTTTCAAATACCTGTTCGATGGTTTGCAGAGCGCTTTCCCTGTTGTTAAGTGCGTTCAGGATCGCTTGTTTCAGGCGCTGGTCTTTTACATGTTCCAGAGCAGGCTCAATAAAGGAAGTGAGCGTTTGTTGTTCAACTGTTTTCATACGTGTTTATTTTATGGATTTGATTATTATGCCCGGTAATAGTGTTCGGTCGTTGATTGAATCGCTGGCTGGTAAGCAGTTTTGATCAGCGCTTTTGCCAGGATCCGGTTCGGATCATAAACCGGAATGCCGACGTAGCGCTGAAGCTCGGAAAGAAGTGGCAGCTCGGTACATCCCAGTACCAGTGCTTCGGCTCCCTGGCTGATCAGGTTGTTGGCAACGCTGACCAATGCTGCATACAATTCCTCGCTGTGGTTCGGATAGTGGGTTTTCAACCCGTTCTGCCGGTTATAGATAACATTGTGAACCAGTAGCTGATCGCTGTTGGAAGGGTGGAGCATTTCCCCGCTGAATCCCTGCTGGTAAAGGTCGAGCGAATAAGTGCCAAGTGTGGCAAGCAAGCCTGCCCGCCGGATGCCGTCCTGTTCAAGCGCTGCCTGTGTTTCACGGATAATGTTGACATAAGTCAGCGCCAGGCCGCTCATTCCTTCGGTGATCACGTTCATGATAGGATCGGCGTGGGCAGTATTGCAGATAATGGCTGCGCTGTCTGTTCCGGCCCGTTCAAGGAATTCCAGCTCGCGTATAAACTCATGCGCAGGATTAATAATGGTCTTTCCGAGCAGATAATCGGTACGATCGGTATATTTTCCCGGGAAAGAAAGGTGCATAACCGAAACGCAGTCCTGCTCGCGGACATACGATGATTCTTCCAGGATTTTGCTGTGAACGTCTAACCCGGCCCATGGACCTACGCCTCCGATCAGGCCGATTAGTTTACAATCGCCGCTCATAGCCCGGGATTGTGCTCGTTGAAAAATAGTGCTTGCATGAATAGTGCGTTGCGTGAATAGTGTCAGATCCTGTTTTAACAGCATCTTGTTTCGTAAATCTATTATTGTTTTCCTTTAAAAACAACTAACGCAAAAAATAAATTTGAAAAAGAACAGCCAAATTTCGAACAAAAATGGTGTAAGTCGCTTGTTTTTAGATATTTATTATTTTAAAATACCTGTGTGTTTAACTGCTCTTCAATCGATAAAATAAATCGGTGTAAATTTTAATGTAAAAAATAGTATACACTGTGTCTGTTTTATTTAACTTTGTGTCTGCCGTTCTTTACAAGGTGTATGGAAGTGAAGTCACTTAAAACAGAAAAATGTCTTACCAGGAAAAAAAGAGCATTGTATCATTGATCAGCACGCTGCTGATCTTCGGATGCTATAGTCTGTATGTTTATCAAGCCCAAACTGGTGATGCCGATGCGATGAGCCCGCGTTTCTGGGCTTCGGTTATCCTTGTGCTGATCCCGGTTTCGATCGTTGCCAAGATCATGATCGCAATCATCTTCAGCATTGTTTACAAAATCGCTACCAATGAAGCCGAGCCTTCTTTCTCAGACGAGCTCGACAAGCTGATCGGTTTGAAAGCCGGACGGAATTCACACTATGTTTTCGTATTCGGCTTTTTGCTGGCAATGATAACGCTGGTGATTGGTCAGCCGCTTTCCGTCATGTTCATGGTGCTGATCCTTTCCGGATTACTTTCCGAAGTGGCCGGTTTGGTTACACAGCTTTACCTTTACAGGAAAGGAGTTTAGGATGGGAAAAAGTCTGATCAGCAACACGATCCGTAAGCTGCGGTTCAACGCAGGCGAGATGACCCAGCAGCAGCTCGCCGAAAAAGTACTGGTAACGCGCCAGACAATAGTCGCCATTGAAGCCGGGAAATATTCGCCCTCGCTTGAGCTGGCATTCCGCATTTCGAATGTTTTCGGGATGCCGCTCGAGGAAGTATTTACTTATCATCCCGAATAACAACAGTCAATAGTCAGTTTATGAAAACGGTAGTTTACAAAAAGTACGGTTCTCCCGATGTCGTGGAGTTCCGGGAGATGCCAGTGCCAGTTCCGAAAGAGAACGAAGTGCTCATAAAGATCCACGCAGCAGTTGTTACGCCTTCGGATTGTGCTTTCCGGAAGGCCGATCCGTTTGCAATACGATTGGTCGGCGGACTGCTGAAGCCAAAATACGCTCCCGGTTGTGAGCTGTCGGGCGAGATCGTTTCCATAGGAAAAAACGTTCAGTTGTTTAAGGTGGGCGAACAGGTTTTTGGCTCTGCGGGAACCGGCTTTGGCGCTCATGCCGAATACAAATGTCTGCCTGAAAGCGGAGTCCTGGCTCTAAAACCATCGAATATGACTTACACGGAAAGTGTGGCGATTGCCGATGGCGCGTTAACCGCTTTGCTTTTTCTGCGTGACCGCGGCAAGATTAAAAGCGGTCAGAAAGTACTGATAAACGGAGCTTCGGGAGCAGTTGGCGCTTATGCCGTGCAACTGGCGAAGCATTATGGTGCGAACGTTACAGCAGTTTGCAGCGCCGGGAATGAGCTGCTCGTTCGTTCACTTGGGGCCGATGAGGTAATCGATTACACAACAGTCGATTTTACAAAAACCGTCGGAAGCTATGACCTCATTTTCGATGCGGTCGGCAAAAGCTCCTTTTCCCGCTGTCGACAATTGCTGGCCCCGAAAGGAGTTTACATGGGAACCGTTCCAAAACCAGGATTATTCCTGCAAATGCTGCTCACATCCCGGAGTCGTGGCAAAAAAGCGATCTTCTCCGCAACAGGATTAAACCAGCGGCCGGAAAACGTTGCGTTCCTCCAGGAGCTTGCGGAAGCCGGAAAGATCAAGCCGGTAATTGACAGAACGTATGAGCTGGAAAACATAGCCGAAGCGCACCGCTATGTAGAGCTCGGACACAAAAAAGGAAATGTGGTGATCACCGTGGGAGAACACTGAACAGCAGGATTTCCCGTTTATTCCTTATGAAATTCATCCTGCTCACAGCACTTCATCTCCTTCCGTGTTTGCTTTTCGGACAGAGAACAACCTGTTTGCCGGATTTCTTTGATTACAGTTCCCCCGATACGATCGCTCTTGCTTTATCCGAGGAAGATCAAATCCTGCAAAAAATCGAATTGGGAGTTCCCGGCGAGCCTTATGTGAAAAACGGGGAAAAATGGATCAGCCTGCTCGGGGCCTGGTGTACCGTAAGTTATGACAGTGCGCAATGGACTCTTATAAAAACGAATACTTATGCTCCGGGTTTGGGCTGCAACGGTGTGGCATTCTCTGTCGGCGGAAATCTTTTTGATATCCGGAATGGCGTTCTGCGCCAAAGAAACAGGATCGCCCATTCCACAAATGGTGACACCATTCAATTCCATGTGGTAGATTCCATCGGTCAGACGCAAATTTACTCCTGGGTCTTAATAAGCGGGACGGAAAGTGAGCTTCACCTGCAAAAATCCACGCCCTTAGAAACGACTGAACCTGGAAAGCAAAGCTTTTCCTCTTTTTTCGGAAGCGAAGATTATTCGAAAACTGTTTCCCGGGAAATGAACGGGAAAACGATCAGCTACAACAGGCAAACCTGCAGCCTCGAATGCATTGATGCAAGTGGCAAAACTCAATGGAGAAAAGAGCTAAGCGAAGAAGACGGCAAACTAATGTTCCTGACGGAGCTGGACAGTAAATTACAGCACTGCGACAGGATCTTCCAGCTCGAAGATAAACGAATCTTTCTCCTTGATTCCCGAACAGGAAAGATCAGAAGTGCGAAAGCAAAACGGTTCGACTGATCCAAACCCCGGATGACAAGTGATGCTTCGGCTTGATAATTAATAATTCTCCACTTGCTAATTTGCATAGCCTACTTCAAAACCTTCAATACCCGTTTTTCCGTTCCGCGGTTCAATTCCAGGAAGTAAACGCCTTTGGCAAGATCTTCCAGTCCTGAGATCGCAACTGTTTTGTCAATGATCATAGCCGGAGTAACAACCAGGTTTCGGAAAGCTCTTCCCGACTCGTCACGCAGTGTGAGTGTACACCCCGCAAGCTCGCCCGAAGGCCATTCGATCATTACTGTTCCGTTGAAAGGATTCGGATAGGCAACAAGCGTTGAGCTTTCCGCCAGCTCGTTCATTCCCGCCATGCTGCATCCGTTCAAGGTTCCCGGGAGGTTATCGTCCAGCCACGTCAGTCGGCGATGGTACCAGTCTTTTAAACGCTGAACTTCCTCCGCATAGGTCTGGCTCGGAGCTTCTACTTCCGGTGTTCCGGAATCGACGCCCATATTTCCCCACACATCGTAATGCCAGGCCTGGCTTTCATTGACAAGCGAAGCAACAGAATCGATCTTTGCAAAAAGGGTTGTCTCGCTGAGCAGGTTCCTTCTCAGATCGTCGTAACGGCAGCGAACTTCGTCGGCAAACAGCGGATCCTGCATCAGGCGGATCTCCCAGCCCGTTGCATTGACATCCGAATCGGGGTATTCGTACATCAGGCCGGATCCGTCTTCCGAACCGCCTTCTATGTCTTTCTGCGACCAGTCGAAATCCCATACCGGTCCTGATTTCAGCTTGCGGAAGGTTCCGTCCGGATGGTCTTTGTCCTTGTAGAAGAAATGGCTCTTCTTGTAACCGTCTACATTCCGCGTAACCTCGCTGATCAGCAGGTAATCTACAAACGTCGAAGTGCTGATGTACTGGCGGTAACCAACAACGGGATCGGCGAAATCAACACCGTAAAGCGCATCTTCGAAAGCGTCGATGAAAGCCTGGATGTAAGTGCGCTGCTGAAGTACAATATCTTCCGCCGTTGGGTAGTAGTAAACCATGTGGACATCCAGTCCCGGGTAGCCGACAGGACTGTGCTGCAATTCCCAGGAATTATCCGTATCCCAGTAATCGATCTTCAGCATGTACCCGCCGGTAACATCGACACCTGTAATTTCGGTTGGCTCCAGCTTGGGAATATCCACCCGGGCTGAATCGCGCTTGATCTTTTCTCCTAAAAGATAGATTCCCCGGTACTCGCCGTTGATCATGACATCGACCAGCCGGGTGCGCGTTGCATAATGTCCCATGGAATCGAAAAGCTGAAACGGCAGTACGTTCCGGGCAAAAGACTTGTCGTTGTAGTTCGCCAGCAGGACCCAGTCGTTTTCGGCCGGCATTCCGAGCAATGGAACGTCGATCGAATTCCCGTTCACATCCCACAATTCGAAGCCGTAAGGTTTTTGAGGAAGGGAGGCCGAATAATTTCCGCGGATCTCAATTCCTATCTTTCCGTTGTAGTCGTTTTTCGGATCGGAAACATGATTGCGAGCGCCGGTTCCATTGTAAATGATGCCCATATCGGCCATGATCTTCGGATCGTCGGAGATGTTTTGCCCATTTGTATTAATGATCACGATGGGAAGATCCGATTCCGTGAAAGCAAAATAACCGGCCGGATCCGATCCGAAAGTGATCGAGCAGCCCAGCACATTTCCCTGGTCGTTATTGTAGCCGTCCCTGATGCGGAGCTTCCAGGTTCCGTTCCCGTTCTGCCCGTTGTTAACCAGTCCCATTTGTCCGGCAGGCTTGAAGGTGCCGGTAAAAGGTGCGGTACCATCCGCGATTGGCGTGGAAGCATCCCAGCGGAAACAGG
>Ga0247810_10000487_pt1 | contig 42032 bp, 38 predicted proteins | sample UWRJL119311C1_FD_179918 | JGI IMG/M metagenome (GOLD analysis project Ga0247810, IMG submission 179918) | Plant litter microbial communities from Arlington Agricultural Research Station in Wisconsin, United States - UWRJ-L119-311C-1 | ecosystem: Environmental > Terrestrial > Plant litter >...
CTGCTAGACCTAGTGATGCTGCAACACCACTTCCGCTGGAACTTCCACAGGCAGTTTGATGTTCTACGTAGGCCCCAAACGTCTGATTGCCCCGCGCGCTCCAACCTTCGGTAACATTGCCGCGTCCACTTGCGAACTCACTCATATTAGTCTTCCCAATGATGATAGCACCTGCTTTGCGGAGTTTAGCAACGACAGTTGCCTCTTTACTCGGCCGTGACTTTGCCAGGCAAACACTGCCAGCACCAGTGAGCATATCATCAGTTGTAGCAAAATTGTCTTTGACAAGTATTGGTATCCCGTGAAGAAGGCCACGATTAAATCCGGAAATGCGCTCCTTGTCACGTTGGCGTGCTATTGTAAGCGCTTCTTTGCTTAGCTCAAGAACGGCGTTGAGCTCGTCATTTACTTGGCCAATTCGTTTGAGGTACAGGCTAACGAGCTCATAGCTAGTAATCACGCCGCTATCAAGTAGATCGGTGAGCTCCTGAATGGAAATGTCTAGCAGACTTGGTATTGGAGCCACCCGTGCAACGGGCACGGCTGCTCCATGGATGGTGGTAAGGACGGCCAAAGCAAAGGATACTACGCCGATGAACAACATGTATTTGAAGTTTCAAACAAACTGAGAAGAATAGACTCAAAATTGTGTCGAGACTCTTAAGTTCATGTCTTACACAGGCTACTTCGGCATGCTTTAACACCTCGTACACATTAGGCAAGTAAGCAGGATATGCGTCACGTGATCTTACAGATATCTGCGTTCGGAATTAGTGGTTGAGAAGGTCCTGCTTCCAGTTTCGCAAACTGCTTCAAGTTTCTCAGGTTCTGACTGGAAGTACGATTTTGATCAATTATACTATATAGCTCACCTTATCCACTTATCATTGCAGCATGATCAATTATGTAAATATGTTTTCGTCGCTTAGATATTAAGTACTCCTACGCACAGCCATAAGACGAGAAGGGCTGGAATGTCTTAACAAAAGAAATGCATGCGGCTGGATGTAAACTGAGAATGGGCTAGCCTGTTTGGAGTTCGGGTTATCGAGACTGTGCATACCGAATCACCAATTACGTTAATAGTACTTATTTCAATCACTTTAGTGAGAAAAAACATCCGACTGGACGCCGAGTATTATTAAGGTGATGATATCATGTAGAAGAAAATATGTTTTTAATTAGATTGGCTAGGGCGAGGCTCCTCAAGCAATTATTTGACGATGGTGCATGTCGCTAACCTGGAAACTAACGTCTTAGAAGAGGTGTTAATGTCCACTCTAGAAATAATACCGATGTTTCGGCAATTGGGGGTTAGAATGTGCTGAAGTTCAAATTTATGTGCCTACACAACGAAGAGCCACATGAAAGCCGATTTAAGAATTCTCGAAAATGCCGAGCTAGAACTTGATTCTTGTTCATAGATTCCTTGATGTTAAAGCCTTGATATTGAGTTCTCACTTTTGTTGGAATTATTGCCCGAAGTTATGTATTAACTTAGAGCCTTTTTGCTCTTTGGTTTCCCATTACCGTACCGCCACTATGAGAATTGCAGTTACTCTATGTGACTTCAAACAAGTCAATGATCCTAGTGCTCATTGTATGAGTAGATAGTACTCTAGCATCATAAATTAAGATCAAATTGTTGCGTCTTTGTTCGCGCATTTTAAGGGTGTGTTTATAGCTTAAATGCCAGATTTGTAGATCTAATGCCGCATTTGGGTTTCTTTTCATTCTCATATATTACAATATCAACTAGTTCCAGCCTACCATAAAAGTTCTTCAATGAGATAAATACTTTGAAGACGCTAAGGACGATAATGGGGCATCATTTGGGTATTGTGGGAGTAGGTGCTCATATTTCGCTTCGACAACAATAGTGAAAAGGGGTATTTCGGTTAATAGATCTCCACTATTCTCAGCTTCGAGCTCACAATACCTTATTTACTATTGTATCTACGCAAAATAGAATCATTAGATTACCTGGAAGTATAATACCAAGTCTTTCCTCGTCCTCTTGCTTATAAACTGCTACCATCACATATTAAAAACATCACACACTCACAATCATACCAATCACCTCTATAATGTCTCAACCACAAACCCCTCCCGATCAGATCATACCAAGGCTAGTGACTCTATACACACCAGAAGTGGAGTTGAGAGACGCAAGCTCTCGGATGTCTTCTAACGTTACCATCGCATTTAAAACTTCACTCAAGACAAGTCCACCATTCCAACCTTCCAAACATTTAGCGGGAGCGAGAACGAGCAAGAAGAAGACGGAGGAGGAGAAGGAAGATTTGAGAAATAGGGTGCGAATAATGATGAAGGGTGTTCGAGCAGCAGGGAAAGAATTGGCAAAAGAGATGAAGTTGACTAGGGAACACGGGGAGAAGATGGAGGTCGAAAAGCAGAGGGCCACGAAAGGAAAGGGAAGAGTCAAGAAGGGACAGGTGGAGAGAAAGAGGTACAAAACTAATTCATTTCGTACCAAGTTTTTCACGGTGTTACGACTAACATTCGTTAGGGATGTGAGGGGACGATTCTGCAAGTAGAGAGGAGGAGAGAAGGTGGTTAGTGATTGACATTCTGTTTGCTAGTTCTCCGAAATTCAAAATTACACCAAAAGTATCATGTCCTAGATGAAAGTTTTGATTAAGTAGGAATCACTCAATAAATGATGGGAGCGATATATTAAAATTGCATCAAGGACTATTCATATCAGAAGCAACCACTTAAATCGACTCTGGTCGTCCCATTAAATCTGACACTCAAAATTCCTGCTTTTCACATTTGAACGTCCTAAACACAGTACATCGCACATACCTAGTCAATCATGCCAATTTACTTATATCTAGATGGTATCTTTAGTAGTTGAGCTGTCATTTCTTGATGCAAAGTGGAATTTAGCACCTGGGTTAAGCAACTTGCTCTCTTCGATTTGTAGTTAGTCTAGCACATAATTCGTTTCGCCAGTGCCACGGTAGAGGCCTTAACCATTGTGACTAGCCTATTTTCGTACTTGAATTTAATTAGTCCAGGTTCTACAGTATACCCCTAGACATAATGAATCACACCTTTCCAGATAAGCAGTTAATTCGACTTGTCCGCAGATGTGGATTTTTGAAGCCGAATTTAAATAGTGTCATTCGGCCTGATAGAATGATTGGACTTGAATATGAGATTCTCAAAATCTCCGTAGTAGAAGGCACCGCCCGAAAACATAGAGTTTGAGTCAATCATCATGCACTATACAAGCTATCTATCCTATCTCAGTAGGAGTGCGTTACATAGGTTCCTGATAACTCAAGTTGGCAAAGCTGATCAGGCGGAAGAAGCTGAGAAGTATCTGCTAAGTAGTACGAGAATGAAACTTTTATAGCGTCAACACAAACAAGGCGAACTTATCATGAGGCAGTGTCAAGATATTGCAGAAGATTGATGAATGAATTAACTTTTCTATAAAAATTCTATTAATATAATTTGATTTGGCACTATACAATGCATATAAAGGCATGAATATACTGCAAAACATTAGAAGCGAGATTATGAGTAGCGTGGAAAGGTGCTTCAGCAGACAATATTTGATCTCGCAGGAGCAAAACGCCTTGGAGCCGAGATTTAGAACTTCGGACGAAGGCTCAGTTCATGCACCAACAACTCTACATTTAATATATTAGAAGGTAGCGTATGGTAAGGCACTTATCAAACATGCAGAGTTTCTGTGTGCATAATCATGGGCATGAAGCTACTTCTTTCTTACTGGTGCATTGAGCGAGCGTTGTATCCCCCGCTACTTTAAAGTAACTATAGCGTTGTAGACGTTTGCATTAGCACTAAGAGCTTACTATGCAGGTCCGTGGAGTAGCCGAATCCTACGGGATTTCTCCGGGTTGTCAAAACTCTGAGGAGTCCCAATGGCTATGAACGATACGAGAATTAAAAAAAGAGAATTGAAAATTCAAATCAAAAATAGACAGCATCTTACATCTACTTTATTAAAACGAAGCAGTTGATACTTGGATGCATCTGGTAGGGAGAATAAGAAGATAGGTTTAGGGCAGGGCGGGTATACTGCGCATGTATTTGGACCGGGCCGAGAAGTACCCGCATCTCACAACACCCCAGATCCAACACTAGGACTAAACAATCTGCGCAACATCCCGGAAGTAGAAACCAAAATCCGAATCTTCACTCTACAGTATAGTAGGTAGAAGGTGGCTATACCCTGCTTGTATTCCTCACCCTGGCCATGGGATCCGAAGCATACCATTTCTAAAGACTTCAAATGGAAGTGCCTTGAGGTAAGCTTCGCTGCAGCAGCTCTGTTTTGTTGATATAAATCTGTTTCATCAGTAGGCTTTTTCTGTGTTTGTCTTTTTCCTTAAATAAGTCGATATTTAAGTAAGGCCCAAGTTCTTGGGATTCTCTTTAAGCTCTTCATTAAGAATATAGAAGGATTCGAGCCGAGAGGTTGTCTTCTGATCAAATTCATCCCCTTGTCAGATGAATATTCTCCTAGCGAACCGCCACCAACAGTTTCCGACAGCTTCCCGAAGAACTGTGTATGCGAGGCTGACGAGGCTATCGGTTCAAACTCTCTGTTTACTATAAAAGCCATCTCCCTTGATTTATTTCTTTTATCTCTGCTTGAAACTCTTCAAGAACAAAGCTCAATCTAGTACCTCGCCGTTCATTCACTTTTCTTCAAACATCCAAGCTTCACATGAAATCATGTACTTGCCAGTCATCTCTACATTGGTAGCTTTCTTGAGCATCGCCAGTACCGTCCTAGCAACTGTTATCACTAGACAAGATGTCAAGAACGGTAGCGTAGAATCTGGCCCAAACCCTATTGGACAACAATACCCATTCTCGGCCACCGGCACCATCAATGGCACACTCTCAATTCTACCCATCCCATATTCTCTCGCTCGCAGCATTGTCCCTAAAAAGTATGGAATTCTCAAGCATGCATATCAATCCTTGATTCCTGGATTCCCTAGGGAGAGCTATCCTGTAAGTTGAAGCCTATCCTGCTTTAGAGTCATAGTAATAACGACTCCAAGCTTGTGCTCAGAACCTGCCTCGATCACGATATTCAGGTTGCAGGGGCAGGACTCTTTCTGCAAGACTTCCAAGTAAGTTATCCCTCAACCACCAATTACTTCTACATCTCAAAAGCAAGCGTAACTGACTTCTTCACACAGCTAACCAAGCTCATGTTCCCCTTCATCGACCTGCTCGGCGACGGCTACTCCTCCTTCACCTATCTCAACAACGTCCTGATCACAGAGACCAATGACATAGCTCTATCTTCTATCTTGAACTATGGTCAAACTCCCGTCCCTGCTACCTTTTCTCCGCTGCTAGAAGCCTACCAGTGGGACGAATCGCGTGGAAAGAAAGAGCTCACTTTCTCCACGTTTGCTGCGAAGGAGACTGCATTCGAAACGCACTTCCAACCGCAACCCACCCTCGGTCCCTGGCCTCTTCTTAATTTGTTCGTCCCCCTCTCACTATCTACATTCCATCGAAGTCAAGGGGGCAGGCTAATAACAGCTTCTACACAGCTTCAGAAACATGACCAACCAACCCTCCTTCGGGAACGGCACCTCCTGCCTCTCGCAGCAGAACTTCTTCAACACCACGCTCTCCACCGGCCCCAACGTCCCAGTTGGTATAAAAGGCGACGTCACCGTCCAGGCGCCATACTTGCCTACCCGCAGCGTTTTCCGCGATGTTTGGGGAATCAAGGTGGACGTTGCATTTTTGGAGAACGGTGATTTATCCTGTGAGACGTTGAAAGGATATACGTTCAACGGCGGCGACTAGAAGATGATTCGAGCTACTTAGGTATTCTTTCGGGGGATTGTTTATAGGAATGAATAGATACGATCAGTAACCACTGTTCGTTAAAGTACATAATTCAATACGCGAAGTGTAATTTGATCGGTTTCTACACCTCAGTAGTTTGGTGACTAGGAGAGAACAATGTTGAATTTCACACAGCTATTTAGCGTAAACCAGGTCTGCAATCCTTCAAAGAGTAATTTGTAGTACTAATAACTCATTCATCCTATAAAACAAACGCCAAGAGTATATACCAGTTGTACAGCAAGACAGCATGTTGAACCTTAAACCTAACCCAATTCTAATCATAACAAAAAGGCGTTGCTCAGAACCTGCCATGTATTTATGCTTGGCTTAAGTACCTCAAAGCCGCTTCTCTCTCCTCGGCAGGTAACATACTAAGCACCTGTTGTACACCCTTCAATCCTCCCTTGCTGTTACCATGCAATAAGCTTGCAACCTCAAATGCGACACCATCAGTCTTCAATGCTTCAACCTTCTCATGCACTATCTTGCGGTTCTCCTCATACCAAGTCGCTACCTCGCGATCTGCGGTCTTGAATTTCGGAATGCCAGTCCAGGCAGCCAGAGTCTCGAAGTTACGTGCGCGGCTTGCAAGTGGGCTTTTGTTGGATGCCGACATACGCTTCATGATGTATTCCTCGTTCACACGACGGCGAACACGCCAGTAGAAGAAACGTCTCGAGTCTCTCCACTGGAGTTCTTGACGGATGACATCCTTTGCTTTCATACGACCAGCTCTGTCGTGCAAATCTGCGAATTGAAGGGAGACCTGCATATAAACTGGCAGAAGTAGTTGTTCGCGGGCGGTAGCCTTGACTTTGACTTCGGCCAATTGTTCTTTGCTCAAGCTTGAGTCGCCCAGTTGTTTGCGTAATGCTCCGTATTCTGGATCAAGGCGAGCCATTGTGTCGAGCTGCTTCTCGCGACGATACTTGATGTTTACAATTCCCTCGGGCTCGAGGACACCACCACGGGAATCTTCGTCGGCATACATCTCCATGAACTCTGGATTAATGGTAGGATCAACAACGACCCATGAACCACCACGTAATTCTCCAAAAGGTGGAATGTAAACGAAAATAGGCTGCTCATACTTGACAAGAGCATCTACAATGTATGATCCGTATTTGAGAACCTCATTGTACATGTCCTTTTGCCCACCAGAGAATCCTCTCCAGTTTGCCAAGATCATCAACGGTAGCTGTTCTCCGTTGTTGAAGTCCTTGATAGCTTGGGCGGTCTTGAAAGCAGAGTTAGGGTACCAAACTCCACCAGCTTCATTGGTGATTTGCTCAGCCGAATCTGGATTTGCTGGATCGGCTGGCGTAATGTTTTCCACTGATCTAGTCTCAACTGCGATGACACCCATTGGGATACCGCCCAGACGAGCACGACCAACAACAACTGTCTTTGCCCAGCCGCCTAAGGTCTCCACAAATGAGTCCTTGTCGAAAAGACCTGATTGGAAACCTTCCTCGTCTTCCTTACCAGCGATCAAGAATCTCACATCGTAAGCTTGCTTTGGTGGTGGAACGTAGATGATGTCTCGGTCCCATGTATCAGTAGCGCGTCCGATAGGAAGTGGGTTGTTGCGTTTGTCAGGGACATAAGCCATCCATTCAACAATCTTAGAGACACCCTCGAAGTCATCATTGGCGGTCATGTGAGACACACCATTTTTGTACATGATTTGAGTGCCACCCAATTGCAAGTTAGATGTGTAAACCTCACGGCCGAGCAGTTTGTTAATAGCAGGAGCACCAGTCAAGATGATTGGTTGCCCCTCAATCTGGATAGCACGCTGGCCGAGACGGACCAAGTATGCTCCAATACCTAAACAAATTAGTACACGTATTTGTAAGAAATAGCTGGAATCATCACTTACCAACTGAACGACAAGTGACTAGGGTTATTGTGAAGATATCCTCGTAGGCTCTGCTAGTGGCACCCGCAATCAAACCTGAGCCTTTCAAACATTCTACACCAAGTCCATCCTCAGCACCAACAATGGAGATAATCTTGTGTCTTGTTTCACCATCTTCGGTAATTTCTTCTGTGATGACATCCTTCGACTTTCCATCTTCGAACTTGTGCTTCGCTTCTGGTGACAAGTAGAGATATTTGAAGCCAGCCTCAGGTCGCTCAGAATCATTCCACGCTACGTTAAAGTGTGGGATGAGTTCTTCAGCTAGACCGATACGGGCACCAGAGTTTGCGGATAGGTAGATACGGGGGATGCCGAGCTTTCGTGCAAGTTCTGTGCACTTGTGGAAGAATTGATCTTCCTTGGGTCCAAAACTACCGATCTTGAATGTGATATCGTTGGCGATAATGATGAACTTTCTGCCACGTGGGTATTCTGGTGTCCTAGCAGTTACAATCCAACCAACCATTCCATGGGAGTTGGTGCCCGGCTCACGAACGACTTCGGCAAGGTTGTCTTCGTCATCCAATACCAGTTCGCTACAGTCAATGCACTCCCCGGTGGGAGGTTGCTTTTCTGCCAAGGAAGTATGCTTCTCAACAGCCTTGGTCCAGCTGTTCTGGATAGCTTGTCTGAAGAGTTCTGGGAAATCATAGACATACTGGGTACCCATAAGATGGGCCTTGTAGCGCTTTGGTTGCAGCCATCCCTTGGTAGGATAAGGTGTTGAAACCTGTCGGAGATGCATGGAACCGATTTTGGTTGTGCCACCGATACTATGGAACACCCACTCGCCACCCTTCTCAGATTTGCGCTCTGCGTACATTTCCACCTGAATAACATATCCGGATGTGTTTGATATGACAACACGTAGAGGATATGGCATGCCTGTCGCAGGATCTGTGCAGATAATACGGATCTCAGCACCAGTAACCCGAAGGCGCCAGAGACGACGACCAAATCGTTCCAAGAATCCACCAAGAGCCTTCTCAACCTCTGGAGGCTGAAGAGGGAAGACTGGTGAAAAGTTGATAAAAATATGATTTAGGTCAGAGTTGTTGTTTCCAATGATCTCGAGAGCATCTAAAATATCATTCATCAACCTGTCACTCTCAGAGATCAGGTATTCGGCGGTTGGGATCTCATCTCGAAGTCTGCCAGGACGAACAACAGCACGAGTGAAATAACGCTTGTCTCCTGAAGTGTCTTTTCCGATCGCTTCGTAGATGTGAATATTGCGATTTTCGGTGAAAACTGGTTTAATTGTGAATTTGGAGAGTCTTCCAAGTTCAAGTTGGAAAGCCAACGCGGGTTCGCTGTGACGAATACTTTGATCCTCCTCGTATGCAGGACCTCTAAATGTATAGTACCCTGGATAAGATCCATCCTTGTGACCACAGATGAATGTTAGTCGTCGGATGCGGCGAGCGAGGAGCTCCTCCTTATAGTCGTTGACGATGAGCTGGATCCGAGCAAGCGTTTCATTGTCATCAAGACTTTCTGAATCGCGAACGGCGACATTACAGACGGCACTTAGTTCATCCGGATTCTCCAGTTTTGGCGCCGCAATCTTTCTCTTGCCACCCAGATCTGGCATAAGCCCGTTGGAGCTCTTCTTCTTATCGCCAGCGAGTGGGAAGACATCAAGTGCACGAGCCAAATATTCCTCAGCTTCGTCAAGGTACTGGACAGGAACAATGACACCCTTTCTTGTTGGCTCGCGATCAGGATTGTTCACTAAGTATGTCATGTCACTGATGGAGCTGACACGCTTGAACGGGTTGCCACTCTCGGTTGAGGGCGTAGCAGGCGTTGATGGTGCAGATGATTGGATAGGCATGCCGAACTCAGCGACTCCAACTTTGCGAAGTACGAAGTCCCAGGATACGATGAATGGAGGCTCTGTAGTCTCGTTGTGGTACTCAATCTTCTTGAGGGAGTAGGCACGGTAAGCTCTTCGAATGTAGACTTCGAGTGCTGCAAGAGATACCCATGGATCTTGGTGGCCAAAGAAAATAGGAAGTACGTCAAAGACAGTATACTTGGAGTCAACGACTTCCTTGAGGACCTCCACATCTGGTTCCCGATGCTCCCAGCCAGTCTCTCCATATCTCGATTCTACGACAGAGGATCGGAGGATGTGCTCCATTTGGGCTGCCCGCTCCTCCAGCGAAGGTAGGGCACATTGAATAAGAACTTCTCGAGCTTTTAGTGACACCTTAGCAGTTTGTCTTGACTCTAGCTCAGTGAGCTTGCGCAGAGCTGGTCGGAAGTGTTTGGCAATGTTGCCGATGTTCGGTTTGTTTGGTCTATATTCCTCAAGGATGGCAAGAACGAGGTTATTTTTAGACCCAACTCTGCTGTGGGATAGAACAGATTGAATAACTTTGAAAATATCGTCCCTGTTCTCGTCTCTAAGTTTGAGAATCACTTCTTCGTCACGAGACGATCGGCCAGAAAATAGCCTTTCTACCGCAGCGTATTCTTCCAGCAAACCGCAAAAGACGTCAAATTCGTGGGCCTTTTGTCCATGCGCATATTTGTCAAGGACATCGAGTAGTGGTTCAAGAGCAGACTTGAGCAGAGCAACATCACCAGGAGCAACACTCTCTTCGAAAAACTTGTGCAATGCCTTCGAGAGGTTTTTCGCGGGGAATTCACCCTTTCGGACCTTGGCACGATCTACAATTTGAGTGAACATAGCATCGAGCTTTTGGGGCATCCTCTGGTGGAGAGCGGAAAACTGAGCGTTCCATTCGCCATATGGAAGGTCGGGATCACGGAGAACTTCGACCAAGTCCTTCAATGTTGATGCCATAATGACTTGGTTGTCAAAACCTCCGAGAATGTTTTGGAGAACACCGTAGAGAAGAGTGAATCGTTGAGCTGGTTTGGTACCGACAACTTGAGGTGGTCCAAGATCTGGGAGATGACCCAGGAAAGGCTGAGCGTGCTTGACTCTCGACGGGTCATCTAAAGATAATATACCAAGGATATCACCGGCCTCCAACGTCGCTCCTGGCTGCTTGATAAGCTGCACAATACCATCTTCAGCAGCGATAAGTGGCATGTACATCTTCATGACTTCGACTTCGGCGAAAGCTTGTCCAGCCTTGATATGCTCGCCGTTATCTACAGTGAACTTGACGAGCTTTCCGGGAGATGGAGTTCTGAGCTGTGTGGGGTCGTTCTCTTGCTCTAAGAGGCAAGTTTTACCATCGACACTTAATCGAGTGGCTCCGACTTCTTCTTTCCAATATACGTTATGACTTCGTCCACTTAATAAAACCAACAACCCACCGTCAGCCAGAGCTCTGATTCCAACGGCACACTTGGATCCATTAATGAATAGATGATAACTGTCCAAACTCGACCTTGTGGCCGTAAACTTGTATCGTTTTCCGTCGTAAATGAAGTCAATTGGGAAGACAGTCTTCAGAATATCCTTGGCAGGTACCTGTCCCTTTTCCAAACTTGTTCTGTATTCGGCAATGCACGCCTCGCTTGCAATATGAGCCTTGCAAACAGCACCGCAGACAGCGGCTAACATAGGATCTGGTCGCTCAACCGTCAACTTGTTCGAAATAAGCTCATCTAGCCATCCGGTTGTGATTGTATTGCCCTCAAACGCAGGAGTTTCTAGCAGTTTAATCAAGTACTCCACAGTGGTTCGGAAGTCACCGCGGATGCTCAATTCCTTTAATGCAACCACCATATGTTTTCTCGAAGCTGCTCGATTTTCACCATAAGCAAAAATATGACCAAATTGACTGTCCGAGAAGCTGTGGATACTTGATGCATTACTGACTGAGAAGTAACCCCAAACATTGGAACTACTCCTGAAGTTCAAATCGTGCATCGTACCACTCGAAGGTTTGAAACCCTCGCCTGGATCTTCCGAGGTGATACGACAGGCGGTGGTGTGTCCCTTTGGCTGCGGGCGACGTTGAGTCTGTGAGCTATTTTCGTTTGAAAAGTCGAAATCGATCTCACTCGCAGTTTGAGGATCCGCGCCATATAATAATCGGATATCGCGAATTCTATGTAGAGGCAAACCCATGGCAATCTGAAGCTGGGCAGCTGGCAGATTCACACCACTAACCATCTCAGTCGTCGGGTGCTCCACTTGCAATCTAGGGTTCAGTTCCAAAAAGTAGAATTTATCGTCAGAGTGTGAATACAGATATTCCACGGTACCTGCGGAGACATAACCCACCAGACGACCGAGACGGACTGCTGCCTTCTCCATTGCTTGGAAAGTCGAGGTTTTGGCGATTGTGACCGGGGCTTCCTCGATAATTTTCTGATGTCTTCGCTGAACGGAGCAATCTCGTCCAAACAACGAGATATTGTTCCCGTACTCATCAGCTAATAATTGAACCTCTAAGTGGCGTGCGTTTCCTGCGAGCTTCATGATGAAAATCGGGGATCCGGGGATTTCGCTGGCAGCTGCTTTGTATAGGGCTTCGAAGCCCTCTTCAACGTCAGCCTTCCGGATACCCTTTCCACCACCACCTTCGGAAGCCTTGATCATGACGGGGAAACCAATTTCCTTCGCCTTCTGTAGACCCTCCTGCCATGACTGCACACATCCTCGCATGTATATGCTATCCTCAACTGTGACAATGCCATCCTCATTGACCTCTACCTGATCAACACCAGTCCCAGACCAGGGTATACAAGGAACTTTTGCGTGTTGTGCTACAATCGTTGAGGAAATTTTATCACCTAGAGATCTCATGGCAGAGCCGGGAGGACCGATAAAGACAATCTTCTTCGGCGAAGCTGCGAGAGACTCGGGTAGTTTGGGATTTTCCGATGCATGTCCCCTGAAATTGTGTTAGCAAATCCCTTCAGCTTAGAAAGAAGGGGAAATTCTACCATCCGGCCCAAACGGCATGTACGTCCATACGCTCCGCAATATCAACGATCAATTCGACATTGGCATAATTATTGTTATTCGTTCCTCCTGGGACCTCAACATATTGATCTGCCATCCGAATATAGTCCGCATTTGCTTGTAAATCCTCGGGCGTAGCCATCACTGTGAACTGGATGGCCTTCTCATTGCCAAACGTTTCGTACGCCCATTTGCGAACGGAGCGGATCTCCTTGACTGCTGCAATACCATTGTTGGCAATCAAGATCTGGGGGGAGAAGTATTAGTTGAGCACATCGTCAGCGTGCTGGGGCTCTGCAGACTCACATTCGTTATCACCGTGTGACCATCATGGTTTGTTACAAAGTCCTTGACCGCACCAGCCGGGGCATTTTCCAGCTTGTTACCACCGATGAAGTGGTCTGCTAGCTTGTGCTTTGCTGCGTATGATACAGTGCCCTTGGTAATGGGCACGGTGCCATTACTATGTGCCTTGGGCATTCCATTGACTGCCGCCATTGTGTGGGGATTAGAGCTCGTTTTGGGCGAGCGGAGAGGGTGTTGTCGCCAGTGAGAGATTCGTCGATGAAGACGTTGAGAAAATCGGAGTTCTGGTGTGGAAGCTGTTTATGTTCCGGTCATTACCAAATATGACGGAAGGTAAGACGGCAGAAAGAAGGTAGAAGGGGCGGCTGGGTATATATTATTCAATGCGGGTGCAAATGGCAGGTAATCGGATCTTCAAGGTCTGATTATCACAAAGATGAAGTTTTCTTGAGGAGAAGCAAATTAATGAAGTGGATTTGAGGAGATCAGGAGCTCAACAGAGGGAGAGGAGCAGAGGGCGGGCCACCCGAGCCACCCAGCCCGAGAAGCTCTAAAAGCTGTCCTAAAAATGTCGGGGTTCAACAGTTCACACGCTAACATTTTACCGAGTATGGGAGTTAATCTCAGAGCTTGGGAAACTCTTGGGACATCCTCACTCAACAACAATGCGCTTTTAGAGTTCAAGGTCCACGGCAGCCCGTGGTATGTTTATGTTTACACCAAGTCACGAAGCACGGGGCTGGTTATACACTGAATAACAGCAGCAGGTCCATGATACTCTTTCGAGATAAGATGACTCTGTTCGCTTTTGCTCTCTCTCGCGTCCACTATATCTGCGAGCGACGGTGGATCTTGTTGAGATCTTCTTTTGCCCTTGCAAAGCGGACCCCTTGCACTTGCACCCAGCATGACGCAGCGGAACAACAGCACCACCACACACCTACACCTTGCAGACGGACTGTTGGGGGAAGTGCGTGGGCTGGCTTCCCGAGACCCGAGTCCGATGGGTGGCAGATGGAGATGGAGTTGGAGTTGGAGTTGGAGTTGGAGTTGGAGTTGGAGTTGCAGTTGGAGTCTTCCTCTTCCTCTTCCTCGGTCAGCATTGGGGATTGCCCGTCGCGGATTGCGATGGAACCAGCAGCTGTCATTAATCTGGTGCACGATCATCACCGGCTTTCTGAGCGTGAGCATTATTAGACTTTTGGCTGAACGGACACTGCGCTGCTTACACAGTTTCTGACGGAGTGAGATTGGTCAATGACCATGCATTGCAGCGATCACCCACGTGACCTGCGCCGCTATTCTCCGTCTCATTCATACAGTAGGTAGGCGGGCGGGCTTATCGGTTCCATACACGGGAAAGATATAGGAAGGCCTCTTCTCCGCTGCCAAATGGGTGCGCCAGAGACAGGAGAGCAAAAGTACCACCAACCCTAGAAATCGTGAAGAACGTCGACTTATAACATCTGAAACATTGCAAATAATTACCCCGAGTATGCCAGGAAAATGCAATATCGGTCGTAGCATTCATTGTGAAAGGTCTGGTCCGAACATGCAGATAAGCTGACCTTGCGTCGCCAGCAGCACGAGGCTGGCGTCCGACAATTTCTTACCAGTCCGACAAATGCCAGAGAGAAAGCACTACCAAAAATTCTAGAAGCTTCCTTTCTTCCCATTCATTAGACGCATTGGGAATAGCCCAGAAGTTTTGTACAGAAGTAGTGTTATTGTCATAATATTTGCAAAGGCTATCAGCAGTAAACCCTTACCCTATGTAAAGTCATTCCACCCCACGCGTGGTATTGGCATAACCTTGCAAAACGCCATCCGCCATGCTAGCAAAAACCCGACCCATCGCCCATCGTCATAAGTCATTCCTATGTATAGTAAAATCCCATATCAATACGTTTCCCCAACTCCGCTTAGCTTCCTGGGTCTCCCGGGCGGCTTCATGCCACTTTCTGTTTCTCTCAGAGCCGCTCCGCTGCTTGTCCGCCGCGGCATAGGTGTCATGGAAAGTCCTCCACTTTTTCTTCTGGGAAGGGGAATGGCACTAGTCTCTGCTGGAGGAAGTGTTCCTCTCCGACTAGGGGTGCCATCTAAATCCCGCTCAAAATCCTGTATCCCAGATACACTCTGGCTGTGTCCATGGCCATGAGATGCGCCGTAACTTCCTCCGATGCTACTCCGTGGCCTTCTGGACTCCACAAACTGGCTCTGGGAGTAATGTCCGAGAGGGGTGCGCGCGCCGCTCAAAGAGGTACGGCTCGCTGGCCGCGCGATCTCGGTTCGTGTTATTTCCGAGCGGCTTAACGGCCGGTCAGGACGCACGAAGCTACTACTTCCACTCGCACTCGCACGGCTGCTAGGTCTACTATCACCATCACGATTAGGTATTGGGCCAAACGAAAGGCGGCTGATTCCTGAGGTTGAAAGACGTGGGACGTGCTTGGATACTGGCGTATCTTCACTTCCGTCACCGCCTATTGATGAAGTACTAGCCGTACTGCCACCCGTACGTTTCCTACTTCGAATTGTGACACTCGGGGGCATATATGGCATCGCTGAAGCACCTCGGGGAGAGGCTCGGGGTGGGGTATTAATTGGTGCAGGAAGCTTGGAGCGAGCAGATTGTACGCGTTGCTCGAGTCGTTGCATTTGCGCAGTAAGCGTACGGATATGTGTAAGTGATGTAGAGTTAGGTAGTCCTCTCGTTGCTGGTGCTTTTGCTTTTGTACTTCGTATGAGAGATGGCGTCGCATTTCGATTGCGAGAAGAACTAGCAGAAAATGCAGGTCCTCTTGAGCTTCGCATGCTGCTAGATGATGTAAACCGTTGAGCTGTTGGTTTGGGGGTGGTACTGGAATTGCCTGATGGGAGCTTGAGCTTGCTCTTTGGCGGATTGAGCGGTGTTTTCACTGCCGATATACTTGTTGTGGCGGTTGCCGAGGCGTCTGACATTGGCGGTGATGGAGGGGTGAGGGTTTCGGTTACAGAAGCACCTGTTGAGATTGTTTTGGGGCCGAGAGGAGTTGTGATCATAGGTGATGAAACGTTGGAGCTAGGAGAATCCATTGAAGGCGAGTTCGGCGCTGACATGTCCGTCTGGATAGAAGCAAGCTGTCTCTTTCGGAGCTTGTCTTGCATAATCTCAGCCTCAATCTTAAGATCGGAGAGTTCGTCCCGTAAACGTTGCGTTTCAATCCGTAGACCTTCTCTCTCTTGTTCTCCGATCTTCATCTCCTCCTCCATCATCACAGCTCGTTCGATAGCAACATTGTATTTTGATTCCAGATCTTCATACGACGACGACGTATTTCGCGCTTGTCGTTCGAAATCATCATTTTGAACCTCGATGTCACGCAGCTTCAGCTGCAAGGTTCTGTTAGAGTCTCTGAGTGTTGTAATTTCCTTTTGGAGAGTGCTTTGCGCAGCACCGGCCTCGATCTTCGACTGTTTACACTTGGTCTACTTGATATTAGACAGAGACTAGCAAGAAGGGGCAGATTAACATACCTTCCACTCGTCGACTTCAAACCCAAGCGTTTCGGCCTTCTCCTGTAACGCCCTTTCTCGCAACTCAGCTGCCTCTACATCCTTCTCTAATTCTGCTTCTAGCTCTTGACTCGAAGCTTGAAACTCTGCTAATTCATTCTCTAATAACTCGTACTGCTTCTTATACCATGCGAGGGCGGCCTCGGGCGACGAATTGTCGGTCGGTGGGGATGAGGGTACCTCATCCATCAGCGGCGGTCGTGTTGTTTACCTGTTGTTCGTAGGGGCGCAAGTTGGTTAGTCGTTGTTGTCACTGCTATTATTCCGTGTAAAGCTACAGAATAGCTCTACTGGTCGTTGGTCGTATTGTCGATAGGTGCCGGTCCGGGTGTGGTGGTTGTCGTCGTTATGTCGTAGGTTGTCGCAGATGTCGTTTATTTGTTGCTGCCCATCTCCTGAACGTTGCAGGTGATGCCTTGGCGCGAGACTCCTTCCCTGAGCCGCATTACCATGGAAACAGCCCAGACAGCTTCCTTGGGAGTGCTTAGGCGAGGTTGGCGCTATTGAGCGAGTTGCATGTAATGTGGCTATCCGTCCAATTTGACCTTTACCTACATCAATAATCAATAAATAAACAATTAAACATAGGAAAATAGAGATGGAAAAGGCTCATCTATTAACTTGAGTTTGAAGTCCAAAGCGGGCTTCTAAGATTACCTTTTGCTAACTCATTTTGGGCTCGTGACTATTAATCATTATCACGTGACTAATTATGAGTCTGGTTGTAACTTCAATCCAGATTCCCTGGCATTATTAGATAGCTGACAACACATAATCTGCAGCTAGTCTGAGAGCTTGGATAATTTGATTTTTCGGCGCTCGAAACAACATAATGTACAAGTTTGCCCTCCCATATGGTGGGCGGCAAAAGACCAAAGCTATTGCTCGTAGGAGATTGTCATCTACACACCAATAATCAGACCGTTGATAAGAAATGGGGATTCGAGTCATCCATGTAGGTCTTGATCGAGCAAGAACGAAAGTGATTGGGAAATTTTACTTCGGCATTAGCATCACAGTGTAATTGTCTCGGTTGAGCTCGAGCAACGAGCGAGCACACCACAATTAAGGCGATCAAGAGCTAGACTATCATTCTGATGGTACAAATAATCAATCAGATCCAAAATACATGCTGAGACGAATACCACAACCAGGAAATCATATGTTTTGCCTTAGACAAATCAGCACTGGTGAAAATATGATAGAATTTTCAAATGCAGTAGCAGAAATGCTTGCCTTAACCCTGTAATCTGTGACCGTCTTTGGCACGTCTATTTCTACACCTTGATCACTATGGGTATGGAAAAAGGGGCTAAGCGAGAAAACTGGATACTTAGGAAAGACGAAACTCATCTATTGATTAGCACTTCTAAATTACCCAGGGTACATATTCTACTTGATTCAGCTCATCGAGAGTGAGCTACCGAAATGTGTATGGTATTCTCAGATTATTTGAATCTTAGGACATGTTAGATGTGGGTATTGTATTTTCTACAATCCACTCAATGCCTCACCTTACTGACCACACAACGACTCATTCTATTCCAGTTCTTGTTTGCGACTGGGCTGTCAGATTGAAGACTTAATGAGATACAAGCCAAAGAGAGGATATAGGAAATCTACAGAACCGTCAGCAAATTGATGCTAATAGTCTGTCTATGTTAAGTTGAGATGCATCGTAAAGTCCACAGTTAGTTTCGAAATCTAGAGGAACGCTTGAGTGGAAAGGCTGTGGAGATTTAGAAAGCGATAGCGACTATAGAAAACAATATTGAATTAACCAGTAACACTAAAACTAAATCCACGCCACAACTAAATTAGACCGCTGATGAAATTATCTCCGAGCTTGAAAACCGTATAACCTCTTCACTCTCTCTTTTCGCCCCTCAGGAAGAGATATATATCAGCCCTTAGTTCTGGCTAATTACCGGAGCGATGATTGTTTTCGTTGTAGTATCTCCAAGGTGCAAAACCGAATGGGTGGGGGACGGTAAAGTTTCCGTTCTGAAACTTGCCACTTAATTCTTCCTGTCCCTCTTTAACCATATTTTCTACCCTCCTTTTAGCTTCTTCACTCAAGTGCTCCTTATGGTGGTGGTTCCATTCCTTGCATTTTCTTGCGAAGTTTTTCAAAGAGCTGGTGCCAGCATATTCATCGTAACGAACACGAAATGCTTCACGTCCTTCCTTGAAAAGGTGCCCATTGTCTACCATGTTACAAAAGTAAGCGTTCCCATCATCGAGATCCATCTCCCAAGTGTTTGCCTTGACTGTGTCGCAAAACTCATCTTTTTGATTTTTCTTGAAACGATGTCCAGACTTGGGGAACATGAGATTTAGTTCACAAAGATTTAGGTAGCGCTCAAGAGGAGTTTCTTCAGCCTTGAGATTCTACGACTATGGTTAACTTTGTGTCCGAAATGGTAGGAAGATTTAACTTACTGCGAAAACATGCCAGCGTCTGAATTCCGCTTCTTGATTTACATCAAGGCCAATTCGCTCATGAAAACGTTGTGTGTCCTCTGCTCGGTATCCACAGTTCATTGGCATCCCCTTGCTCCATGCCTCCTTTTTCTTTAACAAGCTTATACGTTCCTGTCCCTCGCGAGCTACACATACAGGTAGACGTAAAGATGTAGAGGCAGGTTGTAATTGGCCATCAACCAACATCTCCTGCGCGTCGAAGGACTTAAACCCCAACGTACGATATGCCCTCCAGGAATTCTTTGACAGAGCCTCTGGTGTTATACCAAATTCTTTCAACTTAGACAATCCAGGTAAAAACGTCTTCCTGTTGTTGGCTACTTGCTTGGTAAGACACTGCATTTGACAGCGCATCTTATCTTCAGGGAAGCAGCTGCGAGATAGTTGATTTAATTCATCTGGCTTTCCACGGTTATTCGGTTCTTTCCCGTTGCAAACGCGCTCGAAATTGTCCCCCCAGGGCTCGCAATCTTGATAACATCTACTTGCTGTTAAAAGTTCAGAGATTACCATATTGGTGATTGATTGGCGTGCCTCTCTAAGAAAACGTCAGTATAGGAAACACTCACATTCAAGAGCATGTAAATATTTAGAATTGACAGTAATAATCGAGAGCGAATGCCATCACTGTGGCAGACGCTCACTCATATTCGTTCATGCTCAAGCCTGATGTGGGGTGACTTACCTTTTGATTTCACTAAAGCTCCTGTGCGCTTGTTCATCTGATAGAGTCCATTGGTCCTCAGACATGAAGAGATTTAAGACTGTGTTTTCGGGATTTTCAGAGTGATACTGCAACATTTCCTGGAAGTTTCTTTCCAGTGTCGTCTGTATCTGATCAAGTGTTTTAATGACATATTGGGTAAATTCAGCGATACGAGCTTTGTTGTCGTCAGTTCCTACACCGTACTACACAGCAAAGTTAGCATATAGTAGTTTTGAAAAGTTAGTTGAGTTTAGCACAAGAAAGTCATACCGAGTTACCACACATTCCGCCTGCAGTTCCGATAGTCAGACGTAGCACCTCGCTCAGTCCTTTGGAAGGGCCTGCTGCTGGTTGACCTGAGTTCACACGGGAAGCCAGTATCCTGATGCTAGATGTCAGCGATACAATACTCATGCGGGAAGAGCCAGTAACACAATGGGTAAGTGAAGAAGCTATTTAGGCTCCTCGGAAAGCTCCTAGTTGCTCTTCCTTTCTCGAATGAGGTACAGTCATGGAGTATGAGGAAGATGCTAAGAAAAAAATACTAACTCGGCTGCCAGTTCTGCCTGTGTTGCGTAATAACCCGATTCGCCAGCAACTACCATAGAATTTTTGACTGCTGCCACAGCCAACTCGCCGAACTGCTCTGCTCTATCAACTTGAGCATCAAATGCAAGTCCCATGCCTAAGGTGAAGGAATGTAACATAAGCTGAAAGGTTAGCCTCATCATGTCCTGGGCAAATCTACATTTAGCAGCTGCGACCAGATCCTTCTGCGGTGTAAAAGTTTCTACTAATACATCTTTCAAACCCATCAGTTCGGATTTCATTATATCTTGAAGATCCTAAATAGATCGTATTAGTAAGATGAATAAGCTAGCTATCTTTGACTCACATGAAGGGTCCTATGGTTTAGTGCAATGGTCTCGAAATTTTTTATTGTGAAGAAGACAGCCCTTGCTTTCCAAGTCTTTTCTTCATCTGTCAGCATAGAGAACTTCTTGTCAATCTCTGCGAGTATGGTTGTTTCAGTTGGAATCTGGCATTTTTGAAGTTGATCAAGTCTGCAGTCGAAGTTATGGTTGCTCCAGTATGTGGAGGCGTAGCATTGCAAAGCGCCCATTCCCTTTGCATGACAGCGGCCAATAACACTATCGCTTTGGCTGATATATTTGGAATAGAAATCCTTCCAATCCCAAAGTGCTCCGGAGTTCTGGACATTGTCTGGATTCTTGATCCATGCCTCTGGGGGCCCAACAATCTCGTAGTCTCTCCAACACTCAACTGGGGAGATACATTGTACCTGGACTGTAAGAAAGTATTCAAGCAGATATATTGAGCATTTAAAGACTTGTGGAGATTTGAACTTACATGATCCTGTCCTCCTCGGATTTTCAGTGTTGGAAATTGCTTTAAGCGCCTAAATTCCATATTTTTGACCTCTTCTAAAGTTGGGTTTATTGCACTGGCATTGTACGTCTCTAGAACTCGTGTTAAGCTAACACCTGTAAAGGAGGGAAGTATGGTAACGGGAACTGCTTGGATCAGCCGCCCCAACGTTGTTGCGGAGATGATTAGATTGAGGGTGCGCATCTTATGAATTTATCAATTAAAGTGCTAATTTGGTGATTTTGGTTTGACGAAAGTTTATGTACTTGGACAGTGACAAAGCAATGATAGTATAAGGGGAGAAACAATGGTCCTGTGGATTATATAGTACAATTCTGTCAGTTCGCAATGAAATAACTTAAGGTAAATAGTCTAGAAAAGGCTTTTTTTGCCATTAACTGGCACAATGCGGTACACTAAACGTTCCGACTAGAACTGGTCTAGATCTAGCTGAGTCCGTATTTTACGCGCAGAAGCTAGTTTGCCAAAAGTAGACCGTTATTTCAAGTAACCTATTGCGATATCTCGTTGCTCTATTGTCCGTGTCCCGACAACTACTGTACTAAAAGCACCAAAAGGTACAAGGAGCCTCCGAAAGATATATCTACATAATTTGGCAAGTAACATATATATTTATCATATCACTCAACACATACTAATGGCATATTCAGAATGTTCATTAATCGCACATTCTTAAGTGGAACAGCAGCACAGGAAATGGATAGCAACTGAACAATAGTATATATTGAGGAGATAATTCTAATATCAATTAATTTGTTATATCATATATCATAGCCTAGGAAAGTCAAAGAGTGCAGTTGAACTAGAAAGGCATGATTACATTGATGCCATATAGTAGGACGACGTATCCTCTTAAAGTCTTAAAATTGGGCAGGCCGCTTGAACTTTTTGGTTGATTTGTTCAGTACAATAACAGCAAATTAAATAAAACCGCAGCGTACGTTACTTCTAAAAGCAAACTTAGACATTTCTAGTGTTGAATTTTGATTTCTTGTTCAATCACGCAATTAAAGGAGTCGGAACTAAGTGAGCCTCGCCCTACAACGAATTACAGCTCATGAATGCAAAAAATATCTGGAATGTGAATTCAATGACTACCTATCTAATCTATGTAGAATATATTTCGTACTAAATAAACCTTGATATACAAAGGAAGCATGCCACGTGATTGAACTTGCTTATCGTTATCGTGAACGGCTATTAACGGCCAGAGTAAAAAACGACTTTCAACCTTCAAAGTATTGCGCCACTATTTGCTAATAACGAAATCGGCAGTTTTTTCCTTAAATCTCTTCCTTAAATCTCATTACGGAGTGTCTACTATAGTCTAAGAGACTTTATACTCCGAAAAGCTCGAAGTCTAACACATATACACGAATTGATATATTGAGCCTTCCCCACCATGACTTCTACTGAGACAAAGCCAGTAGGGCCCCGCGCCCTGGCTCTCTCTGCCACTGAGTTGATTGGAAATACTCCTCTAGTTCGACTGAATAAGATACCGCAGAGTCTTGGTATCGAAGCCGAAGTTTATGCAAAGGTCGAATTGTTCAATGCCGGAGGTAGTGTAAAGGATCGTATTGCCCTGAGGATGATTGAGGAAGCCGAGAAATCCGGCAGGATAAAGCCTGGAGATACACTCATTGAGCCAACAAGTGGAAATACGTATGTTCATTTTCGCCCTCTGAATATTAAGCCTAATCATAAATAGCGGTATTGGTCTTGCTCTGGTTGCTGCAATTAAAGGTTATAAAACAATCATTACGCTTCCCGAGAAGATGTCAGCAGAGAAGGTAGCAGTCCTTCGAGCTTTAGGTGCTACCATTATTCGAACCCCAACTCAAGCAGCATTTGATGCACCAGAATCCCATATTGGTGTTGCGAAGCGTTTGCAAAAGGAGATCCCAAATTCCCACATATTAGATCAGTATGCCAACGTAGATAATCCGCGGGCACACGAACTCGGAACCGCCGAGGAAATTTGGAAACAGACAGATGGCAAGATTACAGCTATAGTCGCAGGGGCTGGTACAGGAGGAACCATAAGTGGTCTTTCTAGAGGGTTGAAGAAACATAACCCAGATATCAAGGTCATTGCTGCAGATCCATACGGATCTATTCTTGCAGTGCCCGAAAGCCTGAACCAAGATCGCGCAAACGAGGCCTACAAAGTGGAAGGTATTGGCTACGATTTTATTCCAGAGGTCCTAAAGAGAGAATCTGTTGACAAATGGTATAAAACTGATGATCGTGAATCATTCGGCTATGCACGACGACTTATTTCTGAGGAAGGCCTTCTAGTTGGTGGTAGTAGTGGCAGTGCAGTTGCGGCAATGGTGAAGGCTGTCAAGGATTTGGGCTTGGGCAAAGGTGATGTGATAGTTGTTGTTCTACCAGATAGTATCCGAAGTTATCTTAGCAAATTTGCGGACGATGACTGGCTAGCAGCCAATGACCTTCTGCCAGCAACTCCACCGGCTTCGACACCTACGTTAGTACTCTCCTACGTTTGATTTTCACATTGGTTATGGCGAGGCCGTTTACTATCACTGAGAAATTTAGAGCTAATCTGGATAATTTTAGTTCTCCACAACTAGCAGCGTCAAAGAGAGATCCGTACTCTGGGGCCACTATTGGTTCTCTTAGACTTAAACCAGTAACCACCGTTTTGGCTAACTCACCTTGTTCTGAGGCTGTGGAAGTAATGAGAGAAAAGGGGTTCGAGTGAGTAATTCCTGACAAATTTCTTCGATGTTTTGATTTCTGAATTGCGGGACCTGCTGAGTTCGTCTGGCAAATCCCAGGACGCTCAGATTCTCTGGCAACCCCAGGCATAGCAATTGTCTTTCACTTCAAAAAAGCAAAGCAAGGAGATTTTCATTGGGTATGAACATTGCTAACATATAATTTTCAGTCAACTCCCTGTCTTGGCACCAACTGGCGGTAAATTAGTTGGCTTAGTAACTCTAGGAAATCTTCTCAGTTGGATCAGCCGCGGTCGTGCATCTGGAAAGAGCCCAGTGTCAGATGTCATGTTTGACTTTGCATCGATTCCTGAGGTTGTAACAGATCCAAAGGACATTAGCAAGCTAACCCAAGCCCCGAAAACGAATGGGATCCACGGTAGCGGGGACAGCAAGCAGCAGAAGACCCCGAAGAGGAAATTTGTTGAAAGTGAGTGAAATTCACCTTTGATATATTGCACTGCAATCACCCATCAACCTCCCCTACCTTCATAACTTTGAAAATTTATCAACTGACCTTCATGCGTAGTTACCCTTGACACCCCCTTACTGGCTCTTAGCAAGTTCTTCGAATGGAACAGTGCAGCAGTGGTCACGGAGCCAGGAGATGCCAACAACGGCGGTCTATCAAAACCAGTTGCCGTTGTCACCAAGGTAGATTTGCTGTCTTGGATGGTAAAGCAGACATCAGTCTAAGTCGAACATTCTGAAATTTGGCGTTTGGAAAACTGGACATGGGCCGGGACAGCATTGGAAAGGTTTCAACACTTTGGATCACTGGTCATCACGAAAGCTACTATCTTTACGAATAACTAGGTAGCTTTGGAGTGGGATGAACTACGAATAGCAACATAACTGTTCAACAAGAATCATACTACATAAGACACAAAGTAAAACTTCACTTTTTATTGCGTGAGCAGATATCAAGGTTGATCTCGTTTGACCGGCCTCTAGCCTTTCGTATGTGTATGGTTTTGCAGGTTTTACATTGAGATTTCGAAGTCGGACTTACATTAGCTCGCCATCTGTAGAATGCCCAGTAACAAACCATAGGAGTATTTCTCGAAGAAACTGATACTTCCATATCACGTATAGCTACGCATCATTCCACACTGTGTTATAAAAGAGAAATACTTAAATCTCATGTTCCCAACTACTGCTACTGCGCGGAGGATACATAGTTCACCCAAGCGGGAAAAGTTTGCAAAGCCTCCTTCTTCACATTGCGAATTGCTTGATCTACATAACATTGTCCCTCGTTCACCAATCACATCACTTCGAGGTAGTTCATTGATCATTGTGAACGAGAAAACTTCGATAAAATCTGACGACTGAAATTTTGTCTTATCTCAACCCTTACTGAAAGGGGCCCCCATTCTAAGTTAGCACTTTTCTACAACGAGAAGGTATCAATCCCATCCACCCCAACTCCGTTCAGCAAATATTACTTTTTTAGTCCATAACCAGCCTGTTTCTAAATCCCATCTACCTTAAAACGTTGGATTGTAAACTTGAGCCTTGATCCATTTGGTCAAGGCAACATCTCCCCATTCTTCCCACTCTACCCAAGTCTCCTCTGGTAGAGTGCTCACACCTTCACGCCTTGCTGCTTTCATAACCTCTCTAGCGACAATTACGCTAGCGTCACGCACGCGCTCAATCTTAGGGTAGATGAGCCCCATACGGATCTCCTCTGCATTGAGACAGCCGGCAAGAGCTTCAGCAGAGGTATAGACCATCAGATCAGTGACTCGGGTTGTCTTGGCAAGTATGGCACCGAGACCCAGACCAGGGAATATGTAACTAAGAAATATTAGAATATTGTGTGCAGGAGCAGAATCGATAAACTTACACATTGTTTCCCTGATTGGGGTGGTAGGTGGTTGCCATATCATGGCCCTTCATTGTGAAAGAAGAGAATGGAGAACCAGAGGCAAAGATTGCACTGCCTTCAGTCCAGGTAATAGCTTGCTCAAATGTACATTCGGCTTTTGTCAAAGGATTGCTCAGAGGGAACAAAATTGGGCGCCGGCCATATCCACCTTGATCAACTGAGGCCTTCAATGCACGTACCACTCCTTCAGTGAAGACACCAAATGTGGCAGTGAGGCCGACTAAAGCAGTTGGCTTGACATACTCGATAACTTCCTCCAGGGTGCGGAACTGATGCCCGTTGTTGTCACTCCTAGCGAAGATTTTCTTGTGCTCAGCAAGCTTGTCACCACGATCTTTTGTGACCAGGCCCTTGGTATCAACAAGGTAAAATTTGTCTCTGGCTTCCTTTTCTGAAAGACCACGGCGAGTGTAGTACTCCATGACTTGCTTGGCAACACCAACTCCAGCGGAGCCAGCTCCCATGAAAACAAGCTTCTGGTCCTCCATTGGAACGCCGCTAAGATTTACAGCACCAATATAGCCGCCCAAGACAACTGCACCAGTACCTTGAATGTCATCGTTGAAGGTCTTCTCATTCTTATATCTTTCGAGATATTGGAATGCCTTCTCGGTCTCAAAATCCTCGAACTGTACAAACATGTCTGGGTAGACTTCCTTGACCGCGGCCATAAACTCGTCCATAAACTCCAGCGCGACTTCAGGTGAAGGGCGCTTCGCTCGGAGACCAAGGTATAGAGGATCACGAAGATTATCTTCATTTGCTGTACCGCAATCAAGAACGATAGGTAGAGTCTTCTCTGGGTGAATTCCAGCCGCACCAGTGTACAAGGCTAGTTTTCCAATCTATTAAATATCATATTAGTGGGGTGTTCATATACATGGGCAGAACGTGACATTTTTGGTAATCTTGTTGGGTTCGAATTTCTGTGTCAAATACTGTGATACCAGTGAAGGGTTTCAAGGTTTCTTGGAAACAAGCTTTCGCTGGAATCTCAGTATTTGGCACTTCAGACGGTAGAACCACTTGGTCTGAAGGCCGATTTCGGCCACTTTGATTCCGTCCATAAAACATGCGCAGCGATCTGAGAACTTACCGAAATCCCTACTCCATTCGCTCCGAGATCACCAAGGCCCAAAATACGGGAACCATCGGTCACTACACAAATAGAAGGGTTTGGGTATGGCCAGTTGCGTAATATCGTGGCTATGCTCTTGCGTTGCTTGATCGAAATATACAATGCTTCAGGTCTTGAGTATAACGTTGAGTATTGGAGACAGACATCGCCAATTGTAGGGGTATAAACTAAAGGCATAAGTTGTCGAACATTATCCATCAGTAGACGGTAGAAAAGGTCGGTATTTGTAGCTTTCAAATTAGATAGATAGAGGTATTTGTCGATATCAGTGCTTCGTGTGTTGATCATCTTCATAGCCCGAGCACACTGCGTTTCCATGCTCTCCATAACATGAGGAACAAGACCACTGAGGTTCTTAGAAACTCGTTCGTTTGGGGTGAATGATGTTCCTAACTATGAGTCAGCACGACTATATTTGAATAAAATGTGCCCCAAAAGGTGCTCTATGAATAATTGCAATACCTTTGTTCCAGGCTGGTTCCCTCAAGACTTGCATGCCGCCAGCGTTGTTTTTCGTAATGTAATCTGTTTCTCTATACTGTTGTATGGTCCCATAGTGATCTTGAGAATATCCGCGTAGTCCGTCCAAAGCTGACATTTTCATGGCGGCTTCTATGGCCTCGATATCAACAGCGCCCATTGGATTGAAAGGCGAAGTGTTACGACGACTTGAGAGAGACATTCGTTTGCTGAGAGTAGTCGTGGACGACCTGCTTGTCATTGAGGTGGGTGAAATTGATCTCGGAGTAGAGAGCGAATCAGAGTTTGAGGACGAATAGGTGCTGTACGAAGCCATTGAAAGAAAAGGAAGTGATGAGAATGATCGGATTATCCTCCCACCAGGCCGGGGCAATCCAGCCATAATAAGGCTGGTGGTGACTGCCATGGTAATTGTCGCCGGTGCAGAAAACCTTCGTACAGCTCTAAAATTTGTCTGGAAGTCGGGTAGGGCGGGTATGGGAGCATGGGCCGAGCCGTTTCAAAGGAGTTTCAATAGCTCCATTATCGTTGAATTACGCCTCCGGGGCCTTTCGGAAACTTAATGCCACGACGGTTGGCTCGTTTCTCCGTGTCTTGGGACGGGCCGTACGCTGTTATATTACTGGGAATCGCTTATTTTTATTGTTGAGAGTAACGTCGTTGAACGGAGAGCATGCCGCTTGATGCAACAGCAAGTAGTAAGCATAGCAGCTATCGGAGAATGCAGCTTTGGCTGCTGATGTGAGGATGCGGAATACCGTCCTGTAAGGCGACTGGTAGGTAGGACACCGTGACAAAGGTAGACATCGAAGTCTAACCCAATTTACAGTTCTGCAATCCCGGATCTGCGCTGGATGCACGTTGGGGTGGTCATCCGAAGTGTCGTGTGCTTGTGCATGTACGCCCCCTGGCCCTGGCTGTCCGATAATCTGTTGCATCCAAGACAATTATGGTTATCCCTGATAGTTCATCTTCCGACTCTTTTTCGCATCTTACCAGAAAACTCCAACGAAAGGATTCGGTATTCCTTCTTAATCTCCGCGTTATACGACAGAAGTGAAAAACAAAAGCCTAATTAGGTGCAGATCACACCACTTCGAATCCTCAAGCCAAAGGCACAGTTTCATATCCCAAACCATAATAAGTATGGGAAGTCCAAGAAAGGAACGCGTGGAATATCGTTTTGGTAAGGGCCTAGATCTACTTTCCGTTGGGTCTTGGGTCAAATTGCCCATGCAACAAAAGGTACAGAAATATTATGTCAGACAAGTCTGGAGATCTTCTCTTTTGTCACCACTGTATTATCCATTCAAAGTCCTCGAAGAAGCAAGTCTCATTGAGTTGAGCAGCGGTTTCGCATTATGCTAAGCTCAGCTTCACCCCGTCTCTTGGAATATCATCTATACCAAGCTTTCTCCTCTATTTCTGGTTTTCAATTAAAGTATTGCTGGGACGATAAAATTGGCGACTGAATCGTCAAGCATTGCTAAGCAATTATGGTGAAACTTGTCACGGGCATGTTCGTCTATTCGTTGTTTCAATTCTGCAACGTCTCGCAGGCAAGCTTTACCCCCCACAATGCAAGTGCCTATCCTTTCCTGAAGGCAATGCTTCCGGCTCCATAGATAGGAGGAGCCTCAAAGCTTCCACCCAGCTTGTACCTAATCATAGAAAACTTGAATATTCCCTGCCTTGACTTGAAAGTTGTTCTGTGCACGCACTATTTTCTGTGACCGAATGCTATCGGGAATGCCAAAGCAGCTGAAAAGCTCAGCACGCCAGGAATGCCGTCTCTTATTTTGATTGAACGGGAGTGAAAGAGAAACAGTTGCTATAGTGAATTTTGATAGACAGCTGTACAGCTTCAGCCTTTCAGAGTGGTATCTAGATGTCGTTTCTATTTCCTGGGATTCACCATACAGATGATAAGTGCCCATATATCATTATGCATATATTATGATGTTTCGTACACCAATATGAGGATTATGCCCAGGTCACTAGTAGAAGAGCATCCCATACTCTATAGAAGCCCACGCAACTGTTATACGCAACACAACGCCAACATAGAAACACGTACAACGACAACCCTGTACACTTACTTTGAAGAATAGGATTTCTGTAAATTTCTATATTCTAGCCATAACTCTGCATTGCGCTCTACAAGGTTTACTTTTCCAGAAAGTGTTCGGAAGAGTTTGTACAATTTGAACCGCAAAGTTGACGTTTAATCACTGATTGACGTGGCGTACCCTATCTGATGGTACACATGATAGTGACAATTAAGAAGCTAGAGCGTTCACTTGCATATGCTCTATAATAAACTTTGCGAAAAATTGCTCGGAGTTCTTCTAGGCATGACTTTGGAAAAGAATGTATACTATTTCTATGATCATGTGACTGCCAGGCCTTCCCTCTCTTAGCGATTCAGATCCACAAAATGAGGGGTGGACAAATGAAAGCTTCAGGATGAGGGCTGAACTTAGGCAACCACCTGAGAGCAACAGGCAGACGATAATGGGGTCTCACAACACACGACGCCCCAGCTAATGGTAGGCACACTGTAAATATATGAAGATTATTTATCTCTCCTCCCTAGAAGCTCAATACTATACATCATCTCACATCTTCAACCATGGAGTCTCTATTCAGCCTCCCGTTACCACGTCGGTTGACGAAGATGTATACTGATACCAAGAGCTCTTACGATTTCGTTAAGGAACCTGTTCAGAGCGCCGAGGATCCGGAACTTCTATTGCTGCATCGAAAATTGAGGATTCAGAAAGATCGTTTGGTATCATGGGGGTTGGAGTGGAGTGATCCCAGTCAGTCGCCTGACATTGATGAATCTATCAGCAAAGCTGGTCTATCAGAATTAGTTGGAAGTATAATGGGAACTATCAAAGAGATTCTCGCTGAGGCCGAACCATTATGGGTTTCGAGCACGAAAAGAGGTTTAGATGAAAAAATCTCGGTTGGAGCGAGTGAGAAGGGCCTGAGAAAACCCAGCTTAATTCTCTGGGACAAGTCCAGATTTGAAGATTTAGTAAGGGATCTTACTATGTCTATCGACACACTCTATGATCTATCAAGAACTCGACAGTCGGCTAGGAATGCAACCGTCATCAAAGCATCAGAAGCAGCCAACTCGTCACTGGCTAAGTCTCGCTTAGTCGAGGAGAGACAGTTCGAATCAACGAGAATGCAAACACCCCAGCAAATAGAACCTTCGTCCATAATATGGCCCCGGGATATTCGAGGGATTCAATCTAGTATGTTGCAGCCAGCAAAATCTCCAAGACAAATTGTTTTCATGCGACGACCATTCTCTAAAACTCGGAGTTCTGGACCACAGACCCCAACGATACCAGTACTTTTGGAGCATGCTCCTTATGATCCCATATATTCCATTACCGGTATAACACCTTCCATGACCCGGTTTGAGAAACTGTTTTCGGCCCTTTCTCAAGCCTATCTATCCTCGGAAAGAGTATTATCTGGACTTTTACAACTGATTGGATATTTTGAGGAACCAGATCACTCTCGATTCTGTCTCCTGTATGCGCTACCTACACATTTTGGACCTATGGATATCGAGACACCGAGGATGCCTGCTATTACCATTTTGTCAGATTTGCTTTATAGTAGCAACTACGAGCCTAGTCTAGAGATCAAGTATAGACTGGCATACAATATTGCTAATGCAGTCTTCGATCTTCACTCGAAGGGCTGTGTTCATGGAAATGTGGTTTCCTCTAACATTTTATTCATCGAACACCAATCTCAAAGTCGGCTTGATCTCACCGAAATTAATATGCGCGAATCATATCTCTCCTCCTTCGATCTCTTCTCTGATAATGCGACAGAAAGTTCTGAACCTACTCCGAGTTCAAGTGCATTTCACAGGCATCCTTTGGATCCTCGGACAACTCGCTATACACGCCTTACTCCCGAGAGCAAGTCATTAGATCTCTATAGTCTTGCTATGCTTCTCCTTGAAATTGGACTCTGGAGCTCATTGCCAGATATCTTCCCCAATGTCTCGTCGATACCGGCAGATCCGATTCCTGTTTTCAAGAAACTCGCTGCCAGATGTGGTAGTCTTTATCTCAAAGCTGTTCAGTCTTGCTGGCATGCACCAGACGATGAGTTGTCTCAAAAGGCACGGCCGGATGTGATGCATCAAAAGGTCTTCTGCAAGGTCTCAAAGGCTCTTGATGCCTGCTGCGCAATCGATGAGATATCTGATACTGAAAATGAAAGCGATGATTCTCCTCCGGCTCCATCTAGTCCTGTAATAGGTTCATTTCCGTCAACTTCTCTAAGGAGAGTAGTCAGTCTCAACCCTCCTCCGAATCTTCGCTCGTATAGTTCCAATCCTACACCAGAAACTCGTATGGATTGGTCCGAAAAACCTTCTTTCAAGAAATCCACGACCTTTTCAGAAAAGATCGACTGGTCTGGTAAACCTTCTCCCAAAGTCCCAGGTATGCTATATCCTACCCCTAATTCATTCTTCGCTGATTGTCTCAACCCAGCTGTGGTTCAAGAACTGACCAAACCTAAATCAAAACTTCGTACCTACCCGTCTATCCGAATTAGTCAAGAACATTTAAATTTCTGGCATACTGGGTTGATGCCACATATAAATCATGTTCTAAGAGGTTTCTACAAGAAGTATCCCGAGTCCGTTGAGATTAGTCTGGAGAGCATTGGTGAATCACCTACAGCAACAAAACCTACCATTCTTGTAATATGTACAAGTGTCAACAAGGTGCGGAGCATTTTAAAGAAGTCATTAATATATGACTCGTCAATTTTTGGATTGAAAGTATGTCGAGGAAAAGTCGTCCGATCTCGGAAACGCAGCGCGAGACGGTCAATGGCCAACAGCGATATAAAGGCAGCAAATCCAGACCACCAAGAAAGGCCTACTAATGGAGCCTCTATCGGTGCATATGTCAACTCAAAACATCTACCTCCTGTTTCACTAGGTGGTATGATTCTTGTTGATGAAAAACCTTATGGTATGACGGTTCATCATATGCTTGATGACCCTTCAGAATCAGAGTCAGAAGCCGAAATTACCGAACCAATACACCGCTCTAGTGCTCGCTATGCAGATTTGCCAGACCTCACACACTCTGAGTCTTCGGTCTACAGTAGTGGCGATGAAGAATTTATGTATGAGCTTTCTGACTATGAATCTGATTTTTCAACACGCTCTGGGTCAGATGCTGAAGACGAAGACGAGGAAGATGATGAAGATGAAAGCGATGACGAGCGCGAGCCAGGAGATATCAAAGGAATACCTCAAGGATGTGGGGAGTTTTACACTATAACTCAACCAGCCATCGACGACCTAGGTGACGACTTTTATCCTGATGAAGAAACGCGTGACGAAGAGCATCTCGACTGTTATACTCTTGGGGAAGTTTATGCTTCTTCTGGGATTAGGAGACGAATGACTGAAGATGGGAATATACACGAAATAGACTGGGCGCTCTTCTCATTTGAGAAATCTAGGGCTCCAACGTCAAATCGCATTACTCCTAGTCGTCGCTTTTGCTCTGCAGAGAACTACCCACTAAATGTCACTCCATCGGCATCGCTGTCAGATTTAGAGGTTCACTGCATGGCACGCACTTCTGGTCTACAATCTGGACGCATTCTCCCAGGAATGGTAATTGTAAAGATTTATGGCCGGCAAACACCATCTACTTCCTACCAGGTTGCAGGAAAACTGGGAGTACCAGGTGATAGTGGTGCTTGGGTCGTAGGGAATGAGGACGGAAGAGCATGTGGACATGTACTTGCATGGAGTGAACGCAAACACGTAGCATATATTTGTCCTATGGATATCCTCCTACGCGATATTGGTGAAACCCTGAATGCTAAGTCCGTCTCTTTCCCAGGCGGGTCGACTGTTTATACATCGCAAAAAATATCTGTCCCTGAAGGCGGACTATCTCATCAACAGAACCAAGATCTGAGCGTTCTGTTAAGCGATCTCACGATCAAGCTTCCTCCCACATCTACGGAGATTGATGGGATAGCACCTAATGATCTAGATGATGACCGTGAGCAATGGACCGCAGACAACAGTAAAGTCGTACCCATACGGGTAGTGACGAAGGTTGAGGAAAAGACGAGGGGACAGCTGGGAGTTGGGAGTTGGGAAATGGAACTTAGTGCTCAAGAAGTGGATAGCGGTGTTGAGGTTGATGAGAGGCCGTTACATGCTTGATTGGATATTTGGACCATCTTCTCGGATGGTTACAGGAGTTGGTGATTTGGAGTGAACTATATATACCATTTGGAAATTTTAAAGTCGATATTACGTTACCCAGAATACGTGTTTTAAATTTATTGAGATCAGGTTTACCAAAGAGTTGATCAATTGAGAAAAATATCCAACTCGATTTATTCACTCCCTACATTCACTACCTACCATACTTGCGATCCTTTCAAGCTCAGCTCTGCGGCAAGGCTAGTGCAAAGACTAGTGAACAATTGAATATAACGAGTTCCTTCGTCCTATATCTTACTCTCTTCAACCTCTACCTCAAATCTTACTAATTGCGAGCAACGATTCAAACCTCGCACTCATCCAACTACAACCAAGTCGAGGATCCTACTAGTGCCATATTGACCCCAAAGTAGTATCAGACTGTAAGACTTATCTTGCCGCGATGCCTCCCAAACGAAAATCAAGCGCTGTCAACCCCAACGAGGAAGGAAATGATGTTGTGGCCAAAAAGTCTAAAGTTGGACATCATATTCTCCTGTCCAAGTAGGTATCCTATCCCTGCAGATCTTGAGCACTCAGCTTAAGGAGGAGATTTATCTCTTCGACTCTGCTAAGTAGCATCCGCTAATCTTTTCAAATCCAGGCTCTCTCAGCCTGACATGGTCGATATCTTTGTCGGACGCAAAAAGAGAGTATTTCGGTTCCACAAGTCGATCTTATGCAGCAAGATTGACTACTTTAAAAGCATGTTCTCGTGCGACTCAAAGGAGGTCATTCAAAGTACAGCTTCTTTTCCAGAAGATAGCAACGAGGCTTTTGAGGTCATGTTCGAGTGGGTTTATACCGGCAGTCTACCTACGCTTGATGGGAACCCAGAAAGATCCGTAGGAGGGTCGCATATCTCAGCTTGGGATACAGTTGCCACGTACAAGCTGGTAAATAAACTCCGATGTATCCCATTTATGGACGCTGTCATGAGCAAATGTATCAAAAATCACCGTTCCCACAGCACATTTCCTTCGATGAAAGCCATAGGCAAAATATACGATCAACTACCCCAGGGAGCGATCTACAGAAAATACGCGTCTATGACTCTCCACTATGTTATCTCCGAGCATCGAAGTAATGAAGTAATGAAGCACTGGCCAACGTCGGAACTGCACGAACTCTTATTGGCAAAACCTGATCTTGCTTTAGATTTACTAAAGCTTTCTCGAGACCAAGAACCAGGTCAGCACGTCAAGAACCCGAAAAAATTAATCCCGATCTGTACTTTCCACGTACATGGAGTAGATGATCCCTGCAAGGATCGCGAATGAATACGGGGGAAAATGAGATAGCGAATGAGGCATGTTAAAAGCATGACTTCTAAGTTTATTTCTATTCGTAAGGTTTCTCTTCAACCCTATATAATCTCTCAATATTAAGTAGGAAAGAATACTGATACGATTAGTAAACAGGCTTGGTGTGTTTTACCATCCAAGTTTATGCCAAATCTTTCCTTGGTGTATATTAGAATGAAATTTCTGCTTATTTCTTCTTCTGCGCTCTCAATTATCTTCAATGCAACAATGAGGACCAATCCAACAACCTCACAAGTCCCAAAGGAAAAGAGCAACACGCCTCCTTGTGGGAATTTCCATAACTCGAATCTCCAGTCTTTTACTTCAACAAGCCGTAGATGTTATGACTTCGGAAATCCATGGTTGTTGTAGAGAACCAGGGGATTGAAAGATTGAGGAATGGAGGACAGTGGTCTATGGATCAATTTTATCTGTAATTAGACGAACAGATTTCTTTTAAGATGTCTCTTTAATCAATCTACATCAATCAATGACCCTCAGGTGCCACCTATTGCTAGTCCTTGTGAAGAACAGGTATTAATGCATTACTCCAAGCGTCCTGTCTTGCCATATATAATATATCTAAGCTCTTTGAGGCTCCTTACTGATGAAAATTCATCTTAGATTCACCTACCAGTCCATGTTAATCTTCGACTAAACACAAGCGAAATCTCGCCAAGGCTTGACGAAGGCGGCGCTTCACTTTCGCACAGCTCTACTTCTCCCACAATTTCTATCATTTCCTTTCCTCTCTTACTGTCAATCAACAGGCCTGGCGGCAAAGCTATATAGCTGTATATCTGCAAGTTTGATCTTCCCGGGTACCAGATGACGTCCAGGTTGCACGCTGTTGCTTCAGCAAGCATGAAAGACATATCTACTGTCGTAGCATCGGGGGAAGTCATAAGGCTCTCGCTGTATCATTCTCAATTTGAAAATTTATGGGAGCTATTGGCATTAAGAACTTGAATCCGCTTAGCAAACTAGACTCTGCTCATATACCACTTTTTGATACTGGTTGGTGCTGTTTTTGTCGGATTTCCGAAATATCGAGTGAGATCAATATCTTCTGCTCATTCTTGTGAAGCTTTTGCTAGTATTGATGAAGAAGTACTTCTGATACACTCGAAAGCTTTAATAATCAACACGCAACCCCGATTTGATTCACCGATAGGAAAGTTTTCATCAGAGTTTTGCCCGTAATTATTCTCCTAATACAAAGCCACCAAGAAAAGCCTTTCCAATTTATCCTTTGAAGGGGTCTAAATGAATTCGAGTCATTTAAAAGCATTTCTGAGTATCTTGGTATGAGTGCATATGATGATAACAGGTCACGAATCACACTTCTTGTTGCGAAGTTGTAATATTTAGTCCAATAGAAAAGTGTGTTGCTAGTGCTAGGGGTAACAGGCAAGTTTGCTAGAATATGAGGTGTAATCAGAGATAATCCACTTCAAGAAATCCAGTACTTACAGCAGATCTTATGATCAAGTATTAGACTACACAACCTTGCCTGGTGTTACGTTGTGCTATTTGAAAATATTATTTACTGCATTACTTTACACTTGTATTTGATCATTGCAATCGAAGAATGGCAATGACATTCTGCTTCGTTGCCTATACGAGCTTCAAGGAACATCTACTCAGTATTCAAAGGCTCCTAACTCATATTGGCGAATTATGATTACTGCTTAAAATCATGATCCGCTGAGACAATCCGTGTCGTCTCGGTGGTGGAAGAAGACACAAATTTAGAAACTAACGAGGAAGTTAGCCCTCGGCTGCCGTATGAATTTCTTTAATAGAGTGAGATTTTATTGGTCTGGCTTTTGGTTTAGTTATTGCAGTCTAGCAAGTTACCAGAATGTGTAACCCCTTTTTGACTAAGCGAATACCTTACTTACCACTGGGTTTGATATCTTGGCGCGCTATCTGGTGGTTCCGAGTTTAAACTGCCACCTTATTATCCGTTCCAACATTCAAGCGTATGCATCCAACCAGAATGCCAGCTTTACTCTTTGTTGAGGAACTGGGCCAAATTCCCGCAGTTGGACCGCCTGCTTCAATACGTGCGCCAAACCCACCTAAGACGTCTTGATGTTCCATACAGCGACCGAATACCCCGCTAAGGTTATCCGTCGCTCTCCCGTTCAATTCCCGGGGGGGCTGGTTTGACTTCCTTGCTCGCCCGCCAGACCACTTTTTCCTATCCAACATTTCTTCTTTGCATTTTACTCTTTTTTCCGCTGATGCTGTTTCAAAAAACGGCGTGTCTGTTAAATTTGAATTACGAGAATGGCAACGGACACGGCGACGGTGACGGGCAGCAAGAACTCGCCCGATACTGATGCGCTTATCAGAAGATTGGGTCATTCACATGTGAAAGTCAACCGTGCAACAGGATTAAAACCCCTCGAACCTATTCGCATCAAGCGAAAATACAGACATGTTGCTGCTGTGCATTCGAAATCTTTGACTTCTTGTCTAAGTCATGATTCTGAGATCGCTCCCAGCTTTTTGGGTTTCAGAAATCTCATGGTTATTGTTTTAAGTATGCCATCCATTTATGTTGGTCGAGCTTCTCTGCGGCATTGAGCTGACAATAATTAGTTGTTGGAAATCTACGATTGATGATCGAGAATTTTAAAAAGGTATACTCTTCCCATTGTGCTATGAAGAATTGCAGCTAACGGGCACAGTATGGTGTTTTAATATGCATATCATGCCACGACTATCGAACCCAAGATTTACAACTCGGCGCAGCCCTATATTTTATAATACCATGCCATTTACTGTTGGCATACTTGGTGGAATTGGCGGCCGCCCAACAAGCGAGAAGATCTATGTTAGGAAGCAAGAAAAGGGATGGAACAGCCACACCGGGAGGAAGTTATGTGCCCTCCGATAGCGAGCTGAAAAAGTTTCAGTCGACGTGGAAGTTAATAGCTTGGGTACATGGTTTAAATGCGACCCTGTGTTTGCTTATTACATCGGTAATTGTCTACTTCTTCATCCACCACCCTTTGATTGGGACGTTGAGCGAAGTTCATGCAATCATTGTATGGCTCAAGACAGCTTCATATGCCTTCACGAACCGAGACTTGCGGCACGCATATCTTCACCCCTCCAAACGAGCTGAAGATGCTGTTCCAGAGATCTACACAGAGTGCTCTTACCCCGAAAACATCACACTCAGCAACCTAACATATTTCTGGTGGGCGCCCACTTTGGTTTACCAGCCAGTTTACCCTCGGACTAAGAACATAAGATGGGTATTTGTCTTCAAACGGCTGGGGGAAGTTTTCGGACTGGGCGTCTTCATGTGGATAGCGAGTGCTCAATATGCCGTCCCTGTTCTAATGAACAGTATCGAAACAATGGCTACACTCAACATTCCCATGATACTTGAAAGACTCATGAAGCTCTCCACGATCAGCCTTGTTATCTGGCTTGCGGGATTCTTCGCACTTTTCCAGTCATTCTTAAACGCCCTGGCCGAGGTAATGAAGTTTGGAGATCGAGAGTTCTACACGGATTGGTGGAATAGTCCTAGTGTAGGAGCGTATTGGAGGACGTGGAATAAGCCCGTCTATCAATTCATGAAAAGACATGTATTTTCGCCGCTCGTTGGTAGGGGGTGGAGTTCTGGATACGCAAGTATTGCAGTCTTTACGTTCTCCGCTGTATTGCACGAACTGCTGGTTGGGATACCAACTCACAACATCATCGGTAAGTTTTCAATCACTTCAACTTCAGTCCTCTATTGAGTATATCACTGACCATACTACAGGAGTTGCATTCTTAGGCATGATGGCACAACTACCACTTATTGCCATCACAGCACCACTGGAGAAGATGGACGGTATCAATGGACGCATAATCGGGAACTGTATCTTTTGGGTATCTTTTACATTAATCGGTCAGCCTTTGGCTGCATTGTTGTACTTTTTTGCATGGCAGGCGAAATATGGAAGTGTAAGTAGGCAGGAAATTAAAACATAGACTTGGGTTGCTTGGATATTATATACCTAATATATTTGGATATCTTTGGATATCTTGCGTCGTACACAATCTAATGAATGAAATCAAAACGTGAGCTGGATCCTGAAGGCGCTATGAGTCGGTACATAATTTTTTGGTAATTGTCTTGTATTAATCTCATCTTCAAGCGGCTTGGACCGACGAACTTGACATCACCCAAGTTCACCTAAATATCATGTGAATTTGACATTATTTTATTTACTATTTATGTTATCATGATACTCTCTCATTTTCCGCGCTCAACTCTGCCCTGATCCCACCCTTATCCCTCTTCTTCGCATCTTCCACCAACTTTTCCTCCATAACCTTACTCATCCTCACCACATGCGTCAATGCCAGATTCGAACAACTTAGCAAAATCAGCGCATCAACAGGCACCCCTCCCAACTTCGCAATCTGGCACACCTCCCCGTGTTTGTTCATGCCGATTGTACAGCTCCCTTTACGCATTTGTTCCTCGGCTAGTGTTGCATCTACCAGTACAACCTCTTCTTCGTAAAAGGAGAATGTGACGCAGAGTGGGAAATGTAGCAGGGATAGCGGTACGCCTTCCCGTTCGGCCATTGTGAAAACTGTGACCTCCTCGCCCTTGACTTCGCTGTCGCCGCGACGGAAGTGCCGTAATGCGGCAACAACTCCTAGACAGGCTGCATCCGTCAGGTTCCCGTCGTGTGAGAGGACATGCACATCAGCACGTATAGAAAATACTGAGCGTCCAGCAATCAGACATAGCGACTCCGTATCTAAAGCTCCGGAGCGCCGTATCGTTTTCTCTAAGAGACGGGCGAGGAGGACTTCGGTTTCCGACGGTGGACCGCTGAAGGCGGGGGATGCCATTGGCGAAAGTGACGTTGTGATTGTGAATAGGCCATCGAAGGGTCGGTCAGGAAAGGGAGCCACTACTTCAGCCGTTATGTTGGTAAGGACTCTGCTTCATAATTAGCATTCTGCTTCTAATGATTGGCATCCCAAATAAAAGGGCAATTGCTTGTCGTAAGCATGAAGGAGTCGATTTATAAAGATCGAGCTAGCCCAGGTAATGGATCCCTTAAAATAAATGCCAATGAGAGGTAGTAGAACATACCTTGTCTTCCCTATTCTGACATCAGAAACTCCATATTCTTCTCCAAACTCAAGCTGTATAGCACGGAAATCCCCGAACCCTCTGCTGTCTATCCGGATTTCTTCTTTTAGCGCTTCTAGAAAGAATTGACGCTCATTGAGCGATGGGCCTACTTCGCGGGGCATCTTTAGGTTATGTGAATCTTAAAGTTGTACCTGTAGATATTGAGATGCTCGCGGGCCAGGCCAAGTTGTAAATAATTCTGGCATTATGTCCGGGCGGTGAGCCGGATTCGGTTTAAACATAGTACTAGCGCAAATAATTTGGCCTCGATTCTGGAGCTTCAGCCTCATCAATACCCATCTCGAAACCTCAACCAAACTCCAATCACCCACGAAATCCATAAACATGACGACCGGTATGTCCTACGATTTGATCTACATAGTCTTGACTAACAGCTTTTAGCACACAGACCTACGTTCGATCCTGCGGTGGGAAAAGAAGCACAACGCGGTCCCGCGTACCATCAACGTCTTCTTCCAGCACATACTCAACTCAAAGTCCGCAAGCCAGGCCAAGGAGGGAGTGCTGATAACCAACCTCGAGACCTGCGTGCCGAGCTCCTCAGGGCGGAGGCCATACACTTTGCCAAGATTAAGGGAGAGCCAATTCCATTAGACGATACAGTAGATACCCCAGTTTCAACAACGAATACCGCCAAGAGACAATTAGAAAACGGGGGCGAGGAGGAAGAGGATCTTGATGCGAAGCGGAGGAGGATATTAGAAGAGAGCCGGGATGAGGATGCGGAGTCGGAATCCGAAGATGACAGCAGTGATGATGAGGATGATGAGGATGAGACCGCGGAGTTACAGCGCGAGCTAGAAAAGATCAAGCGCGAACGGGCGGAGAAAAGAGAGCAAGAGGAGAGAGAGAAGGCCGCGGAGGAGGAAGCCGAACGGGAGCACGATATTGCACTTGGAAACCCTCTGCTGAACGCTAAGACTGATTTCAATGTCAAGCGGAGATGGGATGATGATGTTATTTTCAAGAATCAGGCTCGTGGAACAGATGATAAGGGGAAGAAGAAGGAGTTCATCAATGATCTTTTGCGGTCTGATTTCCACAAGCGGTTCATGAGGTATGCATACAATTTTTAACAAACAAGCCAGCCAAATCTATACTAACATTGCGATAGCAAATATGTGAGATAGAGGCACTAAAGAGGATGATATAAAGAGATAAAGTTGTTTTGATAGAGAGAGCGAAAGGCATATGATAGGCGTTGCATATTTGGGAATTAAGGAGGGGGCTTCCGTAGGGGGGCCAATGGAGCACAATACCAAACCATATCAAAATCCAGAATACCATTTTCTTGACCTCCAATTTCCCTTCTTTATAATGCTACAGCCAAATGGGAATAAAAAGCCCACCAGTTGGCATTAATAATATGAAACACTCGACGCTGAAATAGAGATGCATTATTGCACGGTTGATATACGCACTTCCATGGTACCGTACAATCCCCAGCCAACCTCGGGTGTCTATAGAACAGGGAGCTCAAGGCTGAACTTGGCCAGCGATTTCCCGTCCTATATTAAGCCCTACTCTGCACGGGAAAGTTTATCTTCCACCTAAAGCTCCCATCTGACTTCTTTTCTTGGTCCAGCGGAGGCGGCTCTGAGATCGATAGCTTGGCTGCGGGGGCATACCGTAGTACCGCAGTACAGTACAGTACAGTAGGGTCAATGGTTCGGTTCAATTCAGTTCGGTTCATTTCAGCTCAGCCCCAGCAGTCATGACCCGGGGTGAGAAATACAGGTTATTGGCAACGGCGATCGTGACGCTTACTGGCGGCTGGTGAGATCTGTACTGTAGGTGTCGTCGGAATGGGACACGGTATCAGGATCTACCAGG
>Ga0247810_10000488_pt1 | contig 41896 bp, 31 predicted proteins | sample UWRJL119311C1_FD_179918 | JGI IMG/M metagenome (GOLD analysis project Ga0247810, IMG submission 179918) | Plant litter microbial communities from Arlington Agricultural Research Station in Wisconsin, United States - UWRJ-L119-311C-1 | ecosystem: Environmental > Terrestrial > Plant litter >...
GGAGCAGGCGCAGGGATGGGATGATGGGATTGGAGGGGCTGGCACAGGATGAACATCAACGACCCATATTAATCCCCCCCTGAAGCGAGCTCGGTAAATCTGGGTATTCTGGTAGTGGTGGTGGGTGGGCAAGCTGGCTGGCTGGCTGGGGCTGGGAGGAAGTACGAATAAAGCATAGCAGACGACAGGATGTGCACCAAAAGTGGTTGGTAAATGGTCCCAACCCCTCCAGACCTTTTGATCTATGGAGGCAGAGTGGGGGACTAGTTGCAGTATTCTCACAGTAAGCCTATAAAGGCCAGGCAACCCTGGCAGGCAGTATCGACACGGCCAAAAGATTCCCCCCAAAGATGGCCAACCAGCTCTGCTGCCCCTCCTGCACGCGCAAGTAATGTTGCATCTGGATGCTTCGGAGACATTGAGGTGGTTGAGAGGCAAGGCAAGCTCCTCCCCCGAAGCTGCTGCAATCAGGATAAGCGCAGTCTCATATATACCAGGTCATTTGGGACCGAAGAGACCAAGTCTCACCCAGAGCAGAGGTAGCAATGCTATATCGCGTTTCAAAAGATATCGAACATCTCGAGCATTCCAAGGTCGAAACGTACGATTTCACCAGCAGGAAGGCCACCGGTATACGGATATCTGGAGTGTCGATGGGGACCACGCGGCTCTCCTCTGCCGGGCTTCACCACACCACACGGTCATGTACTCTCTACTTACCATCCAGCAAGTATTGCACCAGTGGAGCAGGCATATCCTAGACCTTAGTTTGCTGGTTACTTGTATTATACTTGGGCGAGAGATAGCGATCTCATCTGCTTGCCGTGCACGTCTCGCCGACTGGCTTGCCACACTCCATACGATCTACCACACGGACATGAATCGATGCGATGTATACACGAGATCTTCCCCTAGGCTCCAGATTTCCCAATTACAAGGACGAGGACTCTTCGTTGATGCAGAATCAAACAACAATGGAGAAAATGCCGCGCAAAGGATTGGACGCTGAGCATATCAGTGGAGAGCTATCCCGCCATCAGTTAAACTTGACACTTGATGAGGGCCGTCCTTGCATCAATCGAAACGCCCGAGTGCGAACTTAAGCGAGAAAAACGTGTAGACGCTCTCACAACTCAGAACTCACAACTCACAAAGAACGAAAGTAAGAAGTCCGTAGTCCGGAGTCCGTAGCACAAACGGCTATTTAATTAGAGTTGTAGGTATACGCAGTACGAGTCAAGAAATGGAGGCCTCGAACCAGGGATTGATGGAACCCGCTGCTTCATTGCACTTGCAAGAACGACCAACAGTAGTTGTACATTAGATAGGTGTTTTTCTAGTTTAAGTTACCCGCGCTATGCCGGCTATAGCGGGCATCTTATTCTTGCTCTTGAGGGCCGCCAAGTTCGGTTGACAATCGCCAACTTGGCTGACTGTCGCTAACCTCCACCAGCACCGAAACTAACCGTTGGCTGCATGGTCAATTTCATGCAATAATATGCAACTCGCCATCAATGATGATGCCATGTAAACCAAAATTGTCGGCTGCTCCTATAAGGTGATCGTGGTTTTCAAATCTCGGCACCTCAGCGCACATGAGTAAATTGCCTGCCTGCCGTAATTGTGGTCCAATGTACTGTACTTCATATGAGGCCCTTAGCTGAATAGACGGTAAGTGCTCGATGCATGCCATATCTCCCCCTTTTCTGTCAGCCGCTCGGTCATACGCAAAGAGTTGTGCAAATTGTGTAACGGTAGATGGAATGAGACTTGGCTTTACTGCTTGTTGGCTACAGTACGAGCTTAGAGTGGCAAGCTTTATCGTCAACGATAAGATGCGAGATGTAACATGAGAAGTAAGATGCGGGGTTTCGTGAGAAATGGATAACTTGAAATTGTGAACATGGCTTTAGACTGGCTGCAGCATTGGTTGTCAAACGTTGTACCGCACGTTTCGTGAAGCAGAGAACGTTTGCCACGAACGGAGAATATTCAACAACTGCCGGATGAGCCGCAAGAGGCTCTATATGTGTGAATGAAGAAACGCACGGAAATCCAAGCAATTTAATTGAACTGGGAATGATTTCCACGTTGCAACACTGGATCTGAGAATGATTATAGGGCAGACCCGAAACGTGGAAGTCTAAAGAAATAGCAGTCCGTGAAGGTTGCTCTGACAGACCGCTACAATGACTTGACAGCTATGTTGTTGCGAACGTCACATTAAGATATTTTCCAAATTGAGAGAATTTCAGCTGATGCTGTTAAAGGTTTGATAGGATGGCATGATCAGCGTATTTCGGAGACTTGATGTACTGAATCAGGTTCCGCTGTGTGGTGCTAGACTTTCATAGTTCGTATACGTGCAAGGTCAACAGTCCAATCCTGTTCCGTCTAGGGAGAACTTCGGCTATTCCCGCAAAGATCCACTTTATTTTCACGACCATTCACCAGCAAATACGGACTTGACGATGCTGTCAAAGAGGCTTCGGGAACAATATTAAGATCTCCATACTTTCATTCAGAGAACCGCCCTTTGATGAAGGCTCGAGTCAAAGGTAAAAAGAGCCACACGACCGTGATATTCACTCGACGAGCAATGAGTGAGAGGCGGTTTCCCCCGTCTTCCTTAATAGATTCTTCCAATCATGATCCACATCTCGGGCAACAAGCTCACCCACCTGGTTTTGTAGAAGATCTATCTCACCTCGAAGTGGACTCTTATCAACAAGACAAACTTAACTATAACAGTTCAAGAACACCTAGCATCATGTCCGCCGCTACTGCGCGAGCAAGCATGATACCAGACATGTTCAAAAACCTTCCTCCTCTGAGAGACCTTTTGAACACGCAGACTTCCCAAGTACAAGAGCAAACCATCCTGGAATGTCTACCATTCCTTGGCGGAGAGGAATCCGGGATTTCATACAATAATCATGGGGTTCCACATCTTAATAGGAAACGACATATTGCATTCTTACATAAAAGCCTAAGGAAACTTCCAGCTCCATACGTTGCTGCCGATGCCAGTAGGCCATGGATGTTCTACTGGGCCTTAGCTGGACTTTCGGCGATGGGTGAGGATATCTCGTCATATCAAGAAAGCTTGATTTCTACTGTTCGGCCAATACAGAATTCAAGTGGTGGATTTGGGGGAGGAAATGGCCAGATGTCTCATCTTGCACCTACTTACGCGATACTGCTCTCCTTGGCCATTGTTGGTGGGGATGAGGCGCTTGCTGTGATAGATCGCAAAGCAATGTGGAAATGGCTAGGTACCTTGAAGCAGCCTGACGGAGGGTTTCAGATGTCTGTTGGTGGCGAGGAGGACGTACGGTATGTATAATGGCGCAAATTATACTCTCCTAGAGCTGATCAAATCTAGCGGTGCCTACTGTGCTATGGTAATTATATCGTTGCTCAACTTACCCCTCGAGCTACCGGAAGAATCACCGGCCCGGATAAGCTCAGGGGAGGCAAGCGTTACGTTGTTAACAAACTTGCCCGAATGGATTGCAAGATGTAGGTTGGGAACTCGTGTCACTCCATAGCCGATTTCTGACAGAAATTAGGTCAAACATTCGAAGGCGGAATATCTGGAAAACCAGATGCGGAAGCTCATGGAGCATATGCCTTCTGTGCTTTGGCATGTCTATGTGTTTTAGGTGAACCACACGTCATAATTCCTCAGTAGGTTTATCTTGTTGAACGACCGTTTAGCATAAATATTAACTGTCGTCACCTTTCAGATATCTCGACTTGCCACGGCTTATATCTTGGTTGTCTGCTCGCCAATATTCACCAGAAGGTGGATTTGCGGGACGCACAAACAAGCTCGTTGACGGCTGTTACAGCCATTGGGTAGGTGGGTGCTGGCCTCTAGTCGAGGCGTGCCTTGAGGGACCATCGGCAATTTCTGAAAATAGTGAACGATCAGAATTGGGAGACATAGATTCCAAGGGAGACTTATATAGCCGAGAGGGTCTGATTAGATATATATTATGCTGCTGTCAAGACACATCTAAACGTGGTGGGTTGAGAGACAAGCCTAGTCAGTAAGTGCGCCTTGAAGAAGACACGCTGAATATTGCTAATGGACTAGTTCCTCTGATTCGTATCATACTTGCTATGTTCTAGCAGGGCTTAGTTCCGCACAACACAAGTGGCGCTTCAATTCTGCAGGCATCAAAGAAGCATCCGACGGTGGTTTAGTCTCCCCTTACCAGTGGACTTCAGAAGCTGCTCCGAGGGAATGTCAAATATACGATGAAGAGGATCGCGTGAAGAGTGTTCATCCTGTCTTTGTGATACCCGAAGGAGTAGCTGATGCGACAAGAGCATATTTTGCAGCTAAACGTGGATCGTGGGAATGATATTAGATGTTTGGAATGATGTACGAGGATAGGATTTATGGATAGTGGGCAATTTCCACGGATAAAAAGTGGTGACTAACTTGCAGCTTCACCGCCAGAAGATGAGGAATAATATGGTAAGACTTGGGAGCGTGGAATCTCAAAAGCCGCTAGAGCTTTCTATAGTTACGGGGTAGAAATTGGACCCCTAATGCACGTAGGGCTCATAATTCCCTAATTGTGATAGTGCATAGTATGTGCCTAGAATTTGTTTTGGACTCCTGCCAATGAGAATAGTTCTACTGTCGCACTCGTGTGATCCAGAATATAATTTCAACGATATCTAACTTTTGGCATATTGAAAAGTGACAATCAATCCTAGCAGAGAGATGGATTATAACAGTAGGTAGTAACAATATCTTCTACTGGACTTAAGCTCCAGATACGTACCTACAGCTCTAATGACGGTTCACAAGATGATCTTATTAAATGCGACTTAATTAACTCGATTAGAGTCCAGTTTTGCTAGAGCTTTGCTGTTAACAGCTGCAACCCGTTTATCCGAACTGCAAACAATTTGCGAGTTCGGTTGATGTGCTGTACCAAGTCTGACGATTCTTACTCCACAAACCAACACATGATGCTAATCCTATGCAGCTCGAAAAATGACAGGTCAAATTTTCCACCAGACACGCCAGTGCTGCTCGAACAATTCATCAAACAGAAGGCGTTCAGGAGTAGTCTGCAATTTGGGACGGGCTGTTCGCCTGTTTGCCCTTGCTGTAATACCTGACATGTCCAAATATCCGTCGGTGTCAACTGAACTCACACATCTAGCATCACCAACAATAGTAATGCTTTTCAGCCAAATAATAAACTATCTACACACGGCACAAAGATGTTCCTTTGCTCTTATACATATGATTCTCTTACCTGTGATGAGTATCGTATCGTCGGGAATCAGCTTTGGTATCTTCCTGCAACTGCGCTTACATGCCCTCCCCGGTCGCTATTAGTGCTGTAACAGTGCATGCTGCAAAGCATCGAATACTGGAGTGCCACCCCATCGAACGAATTGGCGATATCGATGGTCACTTTTCAACGCTGGCCCAAGCTCCCATGCCAGAATTTAGCAGAATGGCCAATAATGGTCTCTTTTGGAGATGCAACAGCGTTCCATCCAAGCCAGCGGTCACCAGTCCCGAACCGCCATTCTCCGTCGGCGCGTTCCTGACGCCGTAAGAAATATTCGGGATCCGTCATGTACCTGATTCTGAATCAATGACGGCGCAATCATCTAACCCAATGGCTGCTGCAGCAGAGTGTTGGTGGTGGTGTTGCCCCTCTCCCAGGTGTATGCACCTCGCTATCATTGGTACGAGGTAGCCGTGATTATGATCGTGGAAAGAAGATTAATAAGAAGACAGCGAATCTCCGCGGTTCCAGTTCTTCAATTCGGAGCACTCATTGCGATGGATTGATATCATTGCTGTGGAATACCGCATAGCTGGTATTTGACGCGAGGCGCTCTTCTCTAGAGCGTTTAGCATTGCCAATATACTTTGCCGGATACCTCTTTCAATTTCCACGGCATATGGACCTTACTGCTTGGGATGTCAAGCGAACTTGCCAACTCATCATTGCAGGACCGCAATGCGGACAACCCCAGTCCACCGTTGCCTCGCGCTTTTTCCTTGCCTTCCCACAGAAGATCGCGAGACGACGCAAAGGGGGGGTTTTCCTCTGAAGTGGTCGCTGGCTCCAGCCACGGTTCATGCAAACGAGGGCTCACCGACTTCGTGTCAAGTCGTACTCCAGTCATCCAGCGTCAATCGCGGTGTTACTCGGGGATATTTCTGCAGACGAGTACCGTTGTAGTGCGGGGCAGCAGAGAATTGCCTTCTCTATTATTGATTCCATACTGGTGAGCGGTTTAGCCACCGTCAGCGTCTATACCAGTATGACGAAGCGATCATGCTATTCCGGGGCTCTACCTTTGCCTCTGCCTCCGTTATTCGCTACGTGATGGCTTGAGAGGGTCGAGTCCCAGGAACTAATGATACTATTCTCTAACGCTTTCCGTGCAGCAAGTCCACGGTGCCAGCGATTCCAATGCATTAGCGGCCAGCTAGCTGGATCCTCTGGCACTGTACCAATAAATTTCACGTAGATTTGGTCTCCAAGGAGTCGTGGGCGTGTCGCGATTCTGCAGCAGGCACATATTTGCCCGGCTACAGTGGGACACTGAGGCCTTTCGCCACACGCTGCTGCATCGACAATTTCAACAGTGCTGCAGGACGACCTCAGAAGGGCGAATTGATACTTCTGGACTATCAGAGATCATCCCCTAGCATGCGTTCCCATGTTTTGGTGGAGTAGCCTAATCTCCAAAAGCTCTTTTCTCTGGCAACGACACACGCCAACACATCACTCTATGGGTCGCACTGAAAGAGCCGCAATGACTTGCATTTTGTTCAACCCGCCGTCCTATCTTAAGAGCGTTTGAAAGTTTCTACGGAAAGAAAATCCATAATCCTTGTCGCGCGCTAACTATAGACTCTGCAATAAATCACACATGTTTCGCAGTTGATGGATGAAAGTCCTGCACAAAGCCCCTAGACCACCCACTCGATCCGTCAGCCCTATTCTTCATCACCACGTCGTCGACCACACATCTTTGTCTTCACATTGAGTGTGTGCATATTTTCCCTGTATACTACGAGATTGGGCTCAATTGCATTTTCAATTGCACATTACTTGGGCACTCAATTCCGATATTCCTGGTATTGGAGGAGTTGTCATACCACACCAGCTCTACTACCGAAGGGCATTGTTGTTGCATCGATCTGGAAATCCTGTAAAGGTGTTTGATCGTTAGCTGGGAAGACAATGGGTGGCTTTTATATGGCATATCTCGAGAGTAAGTCGAGCCATTTGAAGATAAATTCGCAAGCAAGCTTCTATATTTCTTTTTTGTTGTTGGGGGTACATTGTCCAGGATCGTCTGGTTTTTCATATTTCAGGAATTAAATACATCTTCACTACAAAAGATCATGGCTGTTCACTTAACCATGTTCAATTGGCATGTCTATGATAGATATCACTGCTTGTTTGGGCATCATGTCCATCTCTTCTGTTCCATGTCTGGCTGCCCTATATGGTCTTGTCTGTTCCTTACATAGATGAACAACACGAAAGGGTTTTTAGGAAATACGTATTTGCCACTAACAACCTCACCAGGTTTGTGTCGGCGTCGAGGATGGAGAGACCCCCTGTACGAGACTTATCGCTCGTCATCTGGATTTACCTGCTTGGTTCTCGTCAATGGCCGGGAATATCAGACAGATCTCGCTTATGAGTCGGACGGGCTTGCACAAGAGAACGCGGCTATGCGTGCGTTTATGGTCTGTCGAAACTTCTCCGTGAATGGAGGTATGCTGGCTAGGAATGGTGTTGTCCAAGGATTGCCTGCCAATGAGAGCAGCAGCCGACATAAGCACCGGAGACATGGCCACTCTCATGGGCACCGCAGTCATTCTGTCAATCTCAGCAGCAGCTCCTCCACAGCTTCATCAGAGTAGGAAGATTTCAGAGGATATACGGACGTGGCAGTTAAGAAATAGCTGTCGACCCCAGCGCATAGATTCTCGACCGATACTCCAATTTCACATTCGGAGAAACCGTCTTGCTAGAAGAATCCACCCAATTAACGACTTAACGACATTCCAAAAGCCCGGCGTCGGGGCACAAAATTGTTCGACGAATAATGACTTCATTCCATAATAACCACGAATTTCCTAATCATGAGCCAGTCGACAAGCATCAGTTCTCGAAATGGCATTGGAAAGATAGCACCAATCTTCAGCTACCAGAGGCAACTCAACATCAGTCACTACGGAGAGGAATTTTTGATTCAAGCAAGAGCCATTGAATAGGAAGGCTTTGTGGAGATTTCGAGTTTTGAAGATGATTGTTTTCCATAACCTGCGATTCCAGCATTTAGCAAGCGTGGCGGCACATTTCCTTTCGCTTTTTAACGAAGTCCTATATAACTTTGATTTTTCCCCGCTCGAGGGAGTTGGAATGGAATGACGGATTCAATTTTTCGCAAAAGGACGTCTTTGGGCACAGATTATGATGATGGATGATGATAACACGAAATTAAATACTTTGGGCAACCATGAATGGTAGTCATTCACACAAACGATTTATGATGAAAACAGGCATGCGGTTTCACTGACCACTAATGTCCTTTTTCTGAACAGCGCGCCTACGTGAATGGTCTCAAGATGTTTAGATTTAGTTTTTCGGATTAACATTTGCAAGTTTGCTATTGACCATCTGGTAGGTGAAATTTGTGGCGAAGAGTAGTCCTCAATTTCTTGCACTGTCGCTTTTTCAAGAGGGAAGAAGAGACGATCAAATCCTGTAATTCTCATGTCGTATCAAGGCTTCTGCAACAATGCCATACAAGAAAATTCTCGGCTCCTAGACGTCACCGCACTTTGATCCTTTCATGTTAATCAATCCATTCCATAGCGTATCATATACGGGATGGTGCCAGACGGCACGATGCATTTGTGGATGGATACCAGTTCCTCGACCACGCATTGTGGACGGTTTAGGTTACAATGTTTGTTCTTCAAGAAAGAGAATTAGGTTTCAGCTACTAGCAATCTTTTACCATCGACTACCCAGAAATCATTCTTCGCTAGGAAAAAAAATGCGGCTGTCTTTGACTAGCTTGTCTGGAAGAACGGCAGGGCAAAAAAAGCACTCGACGTCCAACCGCCCTATAAGTAAAGTCGAGATTTGGATCATGTATGGGCGCCACGTGGAAGTATGCAAGCACCCGTTGATGTCGGAGGTTCGTTGCTGTCCTGGTCGCACGCCACTAGTTCTGCGTTTCAGCTTCTCCTTTCTCTTTGCTGTTTTCTCTTGTCCATATCATCTCGTGATGCTCGTGACGCCCACGCACTTACGCACTCACTCGATAGTCGTCGATCCATGCTCTACTGTAGATAATACACCCCACGCAACCAAAACCCCGCAGCAAAAGCGTCTACCGAGTCGGGTTTCCCGCTGGGTGAACTCTTTCTTGGTTTATGCGCCTCCATTGAGAAAGTGACTACAGTCTCATGACACCTGAATAAGGTTACCCGCTCACCCAACTCTGCCAGCAGCTTCGCTTCCCCTCCGCGCCGAAGTTTAAAAGTGTCGGATCGCTAGAGACGAGCAAATCCAGCAATGAAGCTGTCGGTCAAATATTCAACTCAATTGACCGGGAAGGTGGCCCAATGACTTGCGCACGTACGTTTGTATGGTGGTGCAGACGGGATCGCAGACAAAAAAGAACAGTCCAAAGTGTATGGGAAAATAAAATTTAAAATTGAACCCCTGAACCGTCTCGCCTGGGCCATTCGCTGCTGAATTGCCCCTATTCTGCAAAGTTGCAGGGGGTCTGGTTTAGTGCCCGGCCGCCTCCTAAACGAACAATTTCTGGCTGCACTTTACCTGAACGTGTCCCTTCAAACCACCCAGATCGTACCACAAACAAGCAACTCAGCAACCACCACCGTGACCTCTATCTGTTGAATCAACTGTCTGGAAATATCATCCAAGTTTCCAACATAAAGACCACTGCGCAATACCCCTTCCGGCTCTTACAATCACCTTGTCAGCCTTGCACTCGAGGCTTACGTTCTCAACTTTTGGGACGACTTCTACACCACTCCCTCCGCCAAATCCAGTTCTCTACGCTCTCCAAACATGAAGGGTATGTGGCGCACACTTCCCAGCGATATGGAAGCCCTTACTGACTTCACCGGTAGCTCTTATCCTCGTCGGTGGCTTCGGCACCCGTCTACGACCTCTGGTACGTTCCGCAGTAGCAATAGCAATCAACACACAGCTCAGCAAGCCTCCACCGAGCTTCCTTATGTTCAGCACAGAGCGCATTGCTAATATACCAACAGACTCTCACCCTCCCTAAGCCATTGGTCGAGTTTGGAAACAAGCCCATGATCCTGCACCAAGTCGAAGCTCTTGCCGCTGCGGGAGTCAAAGACATTGTCCTTGCGGTCAACTACCGTCCAGAGGTTATGGAAAAGCATTTGGCTGAGGTAAGATGGTCTGCATGTCGAATGCCAGCGTTCAATACTGATTCTGTAATTCAATAGTACGAATCAAAATTCGACGTCAAGATAACGTTCTCTATCGAGTCAGAACCCCTCGGCACTGCTGGACCGTTAAAACTTGCTGAAGAAATTCTCGGAAAAGACGATAGCCCATTCTTCGTCTTGAACTCGGATGTCATCTGCGAATATCCCTTTGCGGATCTCGCTGCATTCCACAAGAACCATGGGGAGGAAGGTACCATTGTTGTGACCAAGGTAGAAGAACCTTCAAAATATGGTGTCGTAGTCCACAAACCAAGCCACGCCTCAAGAATCGACAGATTCGTTGAAAAGCCGGTCGAGTTCGTAGGGAACCGCATTAATGCTGGTATCTACATCCTGAACCCCTCAGTTCTTAAGCGTATTGAGTTGCGACCAACCTCAATCGAACAAGAGACCTTCCCTGCAATTTGCGCCGATGGTCAACTACACTCCTTTGATTTGGAAGGCTTCTGGATGGATGTTGGACAGCCAAAGGATTTCCTTTCCGGAACCTGCCTTTACCTCTCCTCACTTACCAAGAAGAGCTCCAAGCTCCTCTCTCCTCTCAGCACCCCATATGTTCACAGCGGAAACGTCCTCATCGACCCCTCTGCGAAGATAGGCAAAAACTGCCGCATCGGCCCAAATGTTACCATTGGTCCTGATGTAGTTATCGGTGATGGAGTCCGCCTACAACGGTGTGTCATCCTTGCCGGATCCAAGGTCAAGGACCATGCGTGGGTTAAGAGCACAATCGTCGGCTGGAACTCCACCGTAGGAAAGTGGGCACGATTAGAGAACGTCACGGTGTTGGGCGACGATGTTACCATCGGTGACGAAATTTACGTAAACGGAGGAAGCATTCTGCCGCACAAGAGCATCAAGGTCAATGTTGACGTACCAGCCATTATCATGTAAAAGGGTTCCAAGAGAAATCCTGCTTTTACGACGTTTTCGACAACGGTTTTTGGCATATTCCTGTTCATATGGATCGGAGTACTAATAAATCTTCGCATCGCATCATTCTTGTTCTTCATTACACAGCATTCTCCTCTCTCTTCGGGTGTGCATTGTGTGTTCTTAGGAATGCAAAGCAAAAAATCATTTTGGGTATGTGCATTTGGCGTATGGGACAGGCTCAATCTTCGGCGGGGAGCAGATATTCGGTGGGTTGCCTACTTGCAAAATTGCCTGCATGGTCTGATTTAGTGCTGCGGGCTGGATTCGGATATGGTCGCGGGAAAAAGAAGCGAAAACGTGCATTGTATGTTTGCATCTTAGATAGTAGTAATCACAAGTTGAAACCAAACACTCACTATAGCCGCGTTTCAGTCTTGCTGAGGTTTGCAGTTGAGACCATGCCAGGACTACTAAATACTCTACCTTCCTATTAAGACACCACAGCAGTTGACTTTCAAAATACAAAGGCCTTTTAAGTAACGAAGAAATCACTTTGTGAAACCATGGTGCTAGACCTCCTCTTAACGAACAAGGGGCTAGCTTAGACTAGGAGGAGGATATAGAAGAGTAGCAGAGATCTATCAGATTGAGAGTGGGAAGTTGGATACAGAATAGAAAAGCCGAGCTAAACTCTAGCCATCTGTTTATTTTTTGACTCCATTAAAAAGTGATACACATCGAGCTTGAATACTTGGTACAGAAGATTTTCAAGATCACTTCTTGACCTTCAAAATAGCCTCCCACTCGATGCGCAGATCTTCCATCTGTTTCCAGCATTTGCCGGCCTGGACTTCGAAATCTTCCCGGGCTTCCTTGGTCACGTCGACAGCGTTCTTCTTCCTCCCGATCCGGGGCGGGCCTTCGCGCGCCTTCTCAACGGTGCCGTCCCAGCCCCAGCCCGGCACGTCGGTCTTCAACACTCGCTCATTGCCCGACCGATCTGTAGACGACCCCCATTTTGAACTCTGGATATGCATGCTATCCACCGTCTCCTCATCTGCAAGGGCGATCCAAACAGGTGCTACAGCTGCCTTGTCCGGCTCAATGGTGTGCCATGGACTTCCCATCCATCTCACAACAAGGAACAAGAACTTGTAGATTACCACGAGAACGAAATTGAGGGGTAGAATGTCTGACGCGAAGATTCCTGGATGCGCCACATACATCCTTGGCTGAACCTTTGCCTTCTCCGTCTTTCCCTTCGAGGTCGCCCCATCTCTGGCATCGAAGTATGTTGCAGCAACTCGCTTCACCGAAGGTAACTCTGAGCTCAAAGCAAGGACGTCAAGAAGGCGTTTGCTACTTTCATAGGGAACCTTCGACTCGAGCCCTTGGATATCATCAACGTCAAGTAGATCTGGGTGAGCACCAGCCTCTACGCTCGACTGCCATATTATTTTTCCCCCAGCGTGGGCATCTTCCGAGGCAGGTTGCGAGAGCAGCGGCATGAGTTCGTGGGCAAGAATGTAGTGGCCGAAAACATTCGAGCAGAAAACGCTTCCGAGTGGAGGTTCCTCTAGCTTCTCTCCATCGGAGAGCAAAGGTTTGGTCTCCTCTCCTGCCGTCGTAGTAGATTTGTAAGATGATTGCGGCTGAAGAAGATCTCCCTTCTTCGAAATCTTATATGCCGGCCAGGTGACCGCCTCAATAGGGTCCGATAAAATCTCCTTGGTGGCATATACAAAGTCGACACCTATCCAGCCTCCAATACCGGCATTTAGGATAACAGCATCTAGCCTTGGAATCTTAATGCCGCTCAACCCCCATCCCCATGATCTTTGTGCCCCGATTGAACCAGGTTCCTGTGCCAGTGCCCATCTATCTTGCTTAATTTCTTCAGAGAAGCTCTGAGTCCCCGGCGACCCGTGAGGAAGCTTCAAGCCATCCATCGTTGTGGCATCTGGGCTCCCAACCGTTCCATTGACCAGCTTGTTTGCTAAGGCATACACGCTCTTCAAATCACACAGGTCGACCTCCAAGCCAATGAAGTGCACTCTGTGCGCCGTTTGCTCCCATCTGTACACGGTTCCCTGAGCTTTCGCTTTCTTTCGTTGATCTGTTGCGAAGGGGGAGTTCTCGGCGACTCCACGTAGATGTCCTCGGAGTCTGGATATGGTAAACCGAGTCTTGAGAGGGGCGCGGGTGCATAGCAATAAGATCAAGTGTTTGTTAGATGGTGTATGAGGCGACGTGAGGAACTCTTCTATCAGCCGCGTTGAAATTGAATGGCCGAGACCACTGAAGATTTACTGGTAAGCATGCAGAAAGAACGAGCTGAATTGAGCAGGGGTAGGAAGCCTACCTATTGGCACCTGTAACCAACGCAAAGAGTTGGCTATCACTCGTTTCCCAAGGTGGAAGACCCATTGTTGCGATTTGTGGTCGGGATAGGGATAGGGACGGAACACTCTTCTACTTGGTGTCCAATCTTTTTCTGCCCAAATTACAGTCCGAGTTTATGGGGTCCAGAATCTGGGGTAAATTATAGAGCTAGTCCACATCAGGACCGCCTTTTGAAAAGGGCCGAGCCTGAACAATTTCAGGAGCAGTCCTTACTAGAGAATGCGCTTATTACTTACGGAGCGTTAAAGTATCGTGTAGCACACCTCTATTCTCAATGTGCAAAGGTTTGCGATTACCCGAAAAGCTTAGCAACTGACTTCGTTGTTCTATCTTTGATATAATTATTGGTATTCCAAAGGTTGAACAATTTCTGTGACACACGGTTTTCTTTACATTTAATACACTAAACTTTTTGATACAACAAGTCTAATATTTTCTAAGTGATGCGTTACACGGGAGATGAGTCAGTAGTCACCTGTGCAACGCTCTGAAGACTGAAATACTCGCCAGTAAGAAAGAATATTCATTGATGGTATCAGCGCAAACCCGTTAAAACTCCACAGCCAACCTTAAGCTTATGCATCTCTATACATCTTCTCGTGAAAACTGTCAGGCGTTCTTCCTCTCATTCTCACTATCGTCTTGGTCTTGCTCTTCCTGCTCTCGGGCGTGCTCACTTTGTCTACGTCTCAATTGTCCCCTCTCTCTCATTGCCCCTTTGATCTTTTGGCTAACTTCGTCAAATCCTGCGGACGTGTCGAGGGTACTAAAGCTTTTGAGTGGAAACCCCGCTGAACCAGCCGCGCCACCATTGCTATTGCTCCGACTTCTGCTCCTGGATGATGGTCGTGTGGAGAATACTCCAATGTTGGCAAGATTCTTGAAAGACTCATTGCGAGGCAGTTGATGACCATTAATTCCTGACCCACCACCAATAGAAGCATCCGGTTGGCTACCCTTATCACTAAAGGCGCTATGAGTCGGTGAGACAGGACTCTGCTCCCCACTGAAAGGGTCCATCACTATCCTTGCGGAGTCAAAATCTGGAAACATTTCAGGGCCAAGAGTATTAATCAAATCTGTGACTTCGGCGCTCAATTTCGTTCTCCTTTCTCGAAGTCGTACTACGGTATTGCTCGACGCTGGATTAAGGGATACCAAAAGGGGACGTAATGATTTGACAATATCCATACCGACTTCACCGAATCGAAGCGCGGCAAATGTAATTGCTGGAAAAATGATATAACCAAAGATAACAACAGCCCACAGGGGAACCCAATCTGGCATATAGCCTTGAACGCGATTGCGATAAGTCCAATACGTCAAGATGATAGTATAGAAGTTGTAAAGGATAGGTGCAAGTGCAAGTGCAACAAGCAATTTCCATGTAGCCATTACGTCCCTGCCTTGAAGCTTGACCGTCGATGCAGCAAGTGCCTCTCTAGACTTCTTGATACTTATGATCTTGGAAGCCACGAAAACTGGGGCAAAGAGGACTAGACCCGGAATCACACCTATCGAGAGAACCGATATCTTTCCCAGTCTGTAGAAGAGAAGGAAGAGCACCTTCGGCACGGAAAATTTGGCATATTCAACTTGGTGATCTCGTAAGTTGAGGTACCGCACTTGCTTATTGTAGTCTATAACGGACTTCTTCAACGCCATAACCCTAGGGTCGTCCTTGTAGTGTGTATAACCCTTAACCAACCGTCGATTGAGTTCAACAACCATGGGAAGAGGCAGCTTTTTACCGGTAGGGTTATACAACCGCCGAACTGCCTGAATCAACATCAACGTATCATAATCCGGACTTGTCACCGTCACTGAAACAAGTGCTTGGTAGACGATGTCAAGTAGCTGACTAACAGCTTCTCTTCGTTCGCCTTTTCTGTAGAGCTCGACGAGCTCTTTGGGGACTTCCACAGGATTTCCAAATTCCACCACTGCACGAGATCGAAACTTGTGTGCGTGAAAATAGTTCATGCCACAGGGAATGATTTTCAACCCACTGTCAGGATCGGCTGCCAGAGCACCAAGTGCCATGATTGCGACACCAGCTTTGAGAGGAAGTAATTCAGTTCGGTCATGGCTACCGCCCTCGGGAAATATCCCTACTGCTCCTCCTGCACTTAAACGATCAAACACCGCATCGTAGACTTGAGTTTGATCAACCTTAGGTGCCGTCTTGTACTTTGAGCCTTTGAATCCCTCTTTGGTTCCTTTTACATTCTGATCGAAGAACTTCCCAGAGTCATCAACGTCCTCCCTTCCGGTCAATTGTATCATAGCCGCTTTACCTTTGAACGGCTTCTTCAACCTCAGCTCTGTAGCACTGATCACTGTTTCGATCTCGGCATTGGCAGCGGTTCCGTTGATGCTGGGTAAGACTAACAATCCGCCTTGTTGTATCTCTTTCCCTTCGAACTTGGTACCAACCCCACGAATCAGAAGTGGATCTTCAATTGGATCCGGAAGATAAACTGTCCCAGTTCCAGGTTTAACCATATCAAGAGCACGTCCAACTGGTACGGCGCCTACTTTGCGCGCAAACCATCCGATCAGAAATCGATCCATAGACTTTGCCGCGATAAGAAAAGCCGCCCGGCGATGGCACTCATTGCGAAGAGTTCGCATGAGAATGAGAGGGTCAACAAACTGTAGCAAGAAATGTTAGAATTTACAGAAGTCGACGGACAAGGGGAAAGTACCTGGTTTGCGTGAGGTGCAGCTACAAAGATCAATGGACCTCGTCGTGGGACTTTCCATGCTCCTCGAGGATGGACCTCCCGAAAGAATAGATCAACCAGTATGGAGAATGTCCAGAGAAAGACATCGTAGATCCAGTTGGTCATAGGAGCCCGTTCCTTGTGCTTAACATTGTGAGGTATGTGCTCGTGTATCTGCTGTTCTGAAGGCATGTTGGCCGACAAGGTGGGGTCTTTGTCGATGAGGACCTGGCAGCATCCAGAGGCCAAAAAGAGCACAGGAAAGAATGCGGCAGCTTGTGTATAATATTTCGTGGTCTGGCCAGGAATATAAAGGGCCGAAAGGGATACTGGTGAAGGCTAGAGTGAGGTGACGTGATGTGCAGACAAAAGATCAAAAACGAGTTTTGGCAGGATCTTGGTTCTTGCTTTGATACCTGAAGAGCATGCCTAACAAGGATCCCTAATGGGTAGGCACGTCCTTAGTGAGCGAGCTTTTGTTTTTGGATTGGTCGGCCGTAATCTATTAATTCAAAGCTCCTGCTTTTGACCAACGTGCTGCCAGAAAGGACTTTCTGCTCGTGCAGTTGCAGCAGGGGTGGTGGTGGTGTTGGTGCACATCTTCCGGGACGGGTAGCGTTACAGTTTCGCGCTTAGCATTTACAATAGAGCGGTATGATCTTCGTAAATCCCGACCCGACGGCCCGGTGGGTCGCTAAAACTATAGTATCATAGCCGATTGCGAAGTCTAATACCACTCAAAGTATGTTAGGTATGTAACGCATTCAGAGCCGATAATTAGCAGTTCTGCTTCTCGGTTCTCTCAACTAGCATCGTTCCGCTCATTGTGATTGACTATAAACTCGTAGCACCCAGGTCTGGTTGGAGTTACAGCAACAGGATCACTCTACTGCACTGGATCTTTTACAGTATTCTGGCTAACCACCATTAGTATCATATCCAAAGACTTAGGAGGCTTAGATCTGTCACTTTGATGAGCAGATTTAATGATATTTCAAGGTAACTGCGAACCAAATAGAGAATACTTACATAACCCGAACAACATATGAAGGAGCAGTCACCTATATAGGAGGCCGAAATGCTTTTCGGAAAGGATTTCAAAAGGTTAATTTCACCAGAAATGCGTATTTGGACTAGTGTTCAAGTACTTGATTCTATTCGTTCGGAATCAAATCAGAGACGTTGGCCAAGTTGAAGGGGTTATTAATTTGATGGAAGATAGAGGCAATATCGTTATGTAGCCTATATTATGTGAATGAATTCGAATTCAGGCGCAACATTAGGGTAGAATCTTTGGGGTTGAAACAAGACTAGACCATAGACTGGATATAGCTAGATTGCCGAAGAAAGAAAGATGTCTATTTGATTCTATTGAAATGGGTATCTCGGACCATTCCCATCCATCCCAAACTCCGATCCATGTAACACACCGTCATAGATATTAATATGCATAAGAAAAGGGATAATTACAAGAAGTTGAGACAAGAAACGCATCTGATCTGCTTAAGATCTTGCAGATCTACGAACTTCCCCACTGGCCCGCCTACGATCAAGCCTTTTGACGATAGAGCCCAAGACAACTTTGAGAATCCCGTCGCCGGTGAGACCAACACCACCTTCGGAAGCACTAGCACCTCCTGTCCACGTGACGGTATCGACGATGTCTCGAACGCCGCCTTCAACAAGACTGCTGAGCTCATCATCAAGTTCCTCAAGTGCCTCCTTTGCACCAGGCTCGTTGCCGACTTGGAAAAACTGCACACCGACCTGGAATGGTGGAGCGTCCAACTTATCGAGCTTCTTGGCCGCGGAGAGGAGAACAGATTCTACATCATCGGATGGAACACCATCGGTCAAAACGATAACATTCAGAGGTTTGACTTCCTTGCCGGCCGCCATTTCCTTCTCCACTTTCGCCAAATATGGCTTAAGAATGTTGTGGACGCGGATACCGGTAGGAGTTCCTCCAGATGGTCGGACTCGGTCAAAGATTTCATTAACGGTTGCTGCACGCTTGATACCACGGTAACCACCAGGTGCAATGCCCTCAGCGGGTACACCTTGGTCGGTGGATTTGTGATTCAGGAAGTAAATATCCACACCATCGGCATCGTGTTTGGTGACAATAGGAGCAATAATAGATATAGCTTGAGAAACCTCCCTCCATGAGCGGCCAGCCATAGAGCCAGAGTCATCGATTAGTAGTGTCGTATCGAAGGTACCAAGGAAGGAATATGGATCTTCAGGACCAGCTGTTATAAATGTTGTCAGTATCACAAAACACAACATTTGTCATGACCAGACAGGCTATTGTAGCCAATAGAACTAATAATATCGAGCTTCTATGAAATTGAAATAGTGGAAGTAAAAGTAAACTTACGGGTAGCAGTTGGAGATGGAACCGGAACGGTAGCAGCAGCAGCAGGCACATCAAAGAGCGGTGCGTTATTAGCGATAGTTGGGGAAGCCGTATAAGCTGGAGGAGGCTCATTCGAGGGTGTGGTGAAAGCATTCATGCCTGGCCGATCTGGGCGCCTGGTTGCCGGGGATGGATTCGATAGCGGATTAGGGCTAACGCTTCTACTTCTGCCACCCATGTTTTCGGCTGTGGATGGGTTAAGGTCTGCAGCTCCTCTGGAACTCTGCACAGGAGCTTCTTGCGAGTTGGTCGATTTATTGGATTTGGTGGACTTTGCAGACTTTGTTGAAACGTTGCTACTTTTTCGTCCGAGTTTTCTGATGGAACCAAATAGTGATCGATTTTGGGTTGGCTCGGGCTCAACGATCCATGGTGAAGTTGAGGGCATGGTTGGAGGCAGTGACATGAATAAATCAAATGAGTGATTGGTAGTTTGTATGAGTAACAAGCCGAGTGGTTGTGTTGTTCAATCGAGAAGATGAGTATGAGGAGTGTTTTGAGTTCGTAAACGGTCTGAACTTATATCGTTATTGCCTCTGAAACTGACCTAGACTGGCCAGAAGCTGATCTTGGGTAAGTCCTCAAATCAGCCTACAGGAATACCACCACAGTGCCTGGTGGAGAAATGACTAGTTGTAGACTGCGTAAAGGACCGGAGTCTTTGCAAAGTGGAAAGCGTAAAAGTTTGTGACAAAGAGTAAGATGGCAAAGTTGCTTGAAGTTGTCTTTGGATGGCTGATGCGAGGCTGTGATTGGACACTAACCGATCCACTGGAGGCGATGAAGACACAGCCCTGTTAAAGCCACCACGAGTCTCCAACAGCTTCAGAAAACAGTGCACTTACCGTTGAATACACGTGCTCAATTTGCTTAGTTCGCAGGGCTATGGTATTCTGCCTCGTCGGTAGTCGCCATCGTCCTTTGTTCCCATGAGATTGGGTATTGAACGGCGGCGTATTACCCAGGACCTATACGCGGCGCATGGTCTCGGATTGGAAAAGTCCCCTACTTCACTTGCTTGAGCTTCCCTTTCACACCCAGCCATGCTAAGACCGCGGATGCAGGAACACATGTTAGAGGTTTCACGATACTTTGCGGCCTAAACAAGTCCTGAGCAGCTGCACAAGCACCGCCGACCAAATTTGTTGGTGGTATGATACAAAGCATCAGTTGGACCTAATGTCTTACAAAGCCCCATAGCCGAGAGGAATCAGAGGCGTCCACGCTTTTGGCTACGTGGTGATGCTCTACAAGGTAATACGATTTTAGTTCTTGTTGTTCAAAGTGATACGTTTCACCTTATATTCTCTCACTATCATATTTTGATCCAAAGTTTCATACCCCGTTGGACTGATTCCTGAGATCATTGATAGCTTCACTGTAATTAATTGTATTCTCTCAGCATTGTATACAAGCTGCAAGAGCCCTTACTTTGTGAGAATTGGGTTATCCGCGGTGATATAGTCTTGCCGTTCTGACCAAAATGCGGGCCAGTGATGAGAATATAGTTCGCAAATAGCGCTTCTCAATGAACTTGAATGATGCTCTTTGTATCGGTACTTGATGAGATGTTTACGGTACTTTAGCATCGACCACCGAATTGACAGCTTGACCTGGGCGAGTAGTTCATAGCGGCTTCTCTCGTACTTTAGCTATTCCAAGCGTGCTTGCTGTGGATCAAAGTCTCCCATATCTCCATGGCTCGGACAGTGGCACAATGGGAGAGATGATTCCGGGGAGCCTGTTTCCGATTTTGCCGGTTGCCGTTCACGGTTTGCCGTTGCAGTTTGCCGTTTGCGGTGCTCCCGTGTTACCCGGGTCAACTTGAATCTGGACTTGTGGTAGTTGTACCTGTCGCAAACCACATTTGTAAGCAACTTCTGAGATTAAATCGATAGTTCTGATTGCCTCTCACCACCGCTGGACTATACTAAATATACTGTGGGATGTCCGCTTTCTCCATTTTGATGGAGCTTGAGTGATCGCCATTGGAGTGTCTAGATCCGTCGCGGGCCCCTGGACTCCTACTGAGCAGACAGTCAGTCAGCCTAAAGAACCCCGTTCGAAGCGTTAGTTATTAATCATAGTACATAAGCAACCGACTTTAGATTTTGCAATCATAGACTGAATCTGCAAATGCATTCCAACACCGTTTCGGCCTCGGAATCATATCACAGCCAATTCTAGTGCTTACTGGGTGGTACGCGGTTGATAATTATGTTAAGGGCCGTCTGAGTCGCACCTGTGTCTCCCTTTTGACGTGCAAAGCATTCGATTCGTGACACCAGGGCAATGCCCAGTTCGACGACTCCCACAGCCCGGGAGCGAGAGGTTTACAGGTGCGCTTTGCCTTCGCCATTTGCGGTGTTCATTGTTCCGAAGACTAACTTTCATTGTGCTTGAAAGATACTATACGCCTCTTGAAATCCAGGCGCCCACTAGCCACAAAGTGAAGAATGGCAATATAGCTGCGCGATCGTCTGCGGATCCTGTCTTGACAGCATTTGCGCAACTGGGAGCTCATAGGTTGCGCGGGAAGCGCGGACTTATTACACTTTCGACCCGCGATACCGAATACATACTTGCGGAAGCAACAGTTGGTCTGGGACTACAGCAAGAAAATGACAAAAATGATCCTCTTTGGCACGGCGCCGTGGCTCTCAAAGAAAATTGTGGCCTCGGGTAAGCAGATTGTTACAGCCCCAAAAAGTCGGATGAGGGCTATTTTGCCAAGATCTTCGAGAACCAGATCACCAGTGGGTAATTGAAATGGTGACCGACTGCGATTGTACAGACTCCTCAAGTAGCATGATTGCTTTTGACAGCGTGATACTTGCAAGCAGCGTCCACCAGGGATGGCTTAGGTGCGATCCCATGTGCCACTGCCTGGAATGTATCGCAATGTCTGAAACAATAATATACTTTGTCTATTACGATAACCTCTGTCCCCAGATGATGCTTATCCCCTGGTGGACGATGTCCCAAAATCTGCTCGCTGACTGTGAAGCTTCTTTGAAATATATATGGTGGTGGTTTTTCTAAGTGCTGATGTAATTCTATAGTATGGACCTTGTGAAACTTTTCGCTGGCACTGGAGAAGACGTACCGAGATACGCTTATTTTGAGGATCTAACCCTGAATGATACTTTCAAACATAAATGCGTGGTGGAAGAGGAGCCACATGTCCGATTTCTTGCCTGTGTCCCTCTTCTATCTCCTTTGCATTCAATGGTGATTGGAACGTATATGGTTGTCGATGATAAGCCACGTAGTGGACTCACGGAAGATGAAGTCGAGTTTTTGCTTGATATGGGAGTAACAGTCATGGATCACCTGGAAGCCCAACGTTTGAACCAAAAACAGTATCGCGCAGAACGGATGGTCAAAGCTATCGGGCTATTCATTGAAGGGAAATCAACTCTCCGAGACTGGTGGCTAGAGGGTGGACACAAGTTTCAAAATTCCAAAGTCAAGAAACGAGTTCGCAATGGCTCAACACTCGATGGTCAAGCAGATCTAGAATTTGGTGTTCAAGACCCTTCTGAGGAAGTTCCGCTCCGGCCTCGAGAAGACATTCCAAACCATCAAGATCGACCAAATATGTCAAGATCGCCGTCGTCGTCTACTTTATCACACCTTGATCGTGGGGGAGATGGGAGGCCAATGCTCCAAAAAGGAGAAAGTAGTTATACCTCGACAGATACTACTACCCCCACCACTGTGTTTTCCCATCCTCCTTTACCTCGTAACAGCTCAACAACTACTTTCGACACCTCCGAAGGTACCGCTCCAGGCGATACTGTTCGCCATTCCTCGATGGCTTTTGATCTGCCATCGGACTCTCCAAATGTCGAATTATCGAAAGAGCTGCAAGAAGCGTTGTTAACACAAGACCTAAAAGCAGTATTCGGACGGGCTAGTAACCTGATACGAGAAGCTGGCGGAGTGGATGGCTCTATTTTCTTCGATGCTAGCATTGGTTCATTTGGTGCTGCTTCTCAGAAAGATGTTATGGAGCAGAAAGCTCCTGGTACCTTTGAAATTGAAGAAACATCGACCACCAGTGAAGATGAAACTCCCCGAAGAATGTCAGAAATCGGTTGTCAAACAGAAGAATGCTGCAACATACTTGGATTTAGCACTCGTACACGATCAAGTCTTCGTGGGCATACGCCTCCTGCCGAACATCATACCTTTCCGGAAAGGGTCTTGAGAACACTTCTGAAGCGATATCCCCACGGGAAAGTTTTCAATTTTGATGAAGATGGATCATTCTCTTCTAGCGACACGGACAACTCCTATTCACACGATGAGAGCAAATCGGATACAATGCCACGGCGGCTCATAGCACCCGAAGTTACTACCAGAAAGCGAATATCTAGAGAAGCCGAAGCTGCTGCACTCCTGAAAGCATTACCAGGTGCTCGGAGCGTGTTTTGGTTTCCTCTATGGGATCAGGGAAGAGAACGATGGTATGCAGGGTCGCTTGTTTGGACAACGAACCCGACACGACTGCTTTGTCCTGTTGAAGATCTTACCTACCTCGCCGCATTTGGAAATAGTGTCATGGCAGAGGTCTCTCGACTTTCGGCTTTGGTACTTACTCAAATGAAGACTGACTTTATTTCAAGTATATCTCATGAGCTCCGTTCACCTCTTCATGGGGTTTTGGCGAGTGTGGAATTTCTACAAGAAACAGATCTGACTGAAGTGCAAGCCGACATGATTGGGAATATCAACGCCTCCGGAAGGGTGCTACTAGATACAATTAACCATATTTTAGGTAAGTAATCCGCAAGAATAGCAACTGCGGTTTGGCTTCAGTCGCACGATTGAAATGATCAGCAAACTAATTTCGAGATTGTCGCCTATTAGACTTTACCAAAGTGAATAAGCGTGTACAGACTAAAAACTCACTTTCAAAGAGGCGAAATAACAAAAAGCAGAGGTTTGCTCTCCACGAAGAGGCAAACCATTTGGACAGCACGCCAGAAGAAAATTCCGATATGTGTATTCTTAGCGAGGAGGTGGTTGGGAGTGTTTATGCGGGCCGTCATATGAAGCACTCGACCACAGATGGCTCAGCTCGTCCTACGAAAACAACTGAATCGCCCATTACTATTATTATGGATATTCAGTGGCAACCGACCTGGACTTTTGGGATTGATGCTGGTGCTTGGAGAAGTAAGCAATGAAACCTCTTACACTTATATATACTGGGATCAGGAAAATAAGGAGCTTGGGTGATGTCTTGGGGAGCCTGTTTCATTCGCAATTCGTTGCGCGGTGAGGCGACAGACTTTTGACTTTTGACCAAACCCTCATCCTTTCTCCGCTATTTTCCACCCAAGATGAGTCTTGCCATACTAATAAGATTTAGGGATCATATTGAACTTGTTTGGTAATTCCTTGAAGTATACAACCAAAGGTTTTATCAAGGTGTCTTTAGCGATTGAATCAGATTCGATACTTCGAGGGAAAAAAACGAAATCCATGCTTGTATTGAAAGTCAAAGACTCCGGAAAAGGAATTTCGAAAGAATTTTTGAAACACCACCTCTATAAGCCATTCACACAAGAAGACTCATTGGCTGTTGGAGCAGGTCTCGGGTAAAGTGCATTTCATTTCAGATTGAGAGACATCACGCGTGGGACAGCGGGACGATGTCACCAGGGCGTCGCTGTTCTGTTAATACACGTATCATCGAACAGCACGACAAACTAGTGGACTTTCCCTTTTGGTGGGCCATCTACACTTTTGGTGCTCGACTTTTTCAAGCTATTGTAATGCACTTAATTGTTGGGGAAACAGTTTCATGGTCATTACCTTACTTGATAAAGTCGAGCTAGGTGGAACGGTGGCTACTGGCTCTATTCTCCCTTGGATGTTCCTAGTTATATTGGAGTTCATTGTACTGACTATTAAACAGGTTAAGTATCGTACGACACATAGTTCAAGATCTAGCTGGTGACATCAACTTTACTAGTGAGGTAGGAGTTGGAACGGAAGCGACAGTCCGTCTACCTGTTCTTGCACTACCAATTACTGCTTCGATCCTCAAGCTTGATAAGCAAGATTCAGTAGCGGAAGCATTGAGGCTCACTCGGGGACAGGTGTTTTGCTTGGAGGGCTTCGATAGGTATCCAGATATTTCGGAGACGCCGACTGGTATTCTCTCGGCCGATTTTGAAGGCGCCATGTTCCTCAAATCTTCTATGCACATCATGTTAACAGAATGGTTTGGTATGGAACATATATCAAACCCACTTACTGCAGATAAAACTGAAGCAAATGTTGTGATAATTATGGAATCTGGATTCCAGAATCTGCAGGAAAAACTACGATCTTTCGCAAGCTCGGGACCTTCGATTGCAGTTGTTCTTTGCAGCGCTTATCCTCCTGGGTCGACACCAACCTCTTACGGAACCCTCAAAATATTGTATATCCCTCCCCCTTATGGTCCGTATAAGATGGCAAGAGCTCTCTACCATGCATTCACTAGCCAAAACGTATCCGAAAACATAATTTCAGAATTGAACGGCAACCTTATACCAGAAATATGTACACCATCCACAGTCCAACAATCAGACCTGCCAAAAACATCCCTAGTTCCTGATATCAAAAGTCACGAATCGTCTGACTATGTATCCCCAACTTCTGAAGTTTTTGCGCCAGCGAATCCAGCTCAATTCATTCTTCCATTCAGCATTGATCGACGGATTTCCATCGATACCTCTGTCATACAATCCGATGGACTGCGTGTTCTTTTAGTAGAAGATAACGAGATTAATCTCAAACTCCTGGTAGCTTACATGCGGAAGCTAAAGCTTAACCACTCAACAGCCATCAATGGGCTCGAAGCCTTAAACACATACAAAGAGGCTGATGGACGATTTGATGTTATCTTCATGGGTGAGTTTTCACGTTATGCCTCTTTACTGCGATATCTCCGATCTGAGCCACTCTTATTATCAACAGCCTGAAGTTATCTAAATGCCAATTCGTTACTGTATGGTCTAGCAGGTATCACTGCGACTTGCAGAGGAATTTGATTGGCTTTACGTTTAATACTAACCATTTTAAAACCTACATTCACTAATCATAAATGACAGACATATCTATGCCCATAATGGACGGCATAGAAAGCACACGACATATCCGCCGTTTCGAGCGTGAACAGGGCCTGAGTCCTGTCTCGTTAATTGCACTGACTGGTGCTGCAAACCCAAATTCACGACAGGAAGCATTCAGTAGTGGTGTTGACATGTTTCTTATGAAGCCTGTTCCAATGAAAAGCCTAAAGCTCCTGCTTGATGACATAAAGAAGGATGGACGCAAAAAAGACTGATGACTTGCTGTATACTACTTGAAATTGAGGGGTTTTAGGAGTTAGGATTGGCAGGATCAGTCAGGTTGGCGTTATACATGCAGGATAAAAGGGCAAGGGAGTGAAAACTACAAATTCATTGGAATGGAGGCATTCTGTGATTGAAGAGAGAAGCCTTTTCACAATGATACATAATCTGAAACACATTTAACAAGGGCCATTCCCTCTCTGCTTGAATTAGAACTGTGAGATAAGGTGGATTGAAAGACTCAATATTGCCAAATTTCCCGAATATCGATAGCTACATAGACTAACAGATAAATTCACATTGATATGGGCTCACAAAGTCGTTGTAGACACAGCATCGATTTTCATTTCAGTTTCAGTTTTCTATATTATATCGTCGCATCGTTCCCATCGAAGTAGGGCCAAACTATCCCTCAACTTGACCCTTCATCCTACCCACCAGGAAGAAGCCATGAGCTCATCCGCTACAGATCCAAGCAGCAGCAGGCCACCTCGCGAACACGACAAGCCGAGGTGAGCCACGAATAAGAAAGCAACCAACCCACCACTATCTTCAGAATCATCAGCAGAGAAAGAGCGCAGGCCGACGAGAATCCATCTAGGATAAAAGAAGAAAATAAAGAGATCCAGCAGCTAAAGTGCTAGAGATAATAAATCAATGGTTTCTCTAGCATTTCTGTCAAGTAAGACATGTACCACCAGCAAATTATCGATTGTTCGGATGTACAATCCACCTCATCGTTGATAATTGATGAAGGAGAGCCAAATCAGTGATTGTGCAGAAGAGGAATATTCCTGACTATAAGCAGGCGATAGGATGTTATGCGATGCACGTCTATAGTTGTGTATAAGGCCGAAACGGATCAAAGATACTAACTTTTGAGGTGTGCTAAACGTGCGCCAAAATTTATCAGGGTGACTGGTCGAAAGGATCAGATCCGATTAATTCCTGTTGGAATTCAATCTAAGAACGAGCGTCTTACGCTGGACAGTGATTGTAGATAGGTTTGATACGTGTTATTGCGGTAGGACAGCTTCAGTATGATCCTTGCCAAAGTATAGCATAATATGTAGGTTATCAAACTTTCTGACTGTAGAGGAGAAAATGCGCCACGATTAGTGATAGAGAATAGCGAGTGGTTTGAATGGTAAAAACAGGGAAAGGGCGTCTTGGAATACCATCGAAGGAGCAGTAGCTACTTGGTCGAAGAAACCGAGAGTAGCCAGCAAAACAAGAACATGCCTGTGTTTGAAATATAACGCACACCAGGATAATATCTTGTTGCGAGTGTTTGGATCAATCCAGGGCGCATTCGAGTATTGTAGAAGCTATATAGTGCCCTGGTCCAGCGAGGTCCAATACCTGTGAAGACTTTTTAAGACATCAGAAGTACGTCCGAGTGTAGTAGATTCTTCACGCGAATAGTGGTGGAGCGGTCATCTCTCAAGGTGATGATTGGGGTGATAACAAGCTTGACCCGGATTTGCTTAGTTTGGAGCATGTTGGGATTCTCGTTGCGGTGATCTCGGGAGTTCATGATCGCAGAGGTGAACTTCGTACATGTTTCCGGAAAGAAAATTTGGAAGGTCAGGTTAGATGTGTACATCTTCACCGACAGTTCCCAGGCCTTGACGGCAACTTCTCCAATCTCTCTACCAGCAACTGCACGCTCACATCCCTCGTTGAGAAGCGGTCCTAGCATGTCACGAAGTGATCGAGTGTGGCGGTTTAGTTGGTTTTTACGGAATTCGTGAAACTCGCCAGAGTCAACGATGGTTTGGATGGCATTGCACTGCTGGTCAATAAGAACCTGGCGCTTCTCGTTGGCTAAACCTAACCTTACAATTAGTAATTGCAAGCTACGAGTATAAGAAATGATGGTGCGTACCTCGCTCCTCTAAGGAGTGCTTCACGAATGCAAGGTCTCTATCCGTACGTGCACTAAAGTTATGGAACGCCTTGATGGACAAAACATCATTGACGAAGTATCCGACAATCATTCTCATTACAAACCAGTACCTAGTTGATGAATCATTGAGCAGTGCGGTGACATGAGTATGGGCATTCTGTCGCTCTCCAGGATAGGTACAGTTCATCATATAGTCCCATAGCATTTGGTTTGACTGAGCAATCAGACGATCGTTGGCTGGATTTGGTTTGCTGGTAAACTTCTTCGCCCAGTTCTCGCAAGCGGTGAGTAATTCTTCGAGGGCACGTTGGAAAGGAGGGCAAGGATCTGTGTAATCTTCACGGAGAACCAACGCGGTAGACGGAGCTCGAGAGTCATAAATGGGATTGATAGGTGTATCACCTGGCTCGGTGGTCATGGGCTGGCTTCTGCTTAATGAAGATGCATAGGGATCCAAGCCTCTAATAGCCTTGCCTACGGGAAGAAGTCCACGAGATTTGGGCCCTCGAGGCGGCTGTGATTGATTGCTGGCAGTGTAATCCGACGAGCTTGAAAAGGGCCTCGAAAGCATATTTGAAGAAGACCCAGGGCTCAAACGACCCCCCGTATGTTCAAGAACTTTCTCATGCCCGATAGGTGTCGGCGAACTGAAAGGATCGCGGATAGAAGTCATTGCATCTCGACGTGCGCTTGATGTTGGATTTGAGGTCAACCATAAGGCACGCTTTCCCTTCAACTGCTCGTCCTGCACGCGGAGCTTTTCGACAAGATTATTATTCTTCTCCTTCCACTCTTGCTCAAGCTCAGTGAGCTTACTAGTGCTAGATTTATGCTGAAGTCTGAGTTCCGAAATTTTCAACTGCAATGCGTCTCGCTCATTAGAGATCCGAGCACGGTCCCCAACGACAGAGCTGATTTCCTGTCGGGCATCTTCAAGCTCTCTGGAAAGTTGATTATATCGATTGGCCCGACTATCCCATTCAGCTTGTAGTCGGCGCTGAGAAATAATGAAGTCTTGACCAAGCTTTCGTAATGTCTCGGTCAACTGGTCGCGAAGTGGTCCTGGCAAACCCTCCTTACGATTCACAATCTGATGGACCTCAGTCAACTTCGATTGGAACTGGGCTGAAACATAGGCAATGGTGCAAGTCTGGATGAGAAAATTAGCTTTAGTTATATTTTATCAAGTGAGTATCATCTTACTTGAACGCTGGGACTGCCAGTTTCGTTTTGAACTTGACCTTGACCTTGGGACTGTCGGCGGGATATGCCTAGGTGAGAAATTCCCTGGGTACGGTCTTGTTGTAAGAAGTTACCGGGAGTCCGGCTATCGGAATTTTGACTTGATGGAAACTGGAAGGATACCATATTGCCTTTACTTCGCTGGCTTTGATGGCGTTGGATTTGACGGGTGGCATAACTCAGACTCGATGGTCTTTGGAAGTTTTGAGCTCTTCGGTTTTGAAGAGGAGCTCCATTTTCCTGGCTAGAGTTCGAATTCGAACTAGGACTGTGATCTCGCAGGTTCGAGTTACCATCCTGTCTTCGAATGGGAAAAGATTGCGCTGCAGATTCTCGACCTAAGAATGACTTGGTCGACTGGCTGTGAGTGGAGCGAATCGACATTTTGTCTTTGACCTTCTGACTCTTTTGGAGTTCTAACACTATGCTCGGGTCATCAGAAAATAGATGTTGGCGCCGGTGCCGTTAACTTGCCTGTAACTAATGCTTTGGTGATGGGGGACGAGGGGAAACTAGGGACTAGACGAGTTATGGTCGGAGTAAGCTTTATTGGCTGGTACTTTTAGGTAGAATTCTAAGGTTTTGGTAAGGTGTACAGCTCTTTAAAGTTCAGGTAATGTTCAGGTAATCTTACGCGAGCTATTGCTGGACTTTCTGTGGAGTGTATTGATGTTCTGACACGCTTTTGAGTATGATCTACTTCTCCTCGAATATAGCTATCTTCTATATTCCTAATAGTCTATAAGCTTTCCAGGCTTGGCTTGAAAGGATATACAGGTGCCTGCAGAATGAAATTTGGCACAAAAGGTTGTAACTCAAAAGGAGTCTAGGCTGGTTAGTAATATTGCCTGGATGGTAGGAAAACCAATGTTGATGGATCAGGGTGGAGCCTATCAGAGAATGAACAAAAAAAGCTTTCAGATTCATTTTGGTACATGCTGGTGAATGAAAAAAAATTCAGAACTTTTTATGCCCAAGACAGAAGCGAGGCCTTGTGTTGGGGAAAATTCGTCTGTAGCCTTCTGCACTAAGTGGTGAATCCGGTTGATTCTTAATCAATCGGGTAGCCTTGTCCTGAAGGTGAGTGTGAATTGAGACTTGTTCTATTGATATTTCAGTCTGTGTTAATAGAAGCTGGTGGTCTTAATACGGCAGCTATTATAATATCAGATGTAGCCAAGATAGTAGTAGGTAAGTTGTTCATCTTATATTCGCTTTATAGAACAAAGGCAACTATCATCTATGTGCCCTAGTTCAAAGAGTGATGCCTCTTAAAGAAGCTAGAATGTTGCAGTGATTCATGTCTGGTGGAACGGCGCCTGGTTGTTTCACAAGTGGGAAAGCCCTGTGTTGGAAATATTGTATTGCCTAGTAGACATACACTCCCTTTGAAAGTCATGGATGCCTCGCCATTTGCATACACGATCATCATCAGCTGCGCACATATGACGTGACAGCCCCAGTAATTTCTTTGTTATGTAATTAAGAGAGAGGTGCCTAAAGAATATCGGGGATTAAGTGTTGATATTGGCAGTATCAGAACATGAGCTAACTACCAGAAGACTCAGCTTTAGCTAGACCTTCTGGCTCTACGAACATATCCAAAGAAGAGCACAACAGAAACAAAAACATAAACGTGCGGTACCCCATTTCATAGTGAGAGCAATGCAGTTGGTACTGGGTACGGGTATTGCGACCCTGTGAGATACATACCCTTACAAAACATATCGGCATGAGGTCAGTGAGAATAGGGCGATGAAAACCAAAGCATGCGTTTGTATAACAATTCCTGCAGGGTGGAAAGTGTGCATATTCGATATAAAGGATGGCAATGAGCCATAGGGATAGAGCGAAGCTAGCTATGCTATAGTAGATATACATATATATTCATACAAGATACCAACACAATAAATAATTAGATCAAATAATGATAAAAACTCAACAGCAAATCTAATAGTATGCCTATATGTGGATTTAGCCAAGTGAATGGACATGCATATCAGATCATGTGTGGCGTCTCGGTCGGACTTAAGAGACAGAAGACAGAAGTGAGTGAGAGTGAAGAAGACTCGCTTATTGCCGCTTCTCCTTGTTGTGTAGTAGTAAGTAAAAAGGAAGAAGTCGGATATCTAACCTTAAGTTTCTATTAATTTGTTTAATATTTACAACGCCCTTTCATGGCTCACCTAGTAGTCTTGCGGTGATATCCCCCATATATGCCTCTTCTAGCTCATAATCTAAGCCCTCGTTTTCATCAATTCCCACATAGTCAAAGCTCTCGACAACCCGGCTGATGCTGAATCCCATATTGACAAAGCGGTTAACGAGATCTTCGTTGTATCCCCGATACTGGCTATATTCGATTTCCTCGCGGAAGTTCAGCAGCGGCGCTCGAAACTCAGCCCTAGGAAGCTTGGGATCCTGAACTGGTGCTCCGGCATAAATTGTCAGCCACTCACTTACTCGCTGATAGAACGCATCCCGATCTGTGATCATCATCTTGGCCACCTCGCCATCCAGCGGCTCGTTGAACTCCGGGTTGCAAAGAAGGTTCTGCACCGATAAAAGCGCATGATGTATCGTGATTACTGGAGACCAACTTGAGTCGAGAATGTCAAGACAGATAACGCCCGTCTGACTGCTAATGTTTGGATGCCATACCTTCGTGTCGAATTTGACGGCAGGTGGGCGGAAGGGATATTCCAGTGGAATTTTTATGTCTAAAGTAAATGTGCCACCCTCATATGGTGTACGGCCGGGGCCAGCTATCGTTGCTTTAAAATGCATGATGCCTTCTCCCAGCTCGCGCCAGCTAATGACCTCTGAGGTCGAAAGACTAGCTTCAATGCTGCGTACCTCCTTAAGAATACGTCTATTTCGATTAGTCGTCGCCATGGTGAAAACGTCTCGCCAGCTTAGTATGTCGAGTCGAACGGAAGTAGCAAATAGGAAGTGTCGATATCACGACAAAGCCGAGGCTATTGCGGTCGCCAGATAGCTTTGTCAATAAATGAGATTTATCTTCAAGGTGGGTATTCTTTTTAAGTATCTTTCGATCGGCCCTGAGCGGGGTATGGTTTCACTGCTTGTTGGCTATGCTGAGAATAATGCGCTGGAGCCTGACCTAGCGTGTCTCAATAGAGAGACGTCGAGATCCAATGGCTAGTCACTGGTGGTGGCTGGGGAGTTTATGATTCCAATAAGCTGTTCTGCCCGCGTTCGTTAAAGAATATGTCAAGATCCAGTGATTAGTTGCTGGGGGTGGCTGAGCTGTAGGTGTGTTGTGGGTATTTCGTTATGTTAAAGACTTTAGTTCTTATTGTATTAAATTCATGTTGCATTCCTAAATTTCTATTTTTCGTTCAGTTTCCTACGTTGCCAACACTTCGTCCATTCACATCCCCCGTTTTCTTTAAAGTCTTATGAGACAAGTCATAATTTCCGAACCCGCCCTTCAACCATAAACTATACTTATTCGGCAAAAGTACGTTCGGTTTCTAGATGACTCCAACTACACCTTGTAACCAGTCAACCTAGATGTCGTGGCACGAAATTTCATGCAGACGTCCTGATTTAGTCTCTGTTGATGGGATCCAGAGCTGTCTCCGTTGTGGCTCATTCAAAACTTCAATCCGTTGCTCTCCGCTTCCACCTGTCAATCAGCAGTCCGAAATACGTATCCTCTACCTGAACCCTGGCGGACTGGATGATGATATTGATTGTGAGATTCACACCCACGATCTCATCGATAAGCCAGAATATGAAGCGATCTCATATACTTGGGCCGACGAAGATGGCGATGCCACCCCGTGCAGAACGGTTTTCATTTCGAGGAACCCCATAAACGTGACGCGAAATTGCGAGATGGCACTAAAGCGCGTACGGCATACCAAGGTGGTCCGGAAAATATGGATTGATGCTGTTTGCATCGACCAGAACAACGTCAGCGAACGCGGTGTTCAAGTTCAGCTTATGCCAGACATCTATCGTGGAGCGAAGGCCGTGCTCGTTTATATCGGCGAGGCTACAGCGACAAGTCGTTTGTGCTTGGATCGATTTTCCAATTTCTACCCCGGAATGATCAGTCATAACCCGCATGCGGAGGAGCTTTTGTCACGGAGATATTTTGGGCGGGTATGGGTGCTTCAAGAGGTTGCTTTAGCCAACTCGTTGGTTATGATATGTGGCGACCAAATAATGGCCTGGCCATTCTACAAGCTTGACTCCAATACCTCCAATTCGCCAGTTGTGTCCTTCTCCTACTCTCTGCCATTTAGCGCAGAAGGGCTATTAACTCTTCTAGACGTTGCTCGAAATTGCGATGCTACTGATCCTCGAGACAAAGTGTTCTCACTAGTGGGTTTAATGAGAGCTTCTCTGAGCGACTTCATAAAGCCAAATTACAATGTGTCCGTCGTGGAGATCTACACCAAAACCGCATTGAATTTGGTAGCTCATTTTGGATGGAAAGCAGTTGTACGTCGAGCTGGGACCAAGAACCGAAGAATCGATGCTCTACCGTCTTGGGTACCTGACTGGAGCTGTCCGCTCAAAGTAGCACGGTTTCGGCCCGAAAGAGCACCTGATATTGCAGACAGAACCATCAAATACGCCGAGAACGGAGATATTTTACTCCCAGTTGTCCGACTACCTGGAAACTCAGACTACGAATACTTGCTAGCACCATCCAAAACTTCGCCTCTGGATAATACCTTTTTACTGCTCAAAGACGGCCCTGTTGCTCGACGGCTTCTCAACAACCGACAGCTCGCTAAATATGGTCGAGTAAACTCTCATATTGCCTTGGATCGCATTTCACAATCGACTTACTCGCTAGCCGGCATATCTCCCTCAACTTCAAGGTGGCTGATAATCGCAGAAGCAGACATTAGTAGTTTCGATTTTGGAACTGGGCCGAAGAATTTTTTCGGCTTTTTGGAAGATATGCAAAGTGAGCTTTCTCTTTGGGGCAAGATGGTAGCACCGTCACCAATGATCAAGTCTGTTCAGCAGTATGTAATGCAAGTTCTGGGCTTTCAGGAAAAGCGTGGAGAAGATCCAGATTTAGAACTTTATAATGAGCTACAATTGGTACACCAAGCGCTTGAGCCTGCTTTGCATCATTTAGAATTCAAATGGCCACTTCCTGGAAAGTCAGACGATGGTGATCTGGGTATTGTTATGATTGGTATTTGTTGGAGGCTTTTTATCCGAGCCTTCTTATGGGAAGCGAGAGCTCATATAGAATTTATTGGGCTGGAGACTAACAGATTAAATGTATAGCCACCATACACCAGTAATCCCAGATCTGGTAGATATTGAATTCCCATAGCTTCTGTTGCTCAATAACTCTTTCTAGCGCCATACAAATAGGTTGATAGTAGTCCCTTTGGTAGGATGGACCACCGAGACGGACTCCCTTATAAGAAGCCTCACCTTTGAAGGTCTTCTCCCGCAGTAGTATATTTAGTGAACGTTTCAAATATGTTAGAGAGTCAAAAACGACAAGCCCATAAACTTTTACGCTGATACTCCAATGCTCAATTTATTGTTACTTATCATTCTGGCATCTAGCATTAGCGTGTGCCAATTGTTTACACATATAGCGTGCACACTCTGGACAGATCCCAGGTCGCATTTACTTGGTATATCTCATACGATTCTGTGGATGCTTGCATTTTTCAAATATCCCATACAAGAATTTTCTTTTGGTAGGTTTGCTTAGCTGTTTAAAACAATTATTTTCTTCGCAATTAAGGTGCCTGCACCTTGTGTAGGTGATGAATCGCGTTTCGCACATATATCAATGGTTTCGTAGAGTGTTTACTTCTGGTCATTATTGTTTAATAGGTTGAGAAGATGAGTTGGTTAGGGGGCACTGTGGTATTTGGAGAAGTAAATGCCATTGTCAACAATGAAGAATACACGAATTCTTGAATGGATGTAAGAGCGCTTTGTACCATTTACATTGTGTAGCAGCCCCCAACGATAGAAACGATTTCCTTTGAGGATTTGCTTTGTTCCGGAAGAAATGGGATGATAGCATGATTCAAATTTTTGGTCAGGTAGGGTTGTCATAACAAAACCTCTCTAGAAGCTCAGCACTAGCTGAGCTTTTCTTAGTTAATTGTAATGGGATGTATACACAGTGGAAACTTTCCTTCTCAGTGTTCAGGAATAGTAGTGGTGTTCACGCAATACTTACAAATGATAGGGAAGACACTCTTGGCTATAATAAGTGGAATATTGAAATGAAATACACTCTATCGAGATATTCCCTATCTGTTGAAAAGATATGCTGAGCTGATTTAATTTTTCTAGATCAGAAATGAAGCTTGGAATAAGAATCTGATAAGCTTACTCGACGCTATAGAATGCTCGAAGAAAATGAATACATCGTCGTCATTATCAGTCCCTATAATTGTCAGGTCTTTTCCTCCAGTTTTTGCCAAGATATCAAAAGGGGTAATACCCCTGACGTTCGTTTAAATGACGACCCTACTGATTCTTTAGCAAAGTACATATAGAACCGCCTTCCAGCGAGTAGGAAAAGCGCGGGCTGGAAGAGGAGAAGCATTCTTGATGGACGAAACGTAAAAGTTCAGAGGCCGACAAGTCAGTCAGCCTTTGAGGTCCCTCAAGAGTTGATAAGTAGGAGTGCGTATTAGGAGTATGTACTACATGACAGCAATCCCTAAAGCTTATGAATCCAATAATGGGACCCGTATACTCCCCATCCTCTCCTTCTTAACTTAAGATGTTAGTTTGCTGGACCACGAGCAAGAGTGCCATGTTGTGTGCAATCAAGATTATCTGGAGTTGGTGGGTAGAAGAAGTAACAGACAGTCTTGTGTTTTGTACTAAGAATGATCGAGAATTAGAACACAAACTTGTCAAGATTTACCTTTCCAGATTCATATAGCATTTTGGTCATCGTGTGTCCAATTCGATGCACTGATCACCGATATAAGTAGGTTGTGAAGAAAATCAAGGCTTCACATCAATGGGCATCTAAGATAAGGACAACGTTTAATTTCTACCTATGAGCAACCTGCCTCCCAATGCACAAGAACCATGCAACACGAGATATGATTTATATGTAACTAGCAATCCCTATGTTAAATCAGTGAAAAACGTACTCAATCGGCTGTTAAGGACAGCGCAGACGAAATCGCGAGATGCCTGCAGGTAATAATCAGCCAATTCTCGAGAGATGCTTGAGCCTCCAGCAATCGGTTTGAGCGCCCTATAGTCGAAGATGGGAATATGTACTAATTGTTTCGGAAGGTTGGCAGAGGACTAAAATCTGGACACCAGTAAGCCAAGGTTGCGATTGCTGAAGGTGCCATATAACGTTGTCGATAGCAGGCGTTTGAAGTGAAATATATATACGATCCATAACACATGATACTGAAACGCTATAACTCCGATGCAACGAGATGATCTCTGGAGAGAGATAAAAATCTGAAGAATTTGTCAGTCTTGATCAACCTTACCACAATAGCTAAGCGACTTACCAGAAACGACCCTAAAGTCCAACAGGGGAGAGGCCATGATTAGTATGTTATATAGCCTTGGTGCGTGAGAACAAACTGCTGTAGACCGCATCTACAACTGGCGTAGCGCTGATCATTCGACCACCAAAATATCTGCCGTTGAGACCCTTGATTGCGTTTTCTCCTCCTTGAACTCGGTCAAATTTGAGGTAGATGTCACCCTGGGAGTTTGAATCTAGAGCAATGTGAACAACATGGCCATATTTCTCTTCAGCTTCTGCCTTAACGTCATCCTCAAGTTCCTTTTCCCAATTATCACCTTCTTCCCTACCTCATGTGTTAGCAAAATTACCATTTCCAGCACCAAGAAACTTACTCTGCGGGATCAAACATATTCTTCAGCACTACGCATCTGCTAGCCATGTTTACGTTTACTGGCAAGGGTTTCGTCTCAGTCTTGGGCTTCAGCACCTCACGTCGTTCGGTTCGTCCATTCGGGGCAGGGGGATCATCTGTTCTAGCAAGCTTCCTCATCAATGCATCACGACTATAATTGTTGAAGTTTACCCCACCAACATCGGTATCATCTAGCGCGCTGGCACCACCAGCTCCTTTATCATTGTCACGGCCGCCTGCTCGATCGAAATTGCTACCTCCAACTGTTTGGGAACCTCTCCCGCCAGCACCGGAGAATGCAGAACCCTGGAATTGTTGTTGGTGGCTCTGGCCTTGGAATCTCTGTAAAAGACTGGCGGTAGACTCGGGAGTGAACTTATCGTTTCCAAGACCAACACGAATTGGTCGCCCTGCAAGATCAAATCCATTCATTTTCTCTAAAGCCTCACGAGCTTGACCTGGATCACGAAATCTGAGTTGTTAGCCTAATGGCAGCGTACTGAAGAGAATATGCTTACTGTACAAATCCGTATCCACGGCTCCGACCTTGTTCTTCCTTTTGCAACTGAACAAATTCAAGTTCACCGAAGGGTTCAAAAACATTCTGTAGATCGCTTTCAGTAATACTGAAATGGATATTTCCAACGTAGAGACGATGGAAAGGAATCGAATTCGGATTGTTACTAGTAGTTTCTGGATTTCGGACTTGTCGATTTTTTTCAGCCTCAGTAAGCTGGGCAATAATTGGGATTCCTAGGAGCTTCTGTCCAGTGAGTTGAATAGCAGCAGGGACCGATTCTTCATTCTTAAACTCAACGTAACCAACACTGTAAAGGAAGTTAGCATTCGTTGCTAGATATTGAAGTAAACACATACCCTTTAGATCTACCACTAACCCTATCCTTCACGATCTGTGCCTCTTTGACAGGTCCAATCTTCTCGAAGAAATTAATGAGATCTTTGGTCCTTAGACGAGCTGCAAGCTGTTGAACAAAAACAGTACGACGATCTCTTTCATCCTCCGTCAACGGAGGCGTAGTTTCTCGCTTTGGGCTTCGGCTTGGTCGCCGACCATTACGACGGTCTTCTCTCGGTTTCATGTCGTCGTCGCGGTCTCGTCGGTCTCTTGGCCGATACGAATTTCTTGGACTCCTAGAACGTGAGCGGGCACGACCATTTCCTCTGTAGAAATCACCATCTCTGCTGTGACGGCGCGCATGCCGACGGTCTTCATCTCGACTTCTGCTTCTGCGCCTACTTTTGATGCTACCATGAGCACTTCCATTATCACTGGTAGGAGTTGCGATTAATTCTTTATCGCCGTTAGCCTCCCTCCGAGATCTATCACGGCTACGCTCCCGACGTTTGCGATCCCTATCACGATCCCTACTCCCGTCGCGAGCTCTGTCTTTGTCGCGGCGATCGCTGCGCTCAGATTTATGCCGGTCGTCTACATCCTTCGTCTTGGATGTCCCATTCTGATCGGCTGGGGCAGCGTTCGCGGTAGAGTCTAGGAGAGCTTCGACGTCAAGCGATGACATTGTAATTGAAGTAGCTATTAGCCGGAAGGTAGGTCCACTATGGGTTATGTTTGTATAGTAAGCTTTCGGGAGTTGGGGAAAAGAAGTAGATGGGTGCAATTTGGTTAGGTGGCTAGGTGAGGATTTTCATCCAGACACTATGGCACGTGATACGGCGGTGGCGCAGTTTTGATGCATCTTCAATTAGGGAATGCATCAGCCTTGACTTCTAGTATATTTTGGCAGGCTTTCAAATATTTATCACTATTAGTGTATCATAAATTTGGATGTAGTTCGGTCAAGGCAAACTTGAGAAATCAGTGGCGCATTTTTAGCAACTCCTTCCGCATTATTGAAATTTATAGTTAAATCCCAGCAGTCTACCAAATTTAGGAGCTATAAACGATAAATGTATTTGAACGAGTGTGATTAGAATTATGTATTATTACCGAAGCTATTTACCCACTACGATTTAGGAGACTGTTTACATTTACTCCACTAAAGCCAGCCAACGCCCCTGTCTAGATTGCCTACTGATTTCGTTTCCTATCCATACAATCATTAAAGACCAATTGGATTGGCCGCATGCGAAATCCGTTTATACACGTTTTGGTGGAGGGGCCAACTCTGTGCCGAACACAGAATCCCAGAAACGGCTGGTAACTCCAAAGCCATTCTCGTAATCCATGTAATGATGTTGAAGGTGATACTTCTTGAGGTCCTTCCAATAAGCTGGCAAGGTCTTGTGATGTAAAAAATAGTGCGTAAGATCATAACACACGTAGCCAAACAAACCACCAGAAAATACGGCTGTTGCAACAGACCAATTCCAGTAGAAAACGAAGTGTGCGAACTTCCAGACAGGGTAGGCGAGAGCCAAAAACAAGGTAGGAGGCATGACGAGTCTCAGCCTGTCCATTGGAATATAATGGTGAATACCGTGAAGCAAGAAGTGTGCTGTAAGGGCAACTCTATTGTTAGGGAGCCAGCTACGTCTAATTAGAAATTTATCCTTTTACACTAGCGTTTGAGATAATGAAAAACTTACGAATCAAGGTGGAATAAAAATCTGTGAAGAATGTATTCGACAAGAGTCCATAAAAAGAGTCCTAGAAACCAATACGAAGTCTCCTCCGTCGCACTGGAGCATCCTTCTCTAGCAAGATAGGTGCCGTATGCAACGCACGGTAACCAGACAATCGGAACTACCCACCAAGGTGTCTTTGTGAGAGGCTCAAGGAAGTTACCAAACAACGGCGCCGATTCCCCTCCTTTGTAGTGGCGCGGTCGATGTACTTGTTCCAGGTAGAAGTCTTTTTCGAATCCACCAAACCATACCTGCAAAATCAATGGCTTGCTTAGGTCCAAGAACTTGTGCCTCTTGTAGTCTGTTAAGGCGTCGGTTTCCTTTGTAAGATCGTCTGCCGATGACATTCCAGTGCTCTCGTACAAGCCACCTAGAGCATCGTTTTCCTTCAGCTCCGAAAGCCCATTTTGAGTCGTAGGTGGAAGAGGGAGAATCTGATCGGGATTGGAGCTCTTGACGGCAGTTTCCAGTACTTTTGTTGTGATAACAAATCCAACAAGCGAGTCTTCAAGTATCTCATATGCCGCCTCAGAATGATCATGGGAGAGCTCGTCCTTCAAGATGTTGGTAATATCTTTTCCTGCATATTCCAGAACCAAGTCTCCTCCCCCTGGATGGCTTTCAACAAAATCCGTCACATCGAACACACGAGTGCCAACGGTGACATAGCAGCTCTCCTTTGTATTGTGAGACGCAACCTCTGATTGGAGAAGCGTTGGTAGTGTGCGAGAAGGTGACATGGCTTGCAACTGTATGATTGTGTTGGGTGTATTCAGGAGTCCAAGCACGGAGGTAGGTCCGGCTTCTATAGAACCGCCAAAGCGCGTAAATGGAGGATAAGCAAAACCTCAGGGAAGTAGGAAGCCTTTGTAGACGAGAAAACAGACAATGTTCTCTATGACGGAGTGATGAATCCTTAGGTGGAGTGAGTGAGGTGAGGTGGAAATGAGGTGAGGTGAAGTGAGATGTTCGGATGTGGCGTTGTATGTACAAAAAAAACTGCCCCGGGACATCCGTGAAATTAGATTACGGCTATCTGCCGAGTTGGTTTAGCGTGGTGCCTGGCTTGAGCTCGGGCCGTTGTTATTCCTGGAAGATTACCTAATTATATTTGGGCCTGAATAATAAGGCCTGAATAGGCTGGAGGGGCATGGAGGGGCAGGGCACGCCTTTATGACGCTCAACCATTAAGGCTACGCACGCGGCTGAGTAGTTGATGTTGGTGTGCGCGAACTTACTCTTGGTAACTCTTATTATTTCAGCAGCGCGATCGTGGCTCAGCGACCCCATCATATTTGATCAGATCAAGACCAGAATCAGAACCAGAACACTTACCATACCATTATTTCTTTTCATAGTTGGAGCTACTAGCATCTGGTTTCTACTTCCACTCAACTAGTTTTCGCCTACTATTCCACGAGGAAGCTACCAAATTGAAATACAACTCACCAAATATAAAGACGAGAAGATGGGACTACGAGGCCCGTCAGTAGGCACTTCACTCCTCCTGATAGCATGGATTACCCTCTTTGTGCTGCCTGCTCCTGCAGCGGCCTTTGGTGCTGGAAACATACCCTCGATTTCTACCATTGAAGGAAATAACTTTCGCCACGGAGGTAAGTGCTCACAAACATACCAACTTGTCTTTGAGAATCTGCTGATTCAAACCCCAGATATTGAGGATATGCTCAAAACGATTGCATTTATCAAAGGTCATAAATGGACATCTATGATGATCAAAAGAGTGTACTTTGGAAACTGGCTTAGGGATTACTCTCAAGCGTAAGTAAAACAGGGGCTCAAAACTCCTTTGAATTCTATCAAGAAATATTCATTATCTTGAGTGATGTTGGCACCATTTATCATTGTATTTCTCAATGCTGCCCATTGTGTCAAACAGTATGATGTTTAAAAAAAAAAAAAAAAAAGCTCA
>Ga0247810_10000489_pt1 | contig 41850 bp, 31 predicted proteins | sample UWRJL119311C1_FD_179918 | JGI IMG/M metagenome (GOLD analysis project Ga0247810, IMG submission 179918) | Plant litter microbial communities from Arlington Agricultural Research Station in Wisconsin, United States - UWRJ-L119-311C-1 | ecosystem: Environmental > Terrestrial > Plant litter >...
CCACCTCTTCCCATTCCGAACAGAGAAGTTAAGCCCGCCAGAGCCGATGGTACTGCAGTAACATGTGGGAGAGTAGGTCGGTGCCAGATCCTAAACGCCCCGCCACGAAAGTGTCGGGGCTTTTTTTATGCCCATGATTTTCTGCAAGTTTTCTGCCTTGGCTATTTTCGATCGCGTGGTTCAGGTGGGATCATCCCGCAGGTGCGGTTTATGCATCATTTTATGGATACGGTATAGCCTATTTGACCATCAAACATCTTTCAAAATCTAATCAATATATAATTCTATATACTGAATCGTCAAAACAAAAGCCTAAATTTAGAGTTTACATCAAGAGTTGGATGGTGTTAAATTTTGTTAAAATGGCCTAAATTCATAACCTAGAAGCTATAAAACCGTATTATTGTAAATTACGTTAATCTTAAAAGGAAACTTTATACTATGAAATTAAAGATTAGTTTATTTTTTGTACTTTTTATATGGACTGTTGGCGGGTTTGCACAAGATAAAAATGTAAAGCTTCCTCCAAACTGGTTTAATTTAGATTTAACTGCTAACGGTTATTTTGGGATTAGCACTGAAAAGGCTTATGCTGAACTGCTTGGTGATAAAAAGCCTAAACAAAAGATTATTGTTGCTGTAATTGATGGTGGTACGGACATTAAGCATGACGATCTAAAAGATGTATTATGGACAAATCCGAAAGAAATTCCTGGTAATGGAATTGATGACGATGGAAATGGATATGTAGATGATGTTCATGGTTGGAATTTCTTAGGCTCAAAAAAAGGTAATCTTGTATATGATAACTTAGAATTAGTTAGAATTAAGCGGAAATATGAGCCTAAGTACAGATCGACGATTCCAAGTACTGTATTAGATAGTACAGAAAAGAAAGAATATTTGCTTTATAAAAAGGTATTAGCTGATTTCGGGAAGAGATATGACGAAGCAAGCTCTACGTTTCCAATATATATTGTGATCAAAAAAGTAATGGATTCAGTAGCTATCATCAATAAAAAGACCATTCCTTCACTTGAGGATATAGACCGTTATACTGCTGATGATGAAACGGAAGAGTACGTAAAGAAAATCATAAAAAAGGGTGCTCGTGATGATGGTGGAATTGAAAAGTTCTATACTAATATAAAGAAGGGATATCATGAGCTTGAGGTAATGTTGAAGTATAATTTGAATGAAAAATATGATCAGCGACAAGAATTGATTGGTGATGATTATTCAAATTCAGCTCAAAGAGGTTATGGCAATAATGATGTGACTGGACCAAGTGCTGATCATGGGACGCATGTTTCAGGAATTATTGGTGCAAATAGAGTTAATAGCATAGGCATTTTCGGCGTATCTAATAGTGTGAGTATCATGACCATTAGGGTGGTGCCTGAAGGGGATGAAAGAGATAAGGACGTTGCAAGTGGAATTCGCTATGCTGTTGACAATGGTGCGAAGATTATCAATATGAGTTTTGGTAAGGGATATAAGTGGGATAAGAGAGCAGTTGATGAAGCTGTAAAATATGCTGAAACTAAAGGTGTTTTATTGGTACATGCAGCTGGAAATGATAATAGTAACAATGATATTATAGATAATTATCCCAACAAATATTTTGAGAGCCCAGAGGCGGAAGCTTATTCGAAATTACATAGGGCTAAACCAGATGCGGATACATTTGTGCCACCAAGACCTGGAGATATGCCTGGACAGCAGCCTGGGCAGAATATGCAAGGTATGAATGGGGCGAGAAGGCCCACAATTTTACCTAAACCGACACTAGATTCGAACAAGTTTAATCTGCCACATGCAAGTAATTGGATAGAAGTAGGTGCAAGTGCTTATAAAGATGATGATAATCTAAAAGCATCATTTTCAAATTATGGTAAGTACAATGTAGATGTTTTTGCACCTGGCTTCATGATTAATTCTACAGTACCTGGATCTAAGTATGAAGAATATGATGGTACTAGTATGGCTGCGCCTGTTGTTTCAGGCTTAGCAGCATTGATATTGAGTTATTATCCTGAACTAAAGCCAAGTCAGGTTCGTGAAATCATTATGAAATCTGTGACGAAAGTAAAACACAAGATTAAGTATAAAAACGAAAGGGGTGAAACCGAAAGGGTTCTATTTAGTGAAATCTGCGTTAGTGGAGGCATTGTAAATGCTTATAATGCCCTAAAACTAGCGGAGACCTATCAACTTTCGAAATAATAAAAAACTTGATGAACCAATGGCCCTGATTATTTTTTAATCGGGGCTTTTTGTTGTTTAATGAATTTAAAATAGTAACAATTTAGTGAGATAATAATCTTTTTTAAACTAAAAGCTACGTTTATTTTAGCGAGAATGCATTTTTAGGTTAAATTGATCGTTTAGGTAGCATAAATCTTAATTTTCTGATTAAGCCATTCTATATTTCCTATGTCTATTGTATCGTGACTAATTAATTTTAATGCCAAAAAATTATACCAGTATGAAAAAAGCGTTATTTATTACTTCCCTGATTTGTTTTACCATAAGTGCATATGCACAGAAAATGCCAGATGTGCAGACAACTAGTTTAGCAGCGCCTGCCAACATTAGAATTGATGGTAAGTCAACAGAATGGAACGATACTTATGTTGCGGAAAATAAAAGAACAGAGGTTTTCTACAGCGTTGCTAATGATGATAAAAACTTTTATTTGATTCTTAAATCTGCTAATTCGTCAAGCGCAAATAAAATTATGATGGGTGGGATCACTTTTACCATCAATACCCAGGGCAAAAAAAGAGATAAAGATGCAATTGCCATTACCTATCCATTGGTGGTTAGGGCGAATAGAAATCAAGGTGGCAGAAATGGTGGAGGTCAAGGCCGTGCAAATGGGGGTGGACAAGGTGGTTTTCAAAATCGTCAGCAACAGAGCCAGGAGCAGCGTGACTCTGCAGCTCTTGTTATGCGGAAAACTGCTTTGGCAACTGTTAAGGAAATTAAGATTTCTGGCATTAAAAGCATTACTGATTCTTTGATATCGATTTATAATGAATATGGTCTAAAAGCGGTTGCATCGTTTGATCAAAAGGGTGCATTTGTTTATGAATTGGCGATACCCTTAAGCCTATTGGAACTATCTCCTTCAGATGGTAAAGAATTTGTATATCAGATTAAACTGAATGGAATGAGTAGTATGGGATTTGGAGGTAATGGTGGTGGCGCATTTGCAGGTGGTGGTCGTCCGAATGGAGGTGGTTTTGGTGGCGGTGGAAATAATGGTGGCGGAAACTCCAATAGCTCACAAGATATGATGATTCCGACAGATTTCTGGGGAAAATATACGTTAATAAAAAAATAGTTTAAAAAATATTATAACCATTCTTTACCAATCCTTTATGACCAACTTCTACAAACGCTCTTATTTAAATTTATTTAAAGGATTGTTTCTTACCATGCTCTTAATTGGGTTTTGTGGTAACTTATTTGCCCAAACTCCTCAAAAAGCAAATACTCCACCGCCTTTGCCTACCCGTGAAATTAGCGGGATTGTAAAGGACTCTTTAGACTTAGGTATTCCTGGGGTTACGGTTCGTTTGACTTCTGATAAGGACACTTTGATTACCAGTACAAATTCTGATGGTATTTTTGTCTTCAAAATTGTGAAGTCTGCTACATATACTTTATCAACCAGTATGATGAGCTATAAACCATTGATCACAAAATACAAACAAAATGATGCTGTAAGACGCATTGTGATGGATCCAATTATATTGAAAAGCGATGAGCAAACCTTAAATACTGTTGTGGTAAATGGAACTCCTTCTATTACCTACAAAACTGATACTGTTGAGTATAGAGCAAAAGATTACATTGTTAGAGAAAATGCAACTGTTGATGAGCTGATCAAAAAAATGGAAGGTATGGAGGTAGGTACTGATGGAAGTTTGGTTCACCAGGGTGCATCTGTTACGAAGGCCAAAATAAATGGTAAGACCTATTTGGGTGGTGATGTGGCAACGGCTATTCAAAATTTACCAGCAGAAATTGTAGACAAGATCCAGATCGTAGATGATTATGGAGATCAGGCGGCAAGAACTGGAATAAAAGATGGGGATCCGGAAAAGATCCTAAATATTGTAACTCGTTCTGATAAATCTGTAGGGAATACACTTCGGTTAACTGGTGGGGTTGGAAATGATGATCGTTACGTAGCTTCTGCTTTTGGAACGAGGCTTAATGGAAACGAAGTGATCGGCATCAATGCTCGATTTAACAATACGGTAACCGGAATTGCCAATAATAATGATACTGGGGGTGGTAATAATGGTGGCGGCAATGCTGGCGGTGGAAGAAATAATGCTGGTGGTGGCGGAAACAATTCAGGTGGTTCAACCGGTGGAAGTGGCGGTACGACGAATTCAGGAAATCCGTCTTTTTCTTATCGTAATCAATTCAACAAAAAAATAAAAGTCAATGCCAATTATGGATATAATTTTACCAATACAAATTCTTCCAATATTAGCGAATCTGTAACTTACGGTACGATCAATACTTTTACCTCGAATCAGAGTTTAAGGACCAACAATTCTAAAACGCATAACTTTAGTTTCGAATTGGAGGATGATATTGATAGTTCAAATTATATTCGTATTTCTCCAACAATCTCATATGCTTCAACTACTAGTGGGAGCGAGTCTATGGTATCACAGATTATCAGAACACGTCAGGACCGAAGTGGAAATAATACGAGTATGAACACACGTCCGAATTTTGGGATTACAGCTTTTTACCAGCATATATTCAAAAAGCCACGTCGTAATCTATCTTTTCAATTTAGTTTGAACAGCGCTAAGCAGGAGGCCGAAACAGAACAAAATACGAATATTGTTTACTATGACGAGAATGGTGATCGTTTACCAAAAGATTCTTTAGTACACCGTTTAGTTGAGCGAGATAACCTAACTAAGAACTATAGGGCAAGTTTCACCTATGTTGAGCCCTTATCTACAAACACGCAGTTCGAATTTAATGGGCAAATAAATTATAATGGTTATGACAATACTGCAATAACGAGTAATATAGATGCCTTTGAGAATAATTTTGTAATAGATAGTTTAAGTAATATCTATAATTATTCATTTACCCAATCAAGAATTGCTTTAAACTATCGTTATGGATTGGGCAACAATTCTAAGTTCCGATATTCATTGGGTGTTACCTTTGTTCCTGCTGTTTTAACTGGTACGAAGGCTAGTTTGGGTACGACTACACATCGCAATAGTTTTAATATTATTCCAATTGCGCGTTTGCAATATTTATGGTCAAAACAACATAGCATTCAGGTCAATTACTCAGGTGGTGCAAATGAGCCTAGTTTTGATCAGATCCAGCCAGTTCGTGATGTATCAAATCCACAGAACCCTATAGTTGGTAATCCTAATCTTAAGGTAACTTTCAATCATTCCATCAATACGAGCTATAACAATTACATTGCAAATTCTAGGTTGAATTATTCTATTAACGGTAATGCAACTTTTATACAGAACTCTGTTGCTCGCAATAACGTAATTATTCCAGATGCTTATAATAGTTTGATCAATGAAACAAGGTACGTGAACTTAAATGGCGCCTACCGTATGAATGGTAATTATTCGATTAGCAAACAGCTGGCAAACCGAAAATATAATCTTGCTTTTAGGGGTAATGTTTCTTATAACCATGGTGTTTCTATGAGTAATAATATTGTTTACAATACGGATGCCTGGGTGTTTTATGAGAAGTTTGGACCTAGAATAAATCCGGCTGAATGGGTAGAGGTAAATCCTTCTATTTCATATAATTTTACCAAATCAAACAACAATTTACCTTCGGTAATAGATACCAGAACTAAGACGAAAACTACTGCGCTAAATATTGATGGTAAATTTTATTTCTTAAAGGGATTTGAATTAGGATATAATGCAAGTAAGAATTTCGTAACTGGTATTGGTTCTAACATTACAAGTAACCCTTTTGTAATTAATGGTTATTTACAAAGAGAATTCTGGCGGAGAAGGGTGTCATTAACAGTTCAGGCATTTGACGTACTTAACCAGAATAACTTTGTGGAGCGAAATCAGACAGATATTGGTTTTACAGACACAAAATCTAATGCTTTAAGCAGGTATTTTATGTTTCGTTTAAATGTGAATCTACAAAAATGGAGTGGAGCAAGGGCACGTAATGGAAGGGATATGATGAGAAGGGGAGACGGAAGTTTTATGAATTAATTTAGCTGTTGATGGCCATTGGTTCATAGTTCATGGTTCATGGTTTGGATGGTTAAAAGATGTTCATGGTAGGCAGGCTCTTTGCTTCAATGATTGGTAAGGTATATCGTCATGTATTCAGGGTTAGTGTATCATCATTGGTTCAATTAATCATAAGAGATATCGATATTGTATTTGTAAAGTAGCCCTGTAAGATTTTGTACGGCGAATTTTGCTTTTTTTAATCTATTCTGGTCAGGATCGATACTGAAATTTTGTGCGCTTCTAAAATCTGCTTTTTCTAGAATAGTATTTGAAAATTTAGCTCCCAAGAGGTCACATTCTTTAAAAATAGCTCCTGAAAGATCTGCTTCAGAAAAGTCTACTTCCTTTAACGAGCAATTGCTAAAAGACGTCTTTTTTATCTTTGTGCCAAAGAATGTACTATAGTCCAAATAGCAATCAATAAATTGGAATGTGAACAGAAATTTATTACATCTTGTAAAATCTACTCCCATAATTTTACTGCCTATAAATACGACGTCTTTTAATCCAGATCCATCAAGTGTAGTTAAAGAAAAATTGCACTGTTTGAAGATACAGTCTACAAAATCATTTCCCCTTAGGTCACTCTTGCTAAAATTACAGTTGATAAATTCACATTTCACGAATTCTCTATTATCCAATCTTTTTTCTGAGTAGTCTATGCTAGTAAATGTTTTATCTTGGTGGAGGATGGGATGGTAGTTCATGGGTGATGGTTCATGGTTCATGGTCTGGATTCATAAGAGCTTAAAGACTAAGCTTAAGGCTTAAAGCGCAAAGTTTGTTAACTAGTGTTTCAATCCATCTCAATTAAGTTAGAGTACAAATGTAAACAATGTTTACTAATTAGTAACATTTGTTTACTATTTTTTATAGATTTGCAGCATGGATCAGGAGAAAATCGACCAACAATTAAGGACATTAGAAAGCTTAAAGGATAAAAATTGGCAAAGGCTTATTTTTGTTTTAAGGAGGCATTTGGATATGTGGGCGCATAGAAATGTTAGGCCGAATTGGGGTCAGATGAAACTATCTTATATGCCGGTTATATTTAACATCAGTGTTGATGGGAGTACGGCTAGCGAGATCGCTAAAAAATCAATGGTAACAAAGCAGGCCATGAGCAGAACAATTAAGGAATTGGAGAGCAATGGAATGATTGTAGGTAATAAGGACAAAAGTGATAGAAGGATTGAACGTTTGGAACTTACCTCTGTTGGCAAGCAATTGATACTTGATGCAAATCTAGATCAACTGAAAATGGTTGAAATCTATAGGGAACTGGTTGGAGAAAAGGATCTTGATATAGCGGTTAATGTGTTGAACAAGATCATCAGCTATCATGAAAATTTAGATTTAGACGAAGTGCATTTAGAAGATTAGCGTATTTCATTCATATGAACATTATTGATTGGGGGTGGTAAAATGCCTGTTAGCAGTATTTAGCAACCATCTCAATTACGAAAACAAAAATCAAGCTTTCCTATCATGATAGAAGTATTTAAAACAACGGTTAAAAAGAAAAAAATCGCTGATCTTATTGTTAAGCAAATAGAAAATGAATTGCAAAATGCGGCTGTTAACTTCGATCTTGCGGATTGCGACCGGATTTTAAGAATTAATTGCAAAGATTTTGATTTGGAAAAGGTTGAAGAAATCATAAAAAATCATGGATTTGAGGTAAGTAGATTAGCCTGATAAACTTCTATTTAGCATGATAGCACGGGATGGCGGTTTAATTGGGAATGCATAATTTTACGTTACTTGTTAACTCAAGTAATAGCCAAATTAACCCATGAACAAGAAAATTATACTGCTGCTATTGCTGGTAAGTGTTCTGTTTTCAGACGTAGTACTTGCAGAATTACCTCAAGGAAAACTAATTATTGCGCCAGGCACATTATCGACTACTTCGGTAACATTAATTTGGGATAAACCAGAAGACTTCAGTTCGGTTGTGCGCTATCACATTTTTTTAAATGGAAAAACAATTGCAACTTCCAATAAGTGCAATTATCAAATCAATACACTTTCACCACAACAGACTTATGCTTGTGTAGTTAAAACAGAGGGTAAGAATGGCAAATTAACAACGCTTACCAAAAGTACTCAGTTTGTAACTAAGGCTATTGGTAAACAGTTGGATATTATTCAGTATGGTGCCAAAGGTGATGCAAGCACAATAAATACCCAGGCTATTCAAAAAGCCATAGATGCTTGTCCGGTTGGAGGAACAGTTGTTATCCCAAAAGGTATATTTAAGAGTGGGGCTTTATTTTTAAAAAGTCATATGACTTTGGAAATACAAAAAGATGGTGTTTTAAAAGGGAGTACAGATGAGGCGGATTACCTTCCATATATCAACAATCGTTTTGAAGGTTGGGAAATGAAAACCTATGCCAGTTTGCTCAATGCGGGTGTGATGAACAATAAAGGTGGTTACACGGTGGAAGATCTTTCAATTAGAGGCGAAGGAACAATTAGCGGGGGCGGCAGTACCTTGGGCAAGGCAATGATTGATAAGGGTGGTATGCGGAGCCGTGGCCGTTTAATATTGTTGATGAATTGCTTAAACGTTGAAATCCAGGGTCTAAATATAAAAGATTCTCCTTGTTGGACCATCCATTATATTTATAGTAAAGGGATTAGTTGTCATGATCTTAACATTGAAAGTACGGCAAGGAATGGTGATGGTTTGGATCCTGATTCTTCGGATGATAGTTATATTTTTAACTGTACATTTTCTACTGGGGATGATTGCATAGCCATTAAATCTGGTAAAAATCCAGAAGGCTTCACTATAGGTAAACCTACCAGGAACGTACGGATTACGGATTGCAATTTTACACGTGGCCACGGTATTTCTATCGGTAGTGAAATGTCTGGTGGAGTAAGTGATGTATTGGTACAGGACTGCAAGGCTGGAAATTTATTACATGGCATGCAGATTAAAGGGACAAAGGAGCGTGGTGGATATGTGAAGAATGTAACGGTTGCTGATTGCCAATTGCTTAAGGTTACAATTTTCTCAGTTGTTAATTACAATAATGACGGTAATGCAGCTTCAGAAATACCAACTTTCGAAAACTTTATTTTTAGGAATATAGATCTTTCTGCAGCTTCGATAAAAGAGCCAGTTATCAATATCAATGGATTTAAAGATCCTGGACATCGTCTTAAACAGGTAAGCTTTACCAATGTTAATGTGCCTGAAAATGCTCAGGTATTAGTTAATGATGGTGAAAAGATAAAATTTATAGATGTCAAGTCGATATCAGGCGCAAAGCCCAAATACAGTGTGAATAATAGTGTGGAGATTGAATATTGATTTAATTGGTTAACGATGGCTAATGGTCAATGGCTGATGGTCAATAGAATGGATGGTTAGTGTTCAATGGCTGTGCCAAAGGCATCCCTTTGGGAATGGTTAATAGCTTGGATTTTAGCTGGGCTTCCTATGCTTGGGGCTTCTATTGGATAGATTCTTCGTTCCTCAAAAGGACAAAATGCTTCCTATACTGGTCAGTGGAAGCCTGTAACCTTATCAGATAGCTTATCAGTTAGTAGTTCGGCTATAAAAGATTCTTCATTTTCGTTTAAGTTTAGTGGTAAGCAAATCGGGTTTTATGCCTTATCAGGGCCAAATGGCGGCTATGCAAAAATTACTCTCAGTAATGGAAAAGATAAAGTCGTTCTTTCATCTATTGTTGATCTGTATTGTAGTTATACAACATCTGAACTCAAATTTCTCAGTCCTATTTTACAGCGAGATAATTACACGTTAAAGGTCAACTTAATGGGCATACGGAGCAACTGGTCGGATAAGAGAAAGTCTGCTTATGGAAGCAAGGGAAATACTGTTACGTTAGCTCATATCCTGATCAATTAACTGATGCGATTTATTTGTTGAAAATCAGGTTTAGTGACAGTGGAATTTCATCAGCAATCATCTTATCCTTAACAAAAGAGTATAGGTTTATTGATTTCGGCTGATGTTTAATATTCCATTTGATACGGTCGATGGTTAGTTCGGCTGTTGCGGTGATTACAGTTCCACTTTTCTTGATTACGGCAATAAATTCAATTGGATTTGTAATTCCCTTTAGGGTTAAATCGCCGATTATTTTATAATGATTAGGCTGATTTGCAGGTGCAATACTTTTTACTTTCATGGTTCCTGTAGGATATTTTGCTACGTTAAAAAAGAAGGGGGTTTTCAGTTCAAGATTAACTTTCTGATTTGCGGCTGGGGTTTGATCTGTAGCGTTGATGCTATTCATATTTAGCATAAAAGTTCCATCAATTGGTTCTCCAGTAACTGAGAGGTTAAGATTGCCCGAATTGAAATGCAGATAACCATTGTGTTTGCTCACTGTTTTGGGAGATTTCCATAATATTTTACTTTTTTTAATATCCAACTGGTATGTTTGTTGGGCATAAGCTATTGCTTGAAATAATACAAGCGCAAGAAGGATGATTGTTTTTTTTAACATGGTTTGAAAATTTGATAAACCAAACCTAAACATCTATTAATAGTTGATGATGATGAATATTGTAAATAAAATTGTAAACTTTGTAAATTCAATCTTCCTTGCCATGGCAAATGCTAAAATGTACTTTAAGCTGAAAACCAAATACCTTTTGGGATTAACTGTAATGCTATTTACAGTATTAATTTGTGCAGCATTTAGCTTCACAAAAAATGATGATTTTGAACTGGCCAAGCAAGAGATCTTACTTCGCAAAATTGGGCATCAAATACTTTTGACATCAGGAGATAGTACTTCCAGGGTTTTGCCAATTGAACGAATAACAGAAAATGAATATCAGATCAGGTTTGAAAATGAATTTACGTTCCAACCAGATTCACTTGTTAAAACTATAGGAAAAGCATTAGAGAAAAATGTGCTCTCACAGAATTATATTGTTAATGTGCTTAGCTGTTCGGCAAATCAGGTTGTATTTGGTTATGCCATATCTGAAAATAAGAAGGATGATATTATTGCATGTTCGGGAAGAAAGCAACCTAAAAACTGCTATCTCATTAACATTAAATTCGAAAATGGGGGAATGTCAAAGGGCGCTTATTTGATTGGTGGAATCCCATTATTAGCCTTTATCGGATTTATGATTTCGAGGGGGAGTAAAACGAAGAAAAAGGAACTTGAAACTGATACTACAACAAATGTATGTTTCAAGATTGGCCATACCTTATTTGATTCTAAGAAACGACAATTGACCAATACTGGCATTATAGAACTCACATTGAAAGAGAACAAATTGTTGCTCATTTTTGCCAACTCTCCAAATGAAATCATAGAAAGAACGAGGCTTCAAAAAGAAATATGGGAAGATGAAGGGGTAATTGTAGGGAGAAGTTTAGATATGTTTATCTCCAAATTGAGAAAAAAACTAGAAAGTGACCCTAGCATCCAATTGATCAATATCCATGGTAAGGGATATAAATTAGAAATAAATATTTAGCATTCATTGAGAAGAAAAGTCCCTAACTACTAAGTTAGGAATACTAAGTTTATATCATCCGAATTTGCTTCAAAGCAAAATTCTAGCCATCTGAATGTTCCGTTCGGCAATTGCATTAATTATTAATATTTATAAGTTTAGGATAAGAGCATATTTTTTTTGAAGAGGTGTGATTTTTTCCAAGTACCTCCTACTAATAGGTAAATATTAAACATCAAATCTTGGCAAACAAAGAATTATTTATCAATACGGTTAGGGAGAATAAAGCGATGATTTATAAAGTTGCTTCATTTTATACCGATTGCAAAGACGACAGAGAAGATCTTATGCAAGAAATTATCTATCAGCTGTGGAGGTCTTTTGATTCTTTCAGGAATAAATCAAGTCTTACGACATGGATCTATCGTGTGGCTTTAAATACGTCAATCTATTTCTTGAAGAAAAGCAAGCGGAGAGCTGAAATTGAAAATATTCAGGGAGATCTATTATATCCCAATGGTGATGAGCCTGAAATTGAAGAACGATTTAAACTGATGCAGGAGCAGATCAAGTCGCTTAACTTATTAGAGAAGGGGATCGTGATGCTTTATCTAGAAGGAAAGAGCCATGAGGAAATAGGGAATTTGATCGGTATATCAACCAGCAATGTGGGAACTAAATTGTCGAGGATCAAAGAAAAATTAAGAAATCAGATTGCAAAAAAATACTAATTATGGAACTAGAAGAATTAAAATTAAACTGGGATGAACTCAGTAAAAAGTTAGAAAAACAAGAATTATTAAATGTTAGCTTAATTGAGCAGATGACAAAAACAAATTATCAAAGTCGTCTTAAAAAGGTTGTTTATCCTGAGTTCTTTGGCGCTATTATTTGTCTTATTGGGGCAATTGGGATACTTTATAATTTTAATCAGTTAGATACTGTGGTTCTTCAGGTTACGGGGATACTTTCTATAGTGTTTCTCATTTTACTCCCTGTTATTTCATTCCAGAGCTTAAAGGGGTTTTATCAAATTGATATGGGTGCGCACAATTATGCTAAAATGTTGGAACAATTTGCGAAGGACAAGATCAGGTTTCAAAAACTTCAAAAACTGGCAGCTATACTGAGTGCGATATTTATGTTTGTTTTTATTCCTACTTCTTTTAAGCTTCTTGCCCATAAAGATTATACGATTTACCTTACCTTTTGGCTAATATCTTTTCCTCTATGTTTATTGTTTGTTGTTGTGCTTTCTAGATGGGTATTGAAACATTATCATCAGGTATTAAAGCAAGCAGAAGAGTTATTGACAGAAGTTAGGCATAATGTATAACAGTTGCATAAAAAATGTGCGTCTGTGCATAGAACAAACGATTTTAAGAGTTTGACAATCTTTGAAGTTTGACAAAGTTAAAATAGAAGAAAAATACAAAGCTCAAAATCTAATTCTGCACAATTATTCCAACTTAGGATAGTTGTGCAGAATTTATTATGGTAATTCCTGTTCGCTTATCGCTTAACCATTGCTCTTTTTATAAAAATGTGCATTAAATAGTAAGATTTAAGCTACATCATGCATTATTTAGAATCATTCTTGTTAGATTTGCGGTCGCTTACCCAAACTTCTACAAAGGGAGCGATTGAACAAAAAACTTAATTATAGCAGCAGAATGAAAAAAATACTGATTACTATTCTTACTCTGGCCACACTAACAGTGCAGGCCCAAAAAAATGCCTTTTATGAACAATCTTTCTGGAAAGGAAATGCTGATGTAGTTGCAATTAAGGCAGAAATTGCCAAAGGTAGTAGTCCATCGCAACTCAATCCAAATGCTATGGATGCGATTGTTTTTGCCATTAACAATGAAGCACCTCAAGAATCAATATTATTTTTATTGGCACAACCAGGTAATGATGTAAATAAAATTACACATGATGGCAGAACTTATCTTTTCTGGGCAGCTTCTAGAGGTAATATCCCAGTTATGGATTATCTATTAAAAAATGGGGCTAAAGTAAATCTTCAAGATAGCCATGGTTATTCTCCATTAACTTTTGCTGCTACTGGAGGACAAAAAAACACTAAGGTATATGATTTGTTGATCCAAAAAGGTGTAAATCTTAAAACCGATTTGAACCATGACGGTGCAAATGCTTTGTTAATCGCTATACCAAGTGATAAAGATTTCACTTTAACAGATTATTTTGTTTCAAAAGGCCTTGATATCAATAGTAAAGATGAGGCTGGAAATACTGCGTTTAATTATGTTGCCAGAGGCGGTAATATTGAGTTGATGAACAAATTAATTCAAAAGGGAATTAAGTTTAACGACAATGCAATAATTATGGCTAGCCAAGGTACTCGTCGTGATGCAAATGGAATTGAAGTCTATAAATATTTGGAAGGTTTGAAGATTAAGCCTACCGCTATTGGCCGTAATGGCGAAAACGTACTTTCCTATATCGTGCGCAAACCAAAACAGGAAGAGATCATCAACTACTTTATTTCAAAAGGTGTTGATGTAAACCACGCTGATAAAGATGGCAATACTCCTTTTATGAATGCTGCAGGAGCTAACAGAGATTTAGCTACGCTTGAATTGGTGTTAAAGCACGTAAAAAACATCAATCAGGTAAATTCAAAAGGTGTTTCTGCATTGGCTATGGCCGTAAGCAACAACTCTCCTGAGGCTGTTCAATTATTGTTGGATAAAGGTGCAGATATTAAGATAAACGATAAAAGTGGGGATAATCTGATTGCGTATTTATTTCAAGCTTATAGCCCACAACGTGCTGAAGAATTTGAAGCTAAGTTAAAAATCTTAGCAGACAAAGGTTTAGATGTAAATGCGGTGCAACAGAATGGAAATTCATTATATCATCTGGCTGTTGCCAAAAACGACCTTACGTTGCTTAAACGTTTGGAGCCTTTAAAAATTGATGTGAATTTAAAAAACAAAGAAGGCTATACTGCATTACATAAGGCAGCAATGACGGCTAAACAAACTGATATTATGCAGTATTTGGTTACCATCGGTGCAAAAAAGGATGTGACTACGAGTTTCAAAGAAACTCCTTACGATTTAGCCAGTGAGAATGAATATTTAACAAAAAATAAAGTATCTATCGACTTCTTAAAATAACATGATGAATAGCATTTATAAATTATTATTAATCTTACCTCTTTCCTTTTCTACAAGCGTATTACCCTTAACTGAAAAAGCGCCTGTAACGAAATACAAATGCATGGTACAAATGACAAATTACGTAGGTGAAGGAGCTTATATTGTATTGTCATTGGTTGACAGCAAAGGTGTATATGAAAAGACACTTTACATGATGGGCCCTGATAAAAAATGGTACACAGAACTAAAAGAATGGAACAAGTTTCAAAAACAAAAACCAGCTAATATCAGTGCAATAACGGGAGCTTCTGTAGCTGGTGGTGATAGGAGTGTAGTGATGTTGGAGATAGACGATTCAAAAATTAACAAAGGTTATACGCTTCGTTTCGAAACTGCAGTAGAAGATAAAAAATACTACACCAAAGATTTGGAAGTTCCTTTAACAACTGAAGGGATTGCAGCTAAAACAGAGGGTACGGGATATATCAGGTACGTTCGCTTAATTGCTAACTAAAAACATATCAATCTTATCAGAGGGAACACGGTAAATTTAATTTTGGCCGTGTTTTTTTTGCTTTAAGATTTCGAAAATCGTTTTAATCATCACTAATAGTTCTTTGTGCTTGGCAAAATTTTTACGACTTTGTAAAAGATTATGAATACACAACGCCCTTATCTTTTTGCTCTTATTTTTTTTGCTGTTATTCTAGGTATATGCTTCAGTAATGCCGTTAAGGCACAAATGCCAAATATAAAAAATGATACCTTTTGGAATACCAAAGATGGAAGTCCTATTTATAGTCAGGGTGGAGGGATTTTTCGGTTTATGGATCCACTTAGCAAAACAGAAAAGTATTTCTGGTATGGTGTACACTATGAAGAAGCAGCCGCTTACAGGGCTTATCCCGCCATAACTCAGGGATCGAATACCTTCGAATCGGTAACCTGTTACAGTTCTACCGATCTGGTAAACTGGACTTTTGAACGTGATGTATTAACCAAAAACGAATTATTGAAACGTAATCCACGTCCTACTTGGGTTGGCCGTTTAGGGGTAGCCTATATCAAAGAACTGAAAAAGTATGCCATGTTTGTACAATATGGCGGTCAGGTGCTGATTACGGTAGCTGACACGCCCACAGGAGACTTTAACTGGCATCAGCAGCTCAATATGACAGATATGATCGGAACTTCGAATACAGGCGATCAAACAGTGTTTACAGACGAGGATACTGGTAAATCATATCTTGTTTATTCTTATGGAAAAGGTAGGAACAAAATTTATATCTCTGAGATCGGTGTTAAAGATGGGAAGGTGAACCTGTTAGATTGTACAAAAATATACCAAGGTGATGGTCGTGAAGGAAACTGTATGTTCAAATACAAAGGCAAGTATTATATGGCAGCATCAAATTTATATGGATGGGATGCTTCTCACGCCTATTATCTTGTAGCAGATCGAATAAAAGGGCCTTATACGCCAACTAATCAGATGCTGATTATGAAGGGGGCAGCTGATGATTATGCCCATGTAACCCAAACTGGATTTTTTTATACCATAAAAGGAAGTAAACAGGAAACTGTTCTCTATTGTGGAGATCGCTGGTCTGATTTTGCAGGCAACGGATTAGGGTATAATCAGTGGTGCCCACTTTCTTTTAACGGAAAGACACCTTATTTCAATTCTTTAAGTTCGTGGAACCTAAATGCCAAAACTGGTGAATGGAATGTGGCGAGTGATGATAACTACGTTAAAAACGGAAGCTTTGAAGCCGATAGGAGACGAATTCCAAGTATGGTTAAACCAGTACAGCAACATTTAACAGGATGGTTCTCTACCGTTATGGCAGGCAATAAGATTGTAGTAGATACACTTTCACCAACTTTAAATTATTTCAATACCGAGGATGATAGAAAAGTTGTTATTGGAGAAAAAAGCCTTCAAATTAGTGATTTGGTTAATTTCAAGAGGAAAGTCTCTCAGACCATCAAATCTTCACCATACGTAAAACTAGAAGATGGTCTTTATACCTTGACTGCTAAAGTGAAGAATAGTGCTGGTTTTAAGAAATTGGAAATGTATGCAAAGGCTAATGGTAAGACATCGGCTTTTGCGATTAAAGAGAAGAATGATTCATGGAAGGTCATCAGTCTTGAACGGGTGCTGATTAAGAGTGGAGAGGTAGAAATTGGTTTTATGGCAGAAGGTGAAGCAAATGCTTTTTGTTATGTTGATGATGTTAGTTTGGTAAGGGTGGAATAAGAAGGAGGCTAATGGCTGATGGTCAATAGTCAATGGTTCATGGTTAATAGTTCATGGTTTGTGCCACAGGCATCCCTTTGGGAGATGCTATTAGCTAGAGGTCAAAATTTTGCTGCCGGGCGACTTGCCGAACTTCTTCTTAAAGGAATGAGAAAAATGCGAAAGGCTTTCAAAGCCTAGATCGAGGTAAAAAGTAGATGGCTTCATCTTTTTCTTTTCTATCAGGTGCCAAGCTTCATTCAGTCGCTTTTCTTGGAGCCATTGACGGGGTGGCATGGCAAATGATTTTTGGAAATCACGTTTGAAAGCAGCGAGGCTTCTTCCAGTGAGTTGTGCAAATTTTTCAATTGGGATATTAAAGTGATAATTAGTGAGCATGAACTTTTCCAGGTTGATCTTGTAAGGGTCGGAAAAGTCGAACAAAAATGCTTTGAGTTCAGGCATCGCGTGCAGCAATAACTTTACCCCTTCATTTACTTTTAAAATGCCAATTGCTTCGGGTAATTTTTCTGCAGGATTTCTTACATAAGGTACTACAGATTGAAAATATCCTCTCAAAAAATCATTGCCGGGTATAAGTATGTTTGGGGGACCTGTATATTTTTCTTTCACTTCAATCTGCTCTTCCAATGCAATTTTTCTGAGCAGATCTTCTTGTAGTACGATCACAATTGTTTCGTAATCTTCATCAGGTAAGGGCATCTTGGTGAGCTGCCCCAACTGGTTTTTGCCAATTAGCAACATCTCACCCTTTTGCATCGAAATTTTCTGGGTGGATGTTTCTAAATTGAACTGTCCGGATACCTGCAGTACAAGCGTACAATGACTAAAAAAGCCAACTTTCTCCTTTCGCATAGCTGAGAGATAAGCGTAAAAGATTACACCTGGAATTATTTCTGTTGGATTTGTCATTAGTTAAAGATAGGAAAAGTCGGGAAGTCGAGAAGTCCGAAAGTCCGTTCCCCTCCGCAGTGGATGAAGGCTGTTTTTAGCGCAAAGAGTCGAGGGCATGCATTATTCTTTAGGTTAGGCAAAGTCATAAATACCTTTGCAATCTCAACTATCGTTGGAGGTAAGTTCCGCCAAGAATTACACCTGGTGAAAAATGGGTATTAAGTCTATCCATTTCTTCTGGGGTGAACACAATTTCCATAACCTGTAAGTTCTCTGTCAGCCTTGATCTGCGGTTCATGCTTACCAATGGCATGATGTGATTGCCTTGTGTATTTACCCATGCAATAGCTAGCTGTGTAGGTGTGTATCCTTTTTCACTAGCCATTTGCTTTAACATTTCTACCTTCTCGAGGTTTTTAATGAGGTTGTCGCCTTGGAAACGTGAGAAGTGGTTATGGTAATCAGCCGCAGCAAGTGGGGCTTTCATATTGCCTGTAAGCAGTCCTTCGGCAGTATTTGCAAAGGCTATTACGCCAAGACCTAATTCCTTTGCTGTTGGAAGCAGATCACTTTCAATCTGACGGTCTGCCAATGAATATCCTATTTCTAAGGCTGCTACAGGATGTATGCTATGCGCTTTGCGCAATTGGTCTGAAGTAATTTCGGATACACCGAGATGACGTACCTTTCCTTCTTTGATCAGATCAGCGACGGTACCGATTATATCTGCTATGGGCACGCTATTATCGATTCTGCAGGGCTGATAAAGGTCAATGGTATCTATGCCCAAGCGTACGAGTGAATAGTTGATGAAGTTTTTGATTGCCATAGGCCGAAGGTCTAGTCCGATCCATTGACCGTTATAAAAAATCGCTCCGAATTTAACACTGATAAAAGCGTCATCTCTTCTGCCTCTGATGGCTTTACCCACCAAAAGTTCATTGTGTCCGCTACCGTAAAAATCACCGGTATTCAGAAAGTTAATTCCATTGTCAAGTGCCATTTGTATGGTTGCTATGCTTTCACTTTCATCATTTGTTGGGCTTCCCCAGACTGAAGACATGCGCATACATCCTAATCCGAGTTTAGAAACCAGTGGGCCGTTTTTGCCTAAAGCTATTTTTTTTATGTTTGACATTGCTATTGTTTTAAATGTAACAATGCAAAGCTCGGCTATGTTCAGAAAATCTGATGTCCTTTACGGCTCAATTAACTTGCCTGTATAGCTCATCATTTAATTGTTTGTATGGCTAAACAGTTGAATGAATTTGCAGCAAAATGAACTAGGTATAGGTATTAGCTAGCTATGAGGTAGCTATAAGGTAGCTTCGAGCAAGCTTCGAGGTAGGTAAAGGTGTAAGATGTATGATGTAAGATGGAAGGTTGTGCTAAATGCATCTTCATTGAAATTTAGGCAGATGCCTCTATAACGAATAAGAGAAGCATAGGACATGCGTGTTCATAGATGCGGGTGAAAGCAATTTATAACATGTGTCTATAATACTTGGACAAATGAACCAATGAACGAATGAAGACTGGGTCTACACTGGGTCTACACTGGAGCTACACTGGAGCTATGACGGGTCTACATTAGACTATTTCTTCATGAAAAGCTCTAATTTTTTACATTCTTGGGTTTGCATTAAAATAAATATACATTTGAAAAAACGCCTCAAATGTTAGATAGATCATTCACAGTATTGTTTGGAGAACCACACTCCATAAAATTCAGTACAATAAGAAAGCAGGAGCCAGCCTCTCCACTAAAAAAAGGATTTAGAATAATAGATCTCCACTACGTTAAAATATGTGGTAGTATTATCAGTTCGCCTAGAAAATCAATATTTTTTTAAAGCACGATCAATTCTATTGAATGTTTTCCAGATTGCTCAGTAATGCCAAGCTTCTTGATAAAAAACATTATTGAAACTTTTTAAATACATTCATAGTTTAATTTTTCACAGTTCTATTTTACTACTGCTAAATTGTACTGTTTTCAAGAACCATATTTTTCAATAATCTATGTATTCGTGTTATATCATTGATGATGAGCCATATTCCGTTAATGCAATAAAGGAGTATGTAGATAAAATTCCCGATTTAATATGCATTGGGAGCAAATTGCCAACTTTAGATTATATAAGAATACACCGCTCCTGTGCGGTGAACAAATCGTTTATTAAGTACATTGAAAATAATACAATAGTGATGCATAACGGCGATAGACTTCCAATTTCATTACCATCCAAAAAAGCATTAATTGAAAAGATAAAGAGTTCATAGCATATGATGTTCTTTTTTCAATTTTAGAGGAGGGAAGATTTTTCAACACCTAATTAGTTGATGTTAAACATTATTTTTAGTATTGTAAAAAAAATAGTTTAAATGCAATACGCCTTAACGACCTTATTAAATATACAGCTAGTAGGTTTCTGTTATTGGAGTATAATTTATGCGATATGGACACGAAATCAATTTGTCAGAGATGCCGATACTGTAATCACTATGTTGGCTATAGTTGGAGAACTCATCTGCATTGCTAGCTTTATCATTTCTTTTATTGGTACTTATTTTTCTGGAAGCGATTATGAAAGTTATGCAATTATCAATAGGTCAACCGGGCCATACTGGTGGGCTTTTTGGATAATGTTGTTAAATCCAGTTGTTTCAACTCAACTAATGTGGTTTAAAAAAATCCGTACAAGTAAATATTTTAGACTAACAATTGGATTGGTTTTGCTGATTGGAATTTCAATGGAGAGAATTGTGATTTTAATAACCAGTTTCCATCGTGATTATCTGCCAAGTGGCTGGATGATGAATTATCCTTTTGCTTATAGTGATTTATATTCAATAGGAATATTTATCGTGCTGAATGGATTGGTTTATATCTTATGCTTTAATAGGCTTAAATTAAAAGTAAATTAGCTTCATATTATGTATCACTATGGCGATGAAACTTATGAATCAGGCTACATAGAGATGGCCTTCCCTGATTTTGTTGTCTCACTTCAAAATTCAGAAGAAAAACTAATGAATTGTTTGGGCCTACATATTCATAGTCCGACTGTTTTGGTCTACCCTCCAAAGAATTTGATGCCGGTGGATCCTATTTATTTTGAAATTCCAAAAAGAATTGAATATATAAAGAAATTGAAGTTTATTGTCATGTCTGGCGTATTTATCATCGATATTCCAATTGAAATTACTCATCTTCAAGACCTAGAAGAGTTAGTATTCAACCTATCACCAAAATCAGATTTGCAATCAATTGTTTCGAAATTAAAAGCCTTTAAAAGTCTCAAATCAGTAAATTTAAGTGGGTCCGTTCTTTCCAAGAAAGATAAAAATTATCTAAAGAGGAATTTGCAGGACATTAGGGTGACGACTGAGCTATTCGAATGAACCGACTATCGTACTCACTTTATAAGACATGACAACAAACAATAATTAATCAAAAAACTCTTAAATCATAAACTTCATTACCATACTAAAGTAGCAGCGGCATTGCTGTTTAATGAAACCTGAAAAGCTTTATTGTTACAGTTAACGGTAAAGTCTTTTTTGTTTTTGGTACGGTTAATCACCACCATTGCTAATTTGCCGTCGGGAGTTTTGAAAACGACGTTTGGTAGGTCAATATTACTATTTGAGGCAACACGAACCGAACCTGGTCTTACAAATTTTGACGCTTGAGCAATTATGTAATATGCAGGATTTCTTTTTACTTCATTTCCATCGATAGTTACAGCGCCTAAGCAAGTTTTACAACCACCTCTATCTGTGAAAGGTTCGTATTTGCTATTGGCGGCCAAGTTCCACTCTAATACTGTTTTTGCCCAGTTTCTGGTAGCACCGATAATTAAATGTTCAACGTGGAATGGGAAATCTGTATTGATATTTCCCGGACCTCCAACCCATTGCTCAGTAAAATATAAGTTTTTGTCAGGATGGGCTTCGTGAACTTTTGATAAGGCCTCTATTTTACCACCATACAAGTGAAATGCTGAACCATCAATATATTTCTTAGCATCTGCGTCATCTAAAATACTGATCGGGTATTCTGGTTTGTCTGCATTATGATCATAAATGATGATCTTGGTCTTGATTTTTGCTTTTTCAAAAGCAGGGCCTAAATGTTTTTTAACAAACTCTGCTTGTTCTTGTGCCAACATCAATAAGCTTGGATTATTGCCCGGATGCAGTGGTTCGTTTTGTACCGTTACCGCATCAATTACAATTCCTTCACCTTTCATCGCTTGAATGTATTTTACAAAATATAAAGCATAAGCGGCATAATATTCGGGTTTTAAACTGCCGCCACGAGAGTCGGCATTGGTTTTCATCCACGTTGGTGGCGACCAAGGCGAACCCATCAGTTTTATTTTTGGATTGATTTTTAAGATCTCCTTTAAAATAGGAACCACGTCCTTTTTATCTTGTCCCAAATCGAATTTTTTAAGCTCTACGTCTGTTTTACCATTTGGCAAATCATTGTATGAAAAAACCTTTTCATTCAAGTCTGATGCACCAATACTCAAACGTAAATAACTCGTTCCAATATTGTTTCCTTCTGTGCCAAAAAGCTCTTTTAGTAACGCTTTACGGCTGTCAGGTGTCATATTCATCAAATGTTGGGCACTTCCACCAGAGAGCGTGTACCCGAAACCATCAATGGTTTGGAAAGTTTCTTTTGGATTTATTGTAATGGTTTCCTTCCCATCAGCTTTGCTAAAAGCTAAACCTTTTTGCGGCTGGAATAGGATGTTTTGTGAAGGATCTGTTAGCCAGACCGAAACCGACTGACCAAAGCTATTGTTAAATGAAAAAACGAAAAGTAAAATGAAGAAAAATCTAGATAAATAGTGCATCTGGTCAATCGAATAATTTAATAAATAATAAAAAAGATGAAATAATAGGAAAGCGGCTGAAAGAAGATATAGCGTAATTACCAAACGTATGTGCCAGCAGCATTTGCTTTTAAGGTGCTGGTTACAGTTTTGTTATTAAATTTAATATTAAAGGATTGATCTTGCGCATTCTTGTTTTGTACAATTAAAACCTTTTTGCCCTCGGGCGTTTTATAGGCCACATTTGGCATATTGGTTACCGTGTTAGATGCAATTCTAACCGAGCCTGGGCGTACAAATTTTGAAGCGTGAGCAATTAGATAATAAGCTAGATTTCTGGTTACGGATGAACCATTGATGGTAATTGCTCCCAAACAATCTGAGCAACCACCTGTTGTATGCGGCGCGTTATTTTGATCTGCGGCTAAATTCCATTCTAAAACATTTTTACTCCAATTTCTAGGTGCGCCAATAATTAAATTTTCCATATGCCATTGCAAGTTTCCTGGAAAAGGGCCTGGTGATTGCATCCATTGTTCGGTAAAATAAACTGCCTTATCGGGATGTGCATTGTGAACTTGTGTTAAAGCATCGATGGTACCACCATACAAGTGAAATGCAGAGCCATCAACAAATGCTTTTGCTGTGGCATCATTCATAATTGTAATCGGATAATCTGGGCGGTCTGCATTATGATCATATAAAATGATTTTAGTGGTGATGCCCGCAGTACGAAAAGCAGGGCCTAAATTGGTTTTGATAAATGTAGCTTGTTCTGTGGCTTCCATTACCATACTTGGATTATTGTATGGATTTAATGGCTCATTTTGGATAGTAATGGCATCAATGGTAATTCCTTCAGCTTTCATTGCTTGGATATATTTCACGAAGTATTGCGCATAGGCGGCGTAATAGTCGGTGTGTAATTTGCCTCCTACGAAACTTCCATTGGTCTTCATCCAGATTGGTGCAGACCATGGTGATCCTAAAATTTTAATGTTCGGATTGATAGCCAAGATTTTTTTCAAAACAGGGATCAACTCTGTTTTTTCTCTGTTGATAGCGAAGTTGGTGAGGTTAACATCGGTTTGTCCGGTTAACAAATCGTTATACGTGAAAGCCGATGAACTTAAATCGGAGGCTCCAATGCTAATCCTTAAATAACTTACTCCAATTGCATCGCCGTCTGTACCGAACAATTCTTTTAACAAAGCGGCTTGCTCGGTTGCGCCCATTGCATTAATTAAGCTTGCGCTTCCGCCAGTTAGTGTATAACCGAAACCGTCCATCGTTTGATAGGTTTGCGAATCATCAACTGTGATGGTTTGGAATGAATTGCTCGCCGTACCGAAATTCAGCACCTCTGCCTGTTTGCGAAAAAGCGAAGTTTTATCAATGGTGGTCATATAAAATGCTACATCTGACGAAGCATTTGGGTCCGGTAAATCTGGTGTAACCACAACAGGTGCAGGTGTAGATTTTCCGCAAGCCAATAACATTGTTATGGCGCCAGTTAGTAAAGGAAGGCAAAGTTTTGCTTTTAAAAAACTCATATCAATTAGTTAAGTAAAGGTGCCGAATACTAAGCTTCGACACCTTATATCGATTAAAATTATTTTTTTTCTGTGATGGAAATGTTATCCAAGAAGATGCCAGTTCCTAAATTGTCTCCACCAACTCTGATTACTAAATAAGCGTCGCCGGTGGTGCTAAAAGAAAAGGTGTTTTTGTTAACGGCACCACAAGTGATTGCTGCGGTAGAAAAAACGCCATCAACAGCTTTGTTATTTCCGTAGCACCAAGTGTTCCATCCTAAGCGTTGGCCGCCATCGTTATAATCGCCACTACCTGGAGGTACTGTTTTACCAATGTATACTTCGCACCAAGTATTGGTTGCGCCAGCACTTGTAATCAGCATATCCAAAACATAAGTTTTGTTGGCTTCTACACTAATTTTTTGATAATAGCCTGTGTGGCTCCAAGCGGTTGATTTGAATTCCATTTTACCGTTGGTAATTCCAGCAGTTGCTGCACCACCTATTGTATATTTTGTCCATTTTGTTTCGTCGCCAACATTCATTTTACCGCCGCTAATTAAATTTAATGGCGCTGTAACTTTTACTGGTTTGGTAGTAGATATTTTAGAACCATCTCTACCAATTACGGTTAGTTTTACGTTGTATGTGCCTTCGTCTTCGTAAGCATGCCCTGGATCCATTAGTGTAGAGATAGGGGTGTTGTCGCCAAAGTTCCATTCAAAATAACGCCCGTTAGTAGACGCGTTGGTAAAGTTTACGAGTAAATTGTTAGCGGTTGGTGTAAAATCAACCGAAGGGGCAGGAACAGTTTCATCTGTTTTACATCCTGCAAATGCTGCCATTAGGCAAAGCGCTAGTGCGATAAATTTCGTTTTCATTTTATGAAAATTATAATGGGTTTTGGACCAAATTTTTATTTCTATCTAACTCTTGTTGAGGAATAGGGTACAACAATTTTGCTGCGGTAGCATTGTAAGTGGTTTTTGTATTTGTACGCAAATCAATTTCGTTTAAATTGTTCATGGTTTGCACGGCTACGCCATAACGTTTTAAATCGTTCCAACGTTGAGATTCTTGTGCCAATTCTAATCGTCGTTCATTTAAAATTGCGGTACGCATTGCACCTTGATCCGCAGCAGTTACAGGCGCTAACCCAACACGGGCTCTTACCAATTGTACGGTTGCTCTTACATCAGCTATTGGTTGTCCCAACTCGTTCATTGCTTCTGCTTTCAATAAAATGATATCAGCTAAGCGCAACATATATTGACGGCTTGTGCTGTTATCCCAACCTGATTTATTTCTCCATTTAAAGGCAAAAGGAATGCTAGAGTTAATTGTATTGTTCCAATATTCATCTACCCAAGGGGCATTTTCCATCTTGATTGTTGCATTTCTTCTCACATTGTCTCCTGCCGCGGTAAAAGCACTGACCAAATCTTTAGATGGCACTACAAATTTTCTCCAAGTATCAATCGTAATTGATGGCGGCAGAAGTAATGATGGGCCGTAGTTTCCGTTTCCACCAGTTGTGCCTGTAAATTGCCCTTCCATAATTGATTCAGCATTGTTGTAATGTGCACCATCAAACAAGAAATCATAATTAGTTAATAAAGTATATTGTGCTGGACTCGAAATTACCGCATTGCAATACTGTAGAACTTTGGTATAGTCTTTAGTTGGCTTTTGTGCATAGGCTTTGGCTAATAAAGCATTAACAGCACCTTTCGTTGCGCGTGCCTTGCTAATGGAAGCATCACCAGTGTAGGTGTCTGGAACGAGAGGTAAAGCCGTTTCCAAATCTTTAATGATTTGTGCAAAAGTTTGTTCTTCGGTTGCTCTTGCCACATTGGTTGCTTCTGGTTGAGTAGAAGTTACAGGTGCAGTAATTAATGGAACGCCACCAAATAAACTCGCTAATTGATAGTAGTGATAAGCTCTTAAAAACAAGGCTTCGCCTATAATTTGACTTCTTCTGTTAGCAATGTCCAATTTCGGATCTACAATTCCTGGAGCTTTGTCAATAACTAAGTTGGCCTTTAAAATGGCATTGTATAATGAGCTCCAAGTACTCAAGAAACGAGGGTTAGTAGCAGAGAAATTCAGTTTATCGATAGCAATGATATTTACATCATCTCCACCAGCGTAGTAGTTGTCAGAAACCACATCGCTCATCACGGTATTATCCCAAATATAGTATTGTTGCGAGCGGAAAGTCTCATAAGTTCCAACCAAAGCGGCTTCTGCATCTTGGGCTGTTTTGTAGGCGTTTGCTGTAGTGGCTTCAGAGATAGGGGATAAATCTGTAAACTTTTTACAAGCAGTAGCGCCTAATATAATCACTGTTGCCAAAGCAACAAATTTAGTGTTCTTTGTGTTCATCATCATCAAATTAGAATGAAACATTTAGTCCGAAAATTAAATTACGTGTTTGGGGATAAGTACCGAAGTCAATGCCTTGTACGGTATTGCTGCCGCCGGCATAATTTACTTCAGGGTCAAATCCCTTATAGTTGGTAATGGTGAATAAGTTCTCGCCAGTTACATAAAACCTAGCTCTAGAAATTTTCACTTTGCTTAATAGCGATGATGGCAATTGATATGTCAAGGTTGCCGCTTTTACACGCATATAAGAACCATCTTCAATAAAACGAGTAGAGATTAACGAGTTGTTTGAGTTACCCGAACGAGGGATATTGGTAACCTCTCCAGTTTTCATCCATCTCGCTAAAACGGCTGCCGACTGGTTTTTCGGACCTTCCATAGCTTCGGTTTCGATGCGGGTTGCATTTAACACATCATTACCCTGCGAACCTTGTAAAAATATATTCAATGAGAAATCTTTATAAGAGAAATTGTTCGTGATACCGTAAATGAAATCTGGATTTGGATTGCCAATAAACACCCTGTCTGTTGCCGGATTTGGAGTGAATGTACTGTTGCCATTCGCATTTAAGTAGAATAAATTTCCGGTAATTGGGTCAACCACATCTGCTCTGTAGCCATAAAACATACCCAATGGTTCACCTTCGCGATTTTGAACAGCGTCACCACGAGAAGCTACACCACCTGCTGTTAATTGCTGACCAACCAAATTCAACACTTTGTTTCTATTGAAAGATATGTTTAAATCAGTTTCCCATTTAAACTTGCCAGTGAAGTTTTTGGTGTTTAATAAGAATTCCAAACCTCGGTTTTCTAAACTACCAACATTTTGAACACCAGAACTAAAACCTGTTGAATAAGGAATTGGAACGTTCAGCAACATATTGTTGGTTTTTTTGATGTAAGCTTCAGCAGTAAAGTTTACTCTTGAATTTAAAGCCGAAATATCTATCGCGATGTTAGTTTGTTCGTTGCCTTCCCATCGTAAATCGCTATTTCCGATGCTTGCCGGATAAGTTCCAGGTAAAATTACTCCACCAATTGGATAGCTAGAACTTACGCCTACCCTTGCCAAATAAGCATAAGAACCAATGTTATCATTACCTACAATACCCCAACCTGCTCGTATTTTTAAATCGTTAATGAATTTAACATCTTTCAAAAATGGCTCTTGAGAAATACGCCATCCGGCAGAGAACGAAGGAAAATATCCCCACCTGTTGCCTGGGCCGAAGTTGGATGAATTATCTGCTCTAAAATTTGCGGTAAATAGGTATTTGCCATCAAAATCGTAATTGATACGGCTAATCACCGATTGATTTGCTTTTTCAGCTTTGGTAGCACTTGCGCTTTGAACGGTTGAACCTCCATTTGGTGTGGTAACCGCCGTACCAGAAAATCCTCTACGTTCAATAGAGCTATCTTCCCATCTGTATTTTTGAAGGATATAACCTGCTAAAACACTAAAGTTGTGCGAGTTGATTTTTTTTGTGTATGATAATGTGTTATCGGCAATCCAATAATTAGATAGATTGGTGCCATACGTGCCAATACCGCCATTTGCTCTTCCCCAGCCTGTTCTAATCGGGTCTTGGAAACTATCGGAAACAGCATTGCTGTAATCAATACCAAAGCTTGATCTGTATTTTAACCCTGGAATAAAATTAATTTCTGTATAGGCGTTTCCAATCATCCGTTGGTTTTTATAACCCCTGTCTGTACCATCTGTAGATGCGATAGGGTTTTCCCAATCTTGGAATGGGTTTCTGGTAAAGGTGCCATCAGCATTGTAAATTCCGATTACCGGAGGCGTAGTTAAAACACCTAACAAAACGCCACCTTGGTTTACCGCCTGATTGTCATTGACACTTACATCGTGATAGCGAGTATAAGCCAAGTTAGTGCCTACTTTAAGCCAATCCGTTACGCTGTGGTCAAGGTTGATTTTGAAGTTGGCCCTGTTCACATCTGATGAACGAACTGCACCTTGGTTTTGAGACCAACCACCACCAATGTAGTACAACGTTTTATCGTTGCCACCAGAAATATTCAATTGGTAGTTTTGAGATGAACCATTTCTGAAAACCTCATCCTGCCAGTTCGTGTTAGCTGTGTATTGTGTCCAATCGGTGTTCAAGCCAATTTCAGCCATTAATGTTTTATACTGTGTTGCGTCTAACACATCAAGTTTTCTCCAAACGGTAGAAATACCTGTATAGGCATCAAAAGTAACATTGGTTTTTCCAGCTTTACCTCTTTTTGTGGTGATTAAAACGACACCATTTCCCCCTTGTGCACCATAGATTGCAGAAGCAGAAGCATCTTTCAGAATTGAAATATCTTCAATATCCGCAGGATTTAAAGAACGTGTATCTAGGGTAGGAACTCCATCAACAACATAAAGCGGTTCGCTAGATGAAGAAATAGACGATGTGCCACGAATGCGCATACTGAAACCTTGCGAGGGTTTTCCTGAGGGAGAAATTACCTGTACACCCGTAGTTTTACCTTGAATTAAGTTTCCGAATTGTGTGTTTGGTCTTGATTCGATGTCTTTTTTACCAATTAAAGAAATCGAACCCGTAATGTCGCTTTTCTTTTGTGTACCATAACCTACTACAACCACTTGCGATAGTGACGTGGCGTCTTCAGTTAAGATAATGGTTAGTGGGCTGTTCGCTGTTGTTGATGAAACCGTGATGGCGTAGGGTTTCATGTTTAACATGCTAAAGGTAATGGTTGAGCCGGTGGCAGCATTAATGCTAAAATTTCCCGACTCGTTGGTGCTGGTGCCTCTGTCTGTGCCTTTAACTAGCACACTTACTCCCGGCAGTGAAATGCCTCTTTCGTCTTTTACAGTACCAGAAACTTTAATGTCTTGTGCGCTGGCGTTATCGATAAACGCGAACATCAAGGATAGAAAAAGTAGAATTTTTCCCTTCATAGTCATTTAATATTTGGTTTGTTCATTTTGGTTGGCTTCAATGCTAACCAGTTATTAATTATTGATTGATACAAATTGAAGCATATAAAATCATATCTACAAAAATATTTTAATGTAAAACATTGATTTATAGATAATTATGATTAATTTGAACCGCTTGATTGCCGTTGATGAAATGAACGATTTTCTTTGAAAATCAATTTGATAGGACGACTTGGCCAATTATAGAAATCTAATAGCGATACGCTTTGTTACCAGCTAAAAAAAATGATTTTTATTCCAAAACAAGCTTGCTCCAGCCTTTTTCGCCAGCATTTTTAAGCTCTCTTTTACGTTCTTCCATCATTTTTTTGATCTTCGAACTGTACATCCAGCAGGTATTCTGCCTAATTCCCAAGATTTCGGAAAGTTTATGAGAGGAAATTTTGCCCTTTGAAGAGTAAATTAAGAATACCAAGTAGAATGATTTATTAATTGGAATGCGGGAATTTTGAAAAATGGTATCTATTAACACAGATTCTTCATAGCCACAAGAATTGCATCTTTTGCTATAGGGTGTGTGGCCTGTAATATAATTTGTACTCTCACATTTTTTGCATTTGTAACCACCGTGCCATTTTAGTTCTGACAAAAATTTAAAACAACTTTCCTTGTCGGGATAGATTTTACTAAACTCTGTAAAATCAACATCGGCAGACATAATTCTGGCTCTGGTTACATTCTCAATGCCAACTTTTAAGTCAATGTTATCCTGTTCCAATAAGGCATTTATCCTAGAAATTTCGATAGATTGTTCTTTTAACAGGGTATTACTTTCCAACAATCGTTTGTTCTGTTGGTCTATGATTTGAGCTTGTTCGGTAACTTCTTTAGTTCGTTGCTCAACTTTTTTCTCTAATTTTTTATTGATGGCATCTTTCAATTTTTCGTTTTCGCTCATCTGCTTAATCATTGCCTGTTGTGCCTTGTCTTTTTTGCGCTTAAAAAGCCTCACTTTATCGCCTATAGCTAATGAAAGAAACACCATTTCCAAAATGAAGCATATGGTTAAACTGTAATAACTTAATACACTAAAATTTAGCCAGCTTATGCCTAGCATAATTAAAAACTTTAACGAAAAGCCAGCAAATAGAAACGAATAGCCGATTACAAAATATCTCGCAGGGCGATACCCTTTTCTGTAAATCCAGATGCCAGTAAAAAAGGCAAATGTTAGCGGAATAGATTCTATAAAACGATAAGTGAACCATTCTTGCTTGAATGCATACATCAAGAAAAAAGTAATTATTCTTGCTACAATTAACATGTTGAGCAATTTATTCAATACTGGCGCTTTGGTTTTTACGTGTAAAAGTTTCTGTGCAAAAAGCATCGCAAATACACTCATTGAACAAATGGCCACAGCGTAGGCGGTTTGGTTCCATGCTGGATTATTTGGCCATAGATATTGGTAAGCAATACCATCCACGCACATTTCGTACATGCCGATACTAATGTTATAACCTACGTAAAACAAGTATTGAATTTGGCGCAGGTAAATGAACATGATCAAGTTGTAGAAACTAAAAACCAGAATCATACCATAAAAAATACCGAATGTGAAATACTCATTTAGGGCATATTCTATAAACCAGTTTACGGAGCGGAGTACAATAATTACATCTGCAGTTTGCTTAGATTTGATGCGGAAATAATAGGTTTCTTCTTTCCCAATGGGGAGATCAATAGGGATTTCGAAATTTTTATGATGAATGAAACGAGATGTGAAGTTATGCTCATCGCCCAAATTAATTCGGTTAAAGCCACCTTTTTCATTTGGTATGTAAGCGGTAATGGTATCTATGGTTTGGTCGAAAAACTCCAATAAAAAGTTTTTGTCATTTTTTTCGTTTGCAGATATTTTTATCCTGTACCAACAAGCGGCACCACGTTCTTCATTGACTGGTGTGCTTTTCTCAGATGGTTTGAAACGATCTTCAAAGCTAAAACCTGATACTTCTTTTATGCTTAATTCTTTATCTCCTTCTTTAAACCACTCAATTTGTTTAAATGAGAAAATGTGTTGTTCGGTTTTGGCATCAACTACTACGGGTTGTTGGGCGAAGTTCACACTAGGCCAAAGAAATGAAAAAAATAAAAGAGAATTTTTTAATAACTTCTTCATGTTTCTTGATCAAAATTAGTTCAAGTTTAATTGCAACTTACCATCTTCGCAAAAAGAATGCGTTTATTATCTCATAACAATGATGCGGTGAAAATAACAAAGTGTAAAATAAGGCATAATTCCTTTTCAAATCAAAAACGGTATGCGCTATTTTCGATAGGCATTCCAAATAGCGGGAACGAAAGATTTATTGAACACATTTATGGGTTTCCGAAGGTTCTAGTTCCCAAATAATGCCTACGCTAAGTCTTTTTCTAAATAAGTATTATGTGGACTTTTTATGTGATTTTGTGTTGTTGGATTTTTACGTACAATTTAGAAATGCCTATAAACTAAAAAATGTAAGCTGTTAATAGTTAAACTATTACAAACTTACATTTCTTTCCAAGTAGCGAGGACGAGAGTTGAACTCGTGACCTCAGGGTTATGAATCCTGCGCTCTAACCAACTGAGCTACCTCGCCATATAGGTTTTTTGACTTACTTAGTATCCAATACTTATCGAAAAAACTACTTTGTCATTTCTTTAAAAAGTCTTTAAACTGACTTGTTTTTTTTAAAGAGTTGCAAATATAGAATAAATTACTTTTCTTTAGAAATAATAAATAAAAAATAGTTCAATATTTTTAAGCATAGCGGTGTTAAAGGATGTCAGAAAAGAAAAAATTTACATTAGAATATGAGTTGAGATCGTCTCCACGTATATTATTCAGTTTTATTAGCGAGCCAAATGGTTTATCGCAATGGTTTGCTGATGATGTGATTTTCAGAGATCAGGTTTATACCTTCACATGGGATGATGAGGTTCAAAAGGCCAAGCTGCTTAGTATAAAAGAGAACAAACTCGTGAAATTTAAATGGCTTGAAGATGATCCTCATTGTTATTTTGAGATGGAGATTGTTCAGGATGAGCTTACTAATGATGTAGCTTTAGCCATCACGGATTTTGCCACAGATGAGACCCGAGCAGAAAAAACACAGATTTGGGATAATCAGATCAATTATTTGTTGAGTGTAATTGGTGGCTAAATTTTCATCGGCTTTGCCTATATTTGTACGTTGAAAAAGATACACCTTCTACTTATAAAGGCATTCATTAGGCCCTTTATCGTCACATTTTTTATTGTGATGTTTATTCTTTTGATGTTCTTCCTCTTTAAATATGTGGATGATCTGATTGGTAAGGGATTTGAATGGTATACCATTGCAGAGCTAATGATGTATGCTTCTGCCTCGAATGTTGCTATGGCACTGCCACTTGCTGTACTACTTTCATCTATCATGACCTTTGGTAGTCTGGGTGAGAATTATGAGTTGGTAGCAATTAAATCTGCAGGAATATCCTTACAAAAAGCAATGCAGCCGTTGTTCATTTTCATCATTGGCCTTTCACTAGTTTCCTTTTTCTTTTCAGATTATATGTTACCAAAGGCAAACCTGAAATATGGTTCATTGCTTTGGGATATGCGCAACAAAAAGCTCTCCTTCCTAATTAAGCCTGGAGTATTCAATAATAGTATACCCAATTATGCCTTGTTAGTAGAACGCAAAGGCGAGGCGGGATCCGACTCTCTTTTCAATATCACCATCTACGATCATACTGGTGGTAACGGCATAGCCAAAATTATAAAGGCTGAAAGAGGAAGGATGGCCAAAACTAGCGATGATAAATATTTGATCTTGCAGTTGATCAATGGCGTTAGGTATGAAGAAAGTCAGGGAACTGGAAGTAACTCATTTAATCCACGTCAGACTTTTTCCAGGATGCGATTTAAACAAACTGAAGTAAAATTTGATTTTTCGAGTTTCAGTAAATTAAGCCGTACGCAAGAGGATAGCTTTAGAAATAATGCGCAGATGCTCAATCGGAAAGAATTAATAATTAGAAGGGATTCACTACAGCGATCAATAGATAGTGTAGATAAGAGTACGAAGCTGAATGTTGGTATTTATTACAGACAAAATAGTTCATATAAAGGATATACAAAAATAAAACTACCACCGAAGATTATTAAGGGTTCGGTTTTAAATGTTATTCCGAAAGACAATAGGTTTCAAGCTTTGCAGAGCGGATTTGATCAGGCAGAGACCATCAAACAAATGCTCGACAATAAAATCACAGATCATGATTTGAGGGAGAAGGAAATTATCAAGGCACAGGTAGAGTACCAGAGAAAATATACTTTAGCTGTTTCTTGTTTGTTGCTGTTCTTCATTGGGGCTCCTTTGGGTGCAATTATAAGAAAAGGTGGATTGGGTTTACCGGTTGTAATTGCGATTGTATTTTTCCTTGTTTATCACATCTTATCAACCGTTGCTGAGAAGTCGGCAAAAGAAGGTTCGTTGGATCCGATCTTTGGTATTTGGGCTGCAATCATCATTTTAACTCCTCTGGGTATTTTCCTTACTTATAAGGCGACTGTCGATTCAGCGTTGTTTGATGTTGACTACTATAAACAGTTTGTGGTCCGTCTTTTCAAAAAGAAAAATAAGTAAATCAACTCTTACCTAGTCAAATTATCAAGTTGGCTTTTCAGTGGATGGCAAACTTACTTATCAATGATATTTATTAGAAATTATTGTGCACAAAGGTTGTAACTTTGTATAGCATATTTTAAGGATTTTTTCTCCTTAGATGATGCAAATTGATCAAATAGAAATGGAAATTAAATTGAATACTATTGACGAGGCTTTGGAGGATATCAGAGCTGGTAAAATTATTATCGTAGTAGATGATGAAGACCGAGAAAACGAAGGGGACTTTATCACTGCAGCAAGAAATGTTACTCCTGAAGTAATTAATTTTATGTCTAAGTATGGGAGGGGATTAATTTGTGCGCCACTTATCGAAGACCTTTGCAATGACCTGAAGTTAGACTTGATGGTACAGAACAATACCGTTTTACACCAGACGCCGTTTACCGTTTCGGTTGATTTAATTGGACATGGCTGTACCACTGGCATTTCTACGCATGATCGTGCAAAAACTGTACAGGCACTGATTAATCCTGAAACAAAACCTGAAGACTTAGGAAGACCAGGTCATATTTTTCCTCTTAAAGCAAAAAGAGAGGGTGTTTTACGCAGAACTGGACATACTGAAGCTACCATAGATATTGCCCGCTTAGCAGGTTTTGAGCCAGCTGGGGTACTTGTCGAAATTATGAATGAAGATGGTACCATGGCGCGTTTGCCAGATTTAATGCTCATTGCTGCTCAGCATGAACTTAAGATCATATCAATTAAGGACCTTATTGCATATCGCCTTGCTGCCGAAAGCTTGATTAGGGAAGAAGTTGCCGTGAATTTACCAACCCAATGGGGTGATTTTAGGATGACTGCCTACACACAATTGAGCAATGGTGCAACACATCTAGCTATTACTAAGGGCGATTGGGAAGACGATGAGCCTATCTTAACCAGAATTCATAGTTCGTGTGTTACTGGTGATATTTTTGGTTCTTGCCGTTGTGATTGTGGCCCTCAGTTACATAGAGCATTTCAGATGATTGAAGAGAAGGGTAAAGGGATTATTGTATATATGAACCAAGAAGGCAGGGGTATTGGACTGGTAAATAAACTGCGTTCATATAATTTACAAGATGCTGGTTTTGATACCGTAGAGGCAAATATAGAATTGGGCTTTAAAGGCGATGAACGTGATTATGGAGTGGGTGCACAAATTCTAAGAGCCCAAGGCGTAACCAAAATGAGGTTAATGTCTAACAATCCGACCAAACGTGCTGGATTAATCGGATACGGATTGGAAATTGTAGAGAATATTCCAATAGAAATTGAAAGCAATCAACATAATGAAACCTATTTAAGAACGAAGCGTGATAAAATGGGTCACCAGATTATGAAATAATTGAATTGGGAGTTTTTTAAAGCTAAAGGCTCCCATTTATTTTTTCTTTTGATTGGTCTTCTTGCTCTCGTTAAGAATTGCTTCTTTGTTTATCTTTTCTTTCTCTTTTTCGGCTTCCTTCTTCTTCTGATCGCGGCGATACTTACCTGTTATTCTTCTTAAAAACTCACCAAAAGTGTCAAACTGCTGACTATAAATTAAGCCTATTGAGGTTACGTTTGCATTCGGGTCTACCCCAGGATTAGCAAAAATACTTTGTTGAGTTGGTGGTTTGTTCGCAAGCTTGCCTACCAAGGTTCCATCTTTTTTGATCAGGCCAACAATTTCAAGTTCTTTGCCCACATTGTCTTTAAAAAGTCCAACTGAGTAATCTGTTACTGCCTTGTTATTGTCAACAATGCCTGCGTTGACGACAATACGGTCGTTAAAAAATTTGAACGAAGCACTTGCTTCATTGAGCGATTGTACATTGATGTCAACAAAGTTGAGGTTCAAAGAAGAAAGTAGGTTGTTGAACTGATTGAAAATCAACTCACTTGCGGTACTTGTTCCCACGGATCCCAATTGCTGACCTAAGTTTTCTCTACCAGTTCCAGGTGCAAAACGTCTTTGAATAATTAGGCTTAATGCTTGGGTATTTAGATTGTTTCCGTCATTAAAATATGATTGTAATTTCTCTTTAATTGCTGGGTTGGCAGGGAAGAAAATATCTAATTTGATATCTGGTTGCAATAACAATCCAGTTAAGCCCATTTCAACTTCGGTTTGTACACGCTCACTTGTATTTGAGGTTTGATCCTGGTTAGCTGCGGTATAGAGATCTGCTGTGCTTGCTCTTAGCGCATAAATTGCTTTTAAGTTAATTTGGGCGGTCGTCGGATTACCGGTCCAGCGGATTGTGCCACCCTGACGTATTTCTAGTCGTTTGTTGATTACTTCTTGTGCGGTAAAGTCGAATATACCTGACTCAATAATGTAATCACCTTTCATATCAAAATCTCCAATGCTATTGATATTTAATTCCAACTCCGCATTCCCTTTTCCGCTAAGCTTTCCTAAAATGGTATATATATTTGCAGTGCTATTAGGGTCTACTTTCAATTTAAAGTTCATTGTCAACCCTTCAAAACTGGTTTTCCTAGCGATCACTTGAGAAGTATCTTTACTTACAAAGTTGATGAAATCTTTATCCGAAACAGTCTCAGAACTATTTAAAGGCAAGTTGAAGACAGTTCCTTTTTCTGTTTTTGCATCAATGTCAATGCGCATCTTATCGGTTGGACCTTTGAAGGAGAAATTACCTGTTGCATAAGCTTTGCCATAATAAACAGAGTTATCTTTTGAGGTTGTATTTAATGCCATGAAATTTGTGGCAGTTAACTCAACCTGAATATTTGGATTATCAATATTGTTTAGATCCACTGTTCCATTTGCAGTTGCTTTGTTGCCATCAGCATCTAATAGATCTAGATCGTCAATGGTGATGACACTATTTCTTACAGAAACATCGTCGTTTAATGTATAAGCAGTTTTGAGATAATTTACCGTAACTTCTCCTTTATTAAAGGATAGGTCTCCGTTGATTTCAGGTTTTTCAAATGAGCCCTTAACGGTTAGGTCTGCAGAAATATTTCCTTTTAGGTTAGAAACTAACTTTTTAACAAAAGGTTCCAATACCGTTAATTTGCTTTCATCTAATTTTAAAGCAAGATCAATGTTTTTTTCTTTAAGATTAAGGTTTCCGGTAAGTTTAAAGGTTTCTTTATCGTCAGCCTGTATTTGAGTGTAAACATTGACTAAATTTTTAACCTGATCATAAGATGAGGTATCTGTTAGGCTGCCAATATAAGTTTCATTAAAAGTTAGTGAATCTATTTTCAAGCTATCGTTTACTCGTGGAAGATTCAAGATATCGTACAATCTAGTTTTACCATTGACATTTCCAGAAAGTCTTACACCCAAAGTTTTGACAAAAGGGTTAAGCGTTTTCAGGTTGAAGTCTTCAAAACCCACCAGTAATAAATCTTTCGGATCATCGGAAATTATTCCATCGATATTCAAGGTTTGTTTGTTGTTGGTTAAAGAAAAATTGCTGATTTCCGTTTTGTTATTATTGAAGTTAATTCGAACCTTTTCTTGAATTGTCCAGTCTTCACTGTTGATTTTTAAATTTGAAGGGAGGATACTGATCTTGGCTGTGGTATCTCCAGCAAATTCTACTAATCCGTTCAAATCCAGTTGATTTGCATCTCCAGCATCTGAAAGTTTAACGTTTAAAGCAAGACTATCATTTCTTAAGATGTTGGTTATGTTTACATTTTTGATGTAAAGGCTATCATTAAGATCAACCCTGTCTGCGGTAATAATTGCTTGTAATTGTTTAGAAGTTGTGTTTTCATCTAAAATGATATTATTTACGATTATGCCTTTATAGGTTAGTTTTTTCACGAAACCATTTAACGTTGCCTTGTTGTTTCGAGAGTCAAATGATCCGATCAATATCGCTTGATCTTCAATTTCCAGCCCAGGTATGATCAGCTCAGCTACCGGTTCAAATCTTTTTATTCTTAGGTTGAAGTCGAAAATTTGTGTATTGTACTTGAAAACCTGGGCTTGTAGTGAGGGAACATAGGTTTTCGCAATAGCTTTGTAATAAGAGACAATAGTATTGAGGTCATATTGGCCTTTGATGCTTGCGTCTAGAATATCTGACTTTACGTTTAAACTTCTGTCAATGCCAAGACCACTTGCGCTCAATTGAACAGAATCTACATGATAGATCCCTTTTTTGTTATTAATTGTAATTTGCTGGATGGAAAGATTTCCTTGAATATTATTTAAGTTATTTCCAGAGAAGTTGGTGCTGAAAACAGCATCAACCATGAGCGAATCTTTATATAGTTTTAACGTTTTTAGTTTAGCTTTTTTAATTGTTGCTTTGAAATTAAATACTGGTAATTCAGGATTAAGATTTACACCGCCATCAAAGACAAGCTGTACGTTTTTATCGTTAATTTTAAGATTGCCGTCAAAATACTTTTTATCAAATGTTCCATTGATGCTTACATTTCTATATCGATATCCGTTGAAATCTATGTAAGCTACTTCTCCTTTTAATTGTTCGGTAAGTTCTTTTACTTCTGTACCTCTACCTTTTACATAAAGTTCAGATGTAATTCTTCCTAAGCTTTTCTCGCTTAGGAGATCGCCTAAATTAAAGTCGTAAGTCTTGACGTTCCCACTGTAGGATGGAACGCCTTTTTTGTCGATCTTCATGTTCACGTCAGACTTTATACGGCCAAGTTTAGTCTTGAATTCGCCATAAGCGACAAAGTCATTTTGAAAGCCTACAAATGAACCGTTGAAATTGACATTCCCAAACTTGTTGACTATTACGGGAATTGACTTAGTTTTTTTGCCGGTGATATCTGTTAAGATTTCATCTAAATCAGCTTTGTTAGTTCCTGCCATTTCAATTTTCATATCCATGAAGGTTTGCTCAAAATTCGGAAGGCCTTTAAGGTTGAAGTCACCTTTGATATAAGTTGCTTTGCCTGCTTTTAAGGCCAGTTTTTTTGCTTTAAGGTCTGTAACGTATCCTGAAATTTGGCCATCAATATCTAGGTCTAGTTTAATCTTATTTAATGCAGGGGTAAAAAATGCAACGTCACTAGAAGCGATGTGACTATCTTTAAAATTTGCCTTCATTCTTACCTTGCTGAGGTAGCTGTTGAAATCTTTGAATTTCGAAAATTTCATTTGGTAATAGTCGCTCAGTCTACTTTTATTGGTTACGAGCATCAAATTTTTAAGTTCAATTGCATTTGTATCTATAGTAGTTAAAGCAGAAAGGTTCTTCAGGTAAAAACCACTTTTCTCTCTAAAGGTTAAGTTCTTAATATTAGATTGGAGAAGATGTCCTTTTGTATTTAGTTTTTCGAAAATTCCATTCAGTTTTGTTAAACCGATATCTTCAAAATTTACGCCTTTTGTGACGGTATCGACTTTTAAATTTTTATATTTAAAAGAGACGTTGTTTAAGATGATTCGATCAAACTTAAATTCAAATTTTTTCTTTTTAGGCTTGTTGCTAGGGGCGGGGCTATCAAAGTAGTCAATGATGAAATCTAGATTTGATGAGCCGTCTTGATTATCTTTTAAGTAAAAGGAGCCATTGTTAATTTGAACGGTATTAACGTCGAGTATTCTGTCCTTTAATGAAAGTCTGTTTAGGTCGACCAAAAACTTAGGGAATTTAGCAAGGGTATCTTTTTGCAGGTCTAATATAACCAGGTCTTCTAGAACAACGGACTTGAAGGGTTTTACATAAATACCTCCAATTGAAACTGTATTTTTAAGTTCTTTGGATAAATAGGCTGCTGCCTTTTTTGCCACAAAAGTTTGAACGGGCTTAAACTGTAATGAAAATATCACTACCAGAAGCAACAAAATTATTGATGCAAGAACCCAAAGCAGTATTTTTAATAGTTTTTTAATAGTTTTGTAGCTTAAATTATAAATGTGTCTGTAATACTTGCTATCGAGTCATCATGTGACGAAACTTCTGTTGCTGTTTGTAACAACGGCAAAATTACTGCCAATGTTATTGCAAACCAAACAATTCATGAAAATTATGGGGGTGTAATACCAGAATTAGCATCAAGAGTTCATCAACAAAATATAGTTCCCGCAGTTCAACAAGCCCTTGCAATTGCTAAAGTTAACAAAAATGAGCTAAATGGTGTTGCTTTTACTCGTGGTCCTGGATTATTAGGGTCATTATTAGTTGGTGTTTCTTTCGCAAAATCCTTTGCATTGGCTTTAGATTTACCACTGATTGCGGTAAACCACATGCAGGCACATATTCTGGCCCATTTCATTGATGATCCAAAACCTAAATTTCCTTTCCTATGTCTTACTGTTTCTGGTGGTCATACGCAGATTGTTTTGGTGAAAGATTATTTTGATATGGAAATTGTTGGAGAAACGCTAGATGATGCTGCTGGAGAGGCATTTGATAAAACGGCCAAGATTTTGAATCTGCCATATCCAGGTGGTCCGTTAATTGACAAGCATGCCCAAAAGGGCAACCCAAAAGCTTACCAGTTCCCTGAACCACAAATTCAAGGGCTGAATTTTAGTTTTAGCGGATTTAAAACTGCGATTTTGTATTTTATTAGGGATCAACAAAAGATTAATCCATTGTTCATTGAGCAAAATTTGGATGATATTTGTGCATCAGTACAGGATAGTATTGTGAAGATTTTATTGAATAAGTTAAAAAAGGCAGCTAAACAATATGGTATAAATGAGATTGCCATTGCTGGTGGTGTTTCTGCGAATTCAGGACTGAGAAATGCATTGTCGGAAATGAAAGATAGTTTGGGATGGAATGTTTACATTCCAGCATTTCAGTATTGTACAGATAATGCTGGGATGATTGCTATAGCTGGGTATCATAAATTTTTAGCTGGTGAATTTGTAGGACAAGATGTTTCGCCAATGGCGAGAATGAACTTTTAAATTAAAGCATTATGGGAACAATGAGTTATATATTTTTTGGTTTGATGTTAATCCCCTTGATTATCTTTTTAATCTGGCTGTTCAAACAGGATAAAAATAGAAATTATATAGGGATTTCTCTTTTGGTGATTGGAGTGGTGATTGCCGCTTATACCATTATCAGTTTAGATAAGAATTTCATGAAAGAGAAGGCGCAATTGGCACCTAAGTCTTCAAGCTTTAGGTAGTTGGTGGTTTGGTTTTTGCCACAGATGCACAGATTTTTTTGTTTGTTCTCCAATGTTGTAGCAAGCTTTAGGTTAACCACTAAGGACAGTGAGCTAGGGCTTTAGTTGTTTTTACCACATAGGCACATAGAAGACATAGGTTTATTGCGGCGGATTTATTTCTGTGCCCTAACCCAAGCCTCCCCAGATGGGAGGGAATAGGTTTAACTGGCCTGCATGGAGCTTATTTATAGCCACAGATGCACAGATTTTCTTTTGATGATGTTATAGGTAGGTCTTTATTGATTTATGAGGAGGTTGTTTTAGCACTAAGAACACCA
>Ga0247810_10000491_pt1 | contig 41714 bp, 55 predicted proteins | sample UWRJL119311C1_FD_179918 | JGI IMG/M metagenome (GOLD analysis project Ga0247810, IMG submission 179918) | Plant litter microbial communities from Arlington Agricultural Research Station in Wisconsin, United States - UWRJ-L119-311C-1 | ecosystem: Environmental > Terrestrial > Plant litter >...
ACCCTCGTCACCAACAGTTGTTCCGTAGCCTTTGTCGTGTAGAACCTTGGCAAGTGCGTGGAAGATTTCCGAACCAATTTGAATACAGTGGCTGAAGCTTGTAGCGCCAACTGGCATAATCATGAATTCTTGAATGTCAGTACTTCCAGCGGCGTGTGAGCCACCGTTAATAATGTTCATCATAGGAAGTGGCAGGCTGAGTTCTGTGGTGCCAGCAAGGTTTGCGACGTATCGGTACAATGGAACACCTTGGGCAAGCGCAGCGGCTTTAGCAACGGCTAAAGACACAGCGAGAATAGCATTTGCGCCTAAACGAGCTTTGTTTGGAGTACCATCGAGGTCAATCATAATTTGGTCAATGCCAGCTTGGTCAAAAACATCTTTACCAAGAAGGGCGTCACGGATTTCGGTATTTACAAAGCCAACGGCCTGCAATACACCTTTTCCGCCATAGGCTTTATCGCCATCGCGAAGCTCAATTGCTTCGTGTGAACCAGTACTTGCACCAGAGGGTACAGCGGCGCGGCCAAGTGTGCCATCCGCAAGGGTTACATCGGCTTCAACAGTAGGATTACCACGGCTATCTAAAATTTGTCGGGCTTTAATATCAGAAATATTCATTATGGTCTCCTTTAATTTACAACCTTCTTATTATACGCTCATGTTAAGCATAATCAGGTGTTTGGAGAAACTTTCAAAATATTATTGATTACTTCGCGGGTGTGTTCGTCTGTTTTAGTGAGCCAAGAATTTGAGAAATATCATCGTTTGTTAACTGAGGATCAACATGAGGATGCTGATATGCCAGCTGCAGTGTTACGAGATTCGAACCTACAATTGCAGCCAAATCATAACGGTTCTTGTATGAACCTGTCGCAACCCGATACACGGCAACACCACCTACGGTTGTAGTTAGCACTTCTCTATCCGCAGTAATGTCATAGCCTGAGGGAACAGCCGATACAATCATACGAGGACTCACCGTCCCCTTGCCGCCCGTGAGCGTTACAGAAGTTGACGCACTGCTAAGTGGATTATTATTGACCGACCATTCGCTGTAGCCAGCAGGTACATACTCGGAGGTATAAACGGGCACGGTTACATACTTCAATTGCTGTTCTTTAGTCAGCGACCTTGGTACGTCAGGGGATTTTTCAAAGACAAACCCAAAGTTTGTTTCGGGAGACTCGGTGGGAGTTAGCTTCAGCTTGCCATAGGCGGGTTGATAGCTATTTACCGTTACCGCGGCAGTAAAGCCATCCTTAATAAACGCGACAGCTTGTTCGGAACTAGCCGATTCACTTGAGGCTTCCGCGGCTGACCATCCAGCACTTGTCAGTTTGCTTGTGATTGCATTCTGGAATGCATCACTCGACTCGTAGTTAGCTTCAGACGTTACTCCCATTGAAATGTACTGATCTTCTGCCGTTGGTGGCGTGCCGCCAAGGCAATGGTAATCGTAGGTGGCCAGCTTAGGCTCTGATTCGTACAAAGCACCGACTGTAATACCCGATCGTACAAGCCCAGAGCAGAGCTTTGCTGAAGGCAATACAGCTATCGCGGTAGCAGTAAATAACAGTGGCATAACCACAAATACACATACCAGTACAATGACGAGTATTTTAAATGATTTGCGTCGCGTCGGTTGTGGTACAGACGCCTTTATACTATTAGGCATATACGCTCTGCGTGGTTACAACAGATTTCTTTATCCATTTGCCATTTTCTTGATACGCAAGAACTTTTTCTTCTTCAATGTGTTGAATATCAGTTCCGTTCGATGAGACACGATACGTCCAGCCACCCTCAGCCTTTTCGCTAGCATTAATTATCTGTGCAAATGCATTATCGCCCTCAATGATTATCCATTGTAGAGGTTGGTATTTGGGCAATGAAATCATGTTGTCTCCTGACTAACTAGTTTTACTAGTATACCTGCATAAGTAGAATATCTAAAACTTGCCTGTATACTAAATGAATGAATACATTTACTGATTGGATCAATAACACCGGTGTACCGATTGTCTTTATTTTAGTAGGCGGTGTCGCCGCTTACTACCTTGGAACTAAGATTTTAAACGCCATCACTCGACAGATTGTCCGTGGACATTTACGTAACTCTCCTAAAAAAGATGTCGAAAAACGCCAAGCAACACTCGCTAACTTAGTCACGGGAATTTGGCGCCTGCTGATCGCGGCTACTACGGTTGCGGCAATATTAAAGCAATTGTTTCCAGCATTCGACCTGTCGCCATTCTTTGCAGGTGCCGGTATTATCGGTATCGCTATCGCCTTCGGAGCTCAGACACTTGTTAAAGACTTCTTGACAGGTATCTTCATTATTACCGAAAACCAATACCGCGTTGGTGATTATGTCACTATCAATGATGCCGACGGCCGGGTTGAATATATCGGTACACGCTCAACAGTCATTCGTGACGACAGCGGTAACGTTCATTACCTTCCAAACGGTTCTATTATCCACGTCATCAATAAAACCATGGGCTATAGCAAGGTGAACTTCAAAATTTTACTCAATGCAGCAACCGATTTAGATAATGCGATTAGTGTTATTAACCAAGTTGGCGACGCGCTTGCTGAAAGTAGTAAATGGAAAGCGAAAATTCTCAGCCCGCCACAATTTAGTGCAATAGGTGCATTTACTAGTAGTTCGATAGAGGTAACTATTACAGGAAAGACCCAACCTTCAGATCAATGGTCGGTTACAGCTGAAATGCGTAAAAGGCTCATTACTGCTTTTGAAAAAGGCGATATTAAACTCGCTTAGGGTTGTTTTTTGTAATGCAGAAGGTCTTAAAGTATATTTCAGAACATAAGGTTGTATTCCTGGCTGCAAACTTTGCGATGTTCTTGTTATTAGTGATTGGTTTTGTCCAAATAGCAGACGAGGTGTTTGAAGGCGAGACGCTGTGGTTTGACGAAGTAGTGCTGAAGACAATTAACGGCTTTTCGTCATCGTTTCTTGATACTCTGTTTGTAGTCATTACACAATTCGGTGGGGTAATAAGTATCATAACTCTTACTATCGGGCTGCTATCGTTACTTATGCTTCGTCACAAAAACAAGAAAGCGCTTATTGTCGGCTCAAGTGTTGCCGGAGCTGCTTTGTTGAATATTATATTAAAGCTTATATTCGAACGTGCTCGGCCAGATTTGTGGGATCAATTAGTAGTCGAGACCAGCTTTTCGTTTCCTAGCGGACACGCCATGATCAGTGCAGCGTTGGCACTTTCTGTTATCTATATCTTTTGGTCTACGCGTTACCGCTGGATAGCGTTCTTGACGGGTGGTTTGTTTATTCTCGTTATCGGTTTCTCGAGATTATATTTGGGAGTTCATTACCCTACTGATATCTTGGCCGGGTGGATCGTCAGCGCCGCTTGGCTATGCATTGTTATTATTGTGGTGAATTCGAAGGGTTCACTCGCTTCATTATCCAAGGGAAAGGATACGTCACTACAATCACAGCGATAACAATACCTATGAGGTTATACAGCACTCGCTGGATGACATTTTCTGTTCCCGCAGTTAAATCGTTTGCCGAGTAAAGCAGAAGAATCGTCGCAGTATAGAAAAGCGGCATCATTCCAAGTTTAGTTTTCTTAAATAACCCATTCAAGACGGCGAAGGCACCAGCAATTAACACAAGTACCGAAATGTCTGTAACGAATGCGAGCCCAATCGAAGCCAGTAATGCACCGCCAATAGTACCTAACAGACGGGCCATTGCTCTTCTTTTTGACAGCTTCTCATCATAGCGAATAACATTGCCCACCGCACTCGTTGCCCAGCCGATTTTAGCGAAACCGGCAAGATAGGAGATTGCTAATGCGATGGAGGCGCCGATAGCCATTCGTAATCCTTGCTCTGCTAAGGCGCCGTTGGTCTGCGCTTCATCAACCTTAGGCGGCTCAATAGGCTTCCATATCGGTAGTAGCGAAATCAATGCACACCATGTCATGACGAACGCAAAAACTAAAAAATTAGCCGAAGCTTTTTCGGGCGATCCGGTGTTTAACCCGGCGGTGTATATCATGACAAGCGTCAAAGCAAGCGGGCCGCCTATCTTCCAACTGCTCAAAAAACTTAGGTTGAGACAAACCATAAAAGTAAATAATAACGCCACCCACGGGTTCGGCGAAACGACGCCACCAATTAAGTAAAACCCTAAGCCAAGCGCAAGAATTAACGAGCCCATAACTACCCGAGCGCCGATTCTTTTTGGCAAAAACAACGTGCTATAAAAGAAGGCCCCTTGGCCTAACGAAACTAAAAAGGTAGTCTTGCCTAGGCCAGTGGCGACAAACATAGGAAGCATACACACGAAGGCCCTTGCAGCCTCTGTCCACATCAGGGTCAACTTGCCATCAACTTTAATCCTATCTAACACCAGAGTAACCACCTTTCGCTGCGTAACGAAACCTTGTCTCTCCTTATATTTTACGCCCGCACAAATCAAATAGATATATTCACAGCCACGGTGTGTCGGATACCTAACAGACATCGCCTTGCGCCCACTCCATACTAAAATTATCACCATCAAACTATAAACATGAGGAGGTATCTATGCTTGGACCAATAGATTACGTCGCAGTAGGTTTTGAGGGCAATAACTTTAACGGAAGTATTCTAAGTGAGCTGTCAAAGGCCGTAAAAAGTGGCGCGATACGGTTAGTTGACCTGATATTCGTTATCAAAGACGATGGCGGCAATGTAGCCGTAGCAGAAATCGAAAATCAATACGATGAACTAAAAAACGCTGCTACAGAATCAGGGTATACGGGTGACACTCCTTTAATCACCGAACAAGACATCAATAAACTTGGTGCTTCAATGGACGATGATTCATCGGCAGGGCTATTAATTATCGAACAGCTATGGGCGAAAGGCTTAAAAAATGCACTGCTTGATGCTGGCGGGGTTTTACTAGCCGAAGGGCGTATTCATCCAGATACGATCGCTGAAGCAGTTGAAGAAATCGAAAGTATGAATACCTAATAAGCTAGGAGGTAGTTATGATTGGAAGGCCACTTACACCAGTATCAGTAATGGGAGTTAGGCGCCGTAAGCGCCGTCGTGGGGTGCTATAACCCAGCAACCACCCAACATTACCGTTTGTGCTTAGACTCCTCTTTCTCGAGGTGTTTAATGCCATAGCGCCTTACGACCTGGGTCGCTACGACCGTAAAGATACCGATGCCAACAAATATTAAGACTACATTACCAATCTTTCCAAGGTCGGTCACTGGTACAAAATTACCGTAGCCAACCGTAGACATAGTTACGATTGTAAAATAGAACGAATCTAGCCATCGCCAGTGTTCGACGAAGTGAAAGAATAAGGTGCTGGATGCGACTACGGCAAGAAATACGATGACGATTGGCCTAAACAGCGATACGTCATTTTTTAGTTGGTTAATTCTTCCGGTAGTATCATCTAACATACTACAATTATACTCCCCCGCAGGGGTCGACTATACGCTAAATCCGGTTCTTGGCACCATGCGGCTCTTCTTCGGCTGGCCGAGAAGCCTGGCTATTTGCTAAGTTTGTTTGGTCTGCCGACGGTACCATGAATTTGTTCGTATTTGTCGGAAGTTTGATTGTAAACGTGCTACCTTCACCTAGTATTGATTTTACACTCATAGAGCCTCCTACTTCTTCGATAAGCTTCTTAGCGATTGCCAAACCAAGTCCGTAGCCGGCTGTTTGCATTCTTGAATATTCTGTACGATAAAAGCGGTTAAAGATATTACCCAGGTCATCAGAGTTAATACCTACACCTTGGTCTGCCACGACGATATTAATATTCGATCGACTATGGCGACTAGTTACAGTTATGGTCGACTCTCCGGGGCTATACTTAATAGCGTTCTCGATAAGAATTACTAGCACCTTCCGCACCATATCAGCATCTGTGGTTATCCTAAGCGCCGAGGTCTTATTCTTGATAGAAGTATTATTCTCAGCAGCTATTACTGCAAGTCGTTGAATTGCCTCTTGCGTTACCGCGTGAGTGTCAATTTCTACCAAATTTAATACTCGCGATTGAGTTTCAGATTCTCTTAGTAGTTCATCAGATAGGATCCTTAACTCCTCCATATCTTTCACGTTGCCTTGGATAATAGACCTGGCTTGCAGAAGTGTCAACTTGCTGTTCTTTAGGGCAATTTCATTGCTAAGCAAAGCAGACGCAAGTGGAGTTCTTAGCTCATGTGATGCGTCAGCGATATACTGGTCTTGCTTGTCGAGAGCGGTTTCAATTGGTCGCAGTGTCCTGCGTGCGAGCCAGTAGCTCAATGCCGCCCCAACAGCTAAGACTGCGATGTTTATTATAATTAAGCCCACGCCAAGGCCGTGCGCATTCGCTTGGTTTGAAGTTGTCACATAAAAGACAGCACTAAATACAATGCTCGTTGTCATAATAATAAGCAGATAAGATAATACCAACGTACGTGCTGGTAAACGCCGCAGCCTAGTGTTGCTTGCTGTTTTCATAATTAATTACCGACTCTATACCCAAAGCCACGAATCGTATGTATTAAGGAGTTACCAAAAGGCTTGTCGATCTTTGCTCTTAGATAGGCAATAAATACTTCGAGAGTGTTTGGTAAAATGTCGGCATCAAAGTTCCACACGTGGCTTATAATGTCCTCTTTGCTGCAGGCCTTCCCTTTGTTGCGTAGTAGATATTCTAGTATCGCAAACTCTTTTCGGGAGAGGTGAATCATCACATCCCCCCTTCTGACTGTACGACCAGACAAAGACATAGTCAAATCCTCAACCGAAAGCTGCTCGTCTGTCATGAAGTCTTTTGGCCTGCGTAGCAGCGCACGCATACGCGCAAGCAAGACATCAAACGAGAACTGTTTTGTAAGATAGTCATCAGCTCCAACGTTGAGACCCTCAATAACGTCTCTCTCTTGGGTTTTCCCTGTTAACATAAGGATAGGCGCTGTAATGTCATTTTCGCGCAGCTGACGGCACACTGAAATGCCATCAATACCGGGAAGTATAATATCAAGGATAATAAGATCGTAGGGTTCGTTAAGTCCGGCGAGTAAGCCGTTCTCGCCATCGTATTCAACGTCTACCGCATAGCCTTCTTGTTCGAGCCCGACCTTAATAGAATCGGCAATTCTTACGGCATCCTCTATGACTAAAACTCTCATGAGTTTTAGTATATAGGATGGATACTTAATGAATCTTTAAGGGTTTTGCGGCTCTATGGCTAGTGAACAATTAAAAACATTTACAGACTATAAAAACACAAGTTCGCGTTGGATACCATCTGACGATTCAGCAATAAGTTTTTCCCCGTTATTAGACCTTCTAACCGCTTGATAATAATGATTTATCACGTTATCCAATACGGACGTTTCGGCACTTTGCCGACCAACGCCCAGATTTTGAAGTACTTTAGCTGTTTCTATGTTGAGGTTAACTGATAACGCCACACGTGTACTAACCTCAGCATCACCAACCGGGCTGTCGAACAAAGGAATAGTTTCACTCCCTAAGTCCGATACAGAGTGTACATCGCCACCTTCTACGTACATAAGCATTGCGTGGTGATAAAAGGCCGTAGCGCGCCTCACCTGTTCTGTCATGGTCAGGTCGCCACCCTCTCCTAACTCCAGAAGAGCCTCGGCATTCCGAGTTGAAATGTCAGAGTTAAGACGAAGGTATTCATTACCAAGGGTGATTTTTTCCATGGTTTGCATTATACCATTATTTAGACAGTATTTTATTGAGGCTTATTTGCGCGCCTTGTTCTTGAGTAACTTACCTAGCCCTCCAACAGCAGCGCCCACTACTGGGATTAATAGAGCTATAGGACCTGCAAGCAACAATGTACTTGGACTAGTAATAATTATCAGTCCGGCAGGTATCAATATAAGTGCACCGATTAGGTACAATAAATTGCCTAAAACATTTAGTACGGTTGGCATGAACGAACCGTCTCAACAATCAACTTTTCTAACAAATGAGTACTGGCTTCAATTTCACTAATATCAATAAACTTGGCATCTGTAACACCATCGCCCAAGACGAAATCAGTTGACGTGACGCTTGCCCTGTACACAACCCAGTTCATCCAATAGTCTCTTTGATCAAGATACACGGAGGTTGAATAGGCAATTTCACCGACGGTTACGCCCAAAAGCCCGATCTCTTCTCCTACCTCTCGGACAATACATTCTTGTGGCGTCTCGCCGTGTTCGAGTCCACCTCCCGGTAGGCTCCAAAAATCTTGGCTTTCTTTGACGACTAATACTTTATTGTTCTCGTCAGTAATGAGTGCTTTTGCAACGACACGATAGATAGTTGAGGGATACATGATTCAATAATACCAAAGTCTATCAAATAGTGAGACACGAACTAGAACACCCCATAACCAATAAGCCCAGCCACATCCGGTGTTGAGTGTTTGACGATTCTTATACCACCAGGTTCATTGCCTCCGACGGTCGTAACGATTCCGTCTTCACTCTTGATAATGACGTTTGTATGTTGACCAAACGGGCTTGGATTATCGTAAAGCATAATATCACCGACTTTTGGCGCATATCCTGAGTCGGCTAACTTTAATTTACCGATAGATTCATAGTATTCCCTAAGCGTGTAGGTGCCAGGAATTCGCCAAGACCCTGAGTTTGGGTTAGAAAGCGGCACGCCAGCCTCGTTGAATACCCAGCTCACGAAGTCGGCACACCAAGGCTCTTCAACGCCACTTGAATACTTAGTCCCCTTTGGGTTGAGAGCGTACTCAGTTTTGAGTATTTCAATCACTTTCTGCTGGTCGGTTGAAAGCTGAGTTGTATCTAATACAGGAAAGGCTAGCCGTTCGTTCGATTGACTCTGGCTGGATATAATTTGCGGAATAGGATTAAACCGACTTTGTGCGAAAATAATAGACACCCCAACAATGCAAAGTGCGACAATGCCGACACCAATAAGTAGTGCGCGTTTGTTCTTTCTTTTTAGGTGAGACTGCATTCATTAATCATAACAAAAAGCCTCCATTTCGGAGACTTACTTTTATTTAATGTCAGAGCTTAATCGCGTATCACCAACCAAATCATTAAAAACTTAATAAGTTAGGTAGTGCCCCGACCCACCTTTACCTAAGCAAGGATGGGTCGGGATGTGGTCAGAGGCCTTTTAGGATCCAGGAAGCCAGTTCAGGAGCGAACTCCTTCTCTGTTTCGTGGCTACAGCCCGCATCCACCATCTGCATTCGGTACTCAGGCAGGCTCGATGCCGCGATGATTGGCTTGGTGAAGCCTCGCGCACGAGCACGCTCGATGAATTCGATGGTGTTGATGTCGTTGCCGGGGATGCAGCCGTCGAGGATGACGAGATCAATCTGTTGAATGAATCTGTCAAATACCTCGTCGAGCTCGTCCAGGGTTGTGGCGCTGACCGCGCTGATGTCGTACTTCTTAATCAGAAGCTGCTTGTAGAAGTCGATCACCTTTGGCAGGTCATCGGCAATGAGAACCAACGGTTCGTTGTTGATGGACACTGTAATGCCTCCGAATTGTATATCCAGCCAAGAGCTGGAAGCTCGATTGGTCTGGAAAACGCTCTTTGAGATGGCTCATTGAGTAAGTTACATAATAGCATAAATAGTCGTAAATGTCAATATGGTTATGGTTGAAGGGGCTAATGTATGAGATGGAACGCTTATTCAGCGCTCGATCGCTCCCATTCAAAGTACACATGGTTTAGTACGTACTGTCCAATTTCTCGGACATTCTCAAATATCTCCGTGTTATCAAGCGTAGCCAGCTGCTCACTACTAAGCCAGCGGATGTCATTCGATTCTCCATCTTCTGGCGAAAGTGAAGGCTCTCCGTGCGCCAAAAACGCAAAAGACATGTCTGTATGCCTATGGTTCCCCTCGGTATCAAAGTTATGAGTATTCACTACAACCGGCGTCGGGTGGAGCTGTGCACCAGTTATAGAACGTAGACGGTCTTTTGCTTGCAGCACTTCTAACTCGTCAAACGTATAGCCTGACTCTTCACGTAATTCATGTTCAATTGCCTGCCATGGGTTTTCACCAAGTTCGACATGCCCGCCAGGCTGCAGCAGGACGTGAAGTTTTTTATGCATATGTAGTAATAAGCGCGGTTCAGCAAAGTCGTCACGGACAACGAATGCGCTAGCAGTAAGATCATATTCACCAGAGTTGGTATGTATGTGGGCCATGGGGTTAGTATAGCAAACAGTCGGCGTTTCGGAGACTATTGTTCTTAATGATGATTTGCAAGCACCTAAATAAAAGAGCCCACCCGACAAGAGACGACGATAAGTAGGAATAACCTGCTCGTGAGCTCTTGTGGGTGGGCGTAGTACTGGTGTTGTCAGAGCTTGCGTATTTCCGGGGGCCGGAGCTCTTCAATGAGACGCGAAGCCTCGCCAATGTCGCCTCGCGCGTAGGCATCAACGACTGCGACGAACTGCGCAATCTTATACCCACGTGTCGTCACGAGGTAATAGGCGTAGCCGTTACTTGTTGAAGCGATGAGGGAGACGCTCGTGTAACGAGGGATGAGCCCTTCGATCGCTTCTCCAATCTGCACGTTTTTCGTGACGATTGTCGCAGTCTCCCCTTCGGGAAGTTGGTTGAAGCGATCGTCTCGCTCCGCAACCAGGTCGAATACTTCGATACTGAATTCAAGATCAGTTGACAACTTTTCTCCTTTGATGGGAATGTACTAGGTGCTTATTTTATCATATTTTACGTATTAAGTCAATATGCTTATGTTCAAGCAACTACCTTGCGGACAATGTCTGCAATCTTTGCCTCTAAAGACGTATCAAGACTACTAAGATACCACGCAACCTCAACGAGCTCTTTATCGGGATTCCCGATTTCAGTAAGCTTTGTATTTTCGGTTAACCCGAAGCTTATGTATTTGTCCTCTCGGAAAAAGATAACAACAGGCCCTTGCGAGCTGAGTGCATAGCCAGGCATTCCATACCATAGCCTCGGCTGTAGATTTGGCGCAGTCGCAACAATAAGCTCGTGGATCCGTAAAGCTACCGTACGATACTTATCGCTAAATTTTTCTATTTTCGCAAGTACTTGCTGAGCACCGGTTTCTATTTTGTCTTCCATGAAAGACCCCTTTATAAGGATTAAGAATTATTGGTGATCAGTTTGAAGAGATTCAAGGTAATCAGTACTTATCATTATAGCAAAAAGGCCCCGAAATTGAGAGTTGTGATTATGGTTTATACAACTCAACCCAACCTAATCTTAAGAAGCTGCTCACCTCTTCTGAGATAGGAACTTTACTATCAGGTATTTTTGCAATGTATATTTTCATATCTTTCCTGGCTCTTAACTTCAATACAGTTGCGTAAATTAGTTCAGCGGTACAGTTCGCCCCGATATACCCGCTAACATCGTTCTTATCTTCGTTCATTAGAAAAAAGATGTCACATGCGTCAATAGCATCATAAAAAGAGACATATAGGTCTTCGAGTTTTAAGTCGTGACTATTGGTATTGCTCCAAGGCACAGGAAAAGCAATAACTTCAAAGCCTTTGCTTTCAAATCTATTTTTCCAGTAATTTACTTCATCTTGCTGACTTCCACTTCCGGATATGACGACTTTTTGCTTCATGGGTCTATCATATCAAAAAGCACTTGAATTGGAGACTTTCATCATCATACCTACACCCGGCAACAACTAATGGACGAGTTGCAACCTTTAATCCAATAACCACAATCATCTATATACAATAAATAACTCTAGTTATTGCCCGGGAGTGTGACCTCCCGGGCGCTTGTTCACTTGAAGAACCGATTGGCTACTGAGCGATGAATCCTGTAGGTATCCAGCTGTATAAGAGCGTAGATCAGAAAAACCACGGCCAGGATGGATACAGCGGTCAGTACATCGCCGGGGACGGCTGTGATAGTTGACAGCACCCAGGCAAAAATAGCCAGGATGATGAAGAATCCTGCACAGCCGAGCCATCGTAAGGCAGCTTTCAACCGAACTTTCAGTTGCATCTCTGTGTCTGCTTTCAGTAACTCCATGCTGCTGGTTGAATCGGCCATATTGACTCCAAGTTTGTAAGTCCAGCTAAGAGCTGGAAGGCTCGATTAGTCTGGTGCATCTAAGAAATTACGGAATCCCAAAGATACGAATATTTTATAATAAATAGTACAAAAAGTCAATTTATACAGAAACATAAAGTCTTCAAATCGGATACGTTTTGGAAATGATTAGGCCTGGTGGCCCTTAACGGATGGCTTCAGCCTATTCTGGATTCCCACAAACGACACCAACCCTCCTATGAACAGCAGAGCGGCACAAATCATTAAACCGGTGCGAAACCCTTCAAGGTCAAGCGCGCTACCGGCAAATATACCAATAATAGCCACTGCTATCAATCCAGCAATTCTCGAGACGGCGTTATTGACTGCCGATCCAATACCAGCTTGAGAAGTTTTGATTGAACCAAGTATCGCAGATGTAAGTGGTGCTACGGTAATAGAAAGCCCAATACCGAACAATATGATACCAGGCAACAGCTGTGCCCAATAATTAACAGGTACTTGGACACTCAGCATAGAAAACACCCCTATACCCGAAACAATCGGGCCAAGAGTCATAAATAACCTTGGGCCATACTTCCCTGCTAACGCACCAAATTTCGATGACAACAGGAGCATTAGGATCGTAATCGGCAGCGACACCAAGCCAGCGAGTGTGGCTGTATATCCGGCAACCTGCTGAAGAAAGATAACGAGGATAAAACCTTGGAGCGAAAGCGCGGAATATATAAAAAACGTCGCTATATTCCCTGCGCTAAAGTTGCGAACAGAGAATAGGTTCAAGGGAAGCATTGGGTATTTCGTTTTGCTCTCGTGATAGATAAAACTAATTAAACAGATCGCACCAACCGTAAACGTCACCCAAATAAGCGGGTTTGCCCAGCCGTAATTACCCTGCTCGATTAATGCAAACACGACACCACCAAGTCCGACTGCACCTAATATCACTCCAGGAATATCCAGTGTTTTAGATTGATTCAACTGTTCATCGAAATGTAATTTCCGAAGGAGGATAAGTGCAATTGCAATAGGTATGACGTTAATAATGAACACCCAACGCCACGACATGAAGTCTACTGAAAGACCGCCAACAAGCGGGCCGATGATAAAAGCTACACCTGTCCATGCTGTCCATGAACCAATAGCTTTTGACTGAGCGGGGCCAGAGAAAGCTCCGACAATGAGCGCAAGTGAGCTTGGCACCAACAATGCCCCAGCTACTCCTTGAAGCGCACGAGAGATGACGAGCACTTCAACGGTTGGAGCGATAGCGCAAAGAAGTGAAGTTATTAAAAAGCCAATAAGTCCATACACTATAATTTTCTTACGACCAAATATGTCAGATAACGACCCGGCGGCTAAGATAAGTGAACCTAAGGTGATTAGGTACGCGTCATTCACCCACTGTTGAGTAGATAACCCTCCTCCAAGCTGCTCGCTTATCTGGGGCAATGCAACGCCAACCACGGAACCATCAAGAAAGGCCACGAATGAAGCCAGGATGGCTACGAGAAGAATGAGGGGTTGTTTGTTCACTATGTTAATCATAGCAAAAAGCCTCCGAAACGGAGACTTTTCTCAATGCTTACACCTGGCAACCTTTAGCGTACGAGCTGCAAACTTTCACATACTTATTTTGGTTAAACAGCAGGAGAAAAACTTACTTCAATATCAACTTCGCGGATGGTCACTCTAGAAACCTTCACTTCTTTCAAAGCTCCGTAGTTATTTTCGTCATGAAACACAACGATTCGTTCGAGCTTTAAGTAATCTTTTAATGTAATATCGAATAACGCTTTATTGTCTGGCTCGGTGTTAATGCTATTGAATAGCTCTGTACTCACCTTTACATTCGGGATGTACTCAGACCGGTTCTCATTTCCGTATTTATCGGGTGGGTGGACGGACGCCTTTGACTTAAGGTATTCGCTATGTTTAATAGGATCGTTGGCAATGTTAAAAAAAGACCTGACAACGAACCATGCAACTATGAGCACGATGTTGATTATTGGAAGGACTATAACGAGAGTAGAGAAAGGCATCATCGTGTTGATAATTGCAATGTTTGCAGCAATGTAGACACCAATAATCAGCCAGCTTAAACTACCAAACAGCCTTCTTTTGCTATATTTATCATCGTTCATGTGCCAATCATAACAAAAATAGACTACAAAACTATCAATACTGATTGATTAACTTTGCACTTTCAATCAATTCTTCCTGAGCCGTTCCAAGATAAATACTACAAGTACCCTTATTATGAGCCGTCATGTAACGTAGCCCGTCTTTTGTTGGCGATATTTCACCAATTTCGGAATACGTTGTTTCTGAATAATCTTTAGACTGAGTGATGACTACTGCTTTATCACAAGCATGGTCATCTTTTTGAATTTGAGCTCCAACAAAAGATTGAGTGCTTAAAGAAAGGCGTGTCGTTTTGCCGGTTTGAAAATAATCATATCTTAAATCTCTCGTAACTTCAGTTAACGGTAAGTACACGCGCGCTTCAGGAATATATACCCGGTTTTCAGCAATAGAAATGACGGGATATTTGTATCGTTCTTTTTCGGTATCATTAATGAACGTATACAGATCATTTTTTGAGCTTTCACGCTCGTTGTTCCATAATTGAGCCAGAAACCATCCAGAGATTAGTTGGGAGAGAACTAGAACCGCTATCACGGACCATAGGACAACACGTTCTTTTTTTAAGATGGGGAGATGCTTATTTTTGTGATGTTTTTTAACCATAAGCTCATCATAGCAAAAAGCCTTCAAAAATGAGACTTTTCTACAATGCTTATGCTGGCAGCCTCCAGTGGACGAGCCTAGAGCCTGTATGATGAAAATCACAACCATCTAGATAGTAAATAGTTCTGAAGTTCACCCGAGATATAGCGCTCGGGCACGCTTGATACTTGGTGTTACGGTGCCGGGTAGTATTCGCCCACCTCGTAGGAGTCATACTCCCCTTCGTTGACCGAGACGAATCCCGTGTCTTCGCCTTTCTTGATGTCGAATTCCCATGAGTCGGGGTAGTAGGTGGTCATCGGTTGGCAGATCGTGACCTTGCCAACCGGATGGCACCAAATCCACGTACTCATGTAGGCAGGCGTGAAGGTCTTATTTGTAATATAACCCTCACTGATGGCACTACATCCCACAAGAAGCAGCAGTGTGGCAAATGCGGCGAGGATAACCCCACTGGTCTTGACTGGCATTTCACTCCAAGTTGTGTAGTCCAGCCAAGAGCTGGATAGCTCGATTAGTCTGGATGACGCTCGCTAGGTTAAACCCATTGAGACGTATATATGATAGCATATTTACGCATAAAAGTCAATATATTACGCTCGGGAGAACCTTGTGGACGAGCTAAGAACTTATTCTAGTAGGTCTGAGTCATCAAAAACACTCATCCAATAAATTAATGCCTGCTTTTCCTCATCGTTTGCTTTGCGAGTAACGCTATCAATATATGTACCATCAACTCCATAATTCATCTGAGTGATGTATTCGTTATCGAAAAACCAAAAATCATATAGATATTTATCTTTATATAACGAGCGACCATTTAGTCTAATTTCTTCTCCCACACCGATGCCCGGATAAGAGAGAAGTTCGAACTGCTCATAAGGAGTAAGTTCATCGGATAAAAGCCTCAGTCTTTTCATTGATTTACCTGACTCAATATTAGCCTTAACAAGTTTTTCCCATTCGGAATCAGACTCATTTGTTATTTCACCTGATAGTTTGAACTTACCGTAAGCTTCTTTTTCATTTTCAACAATATACTGCGGCAAAGCTTCAAGTCGAAAGGCTATCTCATCAAATGTCTCAAAAGGATTATCTATATTCATTATTAAATAATAACAAAAAGCCTCCAAAACGGAGACTTTTCAAAACATAAGCTTATTGGCAGCCCCTCGTGGAAGAGTTACGAACTTTTAAGACCCAATTCCATATCTACCCACGAACACAATAGCCAGGAGCCAGTACGTAAAATATGTAAAAAATATTGTATTTAAGATAATCAACACAACTTTTAATAACAGCCCTTTTATATTAGCCGCTATGCCTATACTGAATAACAGAAACCCTATAGCAATTGGAAGCATAATTAATACCGTATGGCTACGTAAGTAATAGTCATTGATTGCTATCATCGCAACGAACCATCCAATAACAATTAGTAGGCCAATGTAAGCCAAGATGTTTGGAACAATACTTTTTTTCTTTTTTGTCATAGCTTTATCATAACAAAAATAGACTACATTACTGTAGTCTATTTAAGCATAAGCTCTATGGCAGCCCCTAGTGGACGAGCTTCGAACTTTTCACTAAAATATATTAATCAAAATACCTAAGCATATAAGAAGTACGGGTACTGCGACTGATATCCAAATAAATACTTTCCTAGGTGCCTTGATCACCATTTTCTGTTTTACCGGAATCGGCTCAACATAACCATTTTCTACCGCTTGTGGCAGTACACGCTCAGCGGTTTGGATATCATAGCCCAGCATATGGTTTTTGATGTCTGCAAGGTCACGCTGAATTTGAAAAGTAGCCGTCTGGACCAGCCATAACCTTATAACGTAAGCGACACAGACACCAAATGCTACAATACCAAATATAAAGAAAAAGATAGTTAATGGAGTAATTGTCATTAACATATTTTCAAGCGAGTTCGACGTTGATGAGTTCATATATGCAGTATACCAATTATGCTTCAATTAACATTAATTTCTAACAATTTTCTTCGCTATAACTTTGCACCCCTTCGTCAAAGGACTCTGAATTGCCGTCGCTATAATATTCATCACAGACACCATTATCGTCAGCCCATTCATAACCCGCATCGTGACCCGAGCAATCATCCGTACACTCGTACCCTTGTGATTCATAGTAACCTTCAGGGTCGCTCTCCCTACTGTTAGATGAATCGTCTTGATACTCAGAGTAGTTCTCCGACCCACTTTCCGTATCACCAGATTGATTACCGATGCTGGAAAAAAACCACCAACCAAAAAGAACGACTATAATTATTGTCACAATCGTTCCAGCGCTATCGTCTTTACCGTTGTTCATACACTAAAGCCGTGTATTTTTCTGTGTGCGTCCAGATAAAGAGTATGAGGGTACGATAACTTATTATTCGGTAAACTAATTGACAGCCCCGAATACTTATAAACGTCTTCGTAATTACTATCTTGATCTATACCAGCCTTTACTAATACTCTTAACTCGTCAGAGATAGCGAGTAGCCCCGAATCAAACGCCCAGTGATGAAGCTTACAAAGAGCTAATCCGTTTCTTAAATCATCAGCTCCCTGCTTTTCTTTTGGATATATATGCGCCGCTTCAACTTCTGGATACCCCGCTGCTGAATATCGTTTTTTGTGACACACAGCACAGGTATTGTTGTATATCTTCTTAATATTCTTGCTAAAAGCAGCATCTCTAGCCGTAATACTGACAGTTATCCTGTGCGTATCGGCTAGCAATGCAGGTGCAGTTTCAACCGTTTTATCGACAAACTTACTCGCGCTGGCAAAATCTATCGGGTTTACAGCATTGGTTGTGAAGTGAAATTCGTACGTAAGGTAACCGTTCTTAGGAGCATACGAATAATCTAATACCTCAAGTATTCCCATGTATCCCCATTCAGTACTACCTTTTTCTTGGCGAAAACCGTATATGATCCTATCAGTCCTGTTCGCGTTCACAAGCGATTTGTTGGCAGGGGTTAGTATCTGATCTTTCGCAGTGCCTTCACCATCATAATAGAATGACGTGCCTTCGATACGATCTGTATAAGGGCCCCCTGCGTCTCTAGAAAATATGATTGTGTACGGTTTATCATCCGGAGTCCGTCTAAGAGTGATGCCCTTTATGCGCGCACCAAAATTAGTGTTAAATATTTTTTCGATTTGTTCTTTAGAGTAACCTTGACCAACGCTGAGATTGATTTCATTCATATTTTATATAATAGCAACAAGAGACAAAAACAACGACTATTATTCTCATTATATTTAATAGCCCCTAGTGGACGAGCTTAGAACTTTTAATTTAGGCCAATAAGTTTATATAGGTATTGCACCCCAACAGCCGTCAAAGCACCAACTATCGCCGATAGCACTATAGTAAGAATTTGGTTTCTAAGCTTTTTACCTTCGATGTCAGGAAAAGTATATTTAAAATAATTATTATGCAATACGTCACTTCTCTTCTGTCTGATCGTATTGCTTCTTTTTCTATAGTATCGACTATTCGATATACGAAAGCCTTTTGCTTTTCCATTAAATAAATGTACTGAATCTGATACGTTGTACGTACCTATCTTTTGCTTTGTGTTTAAAGCTAGAGTAATTAAATTCAAATAAAAGAATTTTTCCGTTAATATATTTTCCGTTTTACTAGCATCAATAATAGCCTTGTTGATAAATGTAAGTTCATAGTCGGGGTCGTCTATAAAAATTCCGAATCTAGATTTAAGGTATTTAGAAGTATTTGGAACAGGAGTGTCGCTATCGTTAGTCCAATTAGAGAATAACAAACCATAATTGCCTTTTATTCCATATTCTATAAATTCATCAATTTGTTCTATGCTCAATAATTTTGATGCATCGAGCAGGAGGGCGTACCTCGTATTTGTATTATACAGACCTCTCAGCGAAGACTTGTTGAAGCCGTTTGTAACATGGTTGTATAATCTGAGTACACCCCCCGCACTATCAATTCTTTTTGCAGTTGCTACAGGATTATCAAAGATGATAATTATATTATCAAATCCTAGCTCGGAGTAATGTGCTACTGTTTTCTGAATACTATGTTCATAATATACCGGGATAATTATTGAAACATCTTTTTTATCAATAATATTCATTTACGTTAAACTTCTTTCTTATAATTCGTCTAGCTAAGAAACACTATAACAAAAAGCCTCCAATACGGAGACTCTTTAATAATACTAATGCTTTGCAGCTGTTAGTGGACGAGCATCGAATTTTACTAACCTTGTGGATTGATTATTTTTTCAAGAATTAAAGTGAAAACAGCTACGAAAATCGCCAATATAATCTTATCTTGATTTCTCGCGAAAAAATTTGGTGGTTCACTTGTAAAAAATACCTTCGTCCTCCTCCTTGCAGACCAGATAAATGTACTTACGAGAATCAGTACAACAAGCGCTGTGTAAGTTACAGTCTCAGGAAGTTCCAAATAGCCAAGTGCTCTAAACAGAACTGGTGATATCAGTAGCGCACCACCAACAAAAGGAAATATTTTATCAACGAAATCACCTATTTTATTTAGTTTTGACTTCTTTTTTATAAAGTAATCATACAGAGTATTCACTAAACCGGTAATCTGAAAACTGGATTCAAAACTAAAAAATCGAATGCCTGTTTTATCAATATCGACAGAAAGGTATGGCGTTCTTGTTTTGAATTCAATCTGACCAACGACGGGTTTATCTTTTAGGACACTCTCAAGTGAGTCGTACTCGTACTCGCCGTGTTTGACATAGTATCCATCAGCTTTTAAGTCATCTTTTAAAGATGATTCAATATATTCAAGATCTTTTAGGTTTACACTGTTGACCGAAATCGTCTTCGATACAGATGACACTATTTTTTTCTTACTCACCGTAATTCGTCCTTTATTTATAAGTTATATCATAACACCTGACTAATTTATCAGTTAAAAATGAAAGGCTGTTTCTAAATAACCGATCGGATTGAGCTGCTAATTTCAGAAGCATAGACATCATTTTTAGTATAGTACGCGGAATACTCCATCACATCGTCGCGCTCAGAAAAGCTAAGAGGTAGCTTTTCTGCTCTGCTCCTTGTGTTCGAACCACGGTTTGATGTCTTGCTAAAGCAATCCATAAACCGTGTGCCCAATTTCTCATAGCCCAGCAAGAAAAAAGACGAACATAAAGTTCGTCATTTTTCTTGGCAGTCCCTAGTGGACGAGCTTCGAACTTCTATCAACTAACTATTCCACTCATTTTTCGTCCTTATGGACTCGTCAGTATAACTTACAGTTATAGAAATGAATCAATCCAATGCTGAACTTGTAGTGGTGGAGACGTATGCGCCCCCACCACTACTCAAGTCAGTGTCGCGTCATGCAGGTGTGTTGGTGACCGTGTAACCGATCTCCTCAGCCGCCCGAATGATGCGATCCATGACAACCTTGCCGTTCGTGGTTTTGTTGGCAAAGACCCGGATCGAGAATGGCTCCACGGCAATGCCGGAAATTCCGGTGTCATCTCTAAAGAGAGCATTCACGATTGACGCGAGCAAAGGTGTGTCTTTCACGTTGCTTTCATAACCCGTGTTTGCGTGCAGCCTGAAATCACTGCCTCGATAGTTGAGACGCAGACCGAAGTCTACATGAACCTCTCCGCCGATCCTCGTGAAATCGTTGTCAAGAACGATAGCAACGTACTTCGGGCCTTCGATTCTTACGAGTGCATTCGAGTGAGACATGGTGCCTTCCTTGGTGCATTGAATTGATGGATGTACACGAATGTGGATTACACAAACGATTATACATATTATAGCATAATTACAATAAATAATCAATACATGACAATAAGAATAGACCACATTTCTGTAGTCTATTCAAACATAAGCTCTATGGCAGGGGTACGTGGAATCGAACCACGGTTTCAGGTTTTGGAGACCTACGCACTAACCGCTGTACTATACCCCTAAGCTCCACAATTGTAACAGATTGAAGGCCAAATAGTCTACACCCGCCAAAAGCTAGGCGGTGTGTGTCTGCAAAAAGGGAATGACGTAGAAAATAACGAATAGCACCATCACGAGTCCGATAGTGAGGGCGTCGTATATCGCCTCGTGTCGTTTGTGGATGTTTGGGAAGTCGCCGGGTTTGTTTAGGCGAATAGTAATCAACTGCCCTATCATTACAAAAAGTGCTGCTGTTATGAGCAAGAGATACACTATAAGCGTGTTAATTACCGACTCGAAGGGGCGGATGAGCATTACGATTGCCGAGGCGATCGAGAGGGCGATGCCTGTTATGCGGGTTGCGAGGGCGGTGTCTTCGATGTCTATCATGAAAGTATTGTATCATCACTCGCCCGGTCTTTACGCGTAAGCACTACCCTGTTACCATAAACATAACAAGAAAAGGGGTGATGCATGCATGTAGTTGTTGTTGGTGGGGGTTTTGGTGGCGTCAAGACGGCACTGGAGTTAAGTAAAAAACAAATTGGTCGGGTGACGTTAATTTCGGACGAATCTTACTTTTTACATCACGCTACATTATATGCAACCGCAACCGGCAAGAATTTTGCCGAATCTATCATTCCTCTAAATACTATTTTCGCCAACCACCCTAACGTCGAGATTGTGCATGACAAAATTAGTGCCTTCGACCCTAAGCGTCGGCTTATTACTGGTAAGAAAGATTACCACTACGACAAGTTAGTACTAGCGCTTGGTTCGGTCACAACATATTTTGGCATTCAAGGCATGAAAGAGCATTCTTACGGTATTAAAAGTATCGATCAGATTAAAGATTTTCATGAACATATTTACGATGAGTTAGTTCAGCGCAAGCTCGACAAAGAATACTTCGTTATCGGTGCAGGTTTAACCGGTGTCGAGATGGCTGCGGCGTTAAATGATTATTTAAAGCTTCTTAAGACAACCTATCGCCTAAAGCAAACCGCTTCAAAGGTTACCCTAATTGAGGCTGCGCCGCGTGTCGTTCCGCACTTATCTAAAACCGCTTCACGCAAAGTTAGTCGCCAGCTACATACACAAGGTATTAAAGTTCGCGTTGACCATCGGGTTGGCGCACTTGAGGACGACAAAATTATCATTGAAGGGAAAGCATACCCTACAACCACCGCTATCTGGACATCAGGCGTCGCCAACAACCCGTTCTTTTCGCACAATGCTGACAACTTTAATTTAGCGCACGATGGACGAGTGAACGTTAACCCGTATCTCGAAGCGCTAGGTGGCGTGTATGTCGTCGGTGACAATAATACGGTTCCGTATAGCGGTACCGCTTGGCCAACGCTTAAACAGGCTAAGCACGTGGCGAATAACATCACTCGCTTGGCAACAAAGCGTCCGCAAGAACGTTTTCGCCCAACTTCAGCACCATCGGGGGTTCCGCTTGGGGCAAGGTGGGGCTATGTGGAATGGCACGGCATCTACCTCGCAGGGCGCTCTGGCGCATTCGTCCGCCGTTTGATGGAGCTATACGGCTACTGTCAAATACTGCCATTTAAGCAGGCAATCCCTGTTTGGCGAGCCCACGAATTGGCAGCTGTGGAAGAATAAACAACAATCTTAAAGATTAAGCTTAAGAACTGTTGTAAAAGCATACGCTTAGAACTATAATCAGGGCAGAAAAACGTGCCAAAAAATAAAAGGAGCTAACGGGCTGCTGCGGCAATTCGTAAATTGGGTATGAAAATTTTGATGTTGGGCTGGGAGCTTCCTCCACACAATAGTGGTGGCTTGGGAGTTGCATGTTATTACCTTTCTAAGGCATTAGCACGTAACGGCGCGGATATTGATTTCGTCGTTCCTTATGAAGCCAAGCACGACAACGTCGACTTTATGAAAATCCATAGCGCAACGAAGCTCTCTCCTTTGCACAAATTTGGTATGGGCGCTTACGATTCAAACTTCTTGCTTGAAGAAACTGGCCAAGACGAGCTTGGCGAACTAACGACTATTCGCGATGTTCAAAAAAGGTATGTCGACTTTGTCGAGCAATTAGTTGAGGGTAAAAGCTTCGATGCTATCCACGCTCACGACTGGTTAACAATGGAAGCCGGCATGCTTGCTAAGCAACTCACCAACGCTCCGCTTATCGTGCACGTCCATGCGACTGAATTTGACCGTGCCGGCGGCAATCAAGGTAACCCAATTGTTCACGAAATTGAGTACCAAGGTTTAATAATGGCCGACCGTATTTTGGCAGTCAGCGCTATTACTAAAGATATTATTGTGAAAAAGTATGGCATCCCAGCCGATAAAATCGAAGTCGTACATAACGCTATCGACCCGGACAGCCTTAACGATGGCTACGAATACGACAATCGCACCTACCGTTACCTCGAAGGTCTTAAAGATGAAGGCTACACCATTATTAGTGCTATCACCCGCTTTACCATTCAAAAAGGCTTAGCTAACCTGGTACGCGCAGTTGCTCGGGCATCTGAAAAGTACGACCGCTTTGCACTACTACTAGCCGGCGATGGTGAACAGCGCGACGAGCTGATTCGTCTGGCTGCCGATCTAGGCATTGCTGATAAGATCTTCTTTACTGGTTTCGTACGCGGCAAGCAGTGGCGCGACGCCTACAGTGTGTCTGATGTATTCGTCTTAAGCTCAATTAGCGAACCGTTCGGCCTTACCGCTCTTGAAGCAGCTCATCACGATAACGCCCTAATTGTTACTAATCAATCAGGTGTTGGCGAAGTACTGCAAAGCATTTTCCGTTACGATTTCTGGGATGTCGAACGCTTGGCTGACCAATTAGTTGGCATCGCAACTTCACCTGCCCTTAAAGATTCACTTCGTACAAACATTCTTAACGAATACGCCCGTCTTTCATGGCACGACGTTGCCAAGAAATGTATGAGTCAGTATACAAAAGCAACTTCACCAGGTGTACTAGTAGGAGCCTTCTCATGAACAAACGCGGTATAACCCTATACCTACACGTACACCAACCGTACCGAGTCCGCGATTATAGCGTTTTCGATACTTCAGAAAACCATAATTATTTCGTCGACCCCGACCCGCAAAGTAACCGCAATAACGAAAAAATCTTTAATAAGGTCGCGAACAAATCGTACCGTCCAATGAATGCTTTACTTGAAAAGCTTCTTAATACACACCCAGAGTTCAAAGTTTCGTTAAGTATTACCGGCACCTTCATGGAGCAAGCCGAACAATGGGCACCAGATGTTTTGGAAAGTTTCAAACGTCTTGTAGCCACTGGTCGGGTTGAGATTGTTGCCGAAACGTATTACCACTCACTCGCCTTCTTCTATAGCCGTACCGAGTTCGAACGCCAGGTTGAAGCTCACAAGGCTAAAATCCGTGAACTATTTGGCGTTGAAACAAACGTATTCCGCAACACCGAGCTGGCTTATAACGACGACCTAGCGAAGTGGGCCGATGGCTATGGCTTCAAAGGCATCTTGGCTGAAGGCTGGGATCCAATCCTTGACTGGCGCAGCCCGAACTTTGTCTACAAGCCCGAAGGCACTGAAAATATCGCTCTCCTTCTTAAAAACTACCGCCTCAGCGACGACCTCGCTTTCCGCTTTAGTAACCGCGAATGGCAAGAGTGGCCACTTACCGTTGATAAATACACTCAATGGATGGAATCATCTATTCAAGACCAGCCCCTTGTTAACCTCTTCATGGATTACGAAACCTTTGGCGAACACCAATGGGAAGATACCGGAATCTTTACTTTCTTTGAAGAGTTTGTTGGCCGTTGGTTAGAAGACGAAAACAATACCTTCTACACAACCTCTGAAGCAATCGCTACTAACGAACCAGCTGGTGTCATTAGCATGCCCGAAACAGTTACTTGGGCAGATGCCGAACGCGACCTGACAGCCTGGGTTGGAAACAGTATGCAGCACGAGGCTATGAAACATATCTACTCACTGGAAGATGATGTTATGCGTACGAACGACAATGAACTTATCGCCGACTGGCGTAAACTGCAAACCTCTGACCACGCCTACTACATGTGTACTAAATGGTTCACCGACGGTGATGTCCACGCCTACTTTAGCCCTTACGACTCTCCTTATGACGCATTCTTGTACTATATTAACGCCGTCCGTGATGTCCGTTGGCGATTACATGAAACTCACCGAACTGGAGGCTTAAGTGGCTAGATCAATCGTATTAAGTAATGGCGAACTACATGTTGGCTTAAACAGATACGGGGTGGTGCACGATTTTTACTACCCCTACGTTGGCTTCGAAAATCACGTTGCCGGCCCTTCTTTACGTCACAAAGTTGGCGTATGGGTTGATGGCATTTTAAGTTGGACCGACGACGAAACATGGACCTTTAAACACCACTACCCAACTACTAGCTTAGTTGGCCACACCATCGCGACCAACGAAAATCTTAATATCGTTATTGAGTTCGATGATACTGTCGACTCTGACATGAGTGTCTTCATTCGAAACATCCACGTCGTAAATACATCCGACCAAACCCGTGACATTCGTTTGTTTATGTACCAAGCCTTTGCTATTGGCGACTCACGTAGTAACACTGACACCGCTCAGTACCTGCCTGACAGCGATGCTATTTTGCACTATCGTGGACGGCGGGCGTTTGTCATTTCCGGCACAACGGCCGACGGCAAGCCATTTGACCAACACTCAATTGGCTTATTTGGTATCGAAAACCACGAAGGCTCATACCGCGACGCTGAAGATGGCGAACTCGGCGGCAACGTTGTTGAACACGGTCGTGTTGACTCGATCCTAAGGTTCTCGCTGCACATCGAAGCTCATTCATCGGCTCGTGTTCACTATTGGATTAGCGCCGGCATGACCAACCGTGAAGCTCTCTACATTCACAAGCAAGTGCAAGAGCAAGGTATTGATGCTCGTATCCACAAAACCTCCGAGTGGTGGCACGAGTGGCTGAAGCCAAGTGTCGCATTCGCCAAGACACTACCAAAAGATCACCAAGACCTTTTCCTAGAGAGTATGATGATTATCAAATCACAAATCGACAAGCGCGGTGCGGTAATAGCTAGTACCGACACGACCATGTTGAACTACTCACGTGACGCTTACGCCTATTCATGGCCACGCGATGGCGCTAATACTATTTGGCCGTTAGTTCGCCTAGGTTACTACCAAGAAGCCTACCGTTTCTTTGAATTCTGCCAACGAGGCCTTCACCCTCAAGGCTACTTAATGCACAAATACCGTGCCGATGGTGCCCTAGGAAGCAGTTGGCACCCGTATGTACACGCCGACGGTGTTGTATCGCCACCAATTCAGGAAGACGAAACTGCTTTAGTATTATTTGTATTCGTACAGTTCTACCAATTAAGCAAAGATAGCTCACTCATTAAAGAGTTCTATCACTCTATGATCAAGCCAATGGCTGACTGGATGGCTGAATTTGTCGATGAAACCAGCGGCTTGCCTAAACCAAGCTATGACTTATGGGAACAAACTTTCTCTACCAGTACCTATACAACTGCTGTAACCTACGCAGCCCTCATAGCAGCCTCTGAACTAGCTATTGTAGCCGGCGAAGAAGAGAATGCTGTTAAATGGCGCACTGTTGCCGAAGACATTCAAGTAGCGGCCCACAAGCACTTGTTTAATAAAGAACGCCAGGTCTTTTACCGAGGTATTAATGTCGTGAAGGGTGAAATCCAATACGACAGCGTCCTCGATGTTTCATCTACCTATGCTGCATTCTTATTTGGACTATTCGATGCTAGCAGTCCTGAAATTACTGCCTCAATTGCGACTATTCAAAGTACCTTCAACGCCAGCCCCGACGCCCCTGGCCTACCACGCTCTGAAGATGACGATTACCGCCGTACAAAACAAGGAATCGCTGGAAACTATTGGTACATCACCACCCTTTGGCACGCACAATATCTTATTGAAAAAGATAACAGCGAAGATGCTTTAAAAATTCTTAACTGGATTAAATCGCACGCAATGCCAACAGGAATGCTCAGCGAACAAATCGATCCTGTTGATGGTGCATTTATCTCACCAGCTCCACTCACCTGGTCACACGCCGAATACGTCTCTACACTCATAGATTTCGTCGGAAAAGGTAAATAATGTCTGCTAAGGTGGCTACTTTTCGCCATATGGTACGGCGTTTTTCGCCTCAACTTCGTAGTCGTTCGAAAGTGCTAAAGACGTTCGCTTCTAAAATGGGCTTCGTTCACTTTGGCTTAGTAGACCAACACGATGATGATTATGATGCCATTCGTGGATTCACCGCTTCACTTACCCACATTGATACCGATTACATGGTCGGTACGTACGAAGGGTATAACTTCCGCTTAGTTGACCGTTTCGACAGTTACAGGCACGGTACGCACTCTCACGAACAGCTATGGTGCATTTTAGAGATCGATCTGCACAACAATAAGGTTCCACACGTATTTCTTTCGCCTACCGGTAGCGAAGCTGGTGAATACGATAAACTATTTACCGTTCAGCCTTACATGCAGCCATTAAATGCATCACTGCTTCAAAACCATAGCTCTGAACTGCACGGCCGCTATCAAATTCTGGCACGCACAACTCACACTGCTGATGTTGAGCAGCTATTCACCTCACCAATTGTTGCTGGCATCGCTTCACGTTTTTGGCCACACGGTGTTGAACTGAACCATGGTAAGTTATTTGTATATATAACACAACACCGCCTTACAAAGACGGTGTTGGAGACTTCACTGGCATCTGGGCTATGGTTAGCCGAAATGCTCGATGAATCGAAAGAAGACTAACCCTTACGAGCTTTGACTTCGTTGCGACCAAGGTTTTTCTTGGTTTCAACGTAAAGCGCGTGGGTACGAGCAATTGGGTCGTACTTACGTAGGCTGAGTTTTTCAGTAGTGTTTTGAGTGTTCTTGGTAGTGTAGTACGTACGGTGACCACTAAGTTCACTAACCAATCCAACCAATTTCCGCTTTGTGTTCTTCTTTGCCATGAGATATCTTTCAACTTATTTAAATAATGTTTTGCCTACAGAGGCTTTCAGAGGTCAATTATAACAGAAAGGCCCACCTCTTTCAACCACCTTAGCGGAAGTTAGTAAATGCCAGTGGAAAATCGAAGTCTTGAGACTCTAATATACGCATTGCTGTTTGTAGATCGTCCTTGCTACCACTTGTCACGCGCACTTCTTCACCTTGAATAAGGGCTTTTACCTTCGGCACTTCATCGCGAAGAAGTTTCGTAATTTGCTTGGCTTTGTCTTGGGTAAGTCCAGCAATAAACGGAATTTCTTGAGTAGCCTTGAGGTTACTAGTAACAACCGGCTTGGTAAGGTCGAGTACTTTGCTGCTTTGGTTACGCGATGTCAGTTTTTTACGGACAATATCAATGATGCTTTCAATTTGCCATTCGTTGGCACCAATAATCTTGAAGCCGACTTTATCGGCCATCCAGTCAATTTCAGCTGGGGTATTTTTGAAGTCATAACGGTTAGTGATATCTTTTTGCACAAGCGCAAAAACATTGTTCATCTCTGCTTTGTCGTATTCGGAAATAATATCGTAACTAAATGTTGCCATGTGTATAGTATAGCAAACTAATATCAGTCGTAGAAACTACCATAGGCGTAGGCAGTGTCATCAGCAAACAGTAGTCCGTCATCCCACCTATTGCCAGTAAATTGGAAGCCCGTTTTCGAACTGTTATAAGCAGTCGTCGCACCGTAGAAACCGCAAGTATAGCGCCGCTTGTCCGTAAGAGCAATGGTTGTTTTATCATTTGGTGCATTACCGCGCTGAAAAACATTATCAATGGATTTGATATTCGTAGCGTTGGTTGAATCACTCGAATATGGCTTGCCTGCCGTTGCTCCACCGTAAGAGCAGTAGCCGCCAGTTGTGGCCATATATAGGTTCTTCTCAAGCCTAATGTTTTTCACAGGGGCAAAGTCTGGATATCCTGTTTGGTTGGCAGAACAGCCTGCATCGGGGTCGAAATTAGGCGCGTTACATAACAATGTATTGTGAATATAAGTAGAGCCTTGATCGATTCGCGCAGCCGACTCGTGGGTAATGCCAGAAGGGTCACTTAATTGGTCGTGCAAAAAAGAATCTTGCAGAGTACAGTTGTTGCACCATATCTGCCTTTTACCGGCGTACATGTTTGCCCGAGTAACTGTTATATTCGAGCCCTTTAAGCCTTCGGTATTTATATCGTTTCCAAAATTGATTTCAACATCGGTCAATGCAAGTGAGCCACTATCGACATTAATATTACCAGCAACTATTTTTGAATTCCTAATTGTCACATTAGCGCCAGTAATAGTCAGGTCGCAGTTGATGTTTTTACCGTCAACAACGGTGTTGCTGGTACTTATTGAGCAAGGACCCGAATACGCCATAAGAGTTGTGCCACTTGGTACTCCCGTATTGCCCGCGTTCGGGAAACAGCCGCCCCATGGGTCAGGTGCACCGGGAACAAAAAGCTGAGTTCCTGCGCTATAGCCGCTATTGAGTCGATTGGTTACCTCACTAGCTGTCACAGTGCGTTTATCAGTTGGGCAAGCACCGGTTTGCGCCTGGGCAGCTTGGAACTTCACAGCGCTTCCGTTTGAAGCTGACGTATCGGCAACTTGAACCGCGTTGGTTGATTCAGTGCCACTCTCTGCCTCAAAAGCAGTCGGTAATGCCCCTACAGCAGTTAACAAAATTACAGCAGTGATTCCGGATAGCGCAATTAATGAACTTGCAATGATAACCTGTTTTTTACTGACCATACTTTCCTATGACCGAACTTAGGTCGAGTGCGTTCACGACCCCGTCGGCATTTACATCACTGCGGCCTAAGCCAGCACCGCTCGTGTTCCAACGCGAGATGACCAAGCTAATATCAAGGATACCCACTGAACCATCTTGGTTGATATCGGCCGGCAAGTATGTAGGAGTTGACGAGGTAGTGAATGTTCGATCAGTTGAAACACTTGAGTTGCCCGCTTCGTCACGCGACGTCACTCGATAGTGGTAAAGCGTTCCCGATAATAACGAGGCGAGGTTGACCGAGTGAGACGTAACAAGAGCAGTGTTAAGTGTTGATGATGAACCATAGCTCGTTGTGGTGCCGTATTCAACCCATGTCGTAGAGGCGTCGTTGGTTGTCCAGCCAATAGTTGCAGATTGTTGTGTAACACTGGTTGCAGCTATTGAGGATATTGTAGGTAAGGTTGTATCTGCACAGTTGTTGCCTGTTCCGGTAGGCGTACAAGTTGTTGATGCTGAGAAGATCAGACGGTCAACGACAACGCCAGGGGCATTACCGATCAGCTTAACGGTGTGCGTTCCGACACCCAAGCTCATGCTAACGACGCTACCCGTATTAGTGGTGTTTATCCAGTTGCTAGATGTACTGCCAAAATACGTACTGGTTCCGCTAGCATATACCGGTACGCTACTTCCGCCAACTGTAAAACAAGTAGATCCATCAATCTCCAACAGGTACGTATTGTCTGTAGTGTTCGCTGCTGCCATACGTGTCCAGATGCGGTACGTACCAGCGGTGTCAATGGTTGTCGAAAGCCCCGTTACTTGGCCGTAATCAGTTGAAGGTGCCGCACAAGCGGCCGCAGCAGCATTTTTTGACTGGAATGTCGGTATCAATACCAGCGCCAACATCAAATATAAAATAATTGTTTTTGGTAGAAATACCGAACTTCGCCGTAAAACCTTAGCCATTATTCTGCCCCTCGTGATTATCAAAAGTAGTGTTATTGTGTGCACTATTAGCTGGAATAGATTCATAGGATAGACCTTCGGAAGTATCGATTGGTCGCGGTAGGTGCGTCTGGGGGATAGTCGGTACAGGCGCGGCAAAAGCAGGCGTTACGAGCTCACCTGCACTCGCAGCGGTTTTCGAACCAACAGCCTCGTCTGGAATAGCCGATGTACCAGCTGTAGGTACAAAGCCGCCAAGCGCAACACCTTTGAGCTTTTGGTTTACTCGGTAGTCTCGTGCACGTACGTACAAATCACGCACGATGCCGTTCTTGCACCAGGATCGGATACCAAAAGCTGCGATGGCAGCCAACGCTACGACCGCTCCGGCTACGTACCAGCCCCATACAGGGAACCACGATACCGGTGCAATGTAGCCATCAAAAACGACAGCCTGTAATTGTTGCTCGGAGGTCTGTACACCATCACTAGTTACTGTATTAGCGAGTATAGTGATGTGCTGTTCGTAGGTTTTGCCATCCTTAGCAAGCTGCACTATATACTCTCCCGGTGTGATGTCACTAAATAACGCCGAACCATTTCCATCCGAAGTTGCTTCAGTACCTGAAGGTAAGAGTGTCACCTTCTGGTTCGAAATGGCTTTCATATTCTTATCAAGCAGCCCTACTTTCACCGACATTCCCTTAAGAGAAATTGCTCGTACAGTAGTTTCTTTAGTCGACTGTCCGTCGGTTGCAACTATCTTATAGAACAGTTTAGAGCCCGGCGTTAGCCCTTCAGCGACAGAAAGTGAATGTGTCTTGCCGCTTGTCGTAAGGCTAGTTTGAACATTTAGGCTGTCCTCTGAGGTGCCATATACCAATCTAACTTGAGCAGCAATATTTGTTGTCGCCGTGATATTTAACATCGTATATTGCGCTGTTTCGTTAGAGATGGCGGGCACATCAAGGTTTGTCTTTGTAGTATTGGCGGTTGGCGTAGGTGCTGTTTGGGCCGACTGAGTTGGCGTAGGTGTAGTTGTTTGTTGAGTTGACGTCGGAGTGTTGGTCTTCGTAGGCGTAGGTGTTGTAGTAGTCCCGGTCGTGGCAGGTGTTGTACAGCTTGGCGGTGTGCCGGTCTGGCCTGCCGGGCAGCTACCTGGTGTAAAGTTAACCGTTGCACCACTTGCAGAAGGGTTGGTATATGCCCCATCGTACGCAGCATTAGCAGCCGTAAGTGTTACCGGGCTAGAGCCACTGTACGGAAGAGCCTTAAAAGTAATGCTCGCAATAAGTGCATCGGTAGCTATACCTGCCGAGTCGAGTTTAGCGCGGGCAATTTTGATACTGGATGCAGACACGGTCTGCTGGACAGTTGCATCAAATGGAGAGCCGCTTGAGTTGACGCTCACGAACTGCAAAGACGCTGGATTGAAACCAACCGTCCCCTCCACTACCGTCACGGCAGTTGTCGGGTTGATGCGGAAGTTCAAAGTAATAGTACCATCGTGCGCCACACTGCTCGTTGCAGGGGTGATGTACATACTTCCTACAGCAGACACTGGAGTGGATTGTGTAAGGATTGATGCTACCGACGATACGACGAGAAGCAGAGAAACACAGAGACCCTTGATGGCAACTCTGTAGTGCTGTTTTCCCTGGATTTTCTCATGTGTAGCACTCATGGTTATTTGTATGATACCACTTTTCTTAGAAAAACAATGTATTTTTTCTTAAAATTAGAAAAGAATTAGAAATAAGAAAAAAGGCCGACAATATATCGACCTTTTAACAGATATAATCAATTTATGGAGCCACGACAGGGATTTGAACCCTGGACCTCATCCTTACCATGGATGCGCTCTACCAACTGAGCTATCGCGGCGTAGTAGGCCCTGCACGTAACAAACTAACTAAAAAGTAAGCTACTCATTGAGCGCGCTCTACTATCAACTTGCGTTTCACGCAGGAGCTATCGGCGGAGCTTGCTTCAAGTTACACCAACCTAAGCTGGCATAACTTGAAGTATTATATCGTAACTACTACCGTAAGTCGAGAACTACAAGGTTCTCAATGTGCGGTGTTCGAGGGAAGAAATTGTAACCCTTGTGTGATGTCACGTTGTACTTTTCGGCAAGCATTGCAACGTCGCGAGCTTGGGTAACTGGGTTACATGACAGGTAAACGATACGAGCAGGTGTTACTTCTAATAAACGGTCGATAACGTCGGTGTGTAGGCCGGCGCGTGGTGGGTCAAGAATGATCACCTTATCTTCGGTGATGTATTCAGTAACATCTTCGCTAGCAGCCAAGACGGCTGTCGCTTTCTTACCAAGTTCGATAATGTTGTTCTTCATCTCACGAACGGCTTCTTTGTTCATCTCAACAAGTGTCAAGTCATCGCCACCGATAGTCAGGCCGATTGTTCCCACGCCACTGTAGAGGTCAAGGACAGGCTTGCCTTCAGGAATGAATGTCTTCATATCAAGCAGTGCTTGCTCGTAGACTGGAAGGTTAATTTGGAAGAAACCTTCAGTAGCGTAGTTAAACGGCACTCCGAGAATAGTATCTGTTAAGCGTAATGTGTGCGGTGTAAGGTATTCAGTCACAACACTCGCAGGGCTTAACGGGTTAGAGAAGATTACTTGACCCCTTTCGCCTGTTTCAAAGTGAGAGATAAACTCGTCGTGTGCGAATTCAGGATCTTTAACGTAGAGTTGCCACGAAACATCACCAGTTGCATTCGAACGAATCAATAATGTTTTAAGGTCACGGCCAATAACTTGCATTTCGTTAAGAACAGCCAGTACCTCGTGGGCTTTGGTGTTAATAGCAGGCGAAGCCAGGCTGGTGCCTTGTACGGAAATCTTTCCGTGCGTACCGCGCCTAAAGAAGGCCAAAGAAAGTTGTTGAGTATCGGTCTCAAACCAGAAACTAAATTCGATTTTGTTACGATATTCGTATTCGTGACCGTCAGTAAATACTTCAACGGCGTTTGGAAGAACAACCGAATGAAGTTCAAAGGCTTCAACAATTAAAGCGGCTTTATAGTGCTGCTCGGCTTCCATGGTCATAATTTGCCATGGGCTGGTTGAGAGGTAGCTTTCAGGGTCGCGTGGTTCAACGCGGTCTTTACTAGCTTTTAGCACCTCTGTTACGTAGCCTTCAACAAGGCGAGATTTCTTTTTTGTAAGTTGAACATTTGCTTCTTCATCGGGCAAAGCGCCCCAAGCAAATAATTTTTTGCCGTCTTCAAGAGTAGCCAAAGCTTGGCCACCGCCGACGATTTTAGTGAACTGCGCGTGTACTGTAGGGAGGGGTCTCATAGTCATTCCTCTAATTATACCTCGAAAAGGCTGGTAACGGGGTAAAAATATGATAAAATAGTTCAAGTGCCGCCTTAGCTCAGCTGGTTAGAGCAGCTGTTTTGTAAACAGCAGGTCTACGGTTCGAATCCGTAAGGCGGCTCCAAGATATAATAATGAAGTAATTCGTTGCAATATCTTGGACATGCTGGAATCGTGTAGTGGCAATCACAGGAGACTGTAAATCTCCCGCCGTAAGGCTCCGTAGGTTCGAGTCCTACTTCCAGCACCAAGCAAACTACCTCACATTGCGTGAGGTTTTTTGTTAGGCAACATTAAAGCTCCGTATCAATGACGGAGCTTTGTATGCAGAACGGCTACCCTATTCGAGGGATCGAATAATTTCAACCAGCAGCGGCCAGTCTTCGTGGTTTTCATCTTCGCTCTCTAGCTCACCCGCAAAATCAAACGTAATTGAAAGTGGGTCTTCTTCATCTAAGCCTTGAGCGTACTCAGTCGCCGATAAACCTGTGATGTTGTAGGCAATGTCCTGACGCGCTTCAGGGTCGGTTTCAAGCAAACGTACGCACGAGTTTAGATAGATGATAATAAGCTGACGCTGTACGGCAGGGTCATTGGTTGCTTCAACGGTTTCGAATACTTTATCTACATCCATAGTCGTACCTAATTACATGCCCACGCGTCGTGGCTGTCGAACCCTATTTTGGTTTTGAGGAATAATCATCTTAGCTGCACGTTCTCGTAGGTCGGTCGCAAGCAAAGCTTCACCAATACGTTCGTAAGCATCAGCAAGAATGGTTAATGTCTGAGGAATCGGGTCAAGTTCAACCGCTTTTTCAAGTGAATCAATCATCTTACGGTTGTTGCCAAGCTTTTCTTGCACCTTAGCGTAGGCAATGTGACGTGACGGCAAGTCGCTATCCATCGCAAGTGCTTGCTCGAAGGCCAAACCGGCTTTTTCGTAGCTTTGGGTTTCAAAGTAAATCAAACCAACATTGTGAAGGCTACTGGCACTTGGCTCGAGGCTTTGGGCAATTTCAAAACATTCAATCGCTTCTTTGAATTGTTGTTGTTTCGAGTAAAGAATACCGAGGCGGTTGTACGCACTGGCATTGCGCTCGTCGACACGCAAAATAGTCAGTAGTGCCTTTTCAGCACGGAGGTACTTACGCTCCTGCAAAGAGGTCTGAGCAATAGACCATAGTTGGTCTAATTTGTCGGAAAGTTTGGTAGTAAGGTCACTAGACACTTCACCAACGGTCTGTTTTTGAAACAGCGCCCAGGTTCCTAAAATAACGATAACGAGCAGTCCTAGCATTTACTTAAGTATACCATATGAAACTGAGAGTCTACCTTTGCGAAGTTAGCTATACCGACGCCATCTGCAGACGGATATTTCCATTCCCCTGGATACGCCCATATACCTTCTCAAGTTGAGCGATCGTCGCAATGCTTGAATCGTCACCACCGTTGACCAACGTCTTCTGTAGCAATTTCATTGCATCCGCCAATACCAGTAATGCCTTCGTACGGTCATCTTTGTATTTCTTAGCGATTAATAGCCGAGCATATGAGTTGCCAACAACATATTCACGAGCATCTTTAATAATTTCAGAACGTGACTCAAAATAAGCACTATCACTCGCTAATCGAGCTAATTCAGCCGGAAAACCACCAGCAATAAACAATAACTGGGCTTTTTGGCGCTCATCACGCACTTTTAGACTGTCTAGCAGGTCGTTTGATTGTTCAGGCGTAATTGGTCGCATATCAAGCCGCTGCGCCCTAGAGAGGATTGTAGGCAGCAACAGGCCCGGTTGGTGGGTCAATAGGATGAAGTGAGTACCCTCGGTAGGTTCTTCGAGTAACTTCAGAAAGGCATTTTGGGCAGTTTTAGCCATACGCTCAGCGTAATCAATAATAATTATCCGACCACTCGGCTCGATTGTCTTCGTGATGTTATAGAGGCGGCGAATACTATCAACCGTAATACTCCCCTTTTCGATATCAATCTTTTCGTCTTTTTCGGGAAGTACTGTCTGTACAACTGCTTTAGAACGAAGCGAGACCTCAAGGGCGGCTGAGGTGAGGCCAATCCCCTCTGCCCCAGTAATCAATAACGCACCTGGTAAATGCAGCGCAAACTGCTCTAATTGTCGCTTGGTCGTTTGATTAAATACAAACTTACTCACTAGCCGATCCGGTGAAGTTTTCAGTAAATACCTTAGGAAGAGGCGCTTCGAAGGTTTTGCGGTTTGAAATTGGAATAGTCAGTTCAAGGGTTGTAGCGTGCAGCATCAAACGTGGTGCAGTTTTAATACTTCCGTAGATACGGTCACCAGAGATAGGCGTATTGATATATGCCAAGTGAACACGTAATTGGTGAGTTCGACCAGTCTTTGGGTGAAGCGCAATCAGGCTTTGCTTGTCATTTGTATCAAGCACTTGGTACTTCGTCAGCGCTTCCTTACCAGAAGGGTCGACACGGAACATACTTGGTGAAGATGGGTTTCGGCCAATAGGAAGGTCAATCATAGCCTCTTCAAGCTTAGGAACGCCATCAACAACTGCTACATAGTGCTTTTTAGTTGAACGGTCAGCAAACTGCTTTTTAAGAAGTGTTGCAGTCTCGTCATTACGAGCACCGATAATAACACCACTAGTATCGCGGTCGAGGCGGTGAACGATGCCCGGGCGTGAAGTTTCAAGGCCGTTGGTTGTATAACGACGGAAGAAATCGGCAACAGTAAACTCGTCGTTTAGGACACCCTTGCTGTGCGTAAGAACACCGGCTGGTTTGTTGACGACAATAACGTTATCGTCCATAAAGATAATAGGCAGTTCAAGTTCGGTAAAGTCAGCCTTAGCTGGTGGAACAAGCGCGAGGTCGTCGTTTTCAGTGACATCATACTTTGTTTTTTCAATAACTTCGCCATTCACCTGAACGTAGCCGTTTTTGATGTACTTTTGGATAGTACTACGAGTAAAGGCTGGGTAACGTTTAGTCAGTTCGATATCAAGGCGAACTTTTTCAGTGGTAACGCGGAAAAGGTAGATTTCGCGGAATTTGAAACGGAGACCGTACGTTGTAGGGTCCGACGGGTTACGCACGAAGTGGCCTTGTAGTTGGGGCTTGTCACCACGAAGCTCTTCAAGAAGATACTTAGTATCGTCATCAGCAACCGCATTGTAAGAAATGTAGTAAGGAACACGGTCAAGAATAAACGCCGTCACACGACCACCCGGACGAAGCTCTAACTCACGGATGTGAGTAATAGACACCCGTGACGTCTCGTCATTGGCAAGGTCGAATTGACGTAAAACGCCGAGAATTTCTGATACTGCACCTTTAGCCACGAGTGTTTCCTTTTGTTGTTTTGCTTAGTTATGTCTATTATAACAGATTAGGGGTGGAATTGATGTAGGGAAATTATATTAGGTACTGGTTTGAGTGGATTGCAAATGTATAAAATGACTGCGCATTGCTTTTTCATAGTGTATATGCTATAATATACTTATCTTATTGATTTTTCTGTGAGATTCGTATTCAGACAATCGAGCCATCCGGTTCTTGATGAATTAACAATTGGAGTAGTATGAACGATAAAACCGCAAATAATGCGGAATACCAGCGCATGCAACGAACGGTCGTCCACGCGAGAAGACTCATGATTGCGGGGATAGTTACTGTCTCTGCATTTTCATTTTGCCTGATTCTCTACATTCTATCAGGCAACGTTTTTCTCATCGCGATGTATACCCTCGTAGTCGCCCTACAAGTAGTACCGGCGACTCTTTACACCAAAGCATATCGAAGGGCCGTCAAGGCCCGAGACCATGCCTCCACATGAACACGCTACCCGAGAGCGCCACCCGCATCAACTGTTGCTGAGGTTGAAATCTCGGGCAACAGCCATAGTTATGTATTTATAGATGATTATGGCTGTTGATTCGACTATTCTATTATTTAGATTCTATTTACAAAAAAACACCCAGCATAACCGGGTGTTTTTCTTTGCATCTCTCGCAGCGTCTTAACGCTTTGAGAACTGTTCGCGCTTACGAGCAGAACGAAGACCGTACTTCTTGCGTTCTTTTTCGCGTGAGTCGCGTTTCAATAGATCAGCTTTCTTCAAAGTAGAACGAAGATCAGAGTGTGCAAGTGTTAATGCTTTAGCGATTGCTAATTTGATTGCATCAACTTGACCAGCAGTACCACCACCAGCAACGCGAATAGTCACGTCGTAGTCTTTTTGCTTGCCAACGAGGGCAAGTGGGTCAGTAACTTCAGCGAGGTGAGTCTTGTTGCCGTCAAAATATTCAGCAGCAGGCTTCTCGTTGATGATAAGGCTTCCCTTACCAGCGTACAAACGTGCACGTGCAGTTGCACTCTTACGTCGTCCTAGTCCGTAGAAATAAGTACCTTCAGCCATATTACTTCATCTCAACTTTCTTAGGAGTTTGTGCAGTGTGGGTGTGTTCCGCACCAGCAAAGATGCGTAGGCGGTTCATACGGCCGTCAGCAAGCTTGTTTTTAGGAATCATTCCCTTAACTGCAGATTCAATTAGTCGTTCTGGGTGTTTTTCGCGCACTTCTTTAACAGTCGCGTCGCTAATACCACCAGGGTATCCACTGTGTCGGTAGTAAACCTTTCCAGTTTCTTTGTCACCAGTTACAACAGTTTCAGCAGCGTTGATAACTACAACGTAGTCACCATTGTCAACGTGAGGTGTGTAAGTTGGCTTTGACTTACCAATAAGCAAGTTAGCGATTTGGGTAGCAACACGTCCCATAGGGGCGTCGGCAGCATCAATAAGGTACCAAGTACGTGAAACGTCTTCGGTTCGTTGGCTAAAAGTTTTAGCGTTTACCATTATTTTGTCTCCTCTTTAGCTACTTTAGTAGCAGGTTTAGCTGCAGGTGTTGCTTTTGCAGCTTTCACTACAGGAGCAACGTCGCTGATTTCATCAACAAAAGCGATAGTAGCCATTTGAGCACCGTCACCAACGCGTAGACGAGTTCGTTCAACACGAACGTGTCCACTGTTGCGAGCGGTAAGCTGTGGCGCAATTACGTCTACAAGACGGAAAGCCATAGCTTGTGTACTCAAGCCAGCGATGACGCGACGACGATTCGCCAAGTCACCTTTTTTAGCCTTAGTGATTAGTTTTTCAATGTAGCGGACTAGTTCTTTAGCCTTAGGGAACGTAGTTTCGATCTTACCGTGCTCTACGAGGCTTGTTGCCAAACCTTTAAGTAGTGCACGACGTTGGTCGCGTTCTCGGCTAAACTTTCGTCCTTTATATCCGTGTCGGTGCATAGTCTAAACGTCCAATTCTGCCAATTTATCTTTGACTTCATCCAACGCCTTGCTACCAAAGCCCTTCAACTCACGAAGATCTTGTTCTGATAGTGTGACTAGGTCACGTACAGTACGGATTTCGTTGTTGATAAGTGCGTTAGCAGTACGAGCACTGAGGTTCAACTCTTCAATAGGAGTGTTGAGTTCGCCAGTTTCGTCGATAACATCTTGTCCAAGCGCCGGAGCGGCTTCAACAGTAGTGCTACCTGCAAGTGCAGTATATTGGTTAACCAAGATAGCTGCTGCTTCTTCAAATGCTTCACGTGGGCTTAGCGTGCCGTCAGTTTCAACATTTAGTTGGAGTTTGTCGAGGTTTGTTTCTTGACCGACGCGAGTCGAGTCAACTTTGTAACGTACACGAAGTACAGGTGTAAAGATTGCATCAATAGCGATCATGTCGCTGTGAAGACGGTTTACACTTGAATCTTCGATAGTTTGGTAGCCACGGCCAGCTTCAACAACGATGTCGAATACAACAGTCTTTTTTGGATCGTCAACTGTAGCAATAATTTGCTCAGGGTTAACGATTTCAACGTCGGCTGTAGTTTTGATGTCACCAGCAGTAATTGTGCCAGCGCCCTTTTTCTCAATACGTAGTTCAACTGGTTCGTCGCTTGATACCTTAACACGAACACTCTTGAGGTTGATCATGATGTCAACGACATCTTCTTTGATTCCTTCAATAGTGGTGAATTCGTGGCTAGCACCTTCAATACGGAAAGCAACAATTGCTCCACCCTTTACGCTCGAAAGCAGTACGCGGCGAAGGCTGTTACCAAGTGTATTGCCGTAACCAGCTTGTAGAGGTTCGATTACAAATGATGCACTGTTCGCGCTGTGTTCTTCGACACTAGCAAGTGCTGGGTTGTGAATAACTTTTGACATATATATATCTCCTATACCCTATCGAGAGTAATACTCTACAATTAATTGTTCGTTAATCTCAGGCTCTGCTTCTTGACGAGTAGGAGCACCAGTGATTGTGATGGTCATTTTCTTAGCATCGCTTTTCAACCAGCTAAGGGGAACTTGAACGCTACCTTTAACAACTTCGTCTAATTCAGAGAAGTAACCAGACTTAGTGCTTTTTGGACGAACAACGAGTTCATCACCAGCTTTAAGACGGATAGACGGGATGTCGACACGACGGCCATTTAACATGAAGTGACCGTGGCCAACAAGTTGACGAGCAGCACGACGGCTAGTAGCAAAACCAGCACGGTATACAGCGTTGTCTAGACGTTGTTCAAGGAAACGAAGAAGGTTTTCACCAGTAAGACCGTCAGAGCGGCTTGCTTCGTTCATTAGTTTAGCAAATTGTTTTTCAAGTAGGCCGTATAGACGACGAACTTTTTGCTTTTCACGTAACTGTGTCAAGTACAAGCTAGGCTTGCCTTGGCGACCGTTAGCGTGTTGGCCTGGGATACCACTTTTGTGGGCCATAACCTTGTGCGCTTTAGGGTGAAGGGCATAGCCTTCACGTCGGCTTTGTTTAACAATAGGAGAAGTATCTCGTGCCATAATTAGCCCCTACGTGCCTTTCGTGGTCGTACACCGCCGTGAGGCACGCCGGTAACTTCCTTAATGCTATCAATAGTGATGTCAAAGCCGTTGAGCGCACGGATACCCGCGTCTCGGCCTTGGCCAACACCTTTAACAAATACGTCAACAGACTTAAGACCGAAGCCCTTAGCTGTTTCAGTAGCTTTTTCAGCCGCAACTTGGGCTGCATATGCAGTACCCTTTTTGCTTCCACGGAAACCAGTAGCGCCAGCGCTGCTTTGAGCGATAACGTTTCCCTTTTTATCAGAGTAACTGATAATCGTGTTGTTGAAGGTTGCTTGGATGTGAAGCTGACCAGCAGGAACTGATCGCTTTTGCTTCTTCTTGTTTGAAGTTGAATCTGCCATTTCGTTCCTTTCCTAGGTCTTACTTGCTGATTTAGGTTGTGATCCACCAACGGCGATCGCTCGACCCTTACGAGTTCGTGCATTCGTACGAGTACGTTGACCGTTTACCGGCAAACCAGCTTTGTGGCGTAGTCCGCGGTATGCGTTGATATCTTTCAACCTTTTAATATTGTTTGTTACCAGACGCTGGAGGTCGCCTTCCACGGTATAATCACGATCGATTATTTCACGTAGTCGTTGTTCTTCAGCCTCGGTGAGATCTTTCACCCGAGTGGTCGGCTCGATACTAGCCGCCGCAAGGATGGTCGATGCGAACTTCGGACCGATGCCGTAAATATACGTCAAAGCGATCTGAACTTGCTTTTCAGCGGGTATTACTACCCCAGAAATTCGAGCCATGCTTAACCCTGCCTTTGCTTGTTCTTAGGTTTTTTCTTGTTGATAACCGTTAGACGCCCTTTACGGCGAATCAGTTGGTCATCAGGACTGATTTTCTTGACACTCGCACGAACTTTCATGAGCGCAATTCCTCCAGTTAAATTTGATCCTTGTGGCGATA
>Ga0247810_10000492_pt1 | contig 41672 bp, 24 predicted proteins | sample UWRJL119311C1_FD_179918 | JGI IMG/M metagenome (GOLD analysis project Ga0247810, IMG submission 179918) | Plant litter microbial communities from Arlington Agricultural Research Station in Wisconsin, United States - UWRJ-L119-311C-1 | ecosystem: Environmental > Terrestrial > Plant litter >...
TCGATGCCAAAAGCGGTGTGAGCGCGCGTATGAGTATTTCGGCATTCGAAAACCTGGTGAGTGCCGCCGAATTGCGCGGATTGAAAAGCGGTCATCCGAAAACCAGCGTACGACTGGCAGATTTTACAGGAATCATTCCGGCGCTAACAGGAAAAATGGAGCTTGTTTACGAAGGTGAGCAGGAAGGCAGCACATTCGTAGCGGAACAGCTGATCGGTTCGGCCGTAAAAACGCTGTTCGAAAGCTACTTCCCGAAAGTCGAAAAACTCGAAAAACAGGATGGCAGCAGCGTATACCAACCCATTGTAGATTGGTTCTTCGACCAGGACGAATTCGTTCTCACCGACGACGCCGATGATAAAACCTACAATTCCCAGCTGGATGCTATTACTCCGCTGGAAGCGTTGATACAGAAATACCAGCCATCCGTTTTGCCGGCTGAAAAGCATTTTCTCAAGGAATTCGTTCTCTGGGGATTGGTCGAAAGCAAAAAGCTGAGCAAGTCACAGATGGAAAATAACACGACCTTCCGCGACCAGTTCAGCGATTTTGTGAAAGGCGGATTGAACTGATCTTAATTCAGGATAGTGAGGGAGGGCGAAAGTCTTCCCTTTTTTTGTGCATTGGCTGGCGGGTTCAGAGTACTTGCTGCGAATTCTATTCCCATTCTCTATTCCCTATTCCCTATTTCCTATTCCCTATTCTCATTTAACCAGATTTTTCTAAATTAGCTTTCAATACATTGATTGACCAGTTACTATGGATTCAAAAACAACAGAAAAAGCGATTAAAGCGGGAGAAACTCTTGATCAGTTCCTCGATCCGGCTGTTACGGCTATCGGATCCCGCGAAGAAGAAGCCGCTGTTTTAGTGATGCGAAAGCTTCCTTCGGGAATGGATGAGAAAAAGATCCACGACGCGATCACGAAAATGGGAGCTTTAAAAATATTCCGGTTCAGCAGCAGCTTTTCAAAAGAATACATCCACGTTCTGAAGGCCGCTATGAACATCCTGGTGAAGGATACGTTTCAAAGCAGGATGATGACCCAGTGCCTCTTTTTTGCACTCGATCAGGATTTCGAAGAACCGCAGGCCTACACTAACTTCACCGAAACAGCAACTTTTCTGCAATACCTCGATACCTTCCAGTTTCCCGTTGAGAAATCAGATGGCTTTGCAAAATCGGACAAGCTGATCACTGCTGCCGTAGCAGAAAATGCAGGAAAAACGCTATTAGCCGTACAGTACAACTCAAGAGATATCCGCGTATTCAACTCCTTTATGTACGCTCTGGGGAAATCCGATCTGCCGATGGTTGGAGCAGCAGCAAAGTTCCAAATAGAATCAGGTGGATCGTACGAGCTGAATGTAGTGATCAAAGCCCTTCAACCGAACAGCGAACTGCCGAATACTTCGAAAGCCTATCAATGGGCTGTCGAGCGGCTAACGGCTATCCAGGAAAAGAACCTGGCTTTCAAGCTGGCCGGAACCATTGGACTGGAGCCCGTTTTCGACACGCCCTGGAGCTTCAAGATACAGGTCAGCAGCGATCCGACGGAGAAAACTCCGAGAAAAGGATGGTTTGTTATTACGGAGATCGCCGGTCATTGGAACGATCCGCTTGCCATCACCATCCGGGGACCGAAAGGCGATGTGAAAGGAAACGAAAGACACGGAGTACTGATGGGAAAAGGATTGGGATTCAAGAAAATAGATCTATTCAACCTGCGCCCTGACCTGGACGAAGCTGCGAGCCTCTATGGAATTGAAAAGCTTTACTGGGAAAACGCCGCCATTTCGGTGACAGGTCTTGATAAAAAGTCGGCAAAAACGATCAAAGACTGGTTGCTGGCGTTTTAGAGATTCCGAACCGACTCCCCTCCTACTTTACAAATCCGGAAACTTCTGTTACGAATCCGCGCTGGGCTTCATTGATCTTTTCAAGCGCTTCCGCTGTTACAAACCATCCGGCACGGTCGATCTCGGGAAAAGACTGCATTTTTCCTGATCGTGGCGGCCATTCGATCTCAAATTCGTTGCTTACGATCAGCGCAGGATCTAAATAGTATTCCAGCGCCCAGGCATAAATGGTCTTGCCCGATTTCAGCTTCACCGGAGAAAGCTCCCTGAATTTTCCCTCCGGGAGAATTCCTGTTTCTTCCCGGAATTCGCGGATGGCGGCTGCAAGTGGTTCTTCTTCATCTGTAAATTCGCCTTTTGGGATAGACCATGCCCCAAGATCTTTGTTCTTCCAGAACGGTCCGCCCGGATGAGCAAGAAAAAACGAAAGCTCGTTTTCGATGGTCTGGTAAAGAAGAATACCCGCAGATTTTTTCATCCGGTTAAGATACTAAATGGAACTGGCAGAATGATAAAAGGTCTGCGTAGAATGATGTAGTAAAGAACATTGCCGATATTAAATGTCTGACCAATATAATACTTGTCGAAGCTTTCGCTATAAAGAATGTAAACAGTGTAAGTTTCCATGAAAGTGATTTCCCGCAAAAATCAAAACCCCCAAGACATTTGATACATCTTGAGGGCTTCTAATCCTACAGCCATATAGGACATTTCTTTAACGGTCAGCTTTGCGTTACCGCTTTTTAAGCGGTCTGGACGGGACTCGAACCCGCGACCCCATGCGTGACAGGCATGTATTCTAACCAACTGAACTACCAAACCAATATTGTGTAAAAGCTTTTCAGCTTTCTCTGACAACAGTCAGATTATCTTTCAATTTCAATATTGTGTTGCTTTCCGTTAAAAGCGTGTGCAAATTTACATCATTTATTCTTTTCCGCAAGCGTTTTAAGAAAAAAATACTGCGATTTTTTCAGCTGCTCATTTACTGTAGTTGGATTTCAGCCGCTTATGTCTGTATTATTCCTGCATTACCGGTATTCGAATCGCAATGACGACAATAAAATGTAGCGCTCTGACCGCAAAGCAGACTGATTTTCTTTGCTCGATTCTTGTAATTCTACCAGATTAAAAAAATCTTAATTAATACTTACCGTGGTAAATACTACAATTAATTGCTTATCTTTGTACCGAACTTTGGTTATGCAAACCAAAATCAGACAATAGGAGAAATTATGAAAACAACAGTTCACAGTGCAGAGACAAGAGGTCACGCCGATCATGGCTGGCTAAACGCGAAACATTCATTCAGTTTTGCCAACTATTACGATCCGGAACGTGTCAACTTCGGAATGCTGAGGGTTCTGAATGATGATATAGTGGCAGCCGGAATGGGATTCGGACAGCATCCGCACGACAATATGGAGATTATTACTATCCCGCTGGAAGGAGCAATTGCTCACAAAGATTCGATGGGAAATACTGCAACCGTTAACGCCGGTGAAATCCAGGTAATGAGCGCCGGAACAGGCGTTACCCATTCGGAATTCAACCCTTTGGAAACAGAAGCACTCAATTTACTGCAGATCTGGGTAATCCCCAACAAAAGGAATGTTGAGCCGCGCTACGATCAGCAGGTCCTGGACCTTGTGCCAATGAAAAACGCATGGTCACAGATCCTTTCTCCGAACCAGGATGATGCCGGTGTATGGGTCCACCAGAATGCATGGTTTCACATGGGCGAATTCGAAGCGGGAACAGAGTCTTATTACAACCTGAAAGACGATCCGAAAAACGGCTTGTACATTTTCGTCATAGAAGGACAGGTGGAAGTAGCGGGCCAGACGCTTTCTAAAAGAGACGGAATGGGCATCTGGGAAACCAAAGCGGATGACCTGATCAATTTCACTTTCCTCGATAAAAGCAAAGTATTGCTGATGGAAGTTCCGATGCAGGGTTAAAAAGCACTTACAACGTCCCGAGCGGGATTACATTTTCAAATACACAACCAAATAAAAAAGCAAATGCAATCAATTATTGACAGCCTTAACTGGCGCTATGCTGTAAAGCAGTACGACAACACAAAAAAGATCAGTACGGAACAAGCGAACACCCTGAAAGAAGCGGTGCGTTTAACACCAACTTCAGCCGGATTACAACCCTTTAAGCTGATCGTAGTAGAAGATCAGGAAACAAAGAATAAGTTGGGCGAAGCGGCTATGTTCAATAAACAATCAGTTGTGGATGCTTCCCATCTGTTTGTTTTCGCCACTCTGAAAGCCGTCAAAGAAGAGCACATCGATACTTACATGGACCTGATCGCTGAGACACGTGATTCAAAACGCGAAGATCTTGCAGCATTCGAGCAATCCCTGAAAGGTTACCTCCTGAACGTATCTCCGGAAGATTCGTTCACCGCATCTTCGAAACAAACGTATATCGGATTGGGAATTCTGTTGGCTTCCGCAGCTACTATGCGGGTAGATGCAACGCCTATGGAAGGTTTTGATCGTGCTGCTTTTGATGAGATCCTCGGACTGACGGATTATTCGGTTACAGTTATCTGTACAGTTGGTCACCGGTCAGAATCGGATATGTTCCAGCATTTCAAAAAAGTGCGTAAAACCGAAGAAGACTTCATCTCTGTACGATAATTTCAACAGAGTTTTATTCGAACCGGCTTCCAGGGAGGCCGGTTTTTTTATTGATTGATTTTTGGGGTTTGTTACATCGCATTGTTTATTATGGCGGACACACTTCTAATCGCTTTTCAGGCGGATAAGCTGTTAGCCAGCTGATCAATGCTTGTAGTCCTGAATATGCGAACAACAGTACCAGAACGTTTCCATAAGTACTTTTCAGGCGAAATAATACGCGATAACATATTGTATATCAGCTTATAAAATACACTATCAAGACTATCTATATACCTGCCTTACCTCAAAGCTATAGCATCCTTATAGATAGCTTATATAAATGTTAGAATTCTCACTGTTTCAGGGCAATTTTACCCTTGAAATCCCAGGCAATAGTTCAGACAAAAAAAGCCCCGGCAGTATCGCCGGGGCTTTCCCTGTAATGGATGATTAATCCTAGTTTTTAACTACACGTTCCATTGCTGAACCTGTCTCAGTTTCAATTCTCAGGAAGTAAACTCCGGTCTCGTAAGCAGAAAGATCTACTTTACCGCCATTGCTGACAGTCATAACCTGAAGCACTTTACCCTGAGCATCTACAACTTCAACAGAAGCATTGTCAGCTGTCATTGTAACAGTTACGTCTGTGTGTGTAGGATTCGGGAACACGCTGATAGAAGCATCAGTGAGCTCTTTGATTCCAACTGTCGAAACAGCTATACAAGAAGACGTATCAGAACATCCTGCAGCATTCGTTACCACCACTTTGTAGCTTCCGTTAGCCGTTGCCGTGAAAGTCTGTGAAGTAGCGCCTGAGATTGCCGCATTCGTAGCACAGTTGATCCACTGGTAAGTTGTACCCGCAGAAGCTGTCAGTGTTACGTTGTTGCTAAGCGTTGCTGTAGCGGTCGGGATAGGCGATACTGTAACAGTTACCTGATCCGTAGTCGTACAAAGGTTAGCACCTGTTCCTGTTACGGTGTAAGTCGTTGTAGCTGCTGGTGTGAAAGCCACACCATTCGTTACACCGTTGTTCCATCCGAAGCCGGTAGCCGTACCTGTCGCTGTAAGCGTAATCGAAGTACCCTCACAGATTGTCAGGTCAGATCCCGCGTTCACTGTTGGAGCAGGATTAACTACTACAATCACCTCGTCAGTTGCTGTACATAAGTTGACATCTGTTGCCACTACTGTGTAAGTAGTAGTTGTCGCAGCTGCAAAAGGAGATGCGTTTGTCACACCGTTATCCCATGTATAGTTGACACCTGTTCCTGTACCTGTTCCAGCAAGAGTAACCATCGTACCTGCGCAAACCGTCTGGTCTGCACCTGCATTCACAGTAGGAAGCGGATTAACCGTTACTACGATCTGATCGCTGTTTGTACAGTTGTTGACGTCAACAACAGTTGCAGTGTAAGTCGCAGTCACTGTAGGCGTAAATGCTACAGCTTGTGAAACACCGTTATCCCATGTGATAAATCCGGTAGCGTTCGCAGTGAGCGTTACAGGTGAACCATCACATACTCCCAGATCTGCACCCGCATCGATAGTCGGGATAGCATTAACCGTTACGGTAACCTGGTCAGTGTTTGTACATGTTCCGTCATTAACCTCTACAGTATAAGTCGTTGTTACTGTAGGAGTGAATGGCATACCCTGGGAAACTCCATTGTCCCATGTCATGATTCCTGCACCTACTGCTGTAAGAGCAACAGATTCACCTAAACAGATAGTCTGGTCTGCACCTCCGTTAATTGCAGGGGCAGGAGTTACTGTGATCGTAACTGCATCAGTTGCCGTACATGTGTTTGCACCTGTTCCTGTCACCGTATAAGTGGTGGTAGTTGTAGCTGCAAAAGGAGCTGCGTTTGTTACGCCGTTATCCCATGTGTAGCCTGTTGCATTTCCTGATGCCGTAAGAGTGATCATTGTACCCTCACAAACTGTCTGGTCTGCACCTGCATTTGTTGTAGGAGCAGGATTAACCGTTACAGTTACCTGGTCAGAGTTATCACACACACCGTTATCAACGTTGAATGTGTAAGTCGTCGTAGTTGTTGCTGTAAACGGACCTTCTGCTTCCGGCTCAGTCCAGTAGGAAGAACCTGTAGCTGTTCCTGTAAGTGTTACTGTAGTTCCCTCACAAACTGTTTGGTCTGCACCTGCATTGATTGCAGGAAGAGCGTTAACCGTTACAACTACCTGGTCAGTCGCAGAACATCCGTTGGATGTACCTGTTACAGTATAAGTTGTTGTAGCAGCCGGTGTGAATGTTGAGCCGTCAACCACTGAGTTATCCCATGTGTAAACGGCTGCTGTTCCTGTTCCCGCCAGCGTAATCGTCTCATCAGCACAGATAGTCTGATCAGCACCTGCGCTAACCGTAGGAATTGCGTTTACTGTTACCGTTGTAGAAGAAGTAGCAGGGCAACCGAATGCATTGGTAACTGCAACTGTATAAGTTGTCGTAGTCGTCGGAGCAACAGCTGTTGGGTTTTGAACCGCAGAAGTAAATCCTGCTGGTGAAGACGTCCATGCATACGTGTTGTTATAAGTACCCGTCACTTTTACATCATCGATGAGCCAGTAGAAGCCCCATGTAGACACATAGTTGTAACGAATTTTAAGATTCGACTGGTTCAGGTAAGTCGCTCCGAGAACGATACTTTCGTTCATAGGAACCTGAGCAAGTGAAGTAGTTGTACCCTGGCTTCCAAGTGTAAAATAGTCTTTCAATGTTGACCATGTAGCACCACCATCGGTAGAAATATCCAGTTTTGCAGTAATATCCCCTGAACCAAATTTGTAATACAGGTTCTGGAACGTCAATGTTGCCGTAGCCATACCTGAAGTACTGAATGCCGGAGAAACCAATTGGCTGTTTGTTGTAAATCCTGAAGCTCCTGCATCAGCATTTGAGATAACAAAACCACCACCCTGAGGCGTTGCGAAATTCGCAAAGTCAACAATTCCATCGTATGCAAACGGTGCATTCTGAAGCGTCCAGTTCGTAGCTGCCGGTGAAGCACCTGCGTTTACTGTAGTCCATGTACCCAAACCAGCATCGAAATTCTGAGCTAAAGCTGTACCTGTTGAACCAGTACCTCCGGAAGAAAGGTCAATAACCTCTCCGACACAGATGGTATTGTCAGTAGCAGTAGCTATAATACCAGCTGGAATAGGATTCACAACGATAGCATAAGTCGCAGATGTACTACATCCGTTGTTAGCACCACCACTTGCATCCATTGCAGATACAGTATAAGTAGTGTTAACTGTTGGAGCTGCACTTACCGTTGCTCCTGTACCTAATCCACCTGACCAAGTGTAGGTGTAATTAGGATCATTCGTGCTCGTTACGGTCAGCGATGTGCTGTTACCGTTACAAATAGTAGCCGTACCTGCCACAGAAATTGCAGGAGGAGTCGATACCGTTACTGTTACCGGAGTACGTGCGCTGGAACATGTTCCGTTGCTTTCAGAAACATAGAACGTTGTAGTTGCACTTACAGAATAAGAAGTAAGTGCATTTCCTGTTTGTCCTGCAATGGCAGTTCCACCTGTTGGTACGGTGAACCATGAGAATGTATTTCCTGGTGTGCCTGTTCCTGTTACGGAAGCTGTAGCATTACCTGTTCCGCACTGTGCGCTGTTATTAGCTACAGGTGCAGGTGTTGCAGGATTGATTGTTACAGCAGAAGTCGTTGCAGTATTCGTACAACCTGTCAAAGGATTGGTTACAGTAACTGTAAACGCCTGTGATACCGGTGAAGCTGTAAGATTCGTTACCGATGTAGTAGCCGTAGCAGTATTCAAACCTGCTCCAGGAGTCCATCCCCAGTTGAGAGAAGATGTAATATTTGTCGATGATGCGTTACCTGTAAAAGTGAACTTAGGTCTCGTAGTCGCTGTTCCTGATGGAGTAGGTGCAGCCAGGATAGTTGCTACCGTAGCATTATCCTCTCTGTAGTAAGCATTGGATACGTAAGCTGTATTGTCATACCGAACTCCTGCATTAGTACCTCCGGTGTTGTTGTTACTCCAGGAAGTCTGAACAACGATATTGCTCGTTCCATCCCATGCGAAAGGAGTAGCAAATGTAAAGGTGTTCAGAGACGATGCAGTAAACGTCTGGGCAGCATTGCTGTAGACCGGCGTTAAACCTGTAACAAATCCTCCTGTCAGGTCTGTATTGGCTGTAGCACCGATGCGAACAGTGAAACCATTATAAGTAGTCCCCGCAGCTGCTGTAATATTAATGCCAAGAGCTGTAAGGTTACCCGCTACCAGACCGGCAGCAGTAAGCTCAGAAGCACGGATAAGGTACTGTCCTTTAACCCCACCATAGTTATGGTAGAACGGAGAGTAGTAATCACTTGCTCCTCCCTGAGCACCGGCACCGATCGCAACCGGACCAACTCCGGCCCCGATACTTGTTGCAGTGAGTGTTATTGCATCACCGGAACAAACCGTTGCAGGGGTAGCTGTTGAAGTTGTAATTGCAGGAAGTGCATTTACCGTTACCGTTGTGCTGGCAGTTGCACCACAACCTGCGTCTGTAGCAGTCAAATTATAAGTATAGGTTCCCGCAACTGTAGGTGTTACCGTTAAGGTAGCTCCCGCAAGCGCAGTTTCAGCACCACTGCCCGTTGTTGATACAGTCGAATAAGTATAAGACTGGAACGGTGTAGGATTTGTGTTTGCCGCTGTAAGCGTAACAGACCCACCGATACAGATAGCAGCAGGTGAATGATTCAATGATACTGCATCCGGAGTAGAAACGTTAACCGTAACCGGAGTTCTCACACTTTCACAGCCTGTTCCGCCATCCACTTCACTTACATGAAAAGTAGTTGTCGTAAGAACGTTGGAAGTATAAGTGGTAGAAGTACTTGTCTGCAATGCAGTTCCACCTGAAGCAGCAGCATACCATTTGAATGTTGGCGTTGGTGCTCCCGTTGTGGAAGTCACCGAAGCAGTTGGTACCTGAACACCACACTGAGCAGAGTTAGCAGCTGTTGGTGCTGATGGCAATGGAAGCACTGTAACAGTAACCGGAGCAGCCGCTATAGTACATCCAAGGTGTGTTATTGTTCCTGTGTAGCTTGTATTTGCAACAGGATTGGCCGTGAAAGGGTTAGTTGTACCAACAGTTGTTGCACCATCAGACCAGGATACAGTAGTGACCGCCGGAGAAACCATTCCCGTAAAAATAACATTCAACCTGTTCGGACTTGGCGTGCCAATTGCGGCACCATCTGTTGACCATGCCACAGTGTTACCTGGCGTTGCAGTATAATACGTCTCAGAGTTGTAAGATATGTCCGCTCCCGAGTGGCTCACCTCAATAACGAGGTTGGAAACGCCATCCCAGTTATAAGCAGTGCTGAAAGGAATAACATTCACTCCTACAGCATGTGTATAAGAAGCCGAAGGGAAAACAGTTGTAAACGATGTAGTCGGAATAAAATCCGTAAAGGCTGTCAGAGCTGTAGTACCAGCCTTAACAACGAAGTTAGCATTCGTTGCGGCATCTCCCATACTTGTTATAGTAAATGCCATGGATGTAATAGGGCCGGCAACCAATCCGGCAGCCATTAACTCAGCAGCTGTATAAACAGTTTGCATGCGATAAGATGCCCACCTGTTACAGAATGCTGTTGGCTGAGCTGTATTGCCAGTCAGTGTCGTTGCCGTTCCTATCTGGGCAGAACCCGGTTTTGTCAACTTTGCAGTCAGAACTACAGGGCTGCCTGAACAAACAGGTGTTACAGATGCTGTCGCCGAAGCAGTAGCACCTGTTAAAGGCTCATCAGCATAAGATGCTCCTGTATAGGAACCATTCAGTCCTATTGAACTCGTAGCGGAAACACCCCATGCAACAGTTGCATTTAAAGGAGTCGCGGCAGGAATTGTCCCTGTCCATGTTGTTCCAGAAACAAATGTCATTACGATTGGAGCCTGTACTACACCGTTAAAAGTGTAAGCAAGGTTTACATTCATAATCGTCCCTGAAGCTGTAACAACATTCACGTTAATAACCCTTGCAGTAGCAGCACATTGTGTTGAAGTAGGAGGAGTTACTGAAATCAGCGTAATTACCGGAGTAGGTGATACTCCGCCAAATTCAAAAGCTCCAAGATCAGGAGAAGTTCCTGTTCCCGCATAACCCGCATTCCCTGCACGGATAACTCCTGCAAAATCTGTCGTAATTAAAGGTGTTGTAATATTAACTCCACCACTTTCAGCTTGTGTAGTAATACCCGCAACTGGTTTAAGGAAATCGGGACTTGAACCTGTAAGACTGGTAAAGAAAGAACCAGGTGTTCCATAAGTAAAGGCTTCCCCCGTGAATGAATTGACATCGCGAGGTGCAACTGCTGCCTGGTAGTTAGTAACAAATGCCTGGAAAGGAGTTGTGCCATCGTGCATGATCAAACGGTTAGCTGACGCAGCTCCACCAAAGAATAGGTTTCTGTTCGATGTGGAAGCATAGTTACCCAATGCGGTACCAGAACGACGGAATGCAACTGTGAGACCTGTTCCATTCGGTGTCGACTCATTGATCACGATATTATTACGAAGATCAAGAGTAGCCGTAGTAGCTGTTGCACTGGCTGCGTGATAAATGCCGGAAGTTCCGAAATTGGCTCCTGTCGAAGAAGCATTCAGATATACTGTGTTGTCATAAACTCTGTAAGTAGTAGATCCCGTTGTCGAAGTCACTGCAATACCGCGGATGATATCACTTCCTGAACCAATTGTCGTGGAAAGATTTCCAATAACGTTATTATAAGTATTTACAGTAGTTCCACCCGCAAGAACAATTCCGTTAACGGTACCGCCTGCGTTAGTGCTGCTTAATGAATGGATCTTGTTTTTGTAAACATCTGCGGTTGTTGCAAGATTCACAAAGATTCCATTTACTGAAAATGCTCCTGAACCGGCAAGTGAACTAATCTGATTATTAAAAATCGTCGTTGTTCCCGCAGTTGTTCCTACATAGATACCATAAACAATATTACCACCGCTCAATCCTGAGATCTGGTTTCCGTTAATAGTGGAACCAGCAGCGCCGTAACCGTTGTAGACTCCGTAAAGAAGAGCATTACCCGTTGACACATTGGAAATAATATTATTAGTTACAACCTGAATCTGTGTAGTAGTAGTACGCTGCTCAATACCATTAAAGGCTGTTGCTCCGGTCAGTGTAATATTGGAGAAATTATTCCCGTCTATTGTAACCGTTCCTGTAGTAGGCGATCCAAAATTATAGTAAAGTGTTACAGTACCACCCGCAACTGTTTTAGCGAAGCCCGTAGTAATCGTATTATTATTAAACGTAATATCAGGAGTGTTAGTACTGTTATAACAGAAAGCAAACGATCCCGCCGACTTAACTGAAATGTTATTAAAGTTATTCGAATTAAAGTTCGTAGCAGCCCATTTAACAGTATTGTATATTCCATAAGACGCAGAAGAAGAAGTTCCACCGGTTGCACCGGTAAAACTAAATGCATCTGAGGCTATCGTGTTATTAGTCACATTTAAAGTACTGGTTGTAGAACCGGAATTCACATAGACCATAGCTGTAAAATCTCCCGAACTTACCGCAGCATGCTCAATAGTAGCAAAAGTATTATAGGATATAGTACCAGTTGGCATGGTTCCATTTACATATACTCCGTAAACACTCGAAGCGCCTGTACTGTTAAAAAGAACATTATGGATAGTATTCCCCGCGCCCGTACCACCTACGAGTAAAGTACCGCTTCCTGCCATATTTACTCCGGCAAATATAGAACCTGCAGTTGTTGTTCCTAAAATTCCAATAGTAATGCTACCAGGGGTTGAGCCTCCGATCATATTGGAGCTAACAGTGTGATTTCCTGCTCCTGCAATCGTTACGCCATAAAAAGAATATCCCATACCTGCGGCACCTCCTGTTGCTATTGCTCCGACAGTATTATTCTGAATTAGCGTTGCTATTCCTGAGGTAACATAAATACCACTGATAGCAGTACCCGTAGTGGAAGTTGTAACGTAAATATTGGATGTTGGACTACCTGTTCCAGTTGCAGCGCCGATAGTGTTTCCAGCAGTTGTACCGATATTAACACCTCCGGCTCTTACACTGATTCCCTGGAAAGGAGCAGCACCTGGACCAGAAGCACTACTGGCAGTGGTCCAGTTAATACCGTTAATCGTATTACCCTGAATGTTAGATGCCGGTGTTGCAGCAACGGCAGCAACATCAATTCCGATCAAACGCCCTCCGTTACCAGTATACATACCTGTTGAAGCGGAGGATGCATAGCCGATTATATTGTTATTTATAGTAAAACCACCACCGGCAGAATTCACATAAACGTTTTCAAGATAAGCGCTTGATACCAATCCTGATCTGGAAGCTGTCTGATAAAATTTATTCCCTGTAATTGTCCAGGCCGAGCTGTTAGAGGCAACGTCAATTCCGTTTGCTCCTGCTGTCCCGTAAAAGTTAGCAATGTTATTTCCGTTGATCGTAATGTTATCGTTGGAAATTGCAGCAGATTGTCCCGCAGAACCGATAGCAACTGTTGGCACTGCAGCACCGTCACTGATGGTCGAATTGGAAATCGTATTATTGTCATTTCCTGTTGTACCGGTACTTCCTGCGAACAGGATAGTTGCTGTTACAGCCGAAGCAGACCCACCATTCTGTGAAGCCGCACCTGTTGAAGCACCAAGGACGGTACAATTGTTTACAAGGTTAGCAGTCGCATCGTTAATGAAACGCATTGTTGACGTTCCTGCTGTTGCAGCCGCACTTGTATTGGAAATTGTCAATCCGTTACCTCCGGTATTCAGACCATCAAACGTTACGTTATCCGCACCGTTAAGGTCGATCAACGGAGCTGCAAGAGAACCTGAAATCGTTCTCACCGCACCTCCCGTAGGGGAAACAACAATTGATGTGTAGATGGCAGCCCCGGAACCGCTCGCATTCAGAACCGCCGAAGCCGTTTCTGTAATGTCAGCAGAGATGCCAATAGTAACAATTCCCTGATGTGTACCGGAATTGATTGCATCAAATGCATCCTTTAGTGTCGGATAAGTTCCTGTGAGTGTTCCGGCTGATGAGTTAACGTCTACCTGGGAATAAGAGGTAGAGGCAAATCCAGTCAAGCCTAAAAACACTAAAGAAGATCCTACCAACCAAGACTGCATCCTGTGTAGTACTTTTTTCATGTAGATATAATTTTAGAATCCCAAAACTCAACAAAAAATAAATACCACACAATAATTGTTAATGCGTTTTTTCTGTAACAATAGCAGAACCTTCGCCATTCCTTAACGTAAAGAATAAATGGCAAGCTCCGGAACCCGCCTTATCATTGACTTCTATCCTGAAATTAACCACGAAATTTAGTTGCCAACTATTTCTCCTCAGGGTTGATTTTTTAACACAATAATTCCGGCTTTCGGGAACTTGCTAATTTCCTGAAAATCAAACGTTAAAATTTGTCCGGAATGTGTAATTTCTCCATTCGTTGTACAGATTTCGTAGTATATCGGTTTAGTCCCCGGAAAGATCGTTCACTGCTTCTAACGGTTACAGATAAATAATACCGAAACCGAATCCTGCCCATGCGACAGTAACAACGGAATCAACGTCAGTAGGAGAACTGCTTTTCCGGTCATTTGTAGATGTTTTACGCTTTAACTACATTCGTGGAGAAGCGTTGCCTGCAAAATAACCGGGATCGCGCATCAATAACTGCAAACAATTGGATTGCTATGAAACTATACTCCTGCCTCGCAACGGCCATTTTATGTATTACCGGTTTCAGCCAGGTAAATGCCCAGACTTACCTCGGATTTGACTACGCACCTTCGATCATTGTCAAATCAGGGGTCGACACGCTGGAGCAGGCCTGGGCAGGCGGACTCAACTTTGTCCAGATGTCGGATATCGATGTGGATTACGACGGAGATATGGACCTGTTCGTATTCGACAGGAGCGGAGACCAGATCGCACTTTTTCTCACCGTTCAGGAAAATGGCCAGTCCGTTTACAAATACCGGCACAACGGGTACGAGCTTTTCCCGGCAGATATCCGGTACCGGGCCGCATTGGTAGACTATAACCACGATGGAAAAAACGATATGCTGACCTACGGAATTGGCGGAGTGAAGGTTTATAAAAACGTGGGAAATGCAACAGACGGCTTGCAATGGCAGCTGGTTACCAACCTCATCATGACCGATTACCTCGGAGATCACACCAACCTCTATGTCAGCTCAAGCGATATCCCGGCCTTTATCGATGTAGACGGCGATACGGACATGGACGTGCTCACTTTTCACATCAGTGGCGAGCGCATGGAATACCATCAGAATCAAAGCATGGAGCTTTACGGCGTTCCCGATTCACTCATTTTCGAGCTGAAGAACGAATGCTGGGGCCATTTCCGGGAAGACATTAACAACAACGGAGTTGCACTCAATAATCCCACTTTCCCATGCGGGGCCACGAGCAATATTCCCGACGCACAGAGACCTTCGGCCCCGCTTCCCGAAGAAGAGCCTGACTCTCTGCGCCTGTTGCCAACCCGTCATTCGGGATCCACCATTCTTGCGCTTGACATGAACGACAATGGAGTTCTCGACCTCATTCTTGGCGACGTTTCCTATCCGAATCTCACCATGCTCATCAATGGCGGGACCGAGCCAAATACCAATTCCGCCATGGTATCCCAGGAGATCAACTTCCCTTCCAATACGACCCCGGCAACTATGCAGCTTTTCCCGGCGTCCTTTTACGTGGATGTCAACCACGACAATGTGAAAGACCTCATAGTCGGCGCGAACGCCCGAACGATCTCCCAGAACGAGAAAAGCGTTATCTATTATGAGAACACCGGAACGAATACACTGCCTACCTTCATTTTCCGCTCGAAAAGCTTCCTGCAAAGCGAAATGATCGAGCACGGCCTGGGAAGTATTCCCATTATCTTCGATCAGAACGGCGATGGAAAACGGGACCTGCTCATCGCTAATTTCTTCCGCTACAAGGAAACCCTCAATAAGGAAAGCGCTTTCCTGGTTTACCGGAATACGGGAACGACTACTCAACCCGAGCTGAGCTATTACGACAACAATTTCTTCAACCTGACAGGCCAGAGCCTCGGGCTGCGTTCCATCCCTTCTTTCGGCGACCTCGACAACGACGGGGATGTCGACATGGTTATCGGGATGGAAAACGGGAACATTAACCGCTACACCAATACAGCCGGTGCAGGAAATCCTGTTGCTTTCGGCGCGCAAACAGCACTTGCGGATAATAACGGAACAGCCATTAATGTGATCGCTTACGCTGCACCCCAGTTATTCGACCTGAACAACGACGGATTGCTCGACCTGGTCGTGGGAATGAAAACCGGCGAGCTGGCTTATTATGAAAATACCGGAACGCTCACATCACCGGTTTTTACCCTGAAAAACCCAACATTGGGCGGAGTCGATATCGCTCCTACTATCCCGGATGGCTATGCAGTTCCGCATTTCTTCCGGGAAAACGACACAACGCATTTGTTCCTGGGAGCTTACGACGGCAAGCTGCATTACTATGATCGCATAGACGGAAAGCTCGCCCCTGACAGTACGTTCCGTACCGTTTCCGACGCTTACCTCGGGATCGACGTCGGCCTTTACAGCTCATTCTGGGTCGAAGACATCGACAATGATGGCCTGCTGAACCTGTTTGTAGGACAGGATCTCGGGGGACTTCACCTGATGGAAGCCAATCCGGACAATACCTGGGGACTATCGGAAAACGAAGCTGCTCCGAACAACTGGCTGCTCGTTCCGAATCCTGCAACAGCCTCCGTTTCCCTGCTCTCACTGAATGCTTCTGAAGACAAAAGCCAGGTAACCGTTTATAACCTGCTCGGTGAGCTCATTACCCAACTGGAGATTAGCGGAACTTCGCAGCTCGACATTTCGGCTTATAGGAAAGGAATGTACCTGGTCATTATCAGCTCCGAAAACAGCAGGGAAGTGCTGCGATTGGTAAAAGAGTAATCGAACCGCTACGGAAGTCACTCATTAGTACCTGTTTTTAAAAGGGTTTAAGCAGTGGTTAAAGCAGTTGCACAGCAATTGCTCACCTGGAAGCATCCTGTAAAGGCTGGTTTCATTAGTGTTTCGGAAACCTTAGTTAACATAATAACCGCGATTTATCGTATAAACGAGCTCATCGGCCATCAAAAGGCATAAAACGGGGTAGCTGCCACTAAGCTTAAAAGAAATTCACCCGATTTCAGAAGGAGGCAAAGCCGTACTTCAGCCGTACATAAGCCGTATCAAAGCCATACTTACCCTATACCCGACATATACCTTCCTTATACCCGGCATATACTCGATTATAAATGGTCCTGAATACCTTCAACAGAAATTGCTTACCGTTCAAGTTCCGTCCATACCTCATACACCGGCTGCTTCAACCAGCTGATCTCTCGTTTTTCTTCGAACAGGCCAAATAGTGTTGACCCCGAGCCGGACATAGCAGCATATACGGCCCCGGCTTCGTAAAGTTCTTTCTTCACATCAGCCAGTACGGGATGCTGTGTAAAAACGCTTTTCTCGAAATCGTTCACCAGCTCGTTCTTCCAATCGGCAACAGGCAAAGCAAGCAGCTCTTTCAAGGATTTCCTGTGGGGCTCAGGAACTACAAGCGTATACGCATCTTTGGTCGGAACGTGGATGCCGAGATTTACCAGGACAACGTGAAATTGCGGAAGTTGAAGAGGAAGTGACTGTAACAGCTCTCCCCGCCCGGTTGCCAGCTGTAATCCGCCCCTGATAAAAAAGGGACAATCGCTCCCGAGCTTTGCAGCATAACTTTCCAATTGACCATCAGACAGCTCCAGCTTGAAAAGGTCCCGCAAAGCTACCAGCGTTTTAGCCGCATCAGATGAACCGCCGCCAAGTCCGCCGCCCATCGGGATCACCTTGTGAAGATGGATCGCCACCTCCGGCAGGCCGAATTCGCTTTGCAGCAAACGAAACGCTTCCGTACACAGGTTTCCGTCCCCGGGAATTTCCATTCCTGTCGATTGAAAAGAGAATTGGTCCGCCGGAATGACTTCCAGTACATCATGAAAAGGAATTTCCAGCATGCCCGATTCAATTTCGTGGAATCCGTCATCCCGCTTTTTCAGAATGTGTAAACCCAGGTTAATTTTGCACGGCGGGAAATATATCATGCACCAAAGGTAACAGTTGCGAACTATTTTCGTAAATTTCGCCCCTCAAAAAGGAACAATTATGTCTACATATCTCGATTTTGAAGAGCCGATAAAAGCGCTTGAAGAACAAATAGAACAAACCCGCGAAATCGGGCGAACGAGTGATGTCGATATGACAGAAACCGTATCTGTTCTCGAAACGAAGCTGGCTGAAAAAACGAAAGAAATTTTTACCGGACTAACGCCGTGGCAGCGCGTGCAATTGTCGCGTCACCCGGACCGTCCGTACACACTGGCATACATCAACGCTATCACCGACAATACCTTCCAGGAATTACACGGGGACCGCAGCGTGAAAGACGACAAGGCAATGGTTGGAGGATTCGGATTGCTGGACGGCCGTTCAGTGATGTTCATAGGTCAGCAGAAAGGTATCAATACCAAAATGCGCCAGTACCGTAACTTCGGAATGGCCAACCCGGAAGGATACCGCAAAGCGCTCCGGCTAATGCGGCTTGCAGAGAAATTCAATAAGCCTGTTGTAACCTTCATCGACACCCCGGGAGCATTTCCGGGACTGGAAGCTGAAGAGCGCGGACAAGGTGAGGCCATTGCAAGGAACATCTACGAAATGATGCGTCTCAAAGTTCCCGTGATCTGTATCGTGATCGGTGAAGGAGCTTCCGGTGGAGCTTTGGGAATTGGCGTTGGAGACAAGGTCGTGATGTTGGAAAACACATGGTATTCCGTTATCTCTCCGGAATCCTGCTCTTCTATCCTGTGGCGTTCATGGGATTTCAAAGAGAAGGCGGCAGATGCGCTGAAGCTTACCAGCGTAGATATGAAACGCCTGAAACTGGTAGACGATGTGATCGAAGAGCCGCTTTCGGGTGCTCACAGAAAGCAGGAAGCCATGTTCAACCGCGTGAAAGAAAAGATCAAAGGTTACCTCGAAGAACTGGATCCGAAAGATCCGAAACAACGCATCAACGAGCGTATTGAGAAATTCAGCTCTATGGGCGTTTTCGAAGGGTAAACTTAAAATTACATAACATCAGGGCGGATCATCGAATAATTATCGGGATCCGCCTTTTTTGTTTAGACATTGTTCTGATTTGTACCCCTGTCCGCTGATAATAATGAAAAAAGCAACATAGCAAACCACCCTCTATGTTTTTTCTACCGTGTCCGCCCACTGACGGATGTGGTTATGAGCTTAGTTAACCGTAGCAGTTGTTTTCTCCGCATCGATATCGAAGAGCAGCTTTACTGTTTTCGTTTTCCCTTTTTTAAACTTCACTTTCGCGGTATAAAAGGCATCCACCGAATATTCATTGGCTTTGGTATGCGGTTCCCACTCTCCTTCGTAAAGCGTATAATTCTCAACCCGGATTTCATGCTTTCCGGCAGGAACGGCTAAGGTAAACGACCCCGGTTTTGTTTGTACCTGTGATTTCGAAGTTTCAACCAGCGCTCCGTCCACATAAACCTGCATACGGTTTTCATGATCGTATCCTTCTATGACGCCTTTAAAGGTCCATTCGATTGTCAGAGCTGCCTCACTACCGCTAACAGCTTCTTTACCGGATGCAGGCTCCAGCTTCGCAAATACAACTTCCTCCGTTATATCGAACTCGAGGCTCAACGCGACTTTTCCTGTAATTTGCAGCTCTTCTTCGTAAATGGCGTCTACCGAATAGCTGTTGGTTTTGGTGTGCAGCTCCCAGTTTCCTTCATACAACGCATAGTCTTCGATCTTAACAGTGTGTTTTCCCGAAGGAACAGAAAAAGTATATTCCGCATTGGCCGTCTGTTTAAATACGCGCGACTCCCCTACTTTCTTTCCATCTACGTAGGCAACCACCTTGTTATCGTGATCGTAGCCGTCAAGAACTCCTTTAAAAGTCCATTTAACTGTAAAATTCGCTGCAAACCCGCATAAACCGGTACAAATTGCAAGCGCTGATAGTATAGTTTTCATATCCCCTGATCTTTAGGGACAAAGATGAGCTAATTCCGCAATAAACTACCGGAAATCGTTTTTATCTGACTTTACTAAACCGATTTATCAGCCGTTTGCGGTATGTTTAGAAAGAGCCGGAATTCTATAACTTGCACAGTTTCGTCGTATAGACAACCGCTTCAGCGTAAATGGTTAGGTAATACGGTTCCGCCTCGTTTCCACAGAATAGAGGATTCCTACCTTTCGTTAGCTCATCCCTACAAGTAGGGAAAAAATGCCAACCCCTTTGTATTTTTTGCGTCAATAGTGTATCATTGCTCTTCCGCATGGATGAACATCCGGCAGCAGTGATCCCAATCATTTTAAAACGATAAAAACTACAGTATGAAGAAAAACTACGCTCTGTTTCTACTCATGTCCGGAACAATGGCTTCCCTGGCTTTCATGAGAGCAAACAACACAACCATCGAAGAACTCCGCGGCTCCGGAATGCACGGACTCAACGAAAACGGTGCACCGGTAGGAAAGACAGGCGCTCCGGGAGAAACGACCTGTACGGAATGTCACGGCGGAACGGTACAAACCGGCTTTGGCTTTAATACCATCACTGTTTCCGATGTTAACGGTCCTGTAGGCAATTACGTTCCGGGTGCAGTTTACAATGTGGAAGTTTCCACTCAGTCAACAGCTGTGAAAAACGGTTTCGAGATCGTTGCATTGAAAATGAGCGACGCCACGCAGGCCGGAACAGTTGCTATTATTCCCGGATCGGGAACCAAGCTCGCTTCCGTTTCTTCGGTGAAGAAATACGTAACGCATACACTGGCCGGAACTGCCCAGACAAGCTGGAATTTCACGTGGACAGCGCCGGCAACGGATGTGGGCGCCGTACGTTTCTACCTGGCCACGAACCAGACAAATAACAACGGAAGCTCTACCGGGGATATTATTCGCCTGAGCAATCTCAACCTCGGCTCAACAGCAGGAACGGAAGAGCATCAATCGCTGGACCTGAGTGTCGGCTTTGCCGCTTCTACCAACCAGCTGCTTGTTAACATGACAACGCTTTCAGCAGGAAAAGCACACCTGAACCTGGTAGATCTTTCAGGAAAAACTGTTTTCAACGAAGAAATCGGAGCTGTAACTACCGGAGATAACCAACTCAGCGTAAGATTACCGGAATCGGTACCGGCAGGTATCTATGTTGCGCACATTTCGGTGAACAATGTCTTTGCTTCCAAAAAGATCTCCATTCAGAAATAAAACATTATCCGTTAAAAAGCCCGTACCAGCGATTGTTGGTACGGGCTTTTTGTTTTATACATTGATTCATGAAAATCCGGGAATAATTTGTGAAGGCCCGGGATATGTTTTACCACGAATGCACTAATGACGAACTGCCCCGATAGCTATCGTGGGATTAGAGCGAATGTGTAAACATTGTTTACGCCACAAATCAGCAGATAAGTGAGCAGTCCGTCAGCTGACGGACTTGCATTCGCCTTTTATCACACTTGGTTTTTTATTCGTGTACTCGTGGGAGAAAAGCACCATGCTTAGTAAGCTGTGTGTTAATTGCGATTATATCCTGAGCCTACACAATTAAAAATTATTGTTTACGCCCGGATCAATTGTAAAATCACCCGATCCTGCGTGTCACCAGCTCTTCCACTCTTTCGAAGAACAGGCTCGGCTGCGAGGTCCTCCATTCGATGTCTTCAAGCTCTCCGCCCATTACGAAGTAGTGATCGATCCGCGCGCGCTCAAACTCGGAGATCACGTGATCGTGGAAGTTGACCATTGCTATCCAGCCGTCTTCCACTTCGTCGAACCACTCTTCGTAGTAACAATCGTCCGAATGGTGGAAATTGAGCACATTTTCCCCGATCAGGATGAACTTGTCGATGCCGTTTTCCATGAGCTGCTCGATGATCTCCCGCTTCAGGGTCATGATATCGTTTTCGATCGCATCGTTCCATTCGCCTATGAATTCGAGAATAGCATAGCCGTCTTCATAGTCCACAAACAGGATCTTCAGGAAGAGCGTTCGCGATCCCATATTGTCCCATTGGGGATGGATCAGGTAATTGTATACGCGGTCCGTAAATTCAAATTCGCTGTACTCCCTGTTAAAAAACGGGGAATGCGGATCTTCCGATGCGATGTAGAGATGACGCCAGTTAAAATAAGGTTCTATAAAATGCACGCTGTAAGCTGTTTATATTAACAATTGTTTTTAAGGACTGCTTATCCGAAATTAAATAATAACTGTACATTTGAGACAAGTATCAACAAATTAAATTATACCTATGAATCTGGTTAAAAACGCATGCCGGTTTGCACTTATTGCCGCTATCGGCATTTTTTCTCTCACTTCCTGTTCAGGCGATGCAGACGAGCGTGACGCAAAGGCGGCGACTTCTTCACTGATCAATGAAAACAAGAGTATTGTAGCTTTTGGCCATGTTTCTATCGGCGAACTGCTGACCAAACTGGATTACAAACACATCCCGAAAGTGAACGCTATCGTAAGCGCCGAGCTTTCTACCTGGGAAAAAGGAATCGATCTTTCAAAACCGGTTTATTATGCTGTTCAGGCTCCTTTTGCTAAAGACGGAACACCTGATGCTGTTTACGGTATCATCAATGTAAAAGACCAGGCTGCCCTCCTTGATAAATTTACGAGCATGGGCTATGCGATGGAAAAAACCGGCGAGATCAGCTATTTCAACGAAGACGACGTTACTGTCGGAGTTCGCAACAAGCTGGCTATCGTGATTTCAAGAAAAGCGCCTTACGATGGTAAAGCAATGATCGAAAAAGCGTTCAAGGAAACAGAAGGCGATGAAAGCAAAGGAAAGCTCGAAGATATCCTGAAACAAAAAGGCGATATCGTTGCCGGGATCAGCATAGAGCGCTTATACGGTACTTCCAACACTTCCCTGTCGGCTTTGCCGGAAGCTTCGAAACAAGAGCTTCAGAAAATGGTTGCAGACGGCTACATTCAGACTGTTGTCTCTTTCAAGAGGGGTGAAGTCACCATCAATTCGAAAAACATGTTCTCGGCATTGCTGAAAGACCGCCTGTTCTTTAAAGAAGACAATCAGGCGACTGTTCTGAAAAAGCTGGGAAGCGGAAACGCTTATATGGGTATCAGCGCGAACATGGACATGCGTAAATTCGATTCTTTCATTACCCAATTTGCCCCGGATGCCAAAGATAAGATTGGCGACATGGTCGGTGAAATGGGTTCTATGGGACTGGCTATGATGGGAGACAACGCGCTTTCGAAAGTATTCTCCGGACAGCTCGGACTGGTTGCCGTTGGCGATCCTTCCGTTGAGGGAATGATCCCGGAATTCAACTTTTTCCTCGGACTTGGATCGGAAGGCGATTTCCTGGTTGACATGTTCAAAGGATACGCTATGATGGGCGGCATGCAGCAGCAAGGCACCGCTTACGTAATGGGCGGAATGGCTATCGATCCGCGTAAAGACGGTATTTACGGCTATACGGTGAACAAAGGAACCGGAGGTCTTAAAATCCCTGCTTTTGCGAAAGATTTCGGTAAGAAACCGTTTTCCATGTTCGTAGACCTGGGCCGTATTAACCTCGACAGCTTCGAATTATCTAACGGACAGGAAGTACTTACGATCATGGAATCACTGGTGATCAATGCAGACGAAGACGGAGCAGAAGTGATCCTGAAATCGAAAGACGGATCCACCAACATTCTGAAACAGATCGGTGCGTTCTATGCGCAGATGGGAATGGACCGCGTTGATGCGCTGGAAGCTTCGATGTAATCATACGCACAACTTTACTGAAAAGCCATTCGTTGATTCGGGTGGCTTTTTTTGTTACCGGTTTCCTGCTGCCAAAAGCTTTCGGCGCGAAAACAGCGGGAGATAGGATTGGGAGGATCACTTTAACGAAAAATAGCACGTCATTTCTCCGCAAAGAACTACCTTTAGTAGGATCAAAAACACTTCACAATGCTCGAAAAAGACAACTGGAACAAGCTCACAACGGAAGAAGAGCGCGTGATCGTTCACAAAGGAACAGAATACCCGTTCACAGGGGAATACGACAAGTTCAAGGAAGACGGGATGTATATTTGCAGAAGATGCGAGGCGCCCCTGTACAAAAGCTCCGATAAATTCGACTCGGGATGCGGCTGGCCTTCGTTTGACGATTCGTTCCCGGGTGCTGTGAAAGAGATCACCGATGCTGACGGAAGACGTACGGAAATTCTCTGCAATAACTGCGGTGCACATCTCGGCCATGTCTTTACGGGAGAACGCTTCACCGCCAAGAACACGCGTCACTGCGTGAATTCGATTTCCATGAAATTCGTGAAAGGCTAAAGCCTTATTTAGCGATTTTAACCCATTGTGACTAGCAAAAGAGCAAGAGGAGGCAAGCTAACTGCTCACCTCCTTCCCTGCTATCTGTAGATCTTCACTTCCAATTCTTCGGAAGTTTTCCAGGCTCTGTGCATGCGCTCGGAATTAAATGCGATCCCTATGTTTCCATCTGTGTCAACAGCAATAGCACCGAGATCGCCCTCCGTATTTTCATTTTTTACGTGAATAACATGATTACACGCTTCCTGGGTTGAACAGCCGGTATGTTCGATAGTAGAAGAAATGCTGCCAGCCATCACTTCGCGGATCAGGTATTCACCGTCGCCCGTGCAGGAGATTGCAGCTGTTCGATTGTCGGCATAGCTTCCTACGCCGATCATGGAGCTATCCCCGATTCTCCCCGGCAGGCAGAAATTAGTGCCCCCGGTAGAGGTTCCGGCAGCCACATTTCCTTTTTTGTCAACGGCAACCGCACCGACAGTTCCGTGCATGTGGAGGGCAAATTTCTCCTTTCCGGGATGCTTTTCCCGTTCTTCCCTGAAGGCGTCGAACTGGTGCTCAGTAACGAAATAGGAATTCGGTTCCAGCTCCAGGTCCATTTCCTTCGCCATTTGCAGTGTTACCGGTCCGCCAACATACATTCCTTCCGAACCTTCCATGAGGTTCTTTGCAAAGGAAATGGGATTTTTTACGTTCCTCACCAGTGCCGCAGCACCTGCCTTCATTTGATTCCCTTCCATAATGGAGGTACACATTTCAACCTTACCTTCCGCATTCAATGCTGAACCGCGTCCGGCGTTGAAGTACTTGTTATTCTCCAGTGAACGGACGGCTGTTTCAACCGCTTCCACGGCTGTGCCGCCTGATTCCAGCACCTTGTAACCACTTTCAACAGCGTCTTTCAGGCCCTGTTCGTATTCGGCCAAATGGTCCCGGATAAATGCGGAATCGCCTCCGGCCCCTCCATGTATTGCTATAGCTATCTTTTTCATGAACATTGATTTAACACTCTTTCGGAGCAATGATCTCATTTTCTGCTATCCGGAAAATGCAGTTTTTAACGAGCAGGTGAACTTTCAGATTTTCAACAAAGATCGGGCAGTCATCATCCACCGTATGGATATTTGTTTTCTCTATTCCCCGACCGTCGATGATCACCACCATGCCCGAACCTAAGCACTGGGCTTCATTTCCTTTAGAGATCATCAGCGCTGTATCTTCACCAAGACCTATTCCGAGCTGACCCGGGTTGGAAACCACTGCGTGCGCCAGCCTGCCGAACCTTCCGCGCTTCACGAAATGCGTATCAACAATGCAATCTTCCAGTAATCCCAGCCCTGAGCTTGTTCTGAGATCGGTTTCGAAAAGTGCTTCCTGCGTTCCTCCGCGCTGGATCATGATCTTCGACAAAACCATGGCACCTGCGCTTGTTCCGGCCACTACGAAATTCTTGTCGGTCCGGTACTTTTCGCAGATCGCATCCCCGAATGGTGTTCCGCCTATGATCGTTGCGATTTTGTATTGATCACCGCCAGAGAACAGCACCGTGTGCGCTTTCGCAATGCTTTTCAGATGTTTTTCTTCACGGGCCTCCTGCTTGTCCTGGATGTCGATGAATCCAACATTTTTAAAGCCTGCTTTCTCAAACGCTTTTTCGTACATTGTTTTTACCTCATCCGGGATGTTGCTCGCCGTTGTTACTACCTCGATCCGGGAGTCCGGTGCATCCTCGGGTACTAACTTCTTGATGATTTCCATTTCGGTGAATTGTGCATTCTGAATGGCAATATCTAAATTTTGCTCACCTTTATCTTCCGCACCACCAATGATTATCAGTTTGCCTTTTGGTACCATACTTCACTAGTTTAAGCTATTAATGAACTTCTTTATCTATGGCGCAAAAATGGAAAATCGGAAAAGGATCAGTGTTACATGATTTTGTCCTGAGATTATAAAATTTCTCAATTTGACAAATTATATAATCTGCACTTGCAGAACCTGCCATTCAGCTGTTTTCATCAGGCTGGGCGTTAACGTTATTTATGGCTTCCAGGTTGATGGGGGCACACATGAGAACCTGCCAGGAGCGGCTCAACGGACAATTATTCATTGTAAGCAATGTTCAGGCATGGTTAAGGTGGCATTGGTTGACTTGTAACCGACAATTGTTCACTGTAAATGGTATTCGGGTAAACTGTAAGAAGACACCAGGCGACCTGTACGTGACAATTGTTCACCGTAAATGGTATTCGGGTAAACTGTAAGAAGACATCAGGCGACCTGTACGTGACACTTGTTCACTGTAAATGGTATTCGGGTAAACTGTAAGAAGACATCAGGTGAGATGCACCTGACAATTGTTCACTGTAAATGGTGTTCGGGTATACTGTAAGACAGTATCAGGTGAGATGCACCTGACAATTGTTCACTGTAAATGGTGTTCGGGTATACTGTAAGACAGTATCAGTGAGATGCACCTGGCAATTGTTCACCGTAAGCGGCGTTAAGCTTACTTCAAGATTCGGTAAGACCGCGTGCAGTTGTCATTTGTGCAGTGTAAGAGGAGTAATTTGGAAATTCCGGGGAGATTACTGTTCGGTAAATACCGGCGCGGGATCTTCCAGATACGCTTCACCACATTTATAGATCGTGCAGGTCTTTGTGCGGATCATCGTTGCCAGCTGAATGTGCGCCGCCAGGGCGAGCTGGGAATAATTCTGGGATGAATTCCCGAAATCGGCCGCTGTAGTGACCCACATTTTCTGGATGAGCTCCTCACCGGTTTGCACCTGCCCTATTCTGCTCACAACCGCCTTCACATTTCCTGCACCGGCGTGGTACACATGCAGTACCAGCAAGCGGAACCAGATCGCTTTTTCATCAATGGTTAGCCCGGTAGAAGCGGCAATCGATCTTGCGGACGGGATGCAGCTTCGTTTCAGCAATTGTGCAGCTCCGTAAGCAGAACGGTTGAAATCCTTGCGCTCGTCGGTGGTTTTGTTGACTGTTAATCCGTAAGCGCGTGCTACGGTTGGCATCAGCTGGAATGCTCCGTAAGCTCCGACATTCGATTTTTTCAATTGACCCGGGCTTTCGATAAGCAGTATCGATTGCGCATACCACGGATCGACCCCGTATTCTTCAAAACAGGCAACACCTTTGGACAGGCTCGCAAAGACGAGATCGAAGCGGTAGAAATCATTTTTTCCGGTGGTGACCATGATGCGTTCCGATTCAGGCAAACCGAGCGCCACACGCACACTGTCTTTGAAGATCGCTTTCTTAGCTTCTGTTTGTGAAGCCCATTTCCGGTTAGACATCCGTGCAACGATCTTCCGATTGGAAGCTATGTTAACGAGCACGGAATCGGGGGAAAGCAACATGATCTCCCGCCAGAAAAGCGGCTGGGCCAGCTGGTCCCATTTTGCCGAGCTGATGGGCTCACTTCCCATAATGACCATTTCGGATTCACCTTCGTTGACGGCGATCATTTCAAGCTCCCAGGGAGAGGTCTGGGCGAATAGAGAAACATTAAAAAGGAGGGAAAGTGTGGAGATAAAGAGTACACGCATTGGAAGTCGTTTGAGCTTATAAGTTCAATTCTGGGTTTTGGTTGCACAAGTTAAGGAAAAAACAGTGAAGAATTCCACAAACCAGTGTGTTAAAAGGGGAGTTTAACCACATAGAGACATAGGAAACATAGAAATTTTGACAGCATTATCTTTTAAAACCAGTGATAATTCGCAGTAAAAAGCAAGTCTCAGCAAAGCTGAGAATCAACCATAACCTATGTTCTCTATGTACCTATGTGGTTCACCTTTGTCAGGGCAGATCGCGCTTGCGGGCCAGTCCCCTGAGGATAGGAAGAACCGTTACAACTATGATAGGGAGCGAAAAGATGAGCACGGGATTTTTCTGAACAACGGAGATCGGATCTTCGGAGCACATGTTCTCAAAGGCCACCACAGACAACACGAGCACTTCGATGATCACCAGCAAAGCTATTATCAGCACCGTTACCATGTTCGTGTAAACGAAAGCAGCAAAAGGCGTATAGAGGAAATACAGCGCCACGAACAGGATGATCAGCAGCAGGCTTCCGACCATTACATACATGTAAGGCTCCCAGTTATTCTCCGGGTAATCGGCATCGAGCGCCCAGGCTATTCTACCGACAGAAAAATTAGTAAGCTGCTTTTCGAGAATATCCACGCTGCCGATATCGTGGCGGGCAACGTAGCAGTGACTGTAAAGCTGGGTGAAAAAACCGGCTTCGTCGAGGTTGTCGCTGGTTCCGTTCCCACTGACGTAAAAATCGTCCAGCACGTTCATTCCGTCAATGAAGATCACATCAGTCGCTTCGAGCATCAGGCAGTATTCGAAATCTTCGCTGATGTTCTTGTCTTTTCCTTTCGAGGTATTGAAAATGACATTCAGCCGTGTTTTGCCGAACTTAAAATTGCGCGATGCATCCATCAGGATCCGAACGGTTTTAACGAACTGTGCCATGGACCGCTTTTCTTCGAAATCAAAATCAGGGAAGTAAAGATTGATTCCGCGGACACCTTCGGGATCACGCTGCATTTCCGTAAACATGCAGGAAAGGCTTTTCAGAATGGCTGCCGGATTATTGATGAGCCAGTTCGTGAGGTCTTTTCCTTCACATTTAAAAAGCACTTCTCTCCTCACTCCTTTCTGGTCCTCGAGCTCGTCATCGTCGTAGCTGGTAATGACCGGCGGACCATTCTGCTTCACTTTAAATTCCCTGATAATAAAACTGTTGGAGAGCTTTCCCTTATCGCTGCGAAGGAAAAAGTTATAGAAAAGCCGTTCACCTTCCAGGGAATTGACCGAATCGACAAATGTGCTGAATTTCGTGTAGTTCTTCATCACCTCATTGAGGCTGAGTCTTCGCTGATGGTACTTCCAGAAAAGCGCATCGATGTCTGAAACATACAATGTATCGTGCATGATCACCGTATCGTGCGGCAGCTCGAAGATCGGCTCAAACCCGGCTCCTGTCTCCTTGTAGTAGAAAACCGGCTCTTCCTCCTGTGCTGCTATGAAATTCACCGTCAGCAGCAGGGAAAGCAGGATCATTAATCTCAGTTGTTTCATGTGTCAGTAGTTGAAAGATTATACATTGACCAGTTTCCCTTCTTTTTCGAGCTCTTTTTTCATGGCATCTTTCAGTATGTCGATTGTCAGCACAGGTTTTGAGCTCCCGTAAAGCCTGACGGCGCAGGTTTGAATGATGTTGATCATGCTTCCTCCCGAGAAGGTTTCCGAAGCCGCTTCGTGCAGCAGATCTGCGGAATCTTTGCCCAGCCATTCTTCCGGCAGCATTTTACGCCAGAGATCGGCGCGAAGGCGCTCATTCGGAACGGGAAAATAAAGCACCGACTGGAAGCGCCTGTAGAAGGCATCGTCGAGGTTTTCCTTGAGATTGGTTGCCAGCACGACCATTCCCGGAAAATCTTCTATTCTTTGAAGCAGGTAGGCGACTTCCTGGTTCGCATGCCGGTCGTTGGAGCTGCTGGCATCTGTCCGTTTTCCGAAAAGCGCATCGGCCTCGTCAAAGAACAGGATCCAGTTGCGGTGCTCGGCTTTGTCGAAGATCCGGGCAAGGTTTTTCTCCGTCTCACCGATGTATTTCGAAACGATCATCGAAAGATCGATGCGGTAAACATCCATGTCGTACTGTTTACCGAGCAGGGAAGCCGTGAGTGTTTTCCCCGTTCCCGGCGGACCGTAGAACAGGCAGCGGTAGCCGGGCTTGATAAACCGGTCAAGCTTCCATTTCGTGCGGATCTCCTGTTCGTTCTTCAGCCAGAGCGAAACTTCGTTCAGGTCTTCGCGCAGGTTGTAAGGAATCACCAGATCTTCCCAGCTGAGCTTTGTTTCGATACGCTTTGCCGGAAAATCGGCGCTGTAGTCGGGCCGGTATTTTTCATCCTTCGCGACTTTTGCAAGTAATTCCTCAGACAGGTGAAGTCGCCCGCTCAGTAAAGGCTCCCCGCTTCCATGACCTTCCAGGCGCAGCACATTCTTTTTATGAAACCAGTGCTCCCTGCTAAAAAGCTTCACTACTTTCTCCCGTTTCTCCGGGTTGCCGACCGAAAGCAGGAATGCAGCTGTTTCTCCCGTTGGCAAAAAGCCATTGTGAGACAAGCCTTTCCAGCCTCCGAATTCTGTGTATTGCCGGTCGAGGTCCTTATTGCGAATAAAGAACAGGTCGAGCGACTGCGGGCTGATATGCGGCATCAATGCCAGTAAAAGCACCAGTTCTTCCTCCTTTGTCAGCTTTTCTTCTGCAATGGATTCCAGCCACTCGCTTCCCGCCTGTGGAATTTCATCCGCGGAGGCATAATCGCTTTCCTGCCCGAAATAAAGGGCAAATGCGGTGTGCAGAAATGACTGGAAATAAGCGATCGCGTTGTTCATGAGCCTTTGTCTTAATTAGTTTACAGATCCTCTTCTGCTTCGGAATCTTCCGACAGGTAACCATTTTTCTGTCCGGCGTTCCTGAATTGCTGCTGTCTTTTTTCGACTTTATAGGCCAGGTATTTATGCTTCGAAAGTGCTGACTTATCGGATGTCTTAAATCCGCCTTTTCCCAGGATATCGGAAACCGCATGCTGCCGGCGTTCTCCCTTCCCGCCCAGTTCGGCCGAGGTAGCAATTTTAAATAAGGAATAGGTCTGGGTAGGATTCAGCTCCATTAACCTGCCGAGCGCTTCGTAATCATCCGGTTCCGTTACATCATTGTAAAGCTTCGTGTACCTTTTCAGATAGTTTTTCACTTTTGCAGGAAACTTGGCAACCTGCGCGGGATACGCTTTCGTAAGAATTTTTTCTGCTGTCTCCGGGGAAGGCGCCAATCGCGTATTGAGGTACCTTAACACATTCAGCCTCGATTCTTCCAGTGCATGAATGAGCACCGTTGTTGTAATGTGAGCAATGGTATGCGGTCCCTGATTTTTGGCCTTTGAAAGGTAATGATAAGGCGTCAGGCTGCGCTTGTGCGTAAATTTCGTTTGGGAATCGATTCCACGCAGCGATCTTTTGAATCTCCGGTGCCTTCTCCGTCTTCTTTCCTTTTGACGTTGTTTGGAGCTTTTCTGACTCGTCAGCTGCATGGGATTCCCATGATTAAAAGAGCTGTTAATAACACCCGCCATCTGTTTTGCTCTCAGCTGCAATGCTTTCGATCCCATTACATCTGCTTCTTTTTCCAGCCCGGCATTATCATTTATGGCTATTCCCTGCTTCTGCACAGTAGATTTTACCCTTCCCTGTTTTTGCTGGGCAACATGCCAGGCTTCATGCGGAAGGTGCTTTTCCTGTCCGGGAGCAATGTGAATATCCGTTCCCTGCGCATAGGCGTGAGCCTGCACCTGGGCCGGTTTGGAGGAATTGTAATGCACTTTCACATCTTCGAGGCTATGTCCGGATAAATTTTCAACACCGCTCTTCAGATTATCCGGCAAACCTGTGTCGTTTGCTTTCAACTGAGCGGCATCAGGCTTTCCCGGCAAGCTTTCTCCTTTCCCTGTGTTGGTTTTTAGCTGAGCTGTTTCAAATTTTCCCTGTAGAGGCTCTTCCTCTTCTGCTGCGGCCAATTGTGTCGTATCGAATTTACCCTGTACCGGTTCTTCTTCCTCTATACCGGCTAACTGTGCGGTTTCAAACTTCCCCTGCAAAGGCTCTTCCTCTTCCGCGGCCAATTGCGCCGTTTCAAATTTACCCTGGACCGGCTCCTCCTCTTCTATACCTGCCAGCTGAGCTGTGTTGTTTTTATAAGCCTGTAAAACGTTGTTCACCGAAGCCTGTTCGGAGGCTTTCGATTTCGACTGCAGCGTTCGGGACGATGCCGCTGGCTGTTGTTTCTGTGTTTTCATGGTTCCGTTTTAAGTGTTATTATTCTGTCGGGAGAATTACCTCCATTTTACCATTATTGCTTTTTTCATCCAGCCCAGCCGGATGGTTTTAAAATTCCAGGGCAGGCTGTCGAGCAGCATATCGAATGATTTCTCTCCGACCGTGAGCAGGAAATGATCTTCGAGCTCCACGAGCTGACCTTCCCGCTGAAGGAATGCTTCCCGCAGGCCTTCTACCGATGTTTTCGCCAATCTTCCCCAATGCTCCAAAACGCCGTTGAGCAGCGAATGCACGATGCTTTTTTCTTCTTCCGTGAGCCCTATCGTTCGGGGAATGGGGATTCCGGTTTCGAATCCCGTGAGGAGCTTATTTAGTTGCAGCTCATGCTCCGGGAATTCCTCCGTTCCGAAAACAGCATACTGCAACAGGAACATTCCGCGGATCTGTGCATCCCTGTCTTTGAATTTTCCGGTCTCAGTGAGTGAAAGCTTCGAGAAGAGTCCCGGAAAGAACGGTGACATCAGTACCATTCCTGCATTCTTCAGATAGGCCGGCTCGCCATGGTGTTCTTCGTTTTCCTGCATATTGTTTTCAGTAATAGTTTCCTGTTCAGGTACTTTTTCGCCTGCCTCGACCGGCGGCAATTTTACCGCAGCCAGCAGGTGATGTGTCGAAGTGCCTTTTACCATTTTCGACCGGAATGCATATTGCTGCCTGATCGTCAATTGCTCAAACACCAGCAAAACCAGCTGCCGGATCATCACTTTCTGACTCAGATCCCGGTAGTTTTCAGAAAAACGGATGAGCATTCGCAGCACGGCCAGCGTATCGAAAGAAGCATTCAACCACGACACGACCAATCTTTGCAGGAGCTTTACCTGTTCGATCACGGTTCTGATGTAACGGAGAAATTCCGGTTTTTCGGAAAGTTGTGCGATCATCATGTTGACTTCGTTCGATTTCCCGAAAATAGTATGAAGCGATCGGATCGTTTTTTCTTCCGCAGCGTGAATTTTTGCTTTTCCCGTTTGTTCTGCCGATTGAGCCGGAAGCTGCTGTTCGGTATACAATTCTTCAATGATCTTCACCAGATCGTAGGGAAACGCTATACCCGATCTGCCGATCTCTTTGTAAAAGAAAGTCAGCAGCTCTTTAAAATACGTGTTGTAATGTGCGGCTGTTTTCCGGATGGTCTGACTAACGAACTGCTTCCTGTTAAAAGCAACATTCCGGGATTCGAACAGTACGGTGTAAATGAACGTCCATTTCATCCGTGTAAAGCTTCCTCCGGTTTTTCCTTCCAGCTCTCCGTAGGTTCTGCTGCTTTCCAATCCCCTGGCATAGCTGATAATGAACAACGCCTCTTCCGGAAACAGCATTCGGACCAGCTTCAACCGGGCGGTTTCCCGGAGAACGCTCAATACTTTTTCCCTGAAAGGAGCATTGTAAAATTGTTCCATCAGCGCTTCCCGTTCCACGGAATTCAGCTCCTTACGCTCACGCACTTTTTCCAGCACCAGGTCAACTTCGCTCCGAATGGCGGTTTTTTGTACAGCTTCCTTACCCACGCTTTCTGAATACAGGCTTTGCAATACGGCACCCAGATCGGGGCGCAATTTCTGAAGCACAGCATCCGAGCAGAGATAATCCAGCAGCTCGGAAACGCTGAAATTATAACGTGCAGAAACGCGACTGATCGTGCTCCAGACAAATTGCCGGCGATTAAAAGAAGTGGTACTCATGGAAATGAGCAGCGGAAAAATGATCTGCCATTTCACAATGCGGAATTCTCCACCTGCTTTTCCCTGCAAAATGCCTCGTTCTTTTTGCTGGTCCAGCGTACGTGCATACCCGGAAACAAAGTCGCTTTCGGTGGGAACAATGATCTTTACAAGTGCTGTAATTTCCATTTCGGCCATTGTCTGGAGAAATTGCCGGGCGGTTGTTTCCATTGACAGAATCCGGAAAAGCGCTTTTCTGTCGCCAACGCTCAGCGAGGCTGCAACCTGTCCGTATGCTCCGGCTCCTGGGCCTTTAAAATGGCTGATCGCATCGGACAGAAACTGTCTGAAACGACTTTCGGGCACTTCTCTTTTGAGGTCCTCCAGCAGAAGGAACAATTCAGAAACCCTCGACACCGGAACGAGATTGCCGGGATCGGATGTGAGCACAAACAGCAGTGTTTCATAGGAAAGATTGTGATGTGCAGCCAGCCGGGTAATCGTTTGCGAGAGGAATTCTTTTTTGTTGAAATAAGTGCTACGGCTCGTTAACAGGTAAGAATAAACAACTTTCCAGACGGCTTCTCTGTGCGTAGATTCCCGCATAACGGGTTGTGTGAGTGTCTTGTATTTTTCCCGCAGGAAGGAAATATAGCTTTTCAGGAAAGTACTTTCTCCCGGGGCAATAAGCTGTAATCCTTTTTCGAGCGCTCCGTCGTTCAGCTGATACACCAGGCGTTCCTGCAAACTGGTCTGATGGCCGTAAGTCCGGAGGAAACGTTTCAGCTCTTTTCCGTTCAGCCGCATAACTTCGGTAAACAGGAAGCTGATGTCTTCATAATCCTGCGACAAATGCCAGGGCAACGATCCGTGCAACAGGAAATGGGTAAGGATCTCGAGCAAATGATCGGTGCCGGCAGTTCTTTTCAGCGTCCTTGCCTGCGGATCCCGGATACTTCCCAGGAGCGCTTCTTCCAGCTTTTCTTCCAGCAGAAGCGGGAACCGACGATCAAAGTCTTCTTCGGCAATACTTCCCAGGTCTATATCCAGCCCGGAGATCTCGATCACAACAGAATCGTCATCGTGCTTCATCAGCAGGCGATCGGCGATCTCCCGAATGTTCTTTTCAAAGAAATGTTCCCACCTCCCGTAAAGCTGGTGGATAAACTCTTCATTCCCCGTCTGAAGATCAATGACTATGGAATGAACGTTATTCATGAAGGTCTTTCGAAAACTGTTTGCTTACCTGTAAAAAAGTGCGCAGCGATTGGGAAAAATAACTGATTCTGGACTCGTCTTTCATTGCCAGGGCTTCCCGCCATCCAAAATAAATCCCTTCGAAACTATGAAGGTAATCGAGCTTTACGCGGTAGATCTTCACATTCAAATGCGCGGGCAGCCGTTCCCGCAGCAATTCCTCCTGCTGCTTTTGCCTGCCTGTATTTCTGGCAAATCCGGGAATGACAATGGAAAGCGATTGCGGGTCTTCCGATGACGAATCAGCAGGTCCCAGTAAAATATGCTCCACCAGGTAGAACATATGCCGCTGCGGGTCGAGCTTGCGGATAAATTCCCAGAAAAGATTGGCTGTATCGATGAGCTCTTTCCGGCTGGTAAAATCGCCCATTTTCATCCATTCCTTTTTACCGGGATACTGGAAAAGCAAAACGAAAATACCGGTCTCTGTGAGGTGCATCATCCGGTAGTGCTGCGGATTGGCGCCATTGACCAGGAAGCTTTCAAATAATCCGTCCCGTTCCAGGAGGATGATCTTACTTTTCAGCAAAGGAAAATCGGAATCCCTGAACACCATTTTGAGCTGGGGAACAACCTCGAATTTATCGCTGAACAACGGCGTATAGAAAGCTCCCGTGATGGAAGTGATGGATTGGTAATCGCTGTACTGGGCGAAAAACTCATCATCCGAAGAAAGGCGAAGGTTGTGCTGTCCCAGTGATTTTACCACCGATGTTTCGTGTTCGGCATCGAAGCCAAGTAGCGTGGCTGAAAGCTTTTTGATCACCGGCATACTTCGCGGATCGTTCAGATCAAACGATTTAAAGCGATCCCGGTTCAGCTCGGGAAATTTGTTTATGAGGTGAGCGCGCTTGTCATTTTTAGTGTCACCATCCGACTGATCCCTGAAGAAACGCTCGGTGCGCTCGCCGTACAGATTATCCAGCAGATCGAGGTAGCGCGATTTCTGCATATGGATCCACGTTTCGCGGTGCGCTTTATCGGGAACAACCAAAGCTTCTTCATCGATGAGCTTCTCAATTCCGGGGATGATCACTTTTTCCACCCTTCTTGCCGGTACGATGGAGGAAAGCTCGAACAGTTTCTTACGGTTGCCCGCTTGCCCGGTCGCATCTGCCAGCATGTAATCGAAGATGAGGAGGTAAGCTTTCAGCTGCATCACCATTGCTTTGTAAGATTCGGGCGAACTGTCGGAAATCCCCCGTTCACCCAGTCCGTAGTTTTCCGGGAAATCGAGCTGAACAGAGCGGTAATCCTTTGTTATCAGCGGGTAAATTACCGGTTCTTTTTCCGGACCGATGTCGGGCATTCCTTCGTACTGTTTTGCCGTATGGCCCTGGAGCTCATTCACTATCTCCACTTCGGAAACCATTTCGCACAGGTTCCTGTTCCGGTGATACAATTCCAGTACATTCTTTTTCAGCTCTTCCCGGTTTTCTTTGGAAAGCGCTTTCTGCGGCTTAATGGTGATCCTGTAATATCCTTTCGACAGGCTCACCCTGCAGGCAGCTACTTCTTCGAAGGCGTTCATGATCAGGCATTCGTAATCGCGCGTGGTAACAACGGATGGCGACAAAACCCGCGTTTCATCAAAAATGCCTTTGCGTTCATACCTGACAACTCCGTCTTCGTCGGCGAGGTAAGACTCGAAAGGGAATTCATAATTATAATTGAGCTCATACAGGGCGTAGTTGACGAAATCGGAGATCGTAAGCCCCGGATCGTGAACGTTGAAATCCGTCCAGCGCTCACCACTCAGATGCTGCAGCATTTCCAGGGAGTCGTTCTGCAGCTTCCGGTAATAATTATTGCCTTTTTCCCTTCTCCTAATGAACATGGCTTCCCGTTTTTTCCATTAGACGGTCATCCCAGAGCTGGGTAATGTTGCAGTGAATATCGATACCGGAGCCGAACATGGAGATTGTTCGCACCTGGAGCTTGGCGGCGTCTCCTTCTGTGACCCAACGCAATTTCAGGCGGTTCATAAATGATCCGTAGTGAGAGCTTACTTTCCTGATCCTCGCTTTGCTTCCGAAACAGTGCGTTGCCATGGCTACGATTACGGCATGTTTCCCTGTTTTAATCTTGCCGCAGACTGCAACCACTTCAAAGGCGCAGATCCCCCTCAGTAATTCGGTTGCATCGTGCCATTTTCCGTCGGCCGGAACAGCACATTCCCTGAACGTTCCTTTTCGCGTATCGCTTTTTACGGTTCCGGCGATCCTGACCTCGTTCTTTTGTGATCCGATCTCAATATCTCCGTTGTTTTTCAGAACGATGAGCTGCTGGGTCTTATCGTCGTCAATTCTGCTTATTCTCAGATCTTCGTGGTTGACAACGGCGACTTCCCACCGCTGCGATTCTTTGCTGTTGGTCTGCAAAAAGGTCATTACAGTGCCTTCCTTTTCAGACAAAGGCGCCAGCTTAATGCCCATTCTCGAGTTTTTTGAGAATCCGTCGTCGAGAATATTTACAGTGGAATCGATCAGATTTTTGAAATCCTCTTCCGTAGGCTTCTGACCTTCACTGAAAACTCGCTTTAACGTATCCCGGTTCCTTATTGGCATGGCCTGATCTCTTTTACTTTCCGATTATAAATGTTTTTCCCACTTTCATCTCACCGATCCCGAATGTTTCCGGAACGGAGCTTTTATCGTTGCTGACAAGCTCGATGATGTGCTCGTCGGACGGTACGAAAATGGCATGCGGCTGATGTGGGATGATCAGCTCATTCTTTCTTCCTTTTTCATAAACGTGCAGCTTGTACCGATTATCGTAATCGAGCGTTTGCTTATCTTCCGAAACCTGGATAATGGACAAGTATTCTACTTTATCGGTAAATTCCAGCGCTGTCAGTGCATCATAAACGGCATTCAGGCTGATATTCTGTCCGAATGACGGAACAACAGGTATTTTCTGCCACGGAGCGATCAGTTCATCCAGGATATTCTTGACGATCGTTCCGAACAATGACAGGTGATATTCCTTTTTCATCGTGATGATGCATTTCACCATCAGCTCTTCGTAAACCGGATTGATGACATTGACTTCCGATATGTAGGAAGTACATCTTTTTTCAAGGTAATCCTCTATTTTCGCTATCAGTCCTGAAGTGACCACCGGTTTGCAGTAATCCTTGTCGTCCGGAAAAGGATGCGGGATCACCGCAATTGTTACACATTTCCCATCGCCTTCGGGTGGTCTGAATCCCGGCAGGCATTTTACTTTCCCCAGGTCGGGAAATTTCTGCAAGGTTATCCGCTCAAAATCTCTCGGGGTAACAGCCCGTTCCCGATGCGTTACAAATTCCGACACGCGCATCTGCATATCGCGTATGCTTTCTTTTTCACGTCCCGCATAAAAATTGGTGATACGTTTAAAAGAAGCGATCCCGGGAAGGTTTTTCTCCGGAACAAGCTCGCCGTTGAGGGTTTTGAAATATTCCCATTTGTCTTCGTCGTCGGCGTGCTCGATGCTCAGAACGATTTTCCCGACATTGGTGTATAGTCCTGCCAGCTGCGGGATCAGCTGTTCGTTTTTCGAGATCCCGGCCCTGATCCAGAGCAAACCATCCGAATCTAAAAGCGAAGGCGGAATGTGTTCTGGAAAGTGAATGACCATGCAACCGCTAACAAGCATTTTATCCGTTTCGTCAGAGATCACAGCGCCTTCGGGAACATTCTCCCAGTAGGTGCCGTTGCCCCAGTAAAGGTGGATCGAAGGAAGCGCGTCGCCAAAAAACTCATTGCTGACAACGGAAAAATCGAGGTACATAGAGAAGGTCTCTCCGCCCCTGACATTTTCAAGAGCCACCAGCAGATTGGCATTCGAATCCATCGAAAAAGCGAATGGAATGGATTTATTCGAAGTCTTGTCGCGCGAAGAGACACGACGAAACGGTGAAACCTGGTACACCCCGGATCCGTTTGCATGGTGCGGACTTCTGAGGTCGATATGATCTTCCGACTTATAGCTCAGGGTTATCTTTTCGATCATCGGCGAAACCGGCGGATTGATCGTCGGGTATTTCTTTTTCTTCCGGGCATTTTCCATCATTTGCTCGGTAAAAATGCGGCGGTAATCTTCTTCTCCGAATCCCATGGAAGGCTCGGTGAGCGTTAACCGCACAAATCCCGAGCGGGAGCTGAGGGTGTATTCGTACTGATCTTCTACCGCTCTGACAGGCGCCATTCCTTTGACCGTTATAGTTCTGAAATCGCTTTTATCAGCAAGCGGCTTGTCTTTATACGGAATATCCACGTCGAATTCCGGTTGGCTGTTGAACAGGTAATACTGCGGATTCGAAGGCGTATCGTACCAGTTATAATCGGTGAGGTAACTTGTTCGCACTTTGAATGACCTGTTGGTAATTCCTTTGTGATAGCCGGAATAATGGCCATACATTCCGAAGGCATTATCGGGAAGCTGGTTCCACTGTACCTTCAGATCTACAGATTGCGTGTGCTTGATACTCATCTCGTAATTCCCGACGGCCATCCAGGTTCCTTTCGAGGTATTGATCCCAAATGGAATAAAAGGCCTGGAATTATCGATGCGTCCCAGCTCATTGTAAACCTGCAGATTTCCGATTCCTTTCACCGAAGTACTGATCTTCACCTGACAGAGCAGGAAATCCTTCAGCCACGAAAAAGGATAAAGCCACGCATCGAAATTGAGCAATATCTTCAGTGCCGGAAATTCGGATGAAAAACTATGAAGCTCCTGCTCGGCAGCACACGTCGGCAGAAAATCTTCGGGAAGCGTGAAATTCAGTAGCAGGCTGTTAGGCGTTTCTTTGGAAAGCTTATCCTTTACTTCCGAAACGCCGGTCTTCCTATCGACGGGAAGTGGAAAATCCGGAAACAGGTTTCTGTGTTCCAACGAATGTTCTTTGTTTTCAGCAGCTGCGGACCTTTCTTTTCTCGCTGTCCGCGCAGTGTATGCAGGAATTTCTGTCCAGCCTTCCGGTGTGCTTACGGAAAGGTAAAAGATGTTCTTTAAAACTTCCCGCATAAGCGATTCTTCATGGTTGATCTTGTCATGATGCTGTTTCAGCAAAAGCTCGCATTCATCTGCTTTTACTTTCAGACTTTGAGCGATCCTGAGAAAATGAAGCTTCTGCTGCTTGTGATGTTTTCCAAGCTCAAAGTATCTTTCTGACAGCAGGCGATAATTGTCGTATTCTTCTTTTGGCTTCACTGCAAGCTCCGAATAATGCTTTTTGAGATGAAGGACCACCGAGTCCAGTTTGCGCAGCCATTTCGTGTCTTCGGATACCAGTGTGACCTGCACGCCACGTTTCCCCTCGCGAAGCAGCAATGCCGGGGAGCTGATAATTATTCCGGGCGCACGGCTAAGAGTAGCATCCTGGTTTCTGCCAAACATCATTTCCCCGTCTATGCCGGGCTTTTCGAGCAGATCTTTGATCTTAACAGTGGTTACAAAGCCCAGTCCCGCAGCCGGAACCCTGTTCCTGTCTTTTTCAAAGTAAAGAGAATAGATGTTCTTTACTTTTATGTCGTTTACAACCAGGTTCTCCTTCAGCTTGTAGTAAACAGGCTCGTTGTTGTTGTCTTTAACCGAGAACCGGACGCCCTTTTCAACAAGCACCGGCTCCGGAACATTCTTTTTGAATTCCAGCCAGACTTTATCAGCTTCGATCGGAAGTGGTTTAATCCGCAGAAAGTTTTCCAGGTACCAGCGTGTAAAATGGTGCCAGCGCTCGTTGAACAGCCTCCCGGTGTTGTGAAGATTTTCGATAAACGTGAACAGCAAAGCCTGGGATGGCTCCATCTTCTTATCCGGATCGTAGGAACGTCCGTTTTCGTAAAGGTTCTTCAGATCGCGGATCACTTCCAGCAGCTGACCGAAATTTCCGTCCGGCTCGTTCCGGTCGTTGTAAAAGCGGATGAAATTGGCAATATCCAGCGATTGACGCAATAGGGAGGCCCTGTCGCTGTCTACAACGGCAAATGGCTTGAGAGAGGAATTCTCTTTCAACCTTTCTGTTCTGCTGAGGCCATCCTTTCTGTTCATGCTTATAATCTTGTTCCTTCAAGGAAATAGAACGGGTAAACCATGCTACTTCTGCTGTTTGTACTGCGAACGAGGTATTCCAGGTGGATCATCATGATTCCTTCCAGCTCATCCGCGATCTCCAGGTCCAGCTCTTCGACTGTTATTCTGGGCTCACCGTTCATGATAGCCTGCTCTATCACATCGATGATCATTGTTTTTTCCGTCAGGTCCATTTTAGAGAACACCCACTGCCGCAGATCGCATCCGTAATTGTGGCGGAATACGCGTTCTCCGGGAATCGTGGAAAAAAGTATATCCAGGCTTTCTTTTATATCTTTTTCTTCGGAAGACAGCTCCACCCCGTGCTTTTTATCGAAGCGAACGGGGAAAGTCCAGCCGGTTCCTAAATACGGTCTGTCATTCATGGCTCAACCTCCTATTATTACGGTCATACATCCCAGCACGATGGAACCTCCATGCGCGCAGGTATCTCCCATCCGGGCAGCTGGAACCCCACCTATCATAACAGTTGAAGAGCCTTTTGCGACAGTATCCGGCGGACCGGTACAAACACACATATCTCCCATAACGGAAGCCGGCATTGAGCCTATGAGCACCGTTGGAACTCCGGGTCCGCTGATCGGTCCGCCCACATGTGGAATGGGAGGAACTCCGGGTGTTACCATCGGGCAAACGTGCATATCTGTTAATCTTGCTGCTGGCGGCATCTGTTCGGG
>Ga0247810_10000493_pt1 | contig 41283 bp, 29 predicted proteins | sample UWRJL119311C1_FD_179918 | JGI IMG/M metagenome (GOLD analysis project Ga0247810, IMG submission 179918) | Plant litter microbial communities from Arlington Agricultural Research Station in Wisconsin, United States - UWRJ-L119-311C-1 | ecosystem: Environmental > Terrestrial > Plant litter >...
GAAGTTGTTTCATTGGGATGCTCTTCCATTACTTCGAACTCTATTCCTGTAACGGTTAATCCTGTGCCTGCTTTGCCGACGATCTCAGCTAGCGGACCTTTGACATTCTGCGACGGAAACTCAGTTGTATTAACATCTTCATCTGCTAACGACAACGTTTGGTCGACTGGTGAGACAACTCAAAGTATCACCGTTACGACTTCCGGTTCTTACTCCGTCGAAGTAATTTCATTAGGTTGTGCTTCGGGAGTTTCAGCTTCTACGAATGTTACGGTGAATCCTGTTCCTTCCACTCCTATGATTACTTCGAGTGGTGTTACTACATTTTGTGATGGTGGATCAGTCATTCTTTCTTCATCTTCCGCAACGGACAATGTTTGGTCGAATGGTGAGACAACACAGGACATTACGGTTACAACTTCAGGGAATTATTCGGTCGAAGTTGTTTCATTGGGATGCTCTTCCATTACTTCGAACTCTATTCCTGTAACGGTTAATCCTGTGCCTGCTTTGCCGACGATCTCAGCTAGCGGACCTTTGACATTCTGCGACGGTGGATCGGTTACTCTTACGTCTTCATCTGCTAACGACAACGTTTGGTCGACTGGCGAGACAACTCAAAGTATCACCGTTACGACTTCCGGTTCTTACTCAGTCGAAGTAATTTCATTAGGATGTGCTTCGGAAGTTTCAGCTTCTACGAATGTTACGGTGAATCCTGTTCCTTCTACTCCAATAATTACGGCGAGCGGGCCAACAACGATTTGTTCAGGAAATACGGTTACGCTGACCTCTTCCGCTGCAACAGGAAACGTGTGGTCGAACGGGGCAATTACTCCATCGATCACAGTTTCAACATCAGGAAATTATTCAGTTACAGTATTTGAAAACGGTTGCTCATCTGCAAGCTCCAACAGCATACCTGTAACAGTGAATGTTACTCCTGCTGTTCCAACTGTTACAGCAAGCGGACCTTTAACCTTTTGTGCCGGCGGATCAGTGGTACTGACATCTTCGTATGCTAGCGGTAACATGTGGTCAAACGGAGCAACTACTCCATCGATAACGATTGCAGCTTCCGGCAATTACAGCGTTGTTCACACGACTGTCAGCGGCTGTGTTTCTCCAACATCTGCGCAAAGCTCCGTAGTCGTTAATCCGCTTCCTGCCGCTCCTTCTATTGTTAACGGATCAGCAGCCAATTACTGTGCAGGATCAAGCATTGTACTGAACTCCTCGTTCAGCACAGGAAATGAGTGGTCGACAGGAGCTACAACGGCTTCGATCACTGTTTCAGCTCCGGGAACTTATACCTTACACGGACTTAGTGCACAAGGCTGTATTTCGGCAAACGCTTCGATAACGGTAACGGAGATCAGCTTACCTGCCACTCCGACTATTTCAGCATCGGGGCCGGTTGCATTCTGTGATGGCGGATCTGTTCAGCTCACTGCTTCGACAGCTCCTGCTTACCTTTGGTCGACGGGTGAAGCCACCCAATCGATTACGGTAACAACTACCGGAAACTATTCTGTTCAGACGATCAATTCAAATGGCTGTTCTTCGGCTGTTTCGGCAACAACAAACGTAAATGTCACGCCTTTGCCAGCGGTGCCTACTATCTCGGCAAGCGGAGTAACGACTTTCTGCGACGGTGGAACAGTAACGCTTACATCTTCGTCAGCTACCGGGAATCACTGGTCTAACGGATCTACCAGTCAATCGGTCATTATTTCGGCTTCGGAAACACTGGACGTACATGTGACCAATGCCGGCTGTTCTTCTGCCAGCTCTTCACCAGTTACGGTTGTTGTGAATCCTACACCTGCGGTTCCGGTTGTTTTCGGAAACGGACCAACGACTTTCTGCCAGGGACAGAATGTGATCCTGACTTCTACTTCGCCTGTAGGAAATACCTGGTCGACGACCGAAACAGGACCTTCGATTCTCGTTACGACTTCAGGTACTTACAGCGTAACCGTTTCAAACGGATTCTGCAGTGCTGCATCGGCACCGGTTTCAGTGACTGTTAACCCGATTCCTTCTGCCCCCGTTATTACAGCCAGCGGACCAATTACTTTCTGTGACGGCGGATCGGTTGTACTGAACTCTTCTTTCGCAACGGGTAACACTTGGTCTACCGGACAAACCGCTCAATCTATTCTTGTGACGGCATCGGGAACCTACAGTCTTCACGCATCAGCGCTAGGATGTGCGTCTGCCAGCTCAACGCCAATCGTTGTTACGGTCAATCCGGTTCCTCCGGTTCCGGTGATTTCCGCGAGCGGACCGGTAACGATCTGTGCGAACGAATCGCTGTTCCTTTTCTCATCGTCCCTTACCGGCAATACCTGGTCGACGACTGCACAAACGCAATCCATTCCTGTTACGGCCTCCGGAACTTATACTGTTACTGTGACCACTGCACAAGGCTGTTTTGCAGTTTCGGCACCGGTGATCGCAGTTGTAAACGAACTTCCGGTGGTAACGATTACCGACCTCCTGGATCCTTGCGTTTACTCACAGCCTTATTCCCTGAGCGGCGGATCTCCTGCCGGGGGAACTTATACAGGTAACGGAATTAGCAACGGACAATTCGATCCCGGAGCATTTGGAATCGGTTCAACGATTGTGACCTATACGGTTACCGACGCCAACGGATGTATCAATTCTGCCGAAGAAAGCATGTTCGTTGACTATTGTCTTTCACTGGAAGAAGAAGAACAGCTCGGTTACCAGGCTTATCCGAATCCTTCCAACGGACTTGTAACGATCACTTCGGATGTTTATCCGCTGGAACAGGTCCGGGTATTTGATGCTTCAGGCAAACTGGTGATCGTGGAAAACATGAACGGTTCCCTGACCACTCAACTGGATCTCAGCCTGCTTGCAGACGGCGTTTATACTGCGGAGATCAACAGTGGAACAGCAATGGTGCGGATGCGATTGGTGGTGAATAAATAGTGGTGGTTAATTAGCAATTATGAATTATTCAATTATCAAGAAGATCCGACAGCGGACTTCGTAAACTCAAAAGTGGTAGATTAGGATACGAAGCAGTCTGTTAGCAGATGGGAATGATTTGATGCAAGGGTCGTTTATTCTTGTAAAGCAGCTTGAATTGATGTATCTTGAATTGAGAAAAGGCAGGGTTGACATGAATATTTAGGATTCCAAGAAAGTCGTTCTACCGCTATTGCACCGCTGTATCTCCGCTTTAAGTGCGCTTTACATCCTTCTTATCTATCTCTCTGATAAGTTACTGGTATATCTCTGATAACTGTGGACCATTCATAGTTCACCAGTGGTTCAGCAGGAAAGGATGGAGTAGTTGTACAGCTTCGTTGTTTTTGAAATCAGACTATTAGGAATTCTGACGGAAGAGGTTTAACCACCGTGTTAATTAACAGATAAGGTAGCCACAGAGTGCAACCTAAGCTGCTGCAGAACCAGCTTACCAGAACAATCAAAGAGCAAGGATCTCTTCCACTACCTGCTTAATGGTTTTATTATCCGTTTGGATGTATTTATCTGCCTGGAGATAGAAAGGCTCTCTTTCCGTGAGCTTTGCCGCAATTGTTTGTTCGAGCTCTTTTGTATCCAAACCTTTCAGCAACGGCCTTTCGGTTTGATCTTTTTCCAGGTTGAGGATGAGCGTTGACGGGTTAGCGCGGAGGTAAATAACTTCTCCCAAACGCTTCAGCTCGTTTGCCAGGTTATTGAAGCACGGAAGTCCGCCGCCACACGCAACGACAGCCGGCTTATTATCTAACTGTGCTACAAATGCCTTTTCCAGGCTTCGGAAATGCGCTTCTCCTTCTTCACTGAAGATCTGCGGAATGGTTTTCCCCGTTTGTGTTTCGATCCAGCTGTCGGAATCAATGAACGGAACCCCTTTTTCGGCAGCCAGTGCTTTACCTGCTGTGCTTTTCCCTGATCCCATGAAACCGATGAGGAATGTTTTCATTGTGCTAAAATAGTCAATCGTCTTTGGTCTGTGGTGTTTCGGTCTCCAGTCTTTCGGTCTACGGTTGTCTAAACAGATAAATACATTCAAACTGTTAAAATGCTCGTTAAACTTACAGAAAAATGGTGCTACAGTTAAGAATGTTACGGTTGATGCATTACAGGCCATTCGCATAACCAATTAATAATCAGACATATGTGTTATAAATAGTATGAAATGCTACAATATGTGTTAAGGATTGTTAGTTGCCTGTCATATTGATCTAATGTTCTTACCTTTACGCCCTTAAATAATTAGTCCAAAACTATATTTTAGATGGGGATAAGATTACGATTTATCATTTTGCTGACCGCTATTTTCACTTCCAACGCACTATCAGCCCAGATTGACACGGTATTTTGGTTCGCCGCCCCTGAAGTTTCGGCTTCAACGGGAGACTCTCCGATATATCTTCGTTTTCTGACATACGACTCGCCTGCGACAGTCACTGTTTCACAGCCTGCTAACGGTTCATTCACTCCTGTTACTTTAACGATTGCGGCAAACACTATCGACAGCGTTAATCTCACTGCTTTTCTTGCACAGGTTGAAAGTCCGGCAGCTAACGCGGTTTCCAATAACGGACTGAAGATCGTATCTACGTCCTTCATCAGCGCATTTTACGAGTTGAAAGCCCCGACTAACAAAGAGATCTTCTCCCTGAAAGGCCAGAAAGCGATCGGAACGAATTTCTATACTCCTTTCCAATATGCGTGGAACAACGGAGCCACCACTCCTGCATCTTTTTCATCAATCGAGATCGTTGCAACCGAAAACGCAACAACTGTTCTTGTAACTCCCAAAACAGCAATTACCGGTCACGCCGCCAATGTTACCTTCAGTATTACACTGAATGCCGGACAGACCTACAGCGCCCGGGACATGAACGTAAGTGCGGCCACTACGCTCGCGGGATCGATTGTTTCTGCCAACAAGCCGGTTGCCGTAACTGTTTTCAGCGGCGCCATCAGCAATGCCGGATGCCTGAGCCCAATGGGAGACCAGATCACATCTTCGGTTTATGCCGGGACCGACTATATTATCCGAAAAGGCGGGCCAAACGACCGGGTTTACATCCTTGCGACCCAAAACAATACGGGACTTACGCTTTCCGGAACAGCAGCAACGACTTCCACCCTGATTAATTTCAGCGAGACACACGAATATATTATCACTGACAGCGTTCATTACATCAAATCGACCAAACCGGTTTATGTGTGGCATGTTTCAGGATACGGCTGCCGACTGAACGGTTCGCAGGTTCCGAACATTCTCTGCGCCGGAACTTATTCCTCCGCTTTTACAAGAACTAACAACGATTCCCTGCGATTGGTGCTTTATACACGAACAGGATTTGAAAACCAGTTTGCACTGAACGGAAACACGACCCTTATACCGGCTTCTTCTTTTGCAACCGTGCCCGGAACTGCCGGAGCCTATAAGGCTGCCATCGTTACGCTTTCGCTGGCGGCTGTCCCATTGAATTCTTACAACAAAATAACCAATACCGGCGATATCTTCGGGCTGGGTGTTCTGAGCGGCAACAGTGCAACCGGAAGCACTTACGCCTGGTTCTCCGAATTCAACTCTTACCCGTTTGTGAATGCAGGCGCGGATGACACCACCTGTGCTAATATTCCTCATCCTCTGAACGGAATTGTAGGCGGAGGATCGATCTACGGAAACTGGACCAGCAATGGTTTCGGATCTTTCCAGTCGGCGACAACCAATCTTAATAACAGCTATATTCCGAGTCCGCTGGATACACTTGTGAGCCCGATCCGCCTGATCCTGACTTCAACAGGCTCGTGCCCGGTGCGACGCGACACACTGATACTGGAAGTGAGCCCTGCTCCCATTGTGAACGCTTCTGCAGACCAGACTGTTTGTGCCAACAATGCCCTCGTTCAGCTCGAAGGAACCATAAGCGGCGGAGCTTCTACCGGAACATGGACCACACTCGGATCGGGAACATTCCTTCCGGGACCAACAGCACTCAATGCGGATTACGTTCCTTCGGCAGCAGATAAAACAGCCGGAAACGTGAGACTCGTGCTGACTTCGACCAACTTCGGAAACTGTCTTGCCGTCACCGACACCATGGCGATCAGCATCACACAGCCGCCTGTTGTTAATTCGGGTGCAGATACTCTTACTGTTTGTTACAACAATCCGAATGTATCTTTGAACGGTTCCGTAACAGGCGCCAGCACAACCGGAAAATGGATCACAACCGGCAACGGATTATTTGCGCCCAACAACCAGGCATTGAATGCGACTTACCAGCCAAGCATTAACGATATCAACAACGGATCGGTAGAGCTTTACCTGGAATCGACCAATAACGGGAACTGCGTTGCGGTAACAGACAGCGTTCTTGTACTTTTCTCCCCGGCTCCGACCGTGAACGCCGGACCGAATGTAGTAACCTGCACAAATGCAGCAGAAGTGGCACTGGCAGGCACGATAGGCGGATCCGCTACTTCAGCAGCGTGGTCGGGTGGAAACGGCCAGTTCACGCCGAACAATACCGCACTGAATGCCGTTTACCTTCCTACAGCAGCGGAAATCTCCAGCGGGCAGGTCGTGCTCGTGCTGACGACCACTAATAACGGGGGCTGCAATGCGGTGAACGACAACATCCAGATCAGTTTCGTAGCTCCGCCGTTCGCCAACTTCAACTTCACGAACGCCTGTTTGAACAATACTTCGACCTTTACCGATTTCTCCCTTCCGGGCTTCGGAACGATCACTAACTGGAACTGGGACTTCGACAACGGATCGACTGCCGGGAACCAAAACCCGACACAGCTTTATACGGCTCCGGGCATTTACGACGTTCAGCTGATCACCACGACCAACATCGGGTGTAAAGACACCGTTGTGAAACAGGTAACTGTTTATTCGCTTCCCGTGGCTGATTTCTCTTACCAGACAACCTGTACGGGAACCCAGATCATCATCGATTTCACCGACGAATCCACTACACCGAATGACGCCATTAATTACTGGTATTACGATTTCGGCGGTCAGGGAACGATCGCTACTCAAAACCCTTCACAGCTGTTCTCGGGCGATGGCAACTTCATTATTTCGCACATCGTTCAGACCGTTAACGGCTGCCGGGACACCCTTATTGAAACGATCACCATTCCGCCACGACCGGATGCCGGTTTCTCTTACAACACGACCAACGGAATGAATATCGGGGCTGTATTTAATTTCGTGGACACTTCCGACTACGCCAGCACTTATTACTGGACTTTCGGCGACGGGAATTCTTCCAGCGTGGAAAATCCTTCCAATACTTATTTCGCGAACGGCAGCTACCTGGTTACCCAGTATGTTTACGGCGCTCTCGGCTGCGTGGACAGCGCGAGCCTTACCATCCTGATCAACACCGTTACAAATGAGATCAACACCCTCATTCCAAATGCTATTTCTCCGAATGCCGACGGCAAAAACGATGTCTGGAAGCTGGATTTCATCAACCTGCTTTATCCCAACGCAACAGTCGCCGTTTACAATCAATGGGGACAAGAGCTTTATTTCTCGACCGGGTATGAATTACCATGGGACGGAACCTATAAGGGAGACGCACTTCCCGACGGAACTTATTTTTATGTAATTGACCTGAATGACAACTCCGCAGAGAGCATCTACAAAGGAGCGGTCCTGGTACTAAAAAACGGCAAATAATATGATCAAACAACTACCAATAGTTCTTCTTCTGTTTATTACGTCGGTTGGTTTCGGTCAGCAGCAGGGCGTTTATTCCAGCTTTCTGCTGAACGAGAATTACTACAATCCGGCTGTTGCGGGAAGTAAAGACGTGCACATCGTATCGCTGGGTTACCGCAACCAATGGACAGGATTTACCGGTGCGCCGGTAAATGTGAACGCCAATTTTTACGGTTCCGTAAAGAATAAAGGCAAACACGGATACGGAATTTCCTTCATCAATGAAAAGATGGGAATTACCAATAAGGCCGGTATTTATCTCAATTACGCGTATCACATACGGCTTTCCAAAACCATGAAACTGGGACTGGGAATCCGCCCGGGCTATCTTCAGTACGGTGTGAAGCTTTACGACGCGCAGCTTGCCGACCAGGGAGATGCTATTCTCACAGGAAACGTTTACAATGCCGGTGCGCTGGATGTGAATACAGGATTTCACCTATATTCATCCAAATTCTTCGTAATGGGCTCCCTGAACCATTTACTCGGGAACAGTATACAGTTCACGGCTTACAATTCGAGCCTTTCCTTCCATTACAACTTCATTGCAGGCTACAATTTCTACCTTCCGAAGAACAAGCTGGTAATCCAGCCGAGCATCATGCTGAAATATGCGAATCCGGCGCCGGTCCAGATCACAGGAATGGTTCGCGGAACATATGACAACAAATACTGGCTGGGACTGATCTACCGCTCGGATGATGCGATAGGGATCTCAGCCGGGATCACCCTGAAAGAGCGTTTCAACATCGGTTATGGCTACGATTATACCATTGCCGGGTTGCGCAAGCAGCAGTCGGGATCGCACGAACTGATGCTTTCTTTCGTGATCACGAAAAAACGTCCTTCACTCGACGAAGAAGACGATAAGCTGAACAAAAGTATTATGGACGATCTTCAGAAAGAAAACGAAGAGAAGCTGAAGCAGCAAACTCCACCAACCACTGATAAACTCATTGCACAATGAAATTACTGAGATTCTTTTTCCTGTTTTTACTGATCGCCTTCGGATACTCGAAAGCAAGTGCTCAGGTAGACAGCGTTTACTGGTTCGCCGCTCCGTGGGTAACTCCCGGCCACGCTCAAAATGTTCCGGTGGTGCTTCGTCTTTCCACTTTCGGATCGCCCACGGTGGTAAGAATACAGCAACCCGCATCGACCTACGATACAACTATCAACATCCCGGCTAACTCCCTGTTCTCCAAGGATCTTTCGCACCTGATCAATATCCTGGAATCCAAGCCGGCTAATACGGCATTGAACTACGGACTGAAGATTACATCCAATCAGCTGATCACAGCCGTTTACGAGGTCGTTACCGCAACGAATAACCCGGAAACTTACTCCCTGAAGGGCCAGAACGGAATGGGAACAGAGTTCGTTTGCCCTTTCCAGACACGCTGGAACAACGGGAGCTTCACTCCGCAGCCCAAGTCGATGATCTGTATCGTTGCCACTCAGAACAACACAACTGTTTATATCACGCCAAAAGCAGCCATCATCGGCCACCCGGCTAATATTACGTATTCGGTCATATTACAGGCCGGACAGACTTATACCTGCGAAAACACTACCGCCAATTCTGCCACACCTGGAAGCAATCTGAGCGGAACCATAGTTGTTTCCGACAAACCAATCTCTGTTACCGTTTCAGACGACTCCGTGGCTGCCGAAGGTGGTGGCTGCCGGGATCTCATGGGCGACCAGCTTGTTCCCGTAGATGTGATCGGGACCGAATACATCATTAACAAGGGTAATATGTTTGCTGCTTCGAACGAAGGCGTATTTATTGTTGCCACACAGAATTTCACCACCGTAACCGTCGACGACGGAACTATTACCACCACCCTTTTGAACCGCGGTGACACTTATTATTACAACATTGTAAATCCGCTGACGTACATTACTTCCGACCAGGCAGTTTACGTGTTACAAGCCAGTGGATTCGGCTGTGAGCTGGGTGAAGCCATCCTTCCTCCGATTAACTGTGCGGGTTCCAACCAGGTAAGCTTTACACGAACCAACGGACAAACCTTCATTCTCAACCTGCTTTGCCATTCTTCGGCTACCGGTAATTTCACGCTTAACGGCAGCACAACACTGATCCCTGCATCTGCTTTCTCCTTTGTACCCGGAACGGCGAATCTCTGGAGCGGCGCGCAGATCAGCTTTACAACCGGTCAGATCCCTTCGGGAACAGCGAACCTCATTACCAACTCGAGCGACCTTTTCGCTATGGGCGTCATCAATGGCGGGTCGACGAGCGGTTGTTTGTTCCACTACATGTCTTCTTTTATCCGAAGAGTAGTTGTGGAAGTCGGGAACGATACCACGCTTTGCAACGGAGATCCGTCTGTGATCTTAACCGGAGATGTAAGAGAAGGCGCAACAACCGGGATCTGGACTGTACTGAACGGAACAGGAACGCTTAACAATCCAACGAATCTCAACACGACCTACATTCCGAGCACCAACGATTACGCCCAGGGATCGCTTTCATTTGTACTGACTTCGACCGGGAACTGTAATCCTGTGAGCGATACGATGAAAGTAAACTTTATCCAGTCGCCGATAGTTGCTGCCGGAGCAGATGATTCCTACTGCAAGAACAACATCGGGCAGATACCACTGAACGGAAATATGTCCTACGCAGCAGGAGCAGTGTGGACAGGCGGAAACGGCGGGGCTTTCGGGAATTCCGGGGATCTTTCGACCACTTATACACCTTCACCGGCAGATCTTGCAGCCGACAGCGTTTTACTGCTGCTTACTTCGCAGGGAAGCTTTTTCTCGTGTCCGAACGACGTTGATTCACTCATCGTTTACTTCACCGAACCGCCTGTTGTTATGGCAGGCCCGGACCAGGTTGTTTGCTCGAGCACCGAGGAAGTTAACCTGACAGGATCGATTACGGGGATTTCCACTACAGGAACCTGGACCGGCTCAGGATCAGGCGCATTTTCACCTTCACAGAACAACCTTGTAACCGATTACCTGATCAGCACAGCCGATACCACTTCCGGATCTGTTACACTGATGCTGACATCGACCAATAACGGGAATTGCCTGGCGGTAAAAGACAGCTTGCTGCTTACGATCATCGACAAGCCGGAGATCGTTATCACTACTGCCGATTCGATCTGCTCGAACCTGGCGGCGATCCATTTAACGGGTACCGTTTCGGCAGGATTCACCACCAACTGGACCGTTGACGGGCTCGGAACCGTGGTAGCGCCTTCGAATCTCGATACCTATTACAATTTAAGTCCATTCGATACTATAAACGGCTTCATTGACCTGCATTTGTCCTCCACCGGCAGCATCTGCCCGGTAGAATCCGATTCGCTAAGGGTTATTTTCGTGAGTCCACCGCGGGTAACAGCCGGAACCGACCAGGCATTCTGCAACAACGCAGCCGTTCAGCTGAACGGAACAATTTCAGGATCCGATCCGAGCGGAACGTGGTCGACACTGGGAACAGGCGGATTTTCCCCTAGCCCGAATTTAGTCTCTACCAATTATTTCCCTTCATCGGGAGATTATGCTTCGGGCAACGTAGCTTTGGTGCTCACCTCTTCGGGAGCATTCGGGTGCGCGCCGGAAACAGACACCATCCGCATTACTTTCAAGCCTTCACCTATAGCTGATTTCACTTCGACAACAGCCTGTCAGAATATCAATACCGTATTCGACGACAATTCTACTTCCCTTGACGGATCGCTGATCGTCTGGAGCTGGGAATTCGGAGACGGCGATACTTCCATTGCACAGAATCCGATCCACTTCTACCCTACCAGCGGAACATTCACCACGACACTGATCGTAACTTCGAATAACGGCTGTATCGATACGATCACGAAGCAGGTGACCGTTCTCCCGGTTCCGATCCCTTCTTTCATTCCGGGACTGATCTGTGAAAACTACCCGTTCCAGCTCACCGACGACTCGTTTGTTTCTTCGGGAAGCATTGTTGGCTGGAACTATGATTTCGGCGGAGGAAACACTTCTACCGATGAGAATCCGACCTACATATTCCCCGTTTCGGGAACTTATCCTGTGATCATGCAGGCAACTTCTGATCTCGGATGTGTGGGAACCGCTACCATTCCTGTCACTGTGCTTGATTCACCCGTAGCAGATTTCGATGCCAATCCGAATCCGGCGCTTGTCTTCGAGAATATCTTTTTTACCGACCAGTCGACCGGCGCGCCGATTGCCAGCTGGTTCTGGGATTTCGATGACGGTGAGGGTGACAATAACCAGAATACCGTTCACGACTACGGGATCGGCGGCGATTACCAGGTAGTACTTACCGTAACCGACGTTTTCGGCTGTAAAGATTCCGTATCGAAGACCATTTCCCTTTCACTACTTCCTGTATTGCCTACCGGATTTACACCAAACGGCGACGGAGAGAACGATGTATTTATTATTCGTGGCGGTCCTTTCGAAACAGTTGATTTCCGGGTTTACAACAACTGGGGCGAGCTGATCTTCGACACGGACGACGGAAACGTTGGCTGGGACGGAACCTACAAAGGCGAGCCGGCTCCGCTTGGAGTTTATACCTGGACGTTCGTTGTGAACATTGCCGATGGAAAAGTGGTTAAGAAATCCGGAGACGTAACATTAATGCGATGATGAAAAAACTAATTATATTCTTACTGTTCATTGCTCCGGCGGGCAAAACGATCGCACAGGACTTTCACCTGTCGATGTACGATGCAGCGCCTATCTTCCTGAATCCGGCAATGACAGGCGTATTTGACGGAAAATGGCGTTTACACGGACAATTCCGAACACAATGGAAGTCAGTGAACTACAAGCCTTACACGAGCGGACTCATCAGCTTCGACATGCCTTACAAAAAATGGGGATTCGGTGTACAGGTGAGCAACTTCAGGGCCGGAACCGGTAATTACAATACGGTCGAAGGACTTGCTTCGGCTGCTTATACCATTCCACTGACGCGCAACAAGTACCACAATATCTCACTTGGAGCACAGGCAGGTATTCGCCAGAAATCGATCGAATACCAGTTGCTGTCATTCAACAACCAGTATACGACAGCTGGCGGCGGCGCTTTTGAAACGTCTGTGAGCCCGGGAGAGAACTTCGGTGCTCAGAGCCGCGTTCTGCCAGTTACCAACGTTGGTGCGATCTATTATTATTCGAAGCAGCAAAGCTTACTGAATCCGTTCATCGGCGTTTCCGCTTTCAACCTGCTGCAGCCCGACGAATCGTTCTTCGGACAGGACAGCCGTTTGCCGCTACGTTATTACGTCCATGCCGGAACACGCATCAACATCACCGAGCTTTTCTACATTTTACCAAAAGTACTTGTGATGCACCAGGGGAAATTCAACGAGCAGACTTTTGCGCTCGATGCGAGCTATTACCTGAAAGGATCCGAATTCTACCTGCTCGGTGGAATCGTTTACCGGAACAGTGATGCAGCAATCATTTCACTTGGCGCCCGCAGAGATCAGTTTATAGCGAAAGTCGGTTACGACATCAACGTGTCATCGCTCACCACCGCTTCCACCGGGAGAGGAGGATTCGAGATCTCGTTCACTTATATGCAGCTGAACAAGCAGACTCCGAGCTCCAAAATTTGTCCACGCTTATAATTACCTTATTATATGACCTTTTCATTTATGAAACAGTTCCTTCTTCTTTTCGTTCTCCTGTTTTCCTTTGGTGTATCGGCACAATCCAAGCGGGTTTACCTGTACAAAGCGGATACTTACTTTACGGAAGAAGACTACCAGAACGCATTGGTTTATTACCAGCTGGCTATTAACGATTCGCTTTCGCTGACCACGCAGATCATTCCTTATGAAGTCGTGATCTCGAACAAAGCACTTTCAGCCAAAGGAAAACAAGGCGATTCGACACGAAAAGTGCCGGCTATCGATTACATTCATCACCAGATCGCTCGTTGTTACCAGCTCACCGAAGATTACGATCATGCGCTGGAGCATTTTAAGTTTTCCGCGGCAACAGGCTCGTATCCCGAAGACCAGTTCTACCTTGGCGTTGCCCAGATGAATGTGGAAGAATACCGGAATGCCATTCTTTCTTTCGAGAATTACATTACTTCCGGAAAAAACAACGATTCGCTTGTAAAACTGGCTCTTTCGTCGATGACCGGCTGTAACCATGCTTTGGATTCGACCAACGTGAAGTCACAGATCATCGTGAACAAAGCCGACAGCACTTTTAATACCGGAACAGCTTCCTTTGCGCCGATGTTCTTTGACAATGAGAGCCGTATTCTCTTCACGAGCGCACGCGCGGGCGGAGTGGTTCTGGATCCTGAGAAGCAGCAATCGGAATACCTGTGCGATATTTACTGGACGCGGAAAACAGACGACAAGTGGGAACCTGCAGTGAATTTCGGTCGACCGCTGAATACGGCCCAGCACGATGCATCCGGCTCGTTCAACAACAATAACGTGATCTTTTACACCCGCTGGAGCGACGAAAAGCGCACTGAGCAGAACATTTACCTCGGGCGAATGATCGATTATCTATTCTTCGAGTCTTACAAGCTCGACAGCCTGGTGAACGTTCCCGGGTATAAGAGCATCAACCCTTTTGTTTCGCTCGATGGGAAAACACTGTTCTTCTCCAGCAATCGTCCCGGCGGAAAAGGCGGAATGGACATTTGGAAAATCAGCATTGACGAATTCGGCAATCCGAGCGATTCCCTTCCGGCAGTTAACCTGGGAGAGCCGATCAACTCCGAAGCAGACGAAGTGACACCTTTCTTTCACGAAGCTTCTTCGACCTTGTTCTTCAGCTCCAACGGACATTATTCAATGGGCGGACTGGACATCTTCAAAAGCGCTTATGACCGCGATAACGAGACTTATGCACTGCCGGTGAATATGGATATGCCGATCAATTCCAGCAAAGACGATTCGTACATGGTCTGGGACCGCTACATGAAGAAAGGCTATTTCTCCAGCGACCGCGAGGACTGTCCTACTAACCATTGCTACGACATTTACGAAGTCCAGAATGCTCCGATCAAGATCATACTCGACGGTTACGTTTACGATTCCCAGACCGAAGAGATCATTCCGGGTGCTACGCTTTCATTCAAAGACGTAAGGGGAAATTTCCCTTCCTTCAAGCTGCAGTCAGACTCCAAAGGATTCTATTCGACGGAAATTCAGCAGTACTGGGAAGTGTTTATTAAAGCGCAGAAACCGAAATACTTCGCCGATGCAACGAACATCGATGCACGCAAGATCACCGAAGACGCGCACCTGACACACGATTTCTACCTGAAACCTATTCCGTTGGACGAGATCGACATCGACGGGATCGAATACGACTTTGACTCCGATAAGCTCCGACCAGAATCCATGGCGATCCTTGATCAGCTTTACGAGTTCCTCATCCTGAATAATAACCTTGTTGTAGAGATCAACTCGCACACCGATTCCAAAGGACCGGACATTTACAACCTGGACCTTTCCCAGCGCCGGGCGAAATCATGTGTGAATTACCTCATCTCGAAAGGAATTTCGATGGAGCGCCTCTTCCCTATCGGATACGGGGAAACACAGCCTGCAACTTTACTGGATGCAAACAAGCAACCGGTTAAAGATGCCAGCGGAAACGTTGTGCGGCTTACGGAAGATTACATTTCGGCACAACCGTCAAAAGAGAAGCAGGCACAGATGAACCAGCGCAACAGGCGAACGAGCTTTAAGGTAATCGGCGAGGCTTTCGTTGCACCTTAAGACAGAGAGGGCCACCTTCGGCGACATTTTTTATCACATAGAAACATAGGAACACATAGATTTAGCCCTCATCCTCCAAAGCGGATGAGGGTTTTCTTTTGCGACCGGTCTTTTTGGTCTATCTCATTTTAAGAACGCTTCAAAACAGCTACTTTTACCCGAAATAGTCTCTCATGCGACACCCATTCTTCTTTCTTCCGTTATGACAACAACCTGCTTCTGCGGCTCAGTCCGCCCCTTTTCCGATTGCTGCGAACCACTGATTGCCGGTGAGCGACAGGCAGCAACCGCCGAAGAGCTCATGCGTTCCCGCTACAGCGCATATGCGACCACAGCTGTGGATTACCTGCTGGCAACGACTCATGCTTCGACCAGGAAACAGTATCCGGAAGAAGTATTGCGCGAATGGGCCAGCTCCAATACCTGGCAGCGACTGGATATTTCGGCATTTACCGAAACTACGGTAACCTTCAAAGCTTATTATATAGACGAAGACAAGGAACCGCAGGTCCACAGTGAGCATTCGACCTTTCGAAAAGAAGATGGGCGCTGGTATTTTGTGGATGGGGAAGTGAGTTAGAACTTCTTTTCTTTTGCCTTGATGCAAAAGAACCAAAGATCGAGTGGCGTCCCGATTAAAATTTCCTTTCGTCCTGCCTGCAGGCCAGGCAAAGGGACCAGGATCTGCCTAGCTATCTGCCTAAAAGCGGGGCTAAACCAGGACCAGCTGCTATTTTGGGGATGCCACGGAAAGTAAGCACCAGTGATCTTCCAAATTTTGAGCTGACTTGTTACGATCTTAAATTCAGCATAATATGTGATGTTTATTCTCCCGGTAAAAGCGCAGTTCGTTCTGCTCAAAACCGGGTATAAATACCTGATTTTGCTGGTTTATTGATTCAATTGTACCGACAGATTAAGTCAAAACAGTATCATTGCAGGACTAAAACACATAGACTATGGAAAACAATTTATCTGAAAAGGTAACGCTGACGCGCTACGACCTGGAGGAGGCAAAAGCATGTATTGCTTATTATAAATTCCGTGCACAGAAGAAAGGCATTGCAAAAAACAACCTGATCAAAGCTTACCTGCTCAGAACAGAAGATATTTTCGAAGCTTTGGGAATCGTTTTTCAGCAGCCTCCTAGCATGAGCTACGCGCGTGTAAGGGTTTACCTCGGCATGCTTCAAACAACGACCGACACAGATACGGTTTACAAGCTCTTCCTGGTTCCAGTGGATTCGAGCGGAAAAGATGTCATTCTCAACGGCCCGATCACCAGCGGAGGACCAAATGTCGATTATGTATTCGATTTCAATACTCCCTGTCCGAACACATGCGACAAAACAAGTCCGCTTTTCCTCGCAGGAGAGTAAGCTAACCGAATGGACAGCATTGCCAAATGGATCATCGTATTATCCTGCCTCCCGATTTTCGGGGCGGCAGGATATGCCCTGTATTCCTATAAGCGGCTGAATGAAAGACTGAAAGTGTTTACCTGGTTCCTGGCGTTGTCGGGGATCATACAGCTGGTATCCGTCATCCTCTGGTTCTGCAGCATCAACAATATGCCCCTGCTGCATTTTTATGTTGCCGCCGGATTTACCTGCCTGATCTGGTTCTACAATACCGTACTGAAAGACCTCATCAATGTTACTATACTTTATGTCATCCTGGGAATTTTCCTCGCCTTCTGCATCTACAATATCCTGTTCCTGCAACACGTGAAAAGCTACGATTCATACGGACTAACTCTGGAAGCGGTTCTCATCATCATTTTTTCGCTTTCGACCATGATCCTTTCGAAGAACGAGATCCTTGAAAACACCGATCCTGCAGCTTTCAGGAGCATCAACTGGATCAATGCAGGATTGCTGATCTTCTATGCTTCCGACATGCTGCTCTTCTATTTCGGGGATGTGATCATGAAAGCATTCCCGGTTTATATGAGCCGCTCGACCTACATGCTTCACTCCTTCTTCTCTGTTATCATGTACCTTTGTTTTTTTACCGCATTATGGAAGAGCAGGAAAAGCTGACATTTCTTTCTACGTTGCTTCCGCTATCGGTAATACTGTTCATTATCGTGCTCGGGGTGCTGCTGCTCAACCAGCAGTTCAACAAGAAGCTTTTCCGGCAGAAACTGGAAGGCGAACAGCTGAAGATCCGTCATCAGCAGGAATTACTCCGGTCGAGCATACAGGTACAGGAGGACGAACGCAAACGCATTGCCCGCAACCTGCACGATGAGCTGGGAGCCGCTCTTTCTATGACACGTATGCGGATCATGCAGCTGGAAACGCGTATAGAAGATCCCGTTATGGCAGAAGCAGAGCTGAAAGCAGTAAGAGAAATGACCGAAGTAGCCCTGGCATCCATGCGAAGGATCAGTCACGAGATCCTGCCACCTCAGCTGGAAGCCTTCGGACTGATCAAAACACTGGAAGCAACTGCAGCCACCATCAACAACCTGCATACGCTGGAAATGGAAGTTTTTTCAGACGATGATTTCCCAAGGCTTCCCGTAGCCATCGAGCTGGGACTTTACCGTATCAGCATGGAATTGCTCAACAATACGCTCAAGCACGCCGCGGCAACCGCAATCGCTATCCGGATCTACATTCAGAACAAAGTGCTGATCGTTCAGTACACCGACAACGGCAAGGGATTTCCCGGTGAAACGATCCGCGAAGGGCTCGGACACAAAAGTATGGAAGCACGGGCAAGCTCACTCGGCGGAACCGTTGAGCTGGTGAACGGAAAATCCTCGGGAATCAGTGCCACGATCAGTATTCCTTTGTAAATTCATAAACACACTTACAGATTAGACCATGAACACTCCCGTTAATGTAGGCCTGGTAGAAGATCAGCTTCTTTTCCGCGAAGGAATGAAAGCGATTGTTGATTCCTGGCCGGATACCGCCGTTGTATTCGAATCCGCAGACGGTTATTCGGTGATCGAAAAGCTGGAAAGCTGCGACCCTTTACCGGATGTGATCCTCGTAGATCTTTCACTTCCCCCTAATGGGAACAGGGAATTCAGCGGTGTGGAAGTAACCGATGCGCTTCGGGCAGCTTATCCGCAGATCGGGATCATTATTCTGTCCATACATGAAGACGAGAATTTCATTGCCCAGCTGATCGAGCACGGCGCTCACGGATACCTGATCAAAGACAGCGATCCGCAGGAAGTTCACACCGCCATTCTTGCCGTTCATGAAAAAGGCTGTTATGTAAACGAGCGAACACTTTCGGCCATCCAGCGATCGATCGGAAAAAAAATGAAGAACAAGCCGCTTTCACATCCTTCCATCCAGTTTACCAGGCGGGAGCTGGAAGTGCTGGACCTGATCTGCCGGCAGATGACCTCGGAGGAAATGGGCGAAAAGCTGTTTATCAGCATTAAGACCGTAAACGGCCACCGCAACAACCTGCTTCAGAAAACAGGAGCACGAAACACGGCCGGACTGGTTGTTTACGCTTTGAAGCATAACCTGGTGGAGCCGGTTTTCTTTGATTGACAGCGGATTATTACACAGGAGCAAAATTTAAATAAGTAACTGTATTCAAGAAAGCAAAGGCAAGTGCTTTAACCAATTCGGTGGCAACAGTCGAAGATCATTTTGGTCGAGAAGGCAATCAGCTAACGTTCACAAATTTTGGATTTTCGCTGTGCTAACCTTCCTTAATTTAGTTTCCCGACAGTTAACTGAATAGTCATGGAACGATTACACTACAGCATAGAGATCAAAGCACCGAAGGCCATTGTCTGGGAAAAGCTTTGGAGCGAAGAAACTTACCCGATCTGGACATCGTCTTTTGACGAAGGCTCCCGCGCAGAATCCGACTGGAAAGAAGGCAGTAAGATCTTATTCATTGCCGCCAACGGACACGGGATGGTGAGTGTTATCGAAGAAAATGATCCTTACAATTTCATGTCGTTCAAACACCTGGGCAGTTATAAAGACGGCGAAGAGGACCTCGAAAGCGAATCCGTTAAAGAATGGTCTGGCGCAATGGAAACTTATCGTCTGGAAGAAAAAGACGAAGTCACCACTTTATTTGTCGGGGTTGACACGCTCGAAAAAGGCCGCAGCTTCATGGAGAAAGCATTTCCAAAGGCTCTGGAGACTGTAAAGAGCCTGGCTGAAAGCGAACATTCACACTAATTGTCACCATGAATCGAGCGAACGACCCTATGTAGCCGAAAAGCTTTGCGATAAACGAATTTGTTTACCTGTAAACTATTAGAACGGCCATTCAAACTGTTATTAGTCCTATCGCGATGCACGCTTCCACAGCTTTATCAAGCTTATCCAGATCTTCCTGCGAATTGAACGCATTCAGCGAATAACGTAGGTATACTTTATCACCGTGAGGCATTACAGGAATTTCGATCTTGTGAACATGGAACAATTCTGACTTTAAGGCAAGCGGATCTTTCGTCACAATCGGAATGCTGGCCATTTGCCCGAAGAATTCCTCCGTCAGCGGAGCCAGCGGCTTCGAACCGACCAGATCGCAAAAACGCTGCACATTTTCAAGCACTAGTTTCCGGCACTCCGAAGCGATGTCCCACCAGTTGTGCTCTTCCATGAAATCAATAGCTTTCGGGATCGTGAGGTAAGCAGAGAAATCGCGCGTGCCGTTGAACTGGTGATAATCCAGGAACTGTGAATCGGACGGAAAAACAGCATCATAGCCCCAGCTCACCACCAAAGGCTCCATCCACGATTGAAATTCCTTTTTCACATAGAGGAAAGAAGAACCCTTTGGCGTCATCATCCATTTATGGCTCGCCCCGGTGTAAATATCCGCTTCCAGTTCTGAAAGATTCAGTGGAAGATGTCCAGGAACATGCGCCCCGTCGACGATCGTCAGCAATCCGCGCTTCTTTGCTTCGGCACAGATCTCCTTTACAGGAAAGATAAGTCCGGTTGTACTTGTGATCGCGCTGATGAAGATAGCTTTCGTGTTTCCGGAACAGCCTTTCCAGAATTCTTCTATGAAGTGTTCTTTCGAAACCAGCGGCAGGGAGATCGGCTGGCGGACAAACTTCGCCCCGCTTCTTTCGCACCAATGTTTCCAGGTTCTGTCCATTGCTCCGTATTCGAGATCAGTAGACAAAATCTCGTCACCGCTTTTCAGCTCCAGGTTTTTTGCAACGATATTCATCGCAAATGAAGGATTGGGCGTGTAGACCAGATCGCTGGCATCGCAGTGAATGTACTTCGCCAGGGCTTCTCGCGATTCGCGAAGGTAATCGATCCCTTTTACAGTAATAAATTGAACCGGATCGCGCTCCAGCTCCAGCTGAAAACGTTGGTATTCTTCAAATACAGGCTTTGGACAAGCACCGAAAGAGCCGAAATTCAGAAAAGTGATAGCCGGATTGAGCAGGAATTGTTCGCTGAGTTGTTGCATGAAACAAAAGTAATTCAATTAACCGCAGATCGCGCTGAGAGATTTTGAAGTGCTGTGTTTTTTAAGGACGCGGTGACAGGATATCGCCTGCGGAAACCGTTAAATAATGTTGCGTTCTCCGGACGGGAAAAGCATTTGACTACCTTCTGCGAATAGAAACACATTCTTATGAGCGATGATATTACAGAAGTCGGAGGATTCGAGCCACGGCGCTACATGGGTTACTTACTCACCAAACAATATCCGGAAAAGCCCGCGCATGCCGAATGGGAGTTCATCGAAACAATCGGGATCTACGACAAATATGCCTCCGATGTTCCGTTCTATTTTTACTTCGCAGACGAAGAGCAGCAGCATTATTTCTTAGCCAAACAGGAGCTCGATAATGACGCTGAACTGTAATAACGATTTTGAATGTTTGATTTTGAATGTTTGATTTTGAATGTTTGATTTTGAATGTTCGATTTTGAATGTTTAATCAATGGATAATTCAAAATTAAACATCTATCATTCAAAATCCCATCAGTGTTGTTCCCAGATCTGAACCAGCTCTATGAGCGTATCGACCGCCATTTGCATATCCTGTATACTCACATATTCCTGGCGCGAGTGAATTCCCATTTCCCCTGTAAAAATGTTCGGACAAGGCAAGCCCATAAATGACATGCGTGAGCCATCAGTTCCTCCGCGGATAATGGTTGGCTGCGGCATGATTCCCGCTTTCTCCATTGCTTTCACCGCATAGTCGCTCACGAAAGGCACATCGCGCAGGATCTCTTTCATATTGCGGTATTGCTCCGAAACTTTTGAAGTATAAACGGCCCCCGGAAAACGGGCGATCACTTCTTCCATGATGCCTTTCAGGCGGGCTTCGTGCTGCGCCAGCCTGGCCGTATCGTGATCCCGGATAATGAACCCGACAGTTGCTTCTTCCAATCCTCCGGAAACCGAAGTCGGATGTACAAATCCTTCGCGATCTGTTGTCGCTTCCGGGCACCATTCGTCCAGCGGAAGAGCAGCAAGAAAAGCACCGGCCACTTTCGCGGCGTGGACCATTTTTCCTTTTGCATAACCGGGATGCGCACTGATACCCGTAATGTGAAATGTCATTGCATCAGCGGAGAACGTTTCATCCTCGATCGAACCAAGCTCACCGCCATCAAGCGTGTAGCCGTAATCCGCTCCGAGACGTTCCATATCCAGCTGCTCGACTCCACGGCCAACTTCTTCGTCGGGTGTGAACAAGATGCGGATCTTCCCGTGTGGAATAGCCGGATTTGCCATCAGGTGCGCTGCAAGATCCATAATGATCGCTACGCCCGCTTTATCGTCGGCTCCGAGCAGTGTCGTTCCCGATGCGGTAATGATATCGTCTCCGATTTTTTCCTTCAGGTAAGGATGCGCTTCGATCGTGATCACCTGTGAAGGATCTTCGGGCAGAACGATCGGGTTTCCGTCGTATTTGCGGTGAACGATCGGCTTCACTCCTGTTCCCGAACAATCGGGTGCCGTATCCATGTGTGAACAGAAACAGATCACAGGAATATGTTCTCTCGTACTCGTTGCCGGGATGGTTGCATACACATATCCCCACTGATCGTTTGCCGCATCTGCGATCCCAAGTGCCTGGAGCTCTTCGACCAGCAAATTGGAAAGGTCTTTTTGCTTTTCAGACGAAGGAAAACTGGTGGAAACGGGATCTGCGGTTGTATCGATCTGTGCGTAGCGGATAAATCGCTCTTCAACGGAATACGGAGAATTTTTCATAAAAACAGGTTTCGACAAAGTTAAAAACAAACCCCTAACAGGATCGGAATATTCACTTTTTAGTTCCGCATTCCAATTCACAATCATTCACAAAAACCACCTGAGTTATGATATAATTTCACCAACGACGCTTTATATTGGTTATATTGCTGTAAAATCAACTACATTGAAACTGAAACTACTACTAATACTCACACTCGCCTTTTCTTCGCTAATCAGAAGCCAGTCAGTCGATTCACCGCAAGGTATTCCTGCTCAAACGGACAAATTACCCACAGAAGCACCGGTACTTCTTCCTGAAAGCGGCCAGTACAATACGCAGGAACAGCTTAACCGGAAACTGAGAGCTGCACAGGCTTCCGGAAATCGCGCTCTTGAAGCTGAGTACTTCAACGAAGCCGGTGATCATTCCTGGTATTCGGGAGATTATCCGGGTGCTGCCAGGAATTACTATGCTGCCCTGGCCATTTCCGAATCCCTGCGGGACCAGAAGGGAATATCGACTTCTTACCGGAATATCGGCTGGATCTATCTCGGACAAAAGAACTACAAAAAAGCGCTGAGCTACTTTAACAAATCACTCGCTTTAAAACAGCTTTATGGCACACCACATGAGCTAATATCCGCTTACGACGATCTCGGAATCCTTCACCGTACAACGGGCAATTATCCACTGGCACTAGGATGTTTCGACAGGACGATCCAGCTCAGCGAGCACTTCAATGACACCAAAGCCATGGCTGCCGGAAAAAGTAATCTCGCGTCCGTTTACCTCAAACTGGAACGTCATGATCTCGCCGTGATCCATTATCAAAGAGCCATTGAGCTGCAGCAAATGATCGGTGACGATTATAATTTATGCGTTTCCTACATGGAACTGGGAAGCTGCTACATCCTGCTGAAGCACGCCGAAAAAGCGATCCATTACCTCAAACAGGCCCTAAGTCTTGCCCGGCAGAACAACTACCTGAAAATTGAGGCGGATGTATTGAAACACCTGGGAACCGCCTTTGCACTTAAGGAAGACTATGCATCGGCTTACAATGCTACTTCCCGCTATGCTTTTTTGTCAGACTCCATCACGGACGAAGATCAGAATCGGCAGATCCATGAAATGTCTTCGAAATACGAGCTTCATAAAAACGAAGCATCCATCAGGACATTAGAAAAAAACCAGTTGCTGATGAACGAGCGGTTCAAGCACGAATCCCGGTTTCGGATCTCACTGCTCTCTTTCCTGGGTATCCTGATCATGGTGGCCTTTGCCCTGTTCAGAAATTTCCGGCAGAAACAGAAAGCGAACAGGAATCTTCAAATGGCTTATGTCGAGATCGAATGCCGGAACAAGGACATGGACGACAGCATTATGTATGCACGCCAGATCCAGCTCGCCCGGCTTCCGGATAGAGACGAGATCCACCGTCTGTTCCCAGAATCCTTCAGACTCTTCAAGCCAAAGGATGTGGTGAGCGGCGATTTTTACTGGTTCTCCGAGTTAGGAAATGAAAACATCGTATTTGCAGCCGCAGATTGCACTGGCCATGGAATTCCCGGGGCATTTATGAGCCTGATCGGAATGGATAACCTGAATCATGCGGTGAATAAGGAAAAGCTGACACATCCCGGAGAAATTCTTGAATGTGTGAACGTCAACATGAAAAAAGCGTTGCGTCAGAATACGGAATATTCCAATTCCCGCGATGGTATGGACATTGCGCTGTGCGTATTCAATCCGGAAACCCTTGAGCTTTTTTATGCCGGCGCCCACCGTCCGCTGATCCTTGTCAGACAGGGAGAATTCATCAAGACAAATCCTACCAAGAACGGGATCGGGGGCTTAACATCCGACGACCAGATATTTGAAACGCACCGCCTGCAACTGGAAAAAGGAGACATGCTTTACCTTTTCAGCGACGGCTATGTAGACCAGTTCGGAGGTGATTGCGACAAAAAGTTCATGTCCGGACGATTCAGAGAGCTGCTGCTGAAAATACATACAATGCCCTCCATTGTCCAGGAAGCGGTCCTGGAACAAACTTTCGAAAACTGGAAAGGAAAATGCGATCAGATAGACGACGTGCTGGTGATCGGCATATGCATCTGACAGCCCGCAATTTAGCAAATCTTACAAATTCCTTTGAAAACTATTAAATCAATTGTTTTATATTAGCTAGAACCACATAGCTGTCGATTTTGAAACTACTTGTCATATCTGCTTTCACTGTAATATTGCCGTTTACTGTTCACTGCAAAACGGAAGATACGACTGTGCTTACCTCCTACGAGAACATCCACAAGGAAAAATCCGAAACAATTCCTATTCACAGATATGCCAACTTTAATGCCGAAAAGAAAGGACCGGATATACGTAGCCTTCTTCAGCATGAGTTCGAGCTGGGACAAAAGCTGGAGCGCGAAGCCGAATTCAAATTGTACCTGCTCACTTTCCTCGGCATCACCATTGTTCTCGTTCTCGTGTTTTTCAGGGGATACCGGGAACGAATGAAGGCAAACAGAAGACTTTCCAGGGCTTATGCCGAGATCGAGAACAAGAACAAAGACATGTCCGACAGCATCACCTATGCGCGGCAGATCCAGAAAGCCCGTCTCCCCGATCCTGAGCTGATCCTGGAAGCATTTTCAGAAGCTTTCGGGCTCTACAAGCCGAAAGACATTGTGAGCGGTGATTTCTACTGGTTTGCCCACACTAAAAGCGGGAAAGTCATACTGGCCGCAGCCGATTGCACGGGACACGGAATTCCGGGAGCATTTATGAGCCTCATCGGGATGGACATTCTCAATTACGCGGTGATCGAAAATCAGCTCAGCAATCCTACAGAGATTCTCGAATGTGTGAATATCAGCATGAAAAAGGCGATGAAGCAAAAAGACGAATCCTCGGGAACACGCGACGGAATGGATATCGTGCTATGTGTTTTCGATTTCGAAGAAATGGAGCTGAGCTATGCCGGCGCGCACCGCCCACTGGTCGTTGTAAGAAAGGGTGAGGTAACTGAGTATAAACCTACCAAGCAGGCTATCGGCGGACTGACCGCAGACGACCAGGTATTCGAGACTCAGAAGATCTGCCTGCGCAAGAACGATATGGTCTACCTCTTCAGCGACGGCTATTCCGACCAGTTTGGCGGGCCAAGGAACAAAAAATTCTCTTCCAGGAAGTTCAAAGACCTATTGAGCCGAATTTATTCGCTTCCCGCCTGCACACAGGAAAATCTGCTGGAACAAACCTTTGAAAACTGGAGAGAGAACAACGACCAGCTGGACGATGTGCTGGTGATGGGCGTTCGGATCTGATCAGCTTATTTCTAATAAGTCAGCTGTGGAAAAGATTCTGTAACTGGAGTTCCGGCAGACAGAATAATGATTTTCTTTGTAGTATGTCTCTCTTCATCGCTTCATTGAATTCCGGCAGTAACGGAAATTGCTATTATATTGGCAACGAAACCGAGGCTATTCTTGTGGATGCGGGCATTTCCTGCAAAGAGACCGAGAAGCGAATGGTCCAGCTCGGATTATCGATGAAACTGGTAAAAGCCATTTTTATATCTCATGAGCATTCCGACCATATCAGAGGGCTGGAAGTGCTTTCGAAGAAGTATGACTTACCCGTTTACATTACAGAGCAAACACTCGGAAACAGCAGAATGACCATTCGAACCGGGATCTGCCATTTTGTTTCGAACGAGGTGATTGCCATCGGCGGACTCACGGTCACCGCTTTTCCAAAACTTCACGATGCACGCGATCCGCACAGCTTTACGGTAGAAGGAAACGGTGTAACGATAGGAGTTCTCACAGATATCGGAGATCATTGCGAAAACGTCATTCATCATTTCAAACGGTGCGATGCCGCATTCCTGGAAGCCAATTATGACGACGATCTGCTGGAAAACGGGCGTTATCCCTGGCATTTGAAAAACCGGATCCGCAGCGGGAAAGGACATTTATCGAACCGCCGGGCTCTGGATTTATTCCTGAACCATCAATCCGACAGCCTGACCCACGTCCTGCTTTCACACCTTTCGAAAGACAACAATCACCCGGAGCTCGCAAACGAGCTGTTCGAAAGACATGCCGGAAAAATACTGGTAGCTGTTGCTTCCCGCGACGAAGCTTCGCCTGTTTACCACATCCGGAAAGGCGTTTATGCTGAAAAGAAAATCCGTGTTTTCAAAACCCGGGAAGTCGTTGAGCAATTGAGCCTGTTTAACTAAACTCATCGACAAACCAACTGATTTTTAATTCTTTTTAACGGTCGCCCATGCTATTTAACAGTACATTTAGAAGTGCTTCCATCCCTGGAAAGCGCCTTCTAAAACAACTAATATGAAAAAAAGTATAGCTATTTTCAGTTCCCACGATGAGGCGATCCATGCCGTGGAAGAATTAAAAGCCGCCGGTGTCGATATGACTAAAGTTTCCCTGATTGGTAAAGCCGAGATCGTTGACGACAAGATCCTTGTGAAATCGAATAAAGCACTGATAGCGGCCCCAACAGTTGCCGGAACAGTTATAGGAACGTCCATAGGCATTATGACGGGAATCGGATTATTCGCTATTCCGGGCCTTGGCGTATTGTTCGGCGCAGGTGCCATTGTAGGAGCGATCGCGGGATTTGACATCGGTCTCGTAGCAGGCGGAACCACAACCATGCTGATGGAGCTCGGCGTAAAAGAAGACCACATTACTTACGAGCAGCACATTAAAGACGGAAACTTCCTGATGTTCATCGACGGTTCTGAAGAAGAGATCAACAGAGCTGAACTGATCATTGAAGGAAAGCACCTCGGAGTTGCAAGACACTGATCACCAAAACCAGTTATGTTGAATGCTGAATTATGCGATTACCGGTAGCGAAGCTCCTAAGCTGTATCACTTTTCCTCGTCGTCTGACTTGCGGAAGATCCCGCTCACCTCTTTCGACAAACGCTGGATCGTTTCGACACCGACGGTTAAAGGTCCGGCATTCATATCGTCATAAGATCCGAATACAGCATCTGTCCGTTCCTGGGCAGGATAAATAAAGATCCTGTCCATTCGGACAAGCTGTTTTTCCAGCCGGGTTGGCAGCAGTTCCATTCCAAGGAACGAAGAAACAGAGCCTTTCCGGGCAAAAACTCCGACCAGCAGCGTTTCTTCCATCTTATTCTCCAGCAGCTTCAGCGCATCATCCGGGTTGTAAAGCTCCGTGTTTTTCAGCTCCGCTCCGAATTTACGAAACGCCCTGTAAGCTTCTATTTTTTCAAAGGTCTCGTGAGTCGCATAAATATCCAGGTTGCAGTTCAACTCTTTGGCCGTTCTGAAAATGCGCTCCAGCCACTGATTAAAGCTGCTTTCAAGCTCTGCCAGCGGCGGACAGACCAAAGCAATTTCCCTGTAGTGCGAAAAAGCATGGTTGAACTGGCAGAAGAAAACCGTTTTTTCGCAAACATCGAGCAAATGATCGCGGTCGTCACCAACAAGTCGTTTCAGCAGATTCAGCCTGGAATCGTCGTTGATGAGCACGATATCGGCCACCAGCTCCTTGGACACCCGTGAAATTCCACTCGACAGGTTGTGATCGATGGTCGCCATTGCCTGCACGGAAATCTCCCCGCCTGAGTAATGGTGAATAAAATCGTCCATGTGTTTTCGCGATCGTCGTATGCGCATTTCTGCCTCTCCGTCGTTATCGAGCACGCTCACAACCGAAATCGGATTGATTACTTTTTTATCCGTGATCAGGATGGAGAAATCGAGCAGCTGCTCATTGCCTTTGAGCTCATTGGCCGCTACCATCAAATGCTGGCTGCGAAGCTCGGGAGTTTCCAGCGGTTCGTTTTTCGCCTGTTCCATGAGCAATTTCTTACCGGCACTTTCTGTTACGAAGGAAGCCGTCATGCTCGTTATCAGGATCAGGATCACCGTTCCGTTAACAATATCGATGGAAAGAAGGCCCATGTCAAATCCAACCCGGATAACTGCCAGTGTTGCCGCAGCATGAGCTGTGCTCAAACCGAAGATCACCTGTCTTTCCGGCTTCGACATTTTGAAAATAAGCTGTGTTACCCATGCAGCCAGGAACTTGCTGGTAATAGCAAAAGTGGTCAGAATTCCCGCAATTGCCCATGCCCACGGATTCTGAGCAAGCGCACCGATATCGACTACCATTCCTATGGCTATCAGGAAGAAAGGAATGAAGAGCGAGTTACCGATAAATTCGATCCGGTTCATCAGCGCCGAAGAATGCGGGATCAGCGGATTCAGGACTAATCCTGCAACGAAAGCGCCGATAATCGCTTCAATTCCGGCAGCTTTGGCAAGAAAGGCCGAAAAGAACAGGATGGAAAGCACAAAAATGTAATGCGATGTTTTCTCCGATTCCAGCTTACTGAAAAACCAGCGCGCAACACGCGGGATGAGCCAGAACATGATCAGGCTGAAGACAGATAAGGTTATTCCCAGGTGGATCAGCACGTTCGTATTGATAATGCCGTTCTCTGATCCTGAAATAACCGCCAGGATGATCAGCACGGCCGTATCGGTGAGAATCGTTCCCCCGATGGCAATGGCCACAGCTTCCGACTTGGATATGCCGTATTTGCTAACGATCGGGTAAGCCACCAGCGTGTGAGTAGCAAACATACTCGCCGTTAGCAGGCTGGCCATTTCATTCAGTCCAAGCGCATACAGGCAGATAGGATAACCGAGTAAAAGCGGGATAAAAAAGGTCAGTCCCCCGAAAACGACCGACTTGTTCCTGTATCGTCGGAAGCCCTGCATATCGAGTTCCAGGCCGGCCATGAACATAATATAGAGCAAGCCGAACGTAGAAAACATTCCTACGAAGCCGGTTTCGTCGATCACTTTGGTGCTGAGCATCTTTAATCCGTGCGGACCGATAACGACTCCGGCTATGATCAGGCCGATCAGCGATGGGATTCTGAATTTCCGCAAAATGATGGGTGAAAGCAGGATGATGATCAAAAACAGGGAAAAGATAAGAATAGGATCTGTGAGCGGAAACCGGAACTCATTCAGCACATCTGACAGCTCTTTTCCGAATTGTTCAATCATTTGACTCATGCCAGAGCGGGAAGGGAATCTGTCTGCCTTAGCCTGACACCTTCGCCGCCGTAAAAATAACGATAATCAATTGCGCCGGGGAAGTTCAGGCAGATATCTCTGAAAAAACAGCCGGGCAGATTCCCCGCAAATGGTTTCATTTTCGCCAGGATGCTTATATTCGTTACCCAATAACCCTTGAATGAAAAAACGCTTTCTACCCTTTCTCCTGCTGTTTATCGTTGCCTGCAAGTCTGAGCCTGCCGCGCAAAAAGCAGCAATTACTACTGCAAGAAAGGAGATCGTTGACCAGATCGCAGAACATTACAAACGGTATTCGGGAATTTCGGATAAAAGTATTTCGCTCGGATCAGTTGGCAACGGAAGCCTGAAAAACGGACGGATCGTTCCATTCAGCGGCACCAATTTCCATTATTTCGATTCTACCAGCTACCTGAAAAACCGCTGTTTCGTTCACGAAAAAGTACTCTCGACGCTTTTAAGGGCTTACAAAACACTGGAAACTTCAGCTGCCGGCATCCAGTTCGGGTTAATGGAATGTTCCAGGGAGAACGGCGGCAGAATTCGTCCGCATTTAACGCACCAGAATGGATTGAGCGTTGATTTTATGACCCCGCTGAAAAAGGACGGAAAGCAATGTACAGCTTACGATTTCACCGGTGCACCACACTACCTCATGCAATTTGACGAACGGGGAGCTTACACGAAAGACCCGGCTGTTTCCATCGACTTCGAAACAATGGCTTTGCACCTGCTTGCGCTCATCGACGCTGCAAAAGCAAACGGGCTTGCCATCGAAAAGGTCATTCTCAAACTGAACCTTAAAGACGATCTTTATGCAACGGTTTCCGGCAGAAAGCTGAAAGCTTCGGGTATTTACTTCGCCTCCAGCCTCACTCCTATCGTTAATCAGCTGCACGACGATCATTTTCATGTCGACTTTAAACTCCTGTAATCATGCGCTTTACTTTCCTGCTGATCTGTCTTTTCCCGTTACTGAGTAATGCGCAAAGTGACACCGTTATGATGCGTCACGACCTGGCAACCATTACCAAAACAGCGGAATACAGGAATTATCAGAACATCGATCAGCTGAACGAGATCGCGCTTTACGTTTTCAATACGTTTGCCAGTTACGCCGATACGACCTGGTACCAGACCTACGTGATTGGACAAACGACTTATCGAAATGTGATCTGTTCTTTCGGGACTCAATTCGACGAACGGATCGTCGTTGGCGCGCACTATGACGTATGCGGTGACCAGGAAGGCGCGGACGACAATGCCAGCGGAGTCACAGGATTACTTGAGCTGGCCCGGAACCTGGAAAGTAAAACGCTGACAAAACGGATCGACCTGGTTGCTTTTACACTGGAAGAGCCGCCTTTTTTCAGGACGGAATACATGGGAAGCGCCATTCATGCGCAATCGCTGGTAAAAGATTCGGTAAATGTTAAAGGAATGATCTGCCTGGAAATGATCGGTTATTTCGCCGATGAAAAAGGAACGCAGCAATACCCGATCAAAAGCTTATCGCTGTTTTACGGCAAGCGCGGAAATTACATTACGCTGGTGAATAAATTGGCTCCGGGGGATTTCGCCCGTTCGTTCAGTAAGACCTACAAGCGAAAAAGCAACATCAGAACGAAAGTATTCAAAGGCCCGGAAAGTCTGCAGGGAATCGACTTTTCCGATCATAAAAATTACTGGGACGCCGGATTCAGCGCAATTATGATCACCGATACGGCCTTTTACCGCAATAAAAACTATCATTCGAAGGAAGATACGATGGAAAAACTTGATATCGCACGAATGGCAAAGGTGATCGACACGCTCCTGGTAACATTGAATTCGCTTTAGCAAAAAGCCCAGTTAATCCGCTTTTCGTAACTTTGCCTTACTCAAAACCGGAAATCATGAAAAGAGCTATTTTAATACTGGGAGTATTTTCCCTTGGAGCCACTCCACAGAAGTGTAATCGTGAGAATTGTACGGAAAAGCCACAAGCAGATTGTATGTGTACGATGCAATACGATCCTGTGTGCGGATGTAACCAGAAAACCTACAGTAATGCCTGTACCGCGCAATGTGCCGGAATTACTTCATTTATCAAAGGCGAGTGCCCGGGAAAAGCAAGCGAGTAAATCGGATACAGAAACTAAGAGAAGTCCTGACAGTATCGCAAGGGCTTTTTTATCCACTCTTATTTTCCCTGTCTCTTCAGGAAAGCATACCACAGCTCTTCGAGTTCAGGTACCACGTGAGGCTTGATCGAAATACCTGAAGCCTGTGTTGACCAGAGCTGCTGTTTCAGAATACCCGAACGCAATTCATCCATGCTAAGAATCGGATCTGTTTCAGGATTGAGCAGGACTTCGAAATTGATCAGTACACGCATACGTGGTCGACCATTTTTTTCACTCATAAAAGGCTCGGAAGAAATATAGCCGGATCCCATTATACCGGTTGGCTTTTTACCGAGCCGTATGAGAAACGCTCTATCACCCTCACGAGCTGATTTATGGCTCACGCAGCTCCAGGCTTCGGTATGCAAGCCGGTTTCATGTAGCATGCGAATATCATCCGGCAGTTGCGGCCAGGGCCATTTAACGGGATTCCAGGAAAACAAAAACGCATTCATCGGACCAATTTAACCTAATTAATCCTTGTCAGCAAGCTAATACGGAACAGCGATCACTTCACCCTGCTTATCCAGTAACTTTATTCGCGTTTCCGTTCCATCATTGGTTATTTTATCATTCGGACCAATGTGATAAACGGCGAACATCTTACTTATATCCTGGAGTTTAACGGTTTTTTCAATCGCATCTCTGAGCAGCCACGCGGGAACAAATGCCCAGTCAAGATCCCTTAAGGATGCAAGGGTTGCCGAGTTTTCGGTGTCACCCGAAATGAAAAACTTCTTACCGTGCCACGTTATATGATAAGAGTAGTGATTAAATGAAAAACGGTGTTTCGTCTGAATCGTTTCAATGGTAAAGTCGCTCAGTTCAGTGTTCAGTTTTTTCAGGCTCTCTGCATTTCTCGGGGTAAAGATCCGGCCATCCAGCTTTTTCGACAATTTTCTAACCAATCGTCCTGAAAAATGGTCTGAATGCCTGTGCGTATAAATAAAAACCGGGTGATCCTTAACGCTGTCCAGCTCAGCCAAATTGTATTCCATGTAATGGTGAGCACCTGATTTGTACGGGAAATCAAGGTAGATATTTGACGTTCCATCCGTCATATAAAGACCGCAGTTCCCGATAAACCGAATGGTTATTTCATTGGTTTGACTGTAACCGGGATGAATAAATAAAATCAGGGTGAAATTCAGAAGAATGAATTTCAATTTGTTGCTTCCGCACATACATGAGTAGTTTAAATGAATTTTCAAAAGAAGTGTAAAATTCGTTGTTATTCTAGTAAATGTGATGAAACGCTACTTTTTTTGACCACTGGATAAGCTAAATAATCCATGTTTAAACGGACAACTAACCGACGCTGCTTTTTAGCTGCTTATAGTAGGTTTTGGACAGCGGGATTTTCTTGTCTACATGCATAAAAGAGATGGTTGCACTTTGTGAATTACCGCTTATTTCTTTAACAGCACTTCTGTTGACCAGGTAAGACCGGTGGCATTTTTCTAAAAACGGGGCTTGCCGGTAAACGTTGGAAAGCGTCTGTCGAAATGTTTTGGAGACAACGGTATTACTGCTATCTATAAAGCAGATCTCCACATAATTCTCGAAAGCTTTAATAAATAGTAAATTCTCTTTTTCCAGAATTAGCGTTTCATTCTTATTTTCTCCTGTGAGAAGAACTGAATTGCTGGGAACCGGAGTGACCCGTTCGCCGAATTGCTGTCTTAAATAGAGCATTGCGGGAGCAAAAACCGGGATCATCAGTAACACGATTGTCCTCAAATAAAGCAGATGGGATGTTAAAGAATAATTTTGCTGATTTATTACCAGCCCGTTGTAGAGGTAAAGAACGGTCCCTGCAACTATGAAAAACAGGATGGTAGAAATGATCTCATAGGAAATCAGCCAGACTTTCCGAACCCTGAAATACCACCAGTTTTCAATGCTGCTGTAACTAACAAAAACAATGAATATCAGGATTCCAAAACCGGAAAGGAGCAATAATTTATGATCCGATTCGAATTGATCGGTATCAAACGGTTCCAGAAAAATAATGACAAAGGACAAAAAGACGCCTAAAATAAAACCAACGACTACTTTTCTTTTTACAGCTGCTATAAAATGTATTTGTTTCGTTAGAAAAGTCACTTTATCGTAGGTATTTAAAAGTTCGCTTCCTGCCGATTGAGACACACCGGCTCAACCTTCGACATTAATCCCTTCCTCCTCCGAGGACTTCGGACACTGCGCTGAAATAAAAACCGCTTGTCAGAATGAGCGACAGAACGGAAATGAGACAAAAAGAAAAAAGCATCTTACTTGCGTAAAATGCTTTTTCTTTCAGTGATCCCGCTGGGATTCGAACCCAGGGCCCATACATTAAAAGTGTATTGCTCTACCAGCTGAGCTACGGAATCATTGTCTCGTTAGACGGGTGCAAAGATAGGCATCTTTTGTACTTTCGCAAGAAAAGCCCGCAATTTTATTTAAAAAAATTGTGTCATGAATGTTAAGAGCCTGATTTCAAACGCTCACTCAATTGCATTTTTCCTGCGTTTTTAACAGGATTACTCCTGAACCGGTTTGTCTCCCTTTGAAGAAACCGCTATTTTTGCAGCCGATGTACCCGGAAAAAAGAAGTAAAAGAAGATGGAAACGATTCGCGGTCGTGCTCACCGTAAACTGGGCTGCTGCTCTTACGGTCTTCTTTGTCAATCCCGACTGGACGAAAAAACAGCTGAACCAATGCTATAACTGGGCAACGGATACCAAATTCCAGCTCAAGAAGAAATTCCGCCCTTGCGTGGAGACGAAAACCTATGCCTGGCGTATGTTCGACAGCGTAAATGACTACTGGATGCATTCTTATGCGAACGGAATAGGTGAACTGAAATCCGGGTGGGATATCCAGCCTGTGCTCGACAGCGGAAAACTGGTCGCAATCGAGCCAACCGAGTGCTACAATGTGGATACGATGCGCTATTCTTTTCCATTTGCGATTCCGAAAACAAAAGCGCTGATCGACACTTTAGCTGTACGTTTCCAGGCGAAGCTCGTGAACACAGACCTTTACGGAGCAAAACTGGTGGTAACTTCTGTTCTGCGTACGCATGCATCGGTGGCCCGGCTTCGCAGGCATAACCGGAATGCAATTCGCCGGAGCGCGCACCTGCACGGAACAACTTTCGACCTTTCCTATGCCAATTATGATTTCAAACGTCCGGTATCTCCGGCAGAGGCTGAATACCTGAAAGAAGTCCTCGCCATCACATTGTATGAGCTTCGGGCAGAGCGAAAATGCTGGGTTACCTATGAGCTTTACCAGGCCTGTTTCCACGTTGTGACACGCTAAAGGAATCCAATTATTCGCTATTTCTTTACCGCTTAATTCTCCGCAGCGGAAATCCTGCAACAAAATAAACCGTAACTTTCTGATACATTTGGAGTCCATGCGGAGTAAATCAATCGTGGCAGGACTTTTGACAAACGAACGAAAATTTTTAAGATGAACAAACGCACTCTTTTATTCGCCCTGCTTACATTCCTCTCCTTCGGAGCAACAGCACAGATCTCTTTTGAATCGGGAACGCTCGAAGCCGCACTGGCAAAAGCCAAAAAGGAAAATAAGCCACTTTTCGTAGACGTTCACGCCGTTTGGTGCGGACCTTGCAAACGAATGGCGGCAACAGCTTTCGTTGATCCTAAGGTAACGGAGCTTTATAACAAAGGATTTGTGAGCCTGAAGCTCGACGGCGAAAAAAACGACGGCCCTTCTGTTATGCAGAAATACGGTATCTCAGCCTATCCGACACTGCTTTATTTCAGCCCGGATGGAACGCTGGTGAAAAAAGTCGTAGGCGGACAGGAAGCGGCACAGCTGATCTCTCATGGTGACTTCGTTTTAAACCCGGAAAGCTCACCATCTTTCAAAGCCCGGAAAGTTTACCATTCTTCCAAAAAAACACAGAAAGATATCAAAGCTTTCATCGAAGGACTGGTAGCCGCAGAAGACGATTCAGTGGATTTTTACGCTGCTAAGTATTACGCTGCGTATCCGAAACTGGACCTGAACGATAAAGTAGAGCTGGAAGTGTTTATGCGAAATGAAAACGACCTGCACAGCCCGCTGAGCCAGGATTTCCTGCTGCACCCAGAGCGTTTTGATGCAGAGACTTATTCCAACAAGATCGGCATGTTTGTGCAGACTTCTTACGCAAAAGCAGTAGAAAACAAAGATTTCTCGATCATCGAAAAAGATGTGCGTGAAGTCTATCCGTACATACAGAAAGCCAATTCGCAGGTTCCCGAGCTGGAATCTTACATCGAGTACATCCGCACGGAATTCAATAAGAATTAAGACGCTATAGAATTAATTATTATAAATATAAAAAACCCTGACTATACTGTCGGGGCTTTTTTAGTTAGTAGCTGCATAATTATTTCTTTCATATATCTTTGACTTATTTTTTGATCTTAATCATCTAACAGAATACCCATGCTTCGACATTTATTTCTGACCCTAAGCCTGCTTATTTCATCGTTTACTGTCTTCGCTCAATTCGGTCCGGAACACACGCTTGTTCACCAGGGTTCTTATGGAACATCCGGTGTATACGCCACAGACGTTGACGGCGATGGTGATGCAGATCCTATATCTATATCCGTTAATGACAGCCAGATAGCGTGGTATGAAAATACCGGGGACGGACATTTCGGATTGTCACGAATTATTGCTGCCGATGCAGCAGGTGTTATCGCGATTATCAGTGCGGATCTCGATGCAGACGGTGATCAGGATATGGTCTATGCCTCAACAGACGATGACATGATCGCCTGGTATGAAAATGAAGGCTCGGGAAATTTCAGCGCACGACACATCATTTGTGATACTGCAGACGGTGCGACGGATGTTTTCATTGCGGACCTCAACAATGACGGGGAGCCTGATATTCTGTCTACTTCCAGAAATGACAATAAAGTTGCCTGGTATCCAAATACGGGAAACGGCACCTTCGGCCCGCAACAAATCATCAGTAATACTGCTAGCGGAGCACTAGCCCTTACAGCAAAGGATTTCAACATGGATGGTCTCACAGACGTTGTAGCTGTGGCCGCTAACTCAAACAATGTGGGCTGGTACCGGAATCTCGGGAACGGAGTATTTACTGCAATCACGATCATCTCTACTCAGGTGGATGGTCTTGTGGATGTGGCTGCGGACGATATTGACGGCGATGGTCTTACTGACATCATTTCAGCGTCTGTCAACGATCATAAAATTGCCTGGTACAAAAACCTTGGAAACGGAACTTTCGGCACTCAGAATCTTGTGTCGGAGCAGATCTATAATATCCAGTCAATATATATTGCCGCAGTTGACGATAACAGCACAAAAGATATTTTAGCGGTGGGCACTCCCTTTGTGAACCCTAACAACATTTTCCTGCAATACTGCAGAAATCTTGGCGGAACTTTCTACTGGGATCCTGCTTATCTTTTAGAAGGTGAGAATTATTATACGAATACTGTTTTTGCATCTGATCTTGATAATGACGGCGATGAAGATGTTCTGTTTTCCACCAATATACCTGAGCGCGACCAGATCGGCTGGATTGAAAATGATGAAAACGTCGGCTTTCCAGACGCCCGTTCCATCAGTGATCCGCTGCAGCGCCCTACAGATCTTTCTACGGCAGACCTTAATGGCGACGGAACACAGGATATCGTAGCAGTATCAGAGCTTGGAGGACAGGTTACCTGGTATCCGAACCTCGGATCCGGGACATTTGGCTCGCAGCAGGTCATTGCATACGACCTTACCTGGTGGAACAATGTGCTGGAGGTCGCGGACCTCGATATGGACGGCGACCAGGACGTTATCACCTCTACCGATTACCAGATTGTGTGGTTTGAAAACGACGGGGCCGGAAATTTCGATACCCTCCAGGCAATCGGCATCTGGGATCCGGCACAATTTACGGACGTGCACACAACAGATTTAGATGGAGACGGCGATCCTGAAATCTTTGTAAGCGACTACGACGCTGACATGATCGGCTGGTATGATAATCTTGGCGGGGGTAATTTCGGGCCCTTGAATACGGTTACCACTACTGCGGATCAGGTTAATACTTTTTGCCTGATGGATGTCGATGGCGATGGACTGAAGGACGTAATTGCAGGTTTCTTTTACATTGTGTCCGTGTACAAAAATCTTGGAAACGGGAGCTTCGGTCCGCAGCAAACGATCGGCTCTTTTGAAGGTGGCTTTAACGAGGTTGCTGTCGGGGATATCGATAACGACGGGGATGCGGACATCTCAGCGGGCGGCTATCTGCGTGCCGTATGGTTTGAAAATAACGGTACGACGTCCTACTGGCCCGAACACCTCGTAAACGACGCTCATAGTACTTATTACACGTTGTCTCTGACAGATTTCGATCTTGACGGAGATCTCGATATTTTTAGCGGAGCCGGCACTCCGGGTGGTCAGACGCCTGGTCCGGGATCACAGTTTTTATTTTTGCACGAGAACCAGGGCGGAGGGAATTTCGGCCCGGAACAGCTACTTGACAGCAATTCATACGGTGTCTATATGGCCGACATGGATAATGATACGGATGCCGAGCTGGTATTGTATGGCAAACACAGGATCGGGCTGAAAGAAAATTACTTCATTCATTCCACAACTGCTGGAGGGCGCCTGTTTGCCGACATGAATCAGAATAACCTATTCGATGCAGGAGATTTTCCACTACAGTATGCCGGGGTGCTTTCTAATCCTGAAAATGCATTCAGTTATACGTTCGTTGACGGAACCTACGCGGTATCTTTTGATGAAACGGTTACAGATTACGAGCTTTTCCCACAGGATATGGCACACTGGACTGTTACAACAGATTCACTTTCTTATCACCTGGCCATCGATTCACTTCCGGGCAATGCCGGTAATCTCGATTTCGGCTTTTATCCGACTGAATTTTCACATGAACTAAAATCGGAGCTGACGGGCGGATATCCGCGTTGTAATACGACTGTTAATTATTGGCTAACTGTCCGCAATACCGGAAGTACGCTTCCTTCAGGTACTATTCACCTACAACTTGACAGCTCGATAACTTATGTCGGGGCAACTACCAATCCTGCTGCAGTGAATGGCCAGGATATCTATTGGCATTACGACAGTCTGGCTTATTTCTCCGGGCAGCAAATCAAAATTAAGGTACTCTTACCGGATTTCAACAGTATGGGTGACGAGCTGCAAAGCTTACTAACTGTTACCGCAGATTCTTCAGGAACGGAGCTGTTCTCATACACCGATACACTTAATCAGTTACTGGTGTGTGCCTATGATCCCAATGACAAGTCAGCCGTTCCTGCGGGCGAAGGCCTGGCCGGGCACATTCCCATGTCTACCGAATGGATTGATTATACAGTGAGATTCCAAAATACAGGAAACGATACAGCTATAACAGTAATCATCAGGGATTTAATCGATCTTCATTTAAATGGCAGCAGCTTTCAGTTACTTGCGTCGAGCCATCCCGTCCATATCAGCTCAGACGAAAACGGTTTAATGTCATTTAAGTTTAACAACATCATGCTCCCTGACAGCACAACGAACGAGGCAGGAAGCCATGGTTTTATCAGCTATCGGGTTCAGCTCCGCGATGGGATTCCCGTTGGCTCTGAGATTGAAAACACGGCCTTTATTTACTTCGATCAGAATCCGGCTGTAATAACAAACACGACCGTTCATACTTTATCGTCAGCACTGGCAATCGAAGAATTGAACAATAACGGCTTTATCATTTTCCCTAACCCGTTCAAAGATGGCTTTACCATTAAACTAACTGATAACATAACAGGAAATTATGATGTTGCCGTTCTTTCGATAACGGGCGATCAGGTATTTGCTAAAAAAGGTCTGACGGACACCAATCAATACATTGAGCTGCCGGCTATTCCCAGAGGTATTTACTTTGTTCGGGTAACGGACACTGAGACAGGCGCCTTCATGACCGGGAAAATTGCAGCTGAGTAATACTGAAACCAGCGAAAAGCGCTAAATTTTCATCATTCGCAGACAGTCGACAGGCTAAAAAAAAAGACACTCAACTTCAGCTGAGTGTCTTTTTTTACGTTTATTATCCTGATTTTACTTCAGATCAAACCTGTCCAGGTTCATCACTTTATTCCATGCCGAGATAAAATCTTTTACGAATTTGTCTTTCGCATCTGAGCTCGCATAGACTTCCGCCACTGCTCTCAGCTCCGAATTGGAACCAAATACGAGATCTGCACGTGTTCCTGTCCACTTGGGTTGGCCGGTTGTGCGATCCCGGCCTTCGAACAGCTCTTTATTTCCATGAATTCCTTTCCATTCGGTATTCATATCCAGCAGGTTCACAAAGAAGTCATTGGTCAATGTACCCGGATTTTGTGTCAGAACACCGTGCGAGGAACCGTCAAAATTGGTATTCAGCACGCGCATTCCTCCTACGAGAACCGTTAGCTCAGGCGCCGTGAGCGTGAGCAATTGCGCTTTGTCTATGAGGTATTCTTCCGAAGGCACGTGGGATGCCGATCCGCGGTAATTCCGGAAACCGTCTGCAAGCGGCTCGAGGTAGCCGAAAGATTCCACATCTGTTTTTTCCTGTGTAGCGTCCGTACGACCGGGAGTGAACGGAACGCTCAGTTCATATCCGGCATCTTTTGCGGCTTTTTCAATAGCTGCACAGCCTGCAAGAACGATCAGATCGGCAATGGATACTTTTTTACCGCCGGCCTGCGTTCCGTTGAATTCCTGCTGAATTCTTTCCAGGGCGCTCAGTACTTTTCCGAGTTGAAACGGATTGTTCACTTTCCAGTCTCTCTGGGGTGCCAAGCGGATACGTCCACCATTCGCACCACCTCGTTTATCCGATCCGCGGAAGGTAGAGGCCGAAGCCCAGGCAACAGAAACGAGCTCGGAAACCGTCAACCCCGAAGCACTAACCGCTGCTTTCAGCGAAGCGATATCCTGTTCGTTTATCAACTGATGATCTGCTTCCGGCAAGGGATCCTGCCACAGCAATTCTTCCTGCGGCACATCGGGCCCCAGGTAACGTGAGCGAGGTCCCATATCCCGATGCGTCAGCTTGAACCATGCGCGGGCAAAAGCATCTGCAAAAGCATCCGGGTTTTCCAGGAAGCGACGCGAAATCTTTTCGTAAGCCGGATCAACCCGCAGTGATAAATCTGTTGTGAGCATGGTTGGCGCGTGCTTTTTTGACGGATCGTATGCATCCGGAATGCTATTTTCTGCATTTTTAGCCACCCACTGTTGTGCGCCTGCCGGACTTTTAGACAATTC
>Ga0247810_10000494_pt1 | contig 41256 bp, 31 predicted proteins | sample UWRJL119311C1_FD_179918 | JGI IMG/M metagenome (GOLD analysis project Ga0247810, IMG submission 179918) | Plant litter microbial communities from Arlington Agricultural Research Station in Wisconsin, United States - UWRJ-L119-311C-1 | ecosystem: Environmental > Terrestrial > Plant litter >...
CGCTTCGTTCCTCGCGGAAACGAACCTGAGCGAAATCTGTCCACCTGATAGGAAATAATCGGGACAGGTCTTCCTCGCAAAAACAAACTTGAGAAACTATTATTGACTTGTGGGTACACGGTAGGTTGCAAACGCGGACGATCACTGAGAACCCCATCTCGTCCGCATTTGTTCCCAAGGAACCACTTTGTGGCAATGCGGATGCTAAACTACTGGTATACAAAAATCAACAATACATTTCTTTTCCGGATGTTTCCGAAAGTCATTATGGTAAACTTCAAAAGGATTGCGATCAGCTTTTTTATAACCGTTTTCATTCATCCAGATGAATAGGCCAGTCCATGATTTTTCGAATTCATTTATTCCTATTACAAAGCTTGCTACAATATGTTTTCCCTTTTCAATGGTGGTAAATCCAATTGCTGGATCGCTTGTTTTAATGGGTTCTTTAACCGTGATACAGGCACTCATCCTCACCTTCTCTGGTGCAGTAATTTTATAACTGTCGTGGTATACCGTTATCATATTGAAGGTTGGCTGTTCATACATCCCATTTGCAGTAGCCCATTGGCTTAGTTTTTCATAGGCATTTGTTAAACCTGTACTTCCAATACTTGTTACGCAGGCAACATTTACACTTGGCATTTCTTTGATTTCAATTTTTGCATTCATGATGATCCATTCTTTTAATTGTTCGAAGTTCCAAATGTAATTGGCAAAACTGAGTTCGACTTGTCCATTCTTGCTCTTCTCATGATTAATCTTACGATAGCGATCAGAAGCTTCCTTTCTGAATACGGATGGGCTTACACCATAGAATTTTTTAAAAGCTTTGGTAAACGAGGCATTGCTACTGAAACCAAAACGGAATAAAATTGAGGTGATGCTCGTCTCCTGATCGTGCAGTAGCATAGCAGCGGCCTTTTCAATCCGCCTTCTAATAAGGTAAGAATTTAAAGTTTCGTAGGTAATGGACTTAAATATCCTGTGGAAATGAAAAGGAGAGTAACAGGCGATATTTGAAATGGTTTCTAGGTTTAACTCGCCATCCAGATGATGGTCAATGTATTCAAATACCTTGTGCATTTTGGGAGTTGAAGGTTGAAAGGTTGAAATGTTGGAAGGTTGGGAAGTTGAAAGGTTGGGAAGTTGGAAGGTTTGAATGTTGAAGTGTTGGAAGGTTTAAAGGTTGAAAAGCTCAGTTTATCATGCAGAGCAAAATTTTCTCATTCAGAGCACAGTTTTGTCATTCAGAGCGTAGCGAAGAATCTACCGAAATAGTCCTTGCTAATAGATTCCTCCGTCGTCGGAATGACAAACCTTTCCTAAACTCGTTCGAGTTAGAAACGCGGGCAATCCCTAACCTTAATTAGATTGCGGCCACTGCTTCTTGTGCTTTCTGACTAATCTCGTTAAACATCGCTTTTGCTCCATCAATTACTTCCTGATGATGTTCTTCATCCACTGAATTTAATATGCCCACAAACTGTGTCCATTTAGCCATCAGCTGGTCTCCATAAATATTGTAATAGTTAAGATCTAACGAGCTGTTAGCAAAATTTGGATTAGCCAATAACTGCTTGTAGATTACCTTACCACCTAAAGTTGCGCCTTCTAATACATACAATGCACCTAATGCAGACCAAAGTGTCCAGTTTCTATTATTAGGAGTAACAACCACAGCGGGAGCTAATTCTGCCTGAAGCAAATCTTTTTCCAGTGCGGTCAATTTCTTTCGCTCATCCAAGTTTAAAGCTTTTGCCATATCTGTCGGGATGGTAGAGAATAACAATTCTTCGTAACTGGCATGAATAAGATAGTTGGTCATCAAAATCTTATTATACTGCTCAATACTGAGCATTTTGGACATAATCTGACCAACAAACATTTGTGTTTCCAGTTGGTCGTGTTCTGATGAAGTTGCGGCTTTTAATTTTTCTTGTAACGTCATATATCGGCTTAGTTGATCACCCTGTTCTGTACAAACCAGAAATCGTGTAATGCTTTAACACAATCAATTAATTGGTTGTATCCAGATGGCTTAGTGATGAATGCATTGGCACCAAATTCATAAGATGCCTTCACATCTTTCGGGTTATCTGAAGTAGAAAAAAGAATTACAGGAATATGCTTAAGATAGGGTATTTCTTTAATTCTTCTTAAAATATCAATGCCCGAGTGTCCCGGCAAATTTAAATCCAATAAAATAATTCTAGGTTTGTATTTTTCTTCTACAAACTTCTGCAATTCTGAAATGGCATCATTCCCGTCTTCAACAATTGATAGCCTAAGATCACTCTTGACTTCTGCAATTGCGTTTTCCATGATGAATGCAAAATCTTCATCATCTTCAACATAAAATATATCAGGTTTGCTCATGTGCGTTATTTTTTAAAGCCAAGGTAAAAGGTAGTGCCTTTGTTTAGCTCACTTTCGAACCAAATCCGTGCATTATGTCGATCAACTATTCGTTTTACAATGGCCAATCCAACCCCCGTTCCTTCAAAATCCTTTACATTGTCCATTCTCTTGAATAGTTCAAATACCTTGTCGTGATAATTTACATCAATACCAATGCCATTATCGCTAATATGGTAAATGATTTCGTCCCCATCAAGTACACCATTGATTTCTACTACAGGTGAATCAGCCCGAGCGCTATATTTAATGGCATTTCCTATCAAGTTAGTAAAAACTTGTATAATTAAAGTATGATCACCATAAATACTTGGACAGTCTCCAATCGTCACTTTCACATGATCTGCTTTTAGTGCGGTATTTACTTCTGCAACAACATCTTCCACCAAAATTTTCATGTTGAGTTTTGTGAAATCTATATCAGCACGTCCGACCCTGGCCAGCTTTAAAATCTCATTGATGAGATAGCCCATTTTATCTGCCCCTTTTATTACCCGATCGAGTAACTTTTTCCCCTGTGGATCTATATTTGGATTCTTGGAAAGAAACAATTCTGTATAACTCTTGATAGAAGTTAAAGGTGTTCTAAGGTCGTGTGAAATGGTGTAACTAAAAGTATCCAGTTCTTCATAAGCCTGTTTTAGCTTTTCATTAAGCAAACGGATTTCATTGGCCTTTTTATGGATGGTGCTAATGATGTTCTCACGGATTTTTAAAACACCTTTAATTTCAGCCTTTGACCATTTGGTAGAGGTATTGCGTACAATTTGAGACCAGCTTTCAAAAGATTGGCGTGGCGATAAGGTCAGCAGCCCATTGGGCTGTAATTCTGCATGCTTTTCTGGGTTTCCTGCCCAATTAATAGTCTGCAATTGCTCTGGTTTAAAAAAGACGGCGATTTCTCCAAGTTCCCTCGATAACATAAATGCCAAAATACCACTCCCTATTGCCGTAAATTTTTGAGCTGGTTTATAGACTTCAGAAATCTGGTTGGTATAATAGACAGATTCATGCATGTTAGCGCTCAGCCAATCAATTAGTTCATTCAGCTCAGTGGTTTCTGGTACAGTTCCTAACGTATATAGCGCTCCCTCAAAGGTTAAAGCTACACCGCTAGCACTGGTAATATCCAATAAAGTATGCTTGTATTTGGTAAGCGCCGCAATAATATCAGGATCCTTGTTAAGTTGAACTCCAATTTCATTAATGGCATCTTTGATCTCATTATCCTTCTCTGAAATTTCCTCTTCTTCTCTATATTCTAGCGCTGAAGAAAGAATTTGTCCCAGGAGTTTTGAGCCTTCCCGAGCCTTATAGTCAATAAATTTGGGACTATAGTTATGGCAGGCAATCAATCCCCATAGTTCACCTTTTGAAATCAGCGATATACTGAAACTAGAGCATACGCCCATGTTTTTGAGGTATTGGATGTGTATTGGCGATACTGCTCTTAGCGAAGAACTGGTAAGGTTTAAGGGTTCATTTTTGTAGGTTGCAATAGGAGAATCAATAGAATTTACATCTGATATGATCCGGATTAGGTTCAGTTTATACAGCTCTCTTGCTTGTTTTGGGATATCTGAAGCAGGATAGTGAAGACCAAAAAATGGCTCCAGCTCTTCATTTTTAACCTCTGCAACAACTTCTCCATGACCATCTTCCTGAAATTTATAGATCATTACCCGATCATAGCCGATCAGTTGTTTAACTTCCGCTGCAGCTTGGCTCAAAAGACCAGTAATGCCCTTGTTGGCAAGGATGGTAGCAACCGATTTACCTACCAAATGCTGTATGTCAAACTCTATAGTTGAAGCCTCGAATTCTAAGATGAAGTGTCCGTCAGATTTATGGATGATCAGATAAAATGGTGCCCCTGAAATGTAAAGTTGGTAGGGGTTGATGATATCAAAATTGCCCTGGCTTGTCCCAAGTTTGAGTAATAAACCTAGGTCAATCTCATCGTTCTCAGCCAGTAATGCATCGATTGCGGTGATCTTCTGATCTAAGATTTCTTTTGAACTAGTTGATAGATAACTACTGATGTTTTCACTTACATAAGTAATCTGATGATTTGTTACATTGATCGCAATCAGGAAACCGTGCGACTGGATCTTTCCCGGAATATGGATCGGTTCTTTGTCGCAATTGCTTAGGTCTACTTGGAAATTATTCATTGGCAATGAGTATGATTTACAAAAATATCAGAATTCTGAATATTTCTATGAGCATTGTAAAAAGGATGAACAAAAGTTTACAACCTTTAGTTTTTAAATTGGTTTAGAAAGTTCATTGGCTCATTCGTTCATTTGGTGGATAGTTCCCAGTGATAAGATACGTTTTTTAACAAAAGCAACGAAAAACATAAAGGCTATTTTGCCACAGATGCACAGATTTCAAACTTTAACTAAAGTTGTTAGCCTCACGTTTCATACCTATAAAATCTGTGGCTATCTAATTTAGCCTGAGCCTAATTCGCTTAAGTCAATGCAAATCAAATTAACAAGCTTTCTTTACTATATTCACCCTGGCTCTTCAACGAAGGATGAACGAAGGATGAACGAAGGATGGACGAAGGATGGACGAAGGATAATCGTAACGTTGTCACATCTACAATAGATATCTGCCATAGCTTTCATTTACATCATGCCTATGAATCCTGCGCTTTTAGCTTTAAGCCTTATTCTTTAAGCCTAACATCGTCCGCATTTGAAATGCGGATGTGTAAAACCAGCGATTGCATCGCCTATCTTCCATCTTCCATAATACATCTTCCATAATACATCCTGCGCTTTTAGCTTTAAGCTTTAGTCTTTAAGCTTAATCAAAATACTTATTTTTAGGTATTTACTGGTTTAGCTGCGGCAGGTACCTTTGCTTTACCTATAACTATGAAAAAACTATTCCTGATTGCAATTTTACTTAACATTATCTATGCTACCTACGCACAGCAAACAATTAGCCAAACAGTAAATTCAACAAAAGCATCTGGTTTTAGTTGTGCTAAATTCTCAGTTAATTATTCATTTAAGCATAAGGAAGCTTCAACTTATCTTTACTTCAACAGTTCAGCTAAAAGTTTTAGCGATGCAACTTACAATTATCAGGGGAGGGCCTATACTGCTCAAGCATTAGGCTTAACAGAATGGCCAGCGGCGGCTTCTCCCATTTTGCAACTAAGTTTTGATGTATTGTACAGAGGAAAAAAAATAGGTACTGGTAAAATCCATAAAATTATTCCCCCTAAGCAACTTTGGCCTTATGGGATCGTAATTCATGTACAAAAAAGTAACACAGACAAGACATTGTTTTTTAACTTAATTGGTGTCAGTGCCCCATTCGAAAGAGTTGATCTCAAACGATTAAAATTGGGGAATGTAGTATTTACCTTTTCAGGAGAAACATCATCAGAGGTTGAACGAATTATTATAGAACATGTTAAGGACAGGCCAGAGGCAGTTGGTGGTGCTTAGAGAATCCAAAAGTCGGGAAGTCCGAAAGACCGAAAGTCCGAGAGTCCGTTCCACTCGATGGTATATAAAGAACGATCTGTGCATCTGTGGCTACTTTGCATCCAGGCTTTAAGCTTTAGTCTTTGAGCTTTAAGCTTAAAATACTAAATTAATTAGCTTAAATTTACTATTTTTTATAGCTTTGTTAATCTTTTTAAGAATAACGATAAATTAAGGACATTGACTGGTGTGAGATGGAGCAATTAAGTTTTTTTCCCGAGTGCGGACAAAGTTCTGGTCTGCCAACTGATGTGCTTGAATATAAGCAGGGTATTTTTGAGCCTAAACTTGGATATGAATTAATGGAAACATTCATAACCGAGACCCCATGGACACAGAAAGTGGTAAAAATGTACGATAAACAGGTAATCACCCCAAGACTTTCCGCATGGTATGCCGATGCCGAAACTTATGATTATGCTTCCATCAGTAAAGCCACTCCCAATACCTGGACACCCGAATTATTGTACATTAAACAGATCGTAGAACCCATAGCTGGTGTAAAATTTAATAGCGTATTGTTAAACTATTATCGTGATGGAAATGACTCTGTTGCATGGCATAGCGACAATGAAAAAGCATTGGGTACCCATCCAACAATTGCTTCGGTTACCTTTGGACAAGTACGCGCATTTGATATCCGTAACAAAGCCAATCATCAACTTAAGTATTCGGTCAAGTTGGAACATGGTTCGCTACTGCTAATGAAGGGGGACTTACAGATCGCTTGGGATCATCGAATAGCCAAATCTGCTAAAGCAACAAAACCAAGGTTGAATTTAACTTTTAGGGTAGTCATCTAATCGAAAGCCATGGATCCATCAATAAGCAATGATCTGTTGACGACCATAGTGCCCCAGCAAAGGTACTATCCTGGAGAAACCCCTTGGCATAGCGATTGGAAAAAGGCATTTCCAATTCGTTTTAGGGAAAAGACCTTTTTGAACAGCGAATTGGGAGAATACCATCGGGCAGATGTACATACGCCATGTGGTACAACAATAGAATTCCAAAATTCACCAATCAGTTTGGCTGAGCTGAAGAGCAGGGAAGCATTTTATCCAAACCTGGTTTGGGTGCTCAACGGTAAAAAGTTCAAAGGCTTTAAAATCTTAAAGCACCTGCCAGATGTTGATGACCCAAAACTTACGGATTTTGAGTTCTGTCATCGTGCAAATCTAACTATGATACGTAAAAGTGACGCAATTTTTGGTGTCGAAAAGCCCAAAGTACTTACTTTCCATCATCCAGAACTTAGAGATCTTCCGCTAACTTCCTATTATTACTCTTTCTGTTGGCGACATCCACACCGTGTCTGGTACGAAGCTAAATGTCCTATCATCATCGATCTGGGAGGTCATTTTCTTTATCAATTGAAACAGAGAAGGCAATTGTCAGGAGATTATGCCTATCTGCATTTGATGACCAGGAAGGCATTTATTGAAAAATATGTAGTCTAATAAAAGGTGTATTTAAATTAAAAAATATAAATTGTTTATTTTCAATAAATTATGTTTATATTTGAAACTTATTAATATACAATATAATGCAACAAGGAACAGTAAAATTTTTCAATGAAACAAAAGGTTTTGGATTTATCACACCATCGAATGGTGATAGCGAAATCTTTGTACACGTATCTGGCTTAATCGATAGCATTCGTGAGAATGATTCGGTAAGTTATGATATCGAGCAAGGCAAAAAAGGCCTAAACGCAGTTAATGTTAAGATAGACTAAATTATCCTTCATAAATTGAGAAGCATCCGTAAAACAACGGATGTTTTTTTTTGACTAATATTTTGGAGAGATATGAATGCTGAGGCGCTATATTGTTAGCCACAGATTAAGGGATTTTAGATGGTTAATTGGTAGCTAAATATTAAAAATAAATTTGTGGTATTAATAGCCAATAAGTTTGCGAAAATTAGGAGATAAATTTAACTTCAACCTATTATATTGAATAGCTATTTCTTATATTCTATCACCTCTCAAAAACCTTAGAAGGCTTAAAAAATAAAAATCAATGAAAAAATCTCCTATTGACGAGTTATTTTTTGAATTATATGGATATTATCCTGCAAAAGCTGGACAAGCTTATGAGATGCTAGTTTCTGCCGCATTTAAGTTATTATTTGACAAAGAAATTGATTACGATCAAAGATTGAGAGGTGAATTCAGTGAAACTGTTTACCAGCTTGATGGATTAATTAGTGATGATGATAGTCAAAAAATGATTGAGGCTAAGGACTATACTATTGACAAAAGAAAAGTTGGTAGGGGAGATTTGCAAAAGCTTCAAGGGGCATTGACTGATCTTTCTGTTAGCAGTGGTGTATTTGTATCTGCAACTAACTTTACTAATCCTGCTTTTAAATATGCTGAGAGTTCGGAAATTAATCCATCACATAAGGAAATTGAACTTTTTGATATCAGACCTTCAATAGAAGCAGATGAAAAAGGGAGGTTAAAGAAAATAATAATCAATATATCAATACATATTGCTGAATATGAGAAAGGGAAATATCAACCAATTTTCACAAAAAAGGGCTGGGAGAAAGTAGAACAAAATGGATTTTCTAATAAGCAAGTTGAAATGCGTTTAGAAAAATTTTATGACGAAAAAAAGAACGTAATAATAACATTAAAGGAGCTTACTAATAATCATTCACCAGGTACTACTTGGGAAGAGAACTATATAGCTAAAGGATGTTGGATAGTTAATGGCTATTTTGAAATTGAAAATGACCTTTATGAAATAAATGGGTTACAGTATGAAGTTCCATATAATATAGGTGTACAGGAATTAGTTATTGAAGGAGGGGGTGTTCCTAAAATTTACATTAAATCCCATTCTGGCTCTATTGATAAACTGATTTCTGATGAAGATTTGAAGAAAGTAGTATTTGAAAATGGTAAGGTCAAACTCAAAACAATACTCTAACGAAAGGCATTTGTAGAATAGCGAGTTAAGTACTTAATTAAGGTATATGCTCCTATCAAATCTAGTATCCATAAAGTTAGTAATTATATATCAAATTTTTTAAAAGTTTCAGACCGTTATGTACAGTCAAACGTGCAAGCGAAAATTTTATTAACAATTACAACTAATTTGTAAAATGCTATAACGCATCTTGACTAATAATCCTTGATTAATCAATTTTTACTTCACTTTCTCCAATCCCTGAATATAAGCACTTGGTGTTACCCCAAACTCTTTTTTGAATGCCTTCGTGAAATAAGATTGCGTTTGGATCCCAATCCGATACATCACCTCTGTCATCAATACATCTTCCGTATTCATAATTTCTACCGCTTTCCTTAATCTCGCCGATCTTACGAATTCACCTATCGATTGTCCGGTAATTGATTTGATCTTTTGATAAAGTTTGGTCCTGCTCATGCCTATTTCTTTGCAAAGATATTCGATGTCCATTTCTGGATTGATCATCTGTGCATCGATAATAGCAAGTAGTTTGTTTATGAAATTTTTGTCCTTTTCTGAATGCGCAAGCTCCCTCGGTGGTGTATCCTTGTGCTGAAGATAATGATCTTTTAGCTTTTGTCGTTGATCAAGTATGTTTTTGACCGTAGCCAAGAGCAGATTGATATTAATTGGTTTCGTTAAATAAAGATCTGCACCCGATTCTGTCCCTTCAATTTCTGCTTCAATGCTGTTTTTGGCAGTTAACATCAAAAAGGGAATATGACTGGTTTCAATATCTTCTTTAATGACCCTACAAAATTCTGTTCCACTCATTCCGGGCATCATCACGTCACTGATGATCAAATCTGGCAAGTCTTTCTTAGCAAGAGTTAATCCCGCATAGCCATCAATAGCTTCCGTAATCTGATAATTGGCCGAAAGAGTCTCCTTTAAAAAGTTCCTCAATTCGTCATTATCATCTACAATGAGCAGTTTTTTAGAAGTATGTGGTACTATAGACTGTTCTTGTAAAACGATAGGGAGCTCATTTTCCGAACTATAACTGATACTTTCCAAGCGGGTACCACCAGACTCTGTACTTTGACTAAATCTTTCCTCAGCCGAATAATCAATAGCATCACAAGGGATGCCGATAATAATCTCAGTGCCCATGTTTCTTTCGCTATAAACTTTGATTAAACCTTTGTGCAGTAAGGTCAAACTTTTAACGAAAGCCAATCCAACACCAGAGCCCAAATGCGACTCTGTGATCCGGTAATAACGTTCAAATAAATGGGGAATAGACTCCTTGGAAATTCCAATTCCAGTATCGATCACCCTGAAATAGACATAAGCAGTTCCCTGATAATCACTTTTTACAATCAGTTCATTAGCATAAAGAGGGGTAATATCTGCTAAAGAATTGATTACTTCGAGTGTGAGGGAGCCTCCAGCTTTGGTATATTTTAAGGCATTATTTACAAGGTTGAGGATAATCTTTTCGATGACCTGTCTGTCAAACCATATTTGTTCAGCAAGTTTATCTTTTCTAACCGTAAACTTAATTTGTTTCTCTGAAGCCATTTCAGAAAACTCCTCGGCAACTTCATCTATAAAAAGTCCCAAATTACCATCAATTACATTTAACTTCAGTGCGCCAGATGCTGTTTTTCTAAAGTCCATCAGTTCATTGATGAGCTTCAATAAACGGTTGGCATTGCGGTGAATGGTGTTGTAATAACTTTGAAAGGATTCTTGGGTATCTTCCTTCAACAGTCGTTCTATAGGCCCTAAGATCAATGAAAGTGGCGTACGGAACTCATGAGAGATGTTGGTGAAAAACTGGAGTTGAGTTTGGTGGATTTCTTCCCTCTTTTCTTCTTCCAACTTTCTGATCTCTAAATTACGCTTGAAATTTAAGGCCAGATAGGTAAGATAGAGTAAAATAGCAATCGCAGCAATCCTAAACCACCAGCTTGCCCAAAAAGGAGGGCTAATGATGACTTTTATGGCTGTTCCATTCTCGTTCCAAACATTGTCGTTATTTGATGCCCTTACCCTAAAAGTATAGGTCCCAGGATCCAAATTTGTATAAAATGCCTGTCTGCTATTGCCAATGTTAATCCAGTCCTTGTCTTCACCTTCCAGTTTGTAAGCATAGTTGTTGTTTTCACTTGAAACATAGTTCAAAGCAGCAAATCTAAATGATAGGGTGGCCTGATCATGGCTTAAATGAAGATCTTTTGTATAGCTAATGTCTTGTTCCAAAACCGAATCTTCTGAATGAGGGGAGATGGTCTTATTAAAAATCTGAAATTCGGTAATGTACACAGGCGGCACAAACTTATTGATCTTGATATCATCAGGAAAAAAAGAATTGAAACCATTAATGCCTCCAAAGAACATTTCCCCATTTTTGGTACGCAGATAAGAGTTGGCCTCAAATTCTAAGCCCTGCAAACCATCACCAGTATTGTATTTTTTAAAAGTGCTAAGCTTAGGATCAAATTTGGTCAATCCTTTTGATGTAGCAATCCAAAATATACCCTTATCATCTTCAGTAATCCCTTTTATAAATTCGGTATTCAGCCCAGCTTTAGCAGTATAGAGATAGAATTTATTTTTTTGTCTATTAAAACGATAAAGTCCCGCTTGTCCTATCCAAAGGTTACCCTTGCTATCTAAAAAGATCACCCTAAGATCGGGCCTTTTTCCATCTTCCAGAAAATAATGGCTGAATACTTTTGTTTTTAAATTGTAGCAATTAAGGCCACCATCGTCAGTACCGATCCATATGTTTTTAAATTGGTCTTCATTGATCGAAACAATATTATTGCCCATCAATTTAGTTCCATTTGCACCTTCTGTAATCCTTTTAAACCGGTTTGTTTTTGGATCAAAAAGATTTAAACCACCGTAATAGGTGCCGATCCATATATTGTTGTCGCTATCTTCAAAAGATTTCTGCACATAATCTGACGAAATGGAACTTAGGTTCTCGACATGGTGTGTATAACGGGTAAACGTACCATTAGCATTCATGATGTTTAATCCACCTGCCCAAGTGCCAATCAACAGCATACCACTTCGAGTTTTCGTAATGTCAAGGACTGCATCTGCACCTATGCTTTTTGCATCAAATGGATTATACCTATGGTGACTAAAGGTATTGTTTGTTTTGTTAAAGATGTCTAGCCCTCCACCATCTGTGCCGATATAAATATTTCCGTTGTCAGCTTCATGGAAGGCCCTAACGTCATTATAACTTAAGCTATTTTTATTGGGCTCTTGTCTTACTAGTTTGAATTTTTCAGCTTGTGGACTATACAGGTTTACACCTCCACGATGTGTTCCGATCCATAAGTTTCCCTGTTTATCTACAAAAAGAGCAGATACGGTTCGTTGTGAAAGACTTGAAGCATTGCCAGGCTCATTCTGATAATGGTTAAACTTTTCAGCGCGTGGATCAAGATGATCTAATCCGCCGTTTATGCCACCAATCCATAATTTATGCTGCTGATCAAATGCTATGGCACGTACCAGATCACTGCCTAAGCTATTCGGGTTTTTTTCTTCATGTTGATAGGTCTTGATTTCATTGTTTTTAGGATTGAACTGAATCAGTCCACTCTCTTCGGTAGCTAACCAAAAAGAGCCGTCGTCAGCTTTTTTGATCATCCTGATGGTGTAATTTTCCAGTTTACTGACTGAAGTAATTGAGCCGTTTTTTAAGTCTAACAGTTGAATGCCCGCATCGGTTGCCATCCAAATTTTATTGGTCTGATCACAATAAATATCATTGATGTATTGTTGAAGATTATTTTTAGCTGATTTACGCTGATACTGACTGAAGGAATTTTTGTCCTTATCCAATCGGTTTAATCCGCCACCATAAGTTCCGATCCAAAGCTGACCATTTAGTTCTTCTACGGTGGTGATGATATTGTTCGAATTTTTATCAGTGGTTTTATACCTGGTGAAGTTGTTTTTTTCAGCGTTAAACCTATTCAATCCATCTGAGGTACCAATCCAAAGTACATGATTTTTATCTTCAAATATGCACCTGATAAAGTTATCGCTTAATGTGTTTTTATTTGCGGCATGTTTAAAAACGGTAAGCTGATTACCATCATATTTGTTCAATCCATCTCTGCTCCCAAACCAGATGAAACCTCTATAGTCTTGAAATATGCATTCGATGGTACTATTTGATAATCCATCTTCAACGCCAATTCTCTTAAATTTTAGGTTTTGTGCGCAGCTATTTTCAATTGAAAACATGAAAATAAAAATGAAAATAAATCTGGCTAGGGCATTCATATTTGGTTTGATCGGGAAATTATAACCTAATAAAGGTAATTGATTTTTCTTCTGTTTGGATCAGAATATCGCATTTATCGCAAATAAACGCAATAATATGTCGATTAGCACAAAAAAAATGAACGATAGGACAAAAGTAAATCGCGTAAATGGATTTCATTTGTATCCTTAATTCTAACCAATATAATCTATGCACATTTTTACATCTTTCATCAGGGGTAATAAGCAGGCACTCCTATTATTGCTGCTGATTTTTACCCACGGCTTTCTTTTTGCCCAGCAAGCTACCATTAGCGGGGTGGTAAAATCGGCTCCCGATAATTTGGGTCTACCAGGTGTTAGCGTTCGGCTAAAGGGAACAGCAGTTGCCACCTCAACAGACTCGGTAGGGAAGTTCAGCATCAAAATACCTACAGCTGGTGTTTTAGAATTTTCATCAATCGGTTATAAAACCCAAGAGGTTTCGGTAACTAACTCAACCACTTTAAATATTACTTTACTAGAAGATGCTTCAACTTTGGGAGAAGTAGTTGTTGTAGGGTATGGTACAACACGCAAGCAAGACCTTACTGGTTCAGTTGCTGTTATTGGTGTAAAAGATTTCCAAAAAGGAAGTATTACTACACCAGAACAAATGTTGTCTGGTAAAGTTGCTGGGGTATCTATTACCTCAAATAGTGGTCAGCCAGGCAGTGGAAGTACCATCCGAATTCGTGGTGGGTCTTCGCTTAATGCCAGTAATGATCCTCTGTTCGTAATTGATGGTGTTCCATTAGAAAGTGGAGGGGTTTCTGGGGCATCAAATCCGCTAAGTTTTATCAATCCCAATGATATTGAAACTTTCACTGTTTTAAAGGATGCATCAGCGGCAGCAATTTATGGTGCCAGAGCCTCAAATGGGGTAATCATCATCACCACTAAAAAAGGATTGGGCGATGCTTTAAAAGTTAGCTTCAATTCAGTTAATTCCATATCAAAGATAACCCAACAAGTTGACGTGCTATCTGCTGATGAAATCCGTGCCATTGTGAATGCTAATGGCACTACAGCACAGAAAGCACAGTTGGGCGGGTTTAATACCAATTGGCAAGATTTGATCTATCAAGATGGGTTTTCATCAGATAATAACATCAGCTTAAGTGGCGGCATAAAAAAATTGCCTTATCGTTTATCTATAGGCTACCAGAACCAAACAGGTTTGCTCAGAACAGATCAATTAGAGAAAACATCTGCAGCCTTTGTACTTAACCCGAGGTTTTTTAAAGACCATTTGAAAGTTGACATCAACATTAAGGGGAGCATGCAAAAAACAAGGTTCGCCAATTCATCAGCTATTGGTGCAGCTGTTAGTTTTGATCCCACACAGGCCACTTACACCAATAGGAATGAATATAACGGTTATTGGGAATGGTTAAACGCAACCACACCAACAGGATTGGTTAATTTGGTTGGTCGTAATCCAGTTGGTTTGTTAGAACAAAGAGAAGATCGTTCAAAACCAATGCGAAGTATAGGCAATATCCAATTGGATTATAAATTTCATTTCTTGCCAGAGCTTCATGCTAACTTAAATGCCGGTTATGATGTAGCAACAGGTAAAGGGACCACATTTGTTGATCAGAACGCAGCAGAGACCTTGGTAAATCTTTATGCGGTAAATGGCTTGGGCAATGGTTTAAATAACCAATACAAGCAAAATAGAAGAAATACCGTACTTGATTTTTACCTTAATTACGTTAAAGAGCTCACATCAATTAAAAGTAGGATAGATGCAACTGCAGGATATTCGTATAACGATTATCAAACTACTGCCTACTATTATGCCAGTTATGACGCAAACGGAAATAAGTTTGCCAATACAGATCCTGCTTTTCCTTTTAATAAACCTCAGTATCGTTTAATCTCTTATTTTGGAAGATTGAACTACAATTATAACGAGCGTTATTTGTTAACTGCGACCGTTCGTCGTGATGGTTCATCCCGTTTCGGACCAGCTTACAAATACGGTACATTCCCATCGGTAGCTTTGGCATGGACAGTTAAAAATGAATCGTTCCTGAAAAATAACAAAACCATTTCATCACTAAAAGTACGTGCAAGTTACGGTATAACAGGTCAGCAAGATGGGATAGATAACTATGGTTACCTATCAACTTACGGCTTAAGTGCACTGAATGCATCATATCAGTTTGGTAATACTTTTTATCAGATGTATCGCCCTAGTGCCTACATTGCCAATATCAAATGGGAAGAAACTGCAACGGCAAATATCGGTTTAGATTTTGGTTTGTTAGATAATCGCATTAGTGGAAGCATTGATGTATACCAAAAGAAAACCAGCGATTTGCTGAATAGAATTCCGCAACCTGCAGGTACAAATTTCGCTGCAACAGCAATCGTTAACGTTGGTGATATGGAGAATAAAGGGATAGAGACCACGTTAAATTTTAATCCAATTAAAGGAAAAGATTTCAACTGGGATTTTAGCGTTAATGCAACCTACAATAAAAATACCATTACCAATTTAACGGTAGTGCCAAATGATCCAAATTATGCGGGTTTCCCAAGTGGAACTATCGCTGGTGGAATTGGTGGTCAAAATGCATTCATTAACGCGGTAGGCGGAAGTAAAAACACATTCAACCTTTTCGAACAAACTTATGACAAGAATGGAAACCCGATTGAAGGTGTTTACATTGATCAAAATGGAGATGGAATTATCAGTCCTAGCGATTTCAAAAAAGGTAAATCTGCTGATCCTAAAGTTTTCTTGGGCTTTAGCAATAACATGAGCTATAAAAACTGGAACTTGTCTTTCACACTTAGAGCAAACCTTGGCAATTATGTTTACAATAACAACTTTAGCCAGAGTGGTAACCTTACCCAGATTTTAGGTACACCAGTAATCCTGAATGCTTCGCCAAATTATCTGACTACAAATTTTAAAGGCCAGCAGTTACTGAGCGATTACTATGTTGAAAATGCATCTTTCCTAAGAATGGATAACGTTAATCTGGGTTATTCTTTCGGTAAGATTTTGAAGAGCAAAGCCAATTTGCAGTTGAATGCAAGTGTGCAAAATGTATTTGTAGTGACCAAGTATCAAGGCTTAGATCCAGAGGTAGCGTCAGGGGTTGACAACAATATTTACCCTAGACCCAGGATCTTTTCTTTAGGCTTAAATCTTAATTATTAATCCGCTAGACTAAAAGATAATGAACATTTTTAATCAAAAATATATGAAACCAATTGTTTTGCAGCTACTTACATTAGTTTGTGTAATTTCAATGCTATCCTGCAACAAGTTAGACTTGGTTCCTACAAATGACCTTACCGCTGATAAGGTCTATACCAATGTTGCAGGCTACAAACAGGCACTGGCCAAAGTTTATGGTGCTTTTGCACTTACAGGAAATGCTTCGGTTGGCCAGCCAGATATCCCAGTAGAGATTATCAAGGATGAGGGAAATTCAGATTTTCTGCGCCTTTATTGGAACTTACAGGAAATTACAACCGATGAGGCCGTATGGACTTGGCAAAATGATGCCGGTATCCAGGGATTGCATGAGTTAAGCTGGTCTTCTATCAACTCAATTATCAACGGTTTATATTATCGTTCGTATTTCCAAATTACCCTTTGTAATGATTTCATCAATCAATCATCAGATGATAACCTGAGCAAAAGAGGAATAAGTGGTGCTGATGCTGATCAGATCCGCAAATTTAAAGCTGAAGCACGTTTTATCAGAGCTTACCAATACGCTATTTTGATGGATATCTATGGCAATCCACCAATGGTGACTGAACAAACCGAAATCGGAGGAAAAGACCTTCCAAAACAAATTCAAAGGAAAGATCTTTTTGCTTATGTTGAAAGTGAACTTAAGGCACTTGAAAATGACCTTGGTGCACCAAAAACAAATGAATATGGTAGGGCAGATAAGGCAGCGGTTTGGGCTTTGTTAAGTAGACTTTACCTGAATGCTGAAGTATATACTGGTACTGCAAGATATACCGATGCAATTACCTATTGCAATAAAATTATCAGCGCTGGTTACACCTTGCATAATAACTATCGTGAGTTAACCATTGCCGATAATCATTTAAATACAGACGAATTTATCTTAACTATTAACTACGATGGAACCAACACACAAAACTTTGGTGGCACCACTTACCTGATGCATGGTCCGGCCCACGTTCCGGCAGAAGTTTCAGGTTCAAATGGAGATTGGACCGGATTAAGACATACCCAACAATTCGTTAACCTTTTTGCTGATAAAAGTGGAGCAACAGATACCAGGGCACAGTTTTATATATCTGGACAAAATCTAGAAGTAAATGATCTATCTGTATCAACAGATGGTTATTCAAGTACTAAGTTTAGGAACAAAACAAGATCGGGCGGACCAGCACCTCACCAAGACCTGGCTAAAGATTTCTCTGACATTGATTTCCCTCTTTTCCGCTTAGGCGAAATTTATTTAACTTATGCTGAAGCAGTTTTAAGAGGTGGTACTGGTGGTAGTTTAACGACCGCATTAGATTATATCAATAAATTGCGCACACGTGCCTACAATGGAAGTACGGCTGGTAACATTACCACAAGTGCTTTAACAACTGATTTTATCTTAGATGAACGTGGTAGAGAACTCTATCATGAAGCAACGAGAAGAACCGATTTGATCCGTTTTGGAAAGTTTACCACAGCCAATTATTTATGGGCGTGGAAAGGTGGAGTTAAAGCTGGTACTTCAGTAAATGCAAAGTATAATCTGTTCCCATTACCTCCAACAGATCTTTCTGCAAATCCAAACCTACGTCAGAATACAGGTTATTAATCTACATATCTATAATTTATATACAGATGAAAAAATTCTCAATATACCTAACCTTAGCACTGCTTTTGGCTGGCCTATTTTTTGGTTGTGAAAAAGACGCAAGCTCTAATGTAGTAGGTGCTCCAGGTGCTGGTTCATTGGCCTTTAAAAGCTCTGCAGCTAGCTTGGTTTTAACAGCAGCCAATGATGCCGAAAAAGTAGTTACTTTTAGTTTTAAAGCAGCAGATTTCGGCGTAAATATCATTCCAACTTATTCGCTTGAATTTGATTTGCCGAGTGATACCTCAGGTGTAAATGCTTGGGCCAACGCCATCGTAGTTAAACTGCCAACCGGAACCTTGGAAAAAACATATATGGGTACCGATTTCAATTCATTGCTTAGTGTACAGCTCATGTTGCCTACTGGCGCAGTAACAAAAATTGCAGTGCGATTGAAAGCTGAAATCAATCAGAATACAGGAACGGCATCAAGCATCAAGCCTATTTATTCGACGTTAACGATGAACGTTAACCCCTATAAGGCTACCGTAGAATATCCGGCATTGATGGTAAAAGGGGGTAATTCTTGGAAAACACCAACCACCAGAACCAATGGTTTTGTATTAACCTCTGCTAAATTTAACTCAAAATATGAAGGTTATATCAACTTGCCAAATGCAGATGGATGGGCAGGGGATGCCATGCAGTTGATCTCAACCAAAGATGCTTCGGTTTACGGGTGGGGAACCAGTGCAACAACCTTGTCTGTTGGCGGTGGAAATTTATGGCTCACACCATCACCTGCTTACATGAAAGTTAATGCAGATGTTGATGCGCTGACCATTAGCTATACACCTGTTCAATTCTTCATCTCAGGTGATGACAACGGATGGAGCACTTCGTCAACACCAATGATCTACAACGCAACAACCGGACAATTAGTAGCTGCGAATGTGGCACTTACCGCAGGCAAAACATTTGTTTTCACCTGTAATGGCGGTTATGATATCAGTTATAAGGTAGATGCCAATGGCACTTTGGTATATGCTGGGGCACCTACATGGGGAGGGATTAATATCCCAATTACCAAAACGGGTGTTTATACAATTACGCTTGATTTAAGCGCAGGAGATGGAAATTACACTTACTCAATTAAATAAGTAGAGATGTTAAAACATATAAAAATGAATAGCACGAAATGGCTATGCCTTATTGCAATATTGATCATTACCAATGCAGCTTGTAAAAAAACAATTAAGGGCGAAACACAAATCTATCCAAGTCCAGATCCTGTTGGTACTTACGCCAAAGGCGCAGATATCAGTTGGCTAACGGAAATGGAAGCCAGTGGCAAAAAGTTCTATAACAACGCTGGTGAGCAACAAGACCTGCTACAGATTTTAAAAAATAAAGGAATAAATACAGTTAGATTAAGAGTATGGGTAAATCCAACTGCTGGATATAACAATACAGCCGATGTTTTGGCAAAAGCGAAAAGAGCGCAGGCAATGAACATGCGCATATTAATCGATTTTCATTATAGCGATTCATGGGCTGATCCTGGTCAGCAGAATAAGCCTGCAGCTTGGGCAACACAAGATTTTACCACCTTAAAAGCCTCGGTATATAACCATACGGTTGAAGTATTAACCACACTTAAAAACAATAAAATTGTACCTGAATGGGTACAGGTAGGTAATGAAACCAATAATGGAATGTTATGGAATGATGGTAAAGCTTCTGTAAACATGAAAAACTTTGCAGAGCTAGTGCTTTCTGGTTACAATGGGGTAAAGGCTGTGAATGCGAGTTCTAAGGTTGTGGTACATCTTTCTAACGGTTATGACAATAGCTTGTTCAGGTGGATGTTTGACGGATTGAAAAGCAACGGAGCCAAGTGGGATGTAATCGGGATGTCTATGTATCCATCAGCTACAGATTGGACAACCAAAAACTCACAATGTTTGGCCAATATGACTGATATGGTGTCTCGTTATGGATCAGAAGTAATGATCTGCGAATTGGGTATGCCAGTATCAGAAGCAACCGCTTGCAAGGCTTTTATAACCGATCTAATGGCTAAAAACAAATCTCTGCCAAACAATAAGGGGCTGGGTGTTTTTTACTGGGAGCCACAGTCTTATAATAGCTGGGCAGGTTATAAATTGGGCGCCTTTGATGATACAGGTAAACCAACTGTTGCAATGGATGCGTTTCTCCCTTAAGTTTGTTTATGGCATTATATCAAAGACTTTCAATATACGTTGTACTTGCCTTCATGGCTACTGTTTGCAACGCACAAAATAAACAGGGCATTTATGTAGATCCAGCTGGCGTAATCCGTTGGGAAAAAGACCGTAAAGAAGCTGCTTTTTTTGGCGTAAACTATACCACACCTTTTGCTTATGGTTATAGGGCCGTTAAAAGATTGGGCATTAGTCCTGAACAGGCCATTAAAGATGATGTTTATCATTTTTCAAGGCTGGGATTGGATGCATTCCGTGTCCATGTTTGGGATACGGAGATTACCGATTCTTTAGGGAACCTGATCAATAATGAGCATTTACGCCTGTTTGATTTCCTTCTTGCAGAACTAAAAAAACGTAAGATCAAAACACTGGTTACCCCAATTGCTTTTTGGGGTAACGGTTACCCTGAAAGAGACGTGAACACCGGAAGTTTTTCAAGCAAATATGGAAAGCAAAAAGCACTGGTAAACGAAGAAGCTTTTAAAGCCCAAGAGAATTACCTGAAGCAGTTTTTCAAACATAAAAACCAGTATACAGGATTAACCTATCAGGAAGACCCAGATATTTTGGCCGCAGAGGTAAACAATGAACCTCAGCACAGTGGTAAAATGGAGAGAACAACCGAATATGTTAATAGAATGGTTGATGCGATAAAAAGTGCTGGCTGGACCAAGCCTATTTTTTATAACATTAGCGAATCTCCAAAATATGCCGGCGCAATAGTAAAGGCCAACGTTTCGGGACATAGCTTTCAATGGTATCCAACTGGACTAGTTGCTGGTCATACTTTGCAGGGCAATTATTTGCCAAATGTTGCCAAATATAAAATTCCATTTGATACTATTTCCGCATTTAAAAAACGTGCTAAAGTAGTCTATGAATTTGATGCTGGTGATGTAATGGCACCGATTATGTATCCCGCAATGGCGAAAAGTTTCAGGGCAGCAGGTTTTCAATGGGCAACGCAGTTTGCCTACGATCCAATGGCTACGGCTTATGCCAATACCGAATATCAGACACATTACCTAAACTTGGCCTATACACCTTCCAAAGCTATTAGTTTGCTCGTAGCAGGCAAGGTTTTTCATCAGGTTGCACGTTTGGATACTTTAATGGACGAGCATTCATTTGGTGCTTTCCATCTGGATTATCAAAAAATGCTAAGCGAAATGAATACTGATGAAGAGTTCTATTATTCGAATACAACAACATCAAATGTAAAAAGTCCTAAAAAGTTGAAACATGTAGCTGGAGTTGGCAATTCGCCTTTGGTAAGCTATCAAGGAAAGGGGGCCTACTTTATTGATCAGCTTGAAGCGGGCGTATGGCGTTTGGAAGTTATGCCAGATGCCATCCAAATCAGAGATCCATTTGAAAAAGCATCACCCAAAAAGGAAGTCACCCAGATTAATTGGACAAACCACAGCATGGCGATAGACCTTGCAGACTTGGGAAAAGAATTTCAGGTAAAGGGATTAAATGAAGGTAACGTATATGCTGCTAATACAGTAAATGGAAGTTTCACCATAACACCTGGTACTTATCTTTTACTTAAGAAAAATGTTAAGACCAAGTTTGATGCAACAAGTTTAACAGGGAATTTAATGCTTGGTGAATATGTGGCGCCAAAAACATCAGTTAAAGAGGTATTTTTAAAACACCAGGCATCAACAACAGTTTCTGAAAATGTGGCTGTGCCTATCAATGTAGAAATTGTAGGACTAAATGCAAAGGATTCGGTATTTATCGAATTGATAAACGCAGCAAATCAATGGAGGAATATTGCATTACAAAAGAATAACGGGTATGATTTTACCGCATTAATTCCATCAGATTTTGTGAAGGCCGGACTGCTTAGATATCATATCGTTATCCGTAAGGCCACTGGCGAATATGTAACTTTTCCCGCAAATGAAAAGGGCAATCCTTATGATTGGGATAAGTTAGAATCTCCTTATTATCAAATCAATGTGGCCGTTAAAAATGCGTTATTAGAAATTTTCAATGCAAATACGGATGGTAACAACACCAATATCTATAATCCAGATTGGGAAAATAAGGCGATAACCTATAGCTCTGCAGATCAGCCGTCGCAACTTCACTTGAAACTATCAATAGGTAATTCGAAAACACCTTTAATGGGCTTTCAAAGTTATTTTGGCGACAAGCTAAAGGGTAGGGTTACAGAACTTGATGGGTTGAAAACGTTGGTAATCAAGGTGCGTTCAGATATTGATCAGGCTAAAATAAAAGTAGGTCTGATAGATGTAAATGCTAGCTTTTTCTCTACAGAAGTTGTGGTGGGCAAAGATTTTCAAACAATTACCATCCCCCTTAGTCAATTGAAACCTGATTCGCAGCTCTTGTTGCCAAGGCCATATCCTGGTTTTTTACCACTTTATTATCGTTCTGTAAATCCAAATCCTGCTTTCAAATTGGCTGATGCCGAAAAATTAGAAATCACCTTTGGTTACGGAAACAGCAACCAACCACGCAGTTTAGCGGTTGAAACCATCTATCTCAAATAAATACCAAACATATGACGTGCCGATTTAAAGCATTTTTTACGCTAATACTTGGGTTTTTGACCCTTTCGTTTACCAATGGGTATGCTCAAAAGAGCAACCTGCCCAAAATGATCAATTTTGATGAAGATTGGCGTTTCAGTCTTGGACATGCAGCTGATCCAACAAAAGATTTCAACTATAAAATTGCCAACCTTTTTGCCAAATCGGGCAAGGCCGAAAATACGGCAATTGAACCTAAGTTTGATGATAGTCAATGGAGAAAGCTTTCGCTTCCTCATGATTGGGCCGTAGAATTGCCATTTGTTAAAAGTGCCAACACAGATGTATTAGCGCATGGATATAAACCTGTAGGTGGATTATTTCCGGAAACGAGCATCGGTTGGTACCGCAAACATTTTACAGTAGCCAAAGCTGATTCTGGTGAGCGCTTTCAGATCCAGTTCGATGGGATATTTAGAGATGCCGAAGTTTGGGTAAACGGGTTTTATCTTGGAAACAACAAAAGCGGGTACCTTGGTGTGAGTTATGACCTTACAGATTACCTCAACTTTGGAAAAGAAAATGTAATTGTTGTTCGTGCAGATGCCACACAATATGAAGGCTGGTTTTATGAGGGTGCGGGCATTTATCGCCATGTTTGGCTAAAGCAGAAGAACAATAGCCATATCGCAAATGATGGGGTGTTCGTACATGCAACAGTAGATAAAAACCAAGCTAATGTTACCATAGAAACAACTGTAGAAAATAAGAACCTAAAATCAGATCAAGTTCAGGTTTATAGTTATGTGACGGATAGGAATGGCAAAAAACTAGGTAGAAGTACATCCACAGCTGTGAAATTGAGTATAAATGAAATAACTACAGTAAAGCAGGATATTGCTTTAAACAATGTGAAATTGTGGGATTTAGAAGATCCTTATTTGTATAAAGTCGTTTCAGTAGTATTGTCAGATGGGAATGTAATTGATAGTGTGGTAACCCGTTACGGTTTCAGAACCATTACCATTGATGCCGAAAAAGGATTGTTTTTAAATGGTAAACACATCAAAATTCAAGGTACCAATAACCATCAAGATCATGCAGGCTTGGGTGCTGCGTTGCCTGATGCTATTCAGTATTACAGAATTGGCCTTTTAAAGGCCTTTGGATCGAATGCTTATCGTACCAGTCACAACGCTGCTACACCAGAGCTATTAGCAGCTTGTGATAGCTTAGGCATGCTTGTGCTTAACGAACAAAGATTGTTGAACAGTAGCCCAGAGTACATAGATCAATTTGAGAGATTGATTAAACGTGACCGAAACCATCCATGTGTATTTTTATGGTCGGTAGGTAATGAAGAAGGAATGATCCAAAAAACAAGTGTTGGTAAAAGGTTGGCTCAGACCTTAGTGGCCAAACAGTTGCAGTTGGACCCATACCGTATCAGTACTTATGCTGCAGATTTAGCAACAGAATATGAAGGCGTGAATGAGGTTATTCCCATTCGTGGTTTCAATTATCGTCAATTTGCTGTGGCTGATTACCATAAACAACATCCTCAGCAACCTGTAGTTGGTACGGAGATGGGTAGTACGGTTACAACCAGGGGGATTTATGTAAAAGACTCTATAGCAGGTTATGTACCTGACCAGGATATTACTGCACCATGGTGGGCAAGCAAGGCCGAAACCTGGTGGAAATTAGCTGCTGAAAATCCATATTGGATGGGTGGCTTTATCTGGACAGGATTTGACTATCGTGGAGAGCCAACGCCTTATGAATGGCCGAATGTAAATTCTCACTTTGGCGTTATGGATGTTTGTGGTTTTCCAAAGAATATCTACTACTATTATCAATCGTGGTTTACCAATGAAGATGTGTTACATATTTCACCGCATTGGAGCTGGAAAGGTAAGGAGAAGCAACCTATTGATGTTTGGGTAAATAGTAATGCAGACAATGTAGAGCTGTTTTTAAATGGCAAAAGCCAAGGTAAAAAAGTGATGCCCAGAAATGGACATTTACAATGGAATGTAATTTATCAGCCGGGAACGCTGAGTGCAGTAGCTTATAAAAACGGCAAAAAATTAACTGCTAAAGTAGAAACGACAACTGAAGCCTATAAAATTATAGCTACGCCAAGCAAGACCATCCTAACTGCTGATGGGAGAGATGCTGTTGTGGTAAATATTAGCGTAGTAGATCAAAAGGGAAGAACAGTTCCGACTGCCAATAATTTAATTGATTTTGCGGTTACGGGTAATGTAAAAATTATTGGTGTAGGCAACGGCGATCCAAGTAGCCATGAGGCGGATAAGTTTTTAAACGGAGGATGGAAACGCTCTTTGTTTAATGGATATGCTCAGGTAATTCTGCAAAGTGAAAAATCTGAAGGTACGGCAGAGCTAAAAATTACAGGCAATGGACTTGTTCCAGTAAGTTTAAAATTGCAAATTAAGCCCTAATAGCTTTTGCAGGTCTGTTACAAGCGGAACGCTTGTAACAGACCTGCTTATATTATCCTTGCATTTCTATTAGTCTTTTTTCATTGGTTAAATCAAGTCTGAGCGGTGTAATAGAAACATAGCCTTCTTCTACGGCCCAGCGGTCACTTCCTTCTTCTGCTGCTTCAAGTGGTTTTACCCAGATCCAAAAATTGTCTCTTCCCATTGGGTCTTTACCTGGGAAAACCTGTCCGTCATAAAGTCTAACCGATTGTCTTGTCCATTTAATCCCTTTGGGTACTGGCGGAAAGTTTACATTGTACAATGCAGGTTCGGGATCTTTGAAGAGTTCGGTGAGGCTTTGTTCAACGTAGCTTCTAAGTCCTTCAAAATCTGGTTCTGTATCACCTACCGGAGTACTGAGCGCAATACCCTTAACGCCTAAAAGCACAGCTTGTTTTGCAGCCGCAAGCGTCCCAGAATGCCACATGGAATTGCCAAGGTTTGGTCCCATGTTAATTCCTGAAAGTACTACGTTTGTCTCTGGATACATGTGCAGTCCCAAAGCTACACAATCTGCGGGCGTTCCGTTTACACGAAATGCATCGATTCCTTCAAAGGTAATTGGAGATTTTTTATAGGTTAATGGGCGAGAATGCGTAATGGCATGTCCCATGGATGACTGTTCTACATCTGGAGCAACAATTCTTACTTTGCCAAAGGAAAGGGCAATTTTCGCAAGGGCAGCTATCCCTGGACTATAAATTCCATCGTCGTTGGTGATCAATATATTTATCATTGTATTTAAAGTTGTTTTATATAAAACCATATCAGGTGTGTTATTGTTGGAATTAAAATGAAAAACGCTACACACCAGGTCAGACTGATCCATAATCCTACTGCAGGAGGAGCAGAGCACGATAAAAAACAATTGATTTCATTGATCAATTCTTACGGTTTTACCTGCGGTTACTCTTCTTCCAAGAAGAAGTTTCTGAGGGTTATAAATCCAGAAACAGAAATTATTGCGGTAGCAGGTGGAGATGGGACTATCCGTAAAACTGTGTTAAGACTGCTTGATAAAAAATTAAAGTTTAAACGGCCTATTGCAATTTTACCTTTGGGAACGGCAAACAACATTGCTACATCGCTTGGCATTACTGCTGATCATAACCGTTATATTTCAAGTTGGAAGGAAAGTAAACTTAAAAAATTAGATGTTGGTTACGTTAGTTTAGGGAATGATGGACTTTATTTTATCGAATCATTTGGTTTTGGCCTTTTCCCGGCATTGATGAAGGCAATGGATAAAAAGGAAAGTCCTGCCAGTAATGATCCAGAAGATGAAATTAAGCTGGCCTTAAATAGTTTGATCAAACTGGCGAGTAATTATGAACCTTTTCATTGCAAAATTACGTGTGATGAAGAGGTGCTAGAAGATGAATTCCTGATGGTTGAGGTAATGAATATCCCAAGGCTTGGTCCCAGACTTATTTTAGCGCCAGAAGCCGATCCAGGAGATGGCCTTTTTGCAGTTGTAGCTGTTCGTTCAAACCAGCGCGAAAATTTGATTGCCTATCTTTCTGCACTTGAAGAAGGCAAAAAAATAGACTTCCCTTTCCCAGCAATCAGTGTAGCTAAGCTTGCTGTAGAATGGAAAACTGCAGATGTTCACGTAGATGATGAACAGCTCAAGCTGGGTAAAAAAGGAAAAGCGGAACTTTATATGTTAAGGGATTTGGTTGAGGTGATTGTGTAGGAGCTTAAAGCTGAAAGACTAAAGCTTAAAGCTTACCGTGCCAAGCCAAATAACAAACAATAGGCAAGGTGTAGGTAAATGGTAGGTAAATGGTAGGTATATGGGAGAGGTATGATGGAAGATGGAAAGTTATTCTGAATCCAGACCATCGAACATTGAGCTATCAATTGTTCCTTATGGATCTTGCTATTTGCATCCAGACAAATAACCATTGAACTATTGAACCACTGAACAATCAGCCATGAACCAAAAAAACACAGCCTTATTAAAAGGCTGTGTTTTTTTGACTAAAGCTTCTTATCAACTTACTTTTTATAAATCTTCAATTGTTTTTTCAGGATCGTTCTTGCCATGTGAATTCTGGTTTTAACAGTTCCAATTGGAATTCCGAGATCATCTGCAATTTCATGGTATTTATAACCTTCAAAATATTGCATGAAGGGATCATAATAACATTTTGGTAATTTGGCTAATGTGCGTTGAATATCTGCCATTGCAAATTTACCCTCTGCTGCATTACAGGAAGAACTTTGTAGTAAATGAGCTGATGAAATCTCTTCCTCTTGGGTAATTAATGCATTTTTACGCACGTCCTTTCTATAATCATTGATAAAGGTATTGCGCATAATGGTAAACAACCAACCTTTAATGTTGGTGCCTTCTTTGAAATGGTCAAAATACCTCAGTGCTTTTACCATCGTATCCTGAAAAAGATCATCGGCAACTGCAGAATCTCTAGTGAACTTATAAGCAAAATTTTTAAGAACTGAAGTATGCTCTTGGAGCAGCTGATTAAATGATATAGATGTTTGCATAGGAATATGTTTTAGTTAGGTACTTTGAGCATTACAAATTCCATTCCTAAAAGACCTATGTCGTTAATTTTGCTACCAAAACTAATTATGGTGCCTATTTTCATAAATTACTGTCCTTAATTGTAGTTTATGTTCCAAAAAACTATACGAAATAAAATGAAAAAACTCCATTTAAAGCATTCAATGGCTGTTTATTTGAAGCAAAAATAAATTTAGGCCTTGTATTACTACGTATTTTTACTTGTATAAATACGCATTCTTCAACAATGCGAACTCAACTTGTATTTATTGCACGTTATTTGTGCCTATGGGCAAACGATTTTTCCTTTAAATATAAGATTTGTTGTTGTATAAACCAATAGGTGGTTTTTAGCAGGCTGACCTTATCATTGTCTGCAAGGATTTTACCATAAATGGAATTGTTGGCTATGAATATACAATAACATTTTGCAATAGCAGAGCCAAATTTAATGCTTGTCGGCAAAATAGCTTGTCGTCATTTCAAAGCCTCTTGATTTTGGTCAGTTTTCAGGAAAACATGAAAGAATGATCAAAATGATATTCTTTAAAGTTGTGCCATTTAAAACCAATTTGACATGCCTTTGTTGTAAGGTTGGGTAGCTGATTTGTGAGCTGTACCAAAACATCAAAAATTATGAACGAACTCAATGACCAGTTGTTTTGCCAGATGGGTGAAATATCAAATGATGGCTATTTTATCTTTGGTACTGTTGATTTAAAGTTTAGGTATTTTAATGCTGCGTTTGCAAAGTTATTTAATCTTGAGATCGAAGCATTGAGCGAAAATACATTTATTCTCATTTCAAGGATTCATCCTGAAGACCGTGAACATGCCTATTATTCTTATGTAGAATGTTTGGAAGATAGAATTGCCAAAAAGTATGAAATCAGACTGTTGATTGGGGAAGTAGAAAAATATGTACGCTTTACAATTTTTCCTTTTGCACAAAGAGCAGATGTATTGTTATGTGGAACCATTGAAGATGTAACAGTGGCTAAACAGAATAAAATTCATATCGAACAAATCAATGCACATAAAAATATCACTTTGGAGGTTCTTTCACACGATTTGAAAGAACCGCTAGGTATGATGCGCTTAACCGCTAGTGCTATGGAAAAAGAAGTGGAGAGATTAGGCAGTGAGCAAATGATGGATTCTCTGGACTTTATCCAAGAAATGTGCGAACGGAACCTCAAGTTGGTGCGCAGCATGGTTAACCGGGAGTTCCTGAAATCTTCAGTGGTAAAACTTAAGAAAGAACGCAAAGACATCGTATGGGAAATACAGGATGTGGTTCGTTTTTACAGAAGATCTCATCTCCGCGAACTCAAGGATTTTAGGTTCAGCAGTTCTGACGAGAAAATTTATATGTTATTTGATAGCATGAAATTTTTACAGGTAATTAATAACCTGATCTCCAACGCAATCAAATTCACCACTTATGGAGGTATTATTAGTGTCAGAATTCAAAATAAAGAAGCTACGGTGCTGATTAGTGTAAGTGATAATGGAATTGGTATACCCGATGGCTTAAAAGCCGAATTATTTAATAAAGGAGAAAAAGGATTACGGCAAGGCTTGAATGGCGAAGAATCAGGTGGCTTGGGGATGAGCATCATCAAGTCAATTGTAGAACTACATAGTGGGATCGTTTGGTTCGAAAGTGAAGAAGGCAAAGGAACTACATTTTATATTGAGCTGCCCAAATAGAAAAAGAAATACTATAATATATATGATCAGAATAATTCTGGTAGAAAACCACAAGTTAATGCTGTCTTCTTTATCTGCATTGCTTGATAAATTTGATAACATCGAAGTAGTTGCGGAAGTGATTGATGCAACTGCATTATTTTTATTGCTAGAAAGCAAACCTAAAGTAGACCTTATCATTTCAGATGTGCTAATGCCCGAGATGAATGGCATTGCAATGATTACTGAATTGAAGAAAAAGGACTATCATATTCCTGTGATCTTACTTTCTATGTTAGAAGATGAGAAATATTCCTCGGCAGCCTTTTTAGCTGGAGCACATGCTTATTTATCCAAAAGTGTTGAAGTAGAGGAACTCTTGTTCGCGATCAATACGGTAAGCAAGGGCAAGCGTTATTTCTCAGCAGAATTGGGGATTAGTATTTTAGAACGTTACCATAGACAATTGGTTGGCTTTAATGAGGAGGTATCCAAAAAGATCACTTTTTCTCCACGAGAATTGAGCGTACTTGAATTAATCGCCGATGGCAGAACGAACCAGCAAATGGCTGATCACCTCTTTTTAAGTCGAAGAACGGTGGAGGGAATTAGGCAATCAATACTAGATCGAACAGGTGCCAAAAATACGGCGGCATTGATTCGCTATGCAATCTATAACGGACTTATCGTTTGATGAATAAAACTATTTAGATAAATTAGGCTTACTAAGCCTACGAAAATTCGGTTACCATTTAAGCCATTGATTATTGACCATTAGCTATCAGCCAATCGCAAATAGTTTTTACCACTTCTACGAACGTCCAGCTAATCATCCAAGTCATCAACCATGATCCATGAACCGTCAATCGCTGTTATTTCTTCCTATGACTGAATAACCATTTAGGTAATGCATCTGTAAGAAATAGACCTGGCCATAGTTCATGTTCCATACCCTCAACTTCATCAAATTTCAGCTTCTTTCCATTTCTTTTTTGAATGGTTTGATAAAGTAGAACATCACTATCCATTGGATTTTCCGTGTCCTTGTTTCCATGGATTAGCCATATTGGTGTTTGGGACAGGATATCAAGATTTGTAAAGTTAGGGATGCCTGAAGCTGAAACTGCTGCAGCAAACATGTTTGGCCTTAGGGATAGGGAGTTTATCGCCCCTGATGCGCCCATGGAATGTCCAATGATATAAATTCGCTTTTGATCTATTGGAAATTCTTTACAGAGTGAATCGATCAGCATTAATGCATCGTTTAAACAAGCTTGTGGCTCTGAAACTAGTACATTGGTTTTAGGATCTATCTTATAATTGGAAGAACGGGATGGAAATTGTGGTGCGATCACATAAGCGGGATAGTTGGAATAAATATCTTCCCTTGCCCAAATCTTGGCCAAGATTCCCATTTGAGTGCTATTATCTGTACCAACTGCATGTGATCCGTGCAATACAACCACCAGTGGATAGCTTTTTTTAGCATCCACAGCGATCGGCTTTAGTAGACGATAATTAATGGAAGTTCCCTGTTTGCTGGAAAATTGCCTGCTGTCAAATTTATCTAGCGCAATATCATTGATCTTTTTCCTTGCTACGGTGATCGAATCTCTGCTTATTGTTAATGCAGTTTTTTTATAGGCAGCTGATTGTCTCGATCCTGCACAAGAAATGAAAAGTGATAAAGAAATTATTGCTAGAAGAGAGTAGTGCCTTGTGTTCATCATATTTAAAATATTGAGCAGGCAAAACTAGCAATTTCTAAACAATCAATTCTTATTTTGAAACTTGGTCTATGAAATTATTTAGGTGCAAAAAGCAGGTTATTTTTCCTGCAATTTGCTGATGAAGGTGGTAAGGGTGCTTTTTAATTTACTGATTGCTCCGGCTAATGCCAAATCATAGGTTTGTCCTAAGTTAGATACTGCAATAGGTGCTCTGCCTTCTAATCTTGCTTCTAATAGACATTTTTTATCTAATAAGCCACTTTTACTTCCATTTTCATCAGAAAAATGAAGTTCTAAACGAGAAATGTGACTGCTAAATCTATCCAGTTCCTTGGTCAGTTTATCGGTTAACTGCGCTTCGTATTCTGCGTGTATGGTAAGGTTTTTATCGGTGTTGAGTTGAATGAGCATGTTTGTATTTTTAAATGAATAGTTTCTATTCAATTGCCAAATGGGCAAATGATATTAATTATAATAGGTAACGTTATTACTTCCACATTCCCCAAAGACGGAAGTCTGAAGATGAAGTATCATTAAGTTCTTGCCAGAATTGTTGACTAATCTGGTTAATTCCCTCTTCAATATTGTGGTGTTCTTTAACGTTGCTTGCTGAAGTCTCTGTAGCTGTAGATAAATTGCTGTTTTTGTCTTGTTTCAGTTCCATAGTATCATTTTATAAGTAACTAACACGATAACAATGAAAATGTTTAAGCTTATTTGATCATTTTTATTGAAATACTAAAAAAAATGAAGCTTTATTTAAAATTTTGAGATCGAAGTGTATTATTGCCTTTATTATTCGATTTCAAAAAAAAAGCCATAGGTATAATTATCACCTGTGGCTAATCCAAAAGTCTAAATGATTTTTAGTTCTGCACAATAATGTGATACTTTACCTTGGTTGAAGTTGAACTGTCAAACCAAATGGTGTAAATTTTACCTGCCTGTATTTCGCTTCCAGCAATAGTAGTTATTTCTAATGAGCCGGTCATGTTCACATTCAATGCTGTTGCAGCATCAATGGTTTGATAGGCTGATGCAGTTCTAAATGTCAAAGCGGCTACAAGAGCAGTCCCAGCATTTGTAGTTACATTAACGGCGCTACTTAACAATGGCGCAACATTAATAAACCTTACTTTCGCTTTTCCACTTGTAGAAGTGTTGTCGTTGGTATAAGCATTAACTGCGAAGTTTCCATTTGTCTGTTTAACAAAGAAAATTGAATGAGAGCTGTTGGCATCTAAATTTATATTCGCCGAAGCACTAACTGTAGCAGAACCTGCATTTTTAAAGCTAATTGTTTTACTGTCTGTAGAAGTGTTTACATTACTGGCTGTGCTGCCATAGGCTACCGCTGACACACTTGCCTTTGAATCGTTGAAATAAACTTCTTGTGCTGTAGAACCTTCAACCGTATTAACTATGGTAAGGCTAGCAGTTGTTTTAGATTCGTTGTCATCATCTTTTTTGCAAGACGAAATGGAGCATACCACTGCAAAAGCAAGCGTTAGGCCAGTGATAAAATTGTTAGTTTTTGTTTTCATGATATTAAATTTGATGTACCTGCTGCAGTCCAAAAACAATACCACTACTAAAATATTTATTTGTTTTCGTAGTTTAAATTAACGTTAAGTTATAAGTATTGAACTCGTAAAATCTTTAATCACAGCCTTATGGGTAACATTTATTTTACAATTTATTGAGGGATTGATCATAAGTAAAAAAGATTGCTAAATTTTGATGGAGGCTTCATTCTTTGGTATAAAGTGTAGATTTAAACGTACAGGTGTTATAGGTTGTGAGTTGCGGGTTACGAGTTTAGGTGGGTATAAAGAATCTATAAGGCTTCTAAAGAGAATAACGAATAATCAGTTAAATAAATAATGATTATTGTGTAACTATTTCCACTTCTAAAATGTCTTTATAAATATGAAAAAGCTTATACCCTTAATTACACTTTTGTTGCTAAATTTTTGTGTTAGCAATGCACAAACGATTGCTGAGCCACAGGTAATTGTTCGCTTTAAAGAATTATTTCTAAAGAAGGATTTCACTACCATTTATTCGTTAATTGGAGAAAATTTCAAAGCCACTTATCCTGCATCAGCAAATCAAGGCTTGCTTAGTGCGGTTTACAATAGCATGGGAGGAGAGATCTCATTCGAATCTAAATCACAAAGCGGACTCCACTATGTTTATTTGATCAAGGGAACTCAGGCTACGGCACAAGCAGAATTCGATATTTCCAAAGATCAGAAAATTACTGGTCTTCTTTTTAAACCAGTTGAAATGGCTGCACCTGTTTCATTGTTTGATGTTAAGTCTAATAACCCTTTAAAAACCAAGACCGATAAAAAAGTAGACTCCCTGCTAAAAAAAGCTTTGAAATCAACTAATATTGGAATGGCCGTTGCCGTAATCAAGGATGGTAAAGTTGTAAATTATGGATATTGTGAAACTTTTACAGGCTCGGGATTAATTCCGACCGCCAATGATGTATTTGAAATTGGATCGATTACCAAAACTTTTACGGCAACTGTGCTAGCGAATTTGGTAAAAGATAAAAAGATCGACCTAAATAAAGATTTCAGGTATTATCTGCCCAATTTATTTCCTAGTTTCAAAGGTGCTGTACCAATTATAACTGTAGCACAACTGGCCAACCATACCAGCGGACTTCCAAATATGCCTCCATTTAATACTACTTTGGCAAAACCTGGGGAAGATATCTTCAATTATTATACAAAAGCCGATTTAGAGAACTATCTAAAAAATGATCTTCATCAAAATGGAACAGCAGGTGAATTTGCCTATTCAAATTTAGGTTTTGGGATCTTAGGTTATGTGCTCGAAAACGTTAGCGGAACATCATACTCATCATTGGTTAAAAAATATGTTATTGATCCACTAGGCTTAAAACAAACATTTATTGAACAGCGGAAGATCTCAACCAAAGGTCATAATCAGAACAAAGAAGCTTTTTATTTGAACCTTAAAGCAATGGCTCCATCTGGAATGATCAAATCTAATCTGAATGATCTGGCAATCTATGTACAAAATGAGCTAAAACCTAAAGCCGCGATGCTGCTCACACAAACGACAACCTTTAGCAACGAACAATTGAAAGTAGGCTTATCGTGGTTGATCAGATCCTTGCCAAATGGTCGTGAAATTATCTTTCACAATGGAGCTACCACAGGATATAGCAGTTTTATAGGCTTTGATAAAAAATCCCAAACAGCAGTGATTATCTTAAGTAATCATAAAAATGATGTGACTGCCACAGGAATGAAATTATTAGAAGAGCTTTAGGGATTCGGAAAGTCCGAAAGTCCGAAAGATATGGCGTTTTATAGCAATCGGTCTATCTTGTCTTTCTGCTCCCAAGGCTATCGAGGGGAACGGACTTCCCGACTTTCGGACTAAATTATTTTGTGGTCCCCACAAAATAACTAACGTAATATTTGTTTCGTACGAAAAATTTCCTACCTTTGGTTTGTAATGAATATGAAAGATCAAAATAAGCAGTTAGAACCAACCAAGGCCGAGCTTGAAATTTTGCAGGTACTATGGGAAATCGGTCCTTCTACGGTTAGGGTTGTTAATGATGAGTTGTCGAAACTAAAAGAAGTTAACTACACCACTACACTCAAGCTGATGCAGATCATGGCCGAAAAAGGTATCCTTACGAGAGACCAAACCCAAATGAAACACATTTATAGTGTTGCGGAAGAAGAGGAAAAAACCAAGGGACATCTTTTAGAGAAGTTTGTCGATTCGATGTACAAGGGGTCAAGCAGTAAATTGGTAATGCAATTGCTTGGCAACAAAAATACTTCGAAAGAAGAATTGGAAGAGATCAAGGCACTATTGAAAAAATTGGAAGAATAAATCAACCCTAAACTATAAAGCAATGGAATTTTCAACTATCACATTTATACCACAGGAATTGGTAAATGCAATTGGCAACACTTTGATCCATTCGTTGTGGCAAGGTCTTGTTTTGGCTGCGGTAACTGGCTTGATTGTCGTTCTTACGAGAAAGCGCCAACCAACAACTCGCTATAAATTATTGATAGGTGCAATGGCGATTTTTTTCCTAAGTACCTTGATTACGTTTTTTAATGCATTCGATAATCATATTCAGTTAATTGAAAGCACTGTGGCTAATCCTATTATTGAAAATGGAGCTGTAAATGTGGTGCATGCTGATGTTCAAGGGGTTTCGCTGTTAGTTAAAACGCAAAATTACCTGAACAATCATCACCAAATATTAGTAATGATATGGCTGTTAATTGTTTGTGCCCGTTGTGTACAACTGTCGATAGGACTGAACAGGTTAAGTTATCTTCGCCAAACAGCTATTTTCGAAGTTGATGATGAATGGAAAGATAAAATTGCTGAACTGGCTAAAAAACTGGGAATTAAGCAGATAATAGGTATTGCCGAATCCAATTTAACCAAAGTTCCATTGGTAATAGGCCACCTTAAACCATTGATTTTAATTCCTGTGGGTTTACTCACCGCAATCCAGCCCAAACAACTTGAAGCGATCATTATTCACGAATTGGCACATATTTATCGCAGAGATTACCTTGTTAATATCTTGCAGAGTTTTATGGAGATTATGTTTTTCTTTAACCCTGCCGTGCTTTGGCTATCTGCTTTAATCAGGACAGAACGTGAAAACTGCTGTGATGATATCGCTATAAAAGAGACAAGTAGTAAAATCAATTACATTAGCGCTTTAGTGTCTTGCCAAGAATATCAATTGGCGGCACCAGATTTTGCAATGGCTTTTAGTAAAAAAGGTGAGCTGAAAAATAGGGTCCAGCGACTAGTTTATAATAGCAATCAGTCTTTAAATAAATTGGAAAAATCAATACTTGCCCTATGCATCGTTGCTGTAGGATTTGGATTATTAGCCTTTTCAAATGTCAAAAAGATTGGCGAAATTATAGTTGATAATAAATCTACAGTTCAACAAACATCCATTAGTTTACAACAAGACTCTTTAAAACGACTAAAGGAAATACAAAAACTGCAGTCTAAAACGGATCAAACAAATGCTAAAAGTGTAACGACTATTACTTCGTTAAAAGGGGACTCTTTAAAACGACTAATAGCACTACATAAATTGCAATCAAAAACGGATCAAACAAATACTGAAAGTGTAACGACTACTACTTCAACTAAAACAACTAAAACTGTTCGGGAAGAAGAAAACGAGAAAGTAGAAAAAACGGAACCAATTATAGAGCGTACTATAGGGCTTAGCGATACTTTCAGCTCTCTGAAGGCAATGTTACCTCTGCTTAATGTCAGGATAAATATGCCAATCGGTCAATCTAAAACCCAGGTTCCATCACCACCAGTACCTCCTAAAGTATCAACACCTGCAATCCCTCCTAAAGCGTCAATAAGTGATCAAGTGACCCAAGAATTGTTAAAAGATGGAATAATTTCTAAAGGTGGTGACCAGTTCTCATTTATGCTCAGCGAAAAAGAAATGGTCGTTAATGGGAAATTGATGTCGAATGATGTTCACAAAAAATATAAAGATAAATTCGTTCCTGTAATGTCGAGGAAAAACATTTGGAAACTGTATCATAATTACGAAACCAAAACCACTACTACGACAACTCCTTAAATCATTTATTGTAAATAAAATTAACCGAATAATCATCGGGATGGCGGAGCTGTGCATTAAAATTTGAATGGATCTGTTTCATCAAGATAAAAGCTTTAGAACTCTCCTCAGTAATTTAAATCAGAGCTAACAAAGGTTTAGCCAAGTAAATAGATAAATAAACCTAAATATTATTCTTATCATAAATTGAAAAGGAGCATCATAACATACGACTAAGAGAATTTAAACAGTAAACCACAAAAAAACTTAAATATGAAATTAAAATTTGCTGCTTTTTTAGTAGCCTGGCTTTGTATTGCCCCATTTTTAGCAAATGCACAAACAGGGTTTGGTCTTCAGGGAAGAATTGTTGGTCCCCAAAATCAACCCCTTGCAGATGCTACCATTTACCTCCAAAATGCCATTGATTCAACAGTAGTTAAAACCGAATTCTCTACTGCAGATGGGAAATTTGCTTTCGACAGGGTAAAAACTGGAAGCTATAGAATAGTAGCCACCATTTTGGGCTATCACACCTACAAAAGTGAAACAATAGAAATAAAAGATAATAAAGTACTCCCCGATTTCAGATTGCAACAACAAGAAACAATGCTTAAAGGGGTGGTAGTATCTGCTCAAAGGCCTTTAATAGAACAGAAAATAGACAAAACCATTGTCAATGTAGATGCATTGATTGGTGTAGCTGGAGCAACCGCATTAGATGTCCTAGAAAAATCACCTGGTGTACTGGTTGATCAAAATGGTGCGATCAGCTTAAAAGGTAAAAGCAGCATCACTATTTTCTTAGATGGTAAACCAACTTACCTCTCTGGTTCAGAATTGGAAAACTACCTCCGCTCATTAAGCGCCTCAACAATAGATCAGATAGAATTAATGCCTAATCCGCCAGCAAAATATGATGCGGCAGGTAACGGTGGCGTAATTAACATTAAAACTAAAAAAAGTAAAGTAAAGGGGTTTAATGGGGGATTGAACTTAAGTTATACCCAAGGTAAATATGGTAGAACAAATAACAGTGGGAATTTTAATTATCGTGACCAGAAAATAAATATGTTCGGAAATCTAAGCTTCAGCACTTCAAATGGCTTTAGCGACTTAGATATCAATCGTTATTTCTTGAATAGTGGGACTATGGTGTCTCCAAATTTCCTGCAGAACTCATTCATCAGGAGGACTTCAGAAACCTATTATGCCAAAGTCGGAATGGATTATTATGCTACTGAAAATACCACATTTGGTATCGGCCTAACGGGTCTGATTAATCCGAGCAACGAAAATACCAGAAACGTAAGCAATTTGTTAAATGCAGGAAATTCACTCGACTCAAGTATTGTAGCCCTTAATAGGCAAAAAAGGAATTTTCAAAATGGAGGTGCAAATCTCAACTTTCGTCATCAGTTTGGTAAAAAGGGCGGAGAACTTACTACAGATCTAGATTATTTAAATTACAGCACAGATGCAGACCAGTCGTTCGATAATACCAGTTATTTGCCCAATGGTACCATAAAATCAAATGATATGTTAACCGGAAGTCTGCCGGCAGCAATCCATATCTTTTCTGGAAAAGCAGATTTTACAAAAGAGTTTAATAATGGCTATAAGCTGGAAACTGGTGTGAAAACAAGTTATACAAAGACAGATAATATTGCAGATTACTTTATCGTCAAAAACCAGGTCACTTCTCCAGATTACGATAAAACCAATCATTTTAAATACAAAGAACAAATCAATGCAGCTTATATAAACTTAAACAAAGACTTTAAAAGGGTGTCTGTCCAGCTGGGGTTGAGAACGGAAAATACAAGTTCGAATGGTCATCAATTGGGGAACCTTCAGAAACCTGATTCGGTATTCAAAAGAAATTATACCGGTTTTTTCCCTACCGCTTACGTACAATATAAACTGGATACTACCGGCAATCAGAGCATCAATTTAAATTACGGTAAAAGAATAGATAGACCTTATTACCAAGATTTAAATCCATTTTTATCTCCATTAGACAAGTTTACCTATTATACGGGAAATCCTTTTCTTAAGCCATCGTATTCTCACAACATTGAGTTAACTCATACTTATAAAAAAATATCAACTACCTTAAGTTATGGCAGAGCGAAAGATCAAGTAAATGAAACTATCGAAATTGTTGATGGGATTTATTACAGCAGACCAGCAAATTTGGGCAGAACTATTACCAAGGGGATAAGCGTTGATGCAGGTTTTGACCTGAGCAAAACATTGAACCTTAATGTTTTTGCAAGAGCATTGAACATCCATACCATTAGTAATTTTTATACGGGAGAACTAAATACTCAAGGCACCTTTTATTTTGCAAGGGCCATGTTTCAACAGAAATTACCTAAAGATTGGTCAATCCAGGTTGATGGAAGCTATCAGAGCAAGATCGTTAATGCGCAGTTTGTTGCCGGAGCCAGGGGGAAAGTGAATTTTGCCATAGCTAAGAAGTTGTCACCCGCAGCTACACTTAAATTTGTAGCCAACGATCTGTTCTATACCTTTGTCAATACTGGCGAAATTAAAAATCTGGCCAATACCAGAGCAAATTACCGCAATGAAAGTGATACTAGAACAGCAGTGTTATCATTTAGCTATCGTTTTGGAAAGGCAATAGCAAATCAGCGTAAGCATGATGCAAACGGTGCGGAGTCAGAGCAGGGAAGGGTTAAAAATTAACGTTTTAAACAATATCTTTTCATTGCTGTTTACCAAATACATCTATTCAATATTTTAATACCATGGAAAACAGCAACAAAATGACGAGAAGAACCGCTTTGGCGGGTATGGGAGCGGGCTTGGCAACAGTAGCCGTATCGCCAGTTTTCGGAGCATCCGGATTTTCAGTTCCTACAAATGCGAATTTTAAACTGGAAGATCCGGTCAATAAGTATCCCAAACCCCCATTTAAAGAACAGACACAACCTTGGCCAGGATTAGCAAGCAAAATGGATCCTAAACCTGATCATGGTGAAACAAGTTATAAGGGATCTGGTAGACTAGCCGGTAGAAAAGCATTGATCACTGGGGGAGATTCAGGTATGGGAAGAGCCTGTGCAATTGCCTATGCAAGGGAAGGTGCTGATGTAGCGATCAACTATCTTCCTTCGGAGGAAGCAGATGCTAGGGAAGTAATAGCATTGATTAAAGCAGAAGGTCGTAAAGGCATAGCAATTCCTGGCGACTTAAGAACTGAGGCTTTTTGTATTAAATTAGTGGAGGAGGCCGTGAAAGGGCTAGGAGGCTTGGATATTCTGGTTAACAATGCTGCTAGACAACAAACGAGGCCAACAATTATGGACATAAGCTCAGAAGACTTTGATGCAACGATGAAAACTAATGTTTATGCACCATTCTGGACTACAAAAGCAGCACTTCCACATCTTAAACCTGGGTCGAGTATTATTGGTACAACGTCGGTACAGGCTTATGACCCATCTCCAGATTTGTTCGATTATGCCCAAACCAAGGCAGCTACCATGAATTATATCAAGTCTTTAGCGAAGCAGTTGGGGCCAAAGGGTATTAGGGTGAATGGTGTAGCTCCTGGTCCGATATGGACACCATTGCAGGTTAGTGGTGGGGCGACAATGGAGAAGCTAAAAAACTTTGGTGGCCAAACTCCGTTGGGAAGGCCTGGTCAACCAGCAGAACTGGGATCCATTTATGTGCAATTAGCCGCAAATGATGCAAGCTTCTCTACCGGCCAAATTTATGGTGCAGCTGGTGGCGATGGCCAACCTTAAATATAACATAATTAACAAAAAAAGGGGAAGCTAATTTCCCCTTTTTTATGTCTAATTCAATAAATTGATACATTTTATTGATTATGAAATGCCTTCCTGAAAGTCTATAAAACTCCCTGTACTTCCAGCTTATAAATCAATGCTGATCAGGAAATGCTTACTTAAAAAGTCTAGAAACATTGCTTATACTTCTAGTTTATAAATCATGCTGATCAGGAAATGTTTTCTTAAAAGTCTGGAAACATTGCTTATACTTCCAGCTTATAAATCATGCTGATCAGGAAATGCTTACTTAAAAGTCTGGAAACATTGCTTATACTTCTAGCTTATAAATCATGCTGATCAGGAAATACTTACTTAAAGTCTGGAAACATTGCTTATACTTCTAGCTTATAAATCATGCTGATCAGGAAATGCTTACTTGAAAGTCTGGAAACATTGCTTATACTTCTAGCGTATAAATCATGCTGATCAGGAAATGTTTTCCTGATCTATCGAGCTACGGATCTGCGATTAGGGGTGTTCGAAACCTAAGGTCCTTTAATAAGGAGATTTGGATTTCCCCCGCAAGCAATAACAATCTGTATTGTTATTAACTCGTCTATTTCCAGCGCTATCCTTCTTTTAGCTGTTTTAAAT